>Ga0172375_10001009_pt1 | contig 45450 bp, 33 predicted proteins | sample LakKiv1m_FD_114537 | JGI IMG/M metagenome (GOLD analysis project Ga0172375, IMG submission 114537) | Freshwater microbial communities from Kabuno Bay, South-Kivu, Congo - kab_092012_11.1m | ecosystem: Environmental > Aquatic > Freshwater > Lake | place: Democratic Republic of the Congo... | reverse complement strand
GCGGTGCTGGTCGGCGTCACCGTCAGCGCCCCGGTCGCGCTCGGCGTCGGTGTGATGGTGTTGGGCGGTGTCTCAGTGGCGGTCGTGGTGCTGGTGGGTGTAGGAGTCTTGTCGTTCACGCTGACCGCCTCGCTGTAGTCGCTGACCAGCGCGCTTGGCTGCGAGCACCCCGCTAATGGATCAGTACTCTGGTCAAAACCGGTCGAGAAGGCGCGCAGCCGGAAGTAGTAGGTGACGCCGCGGCCCGGCTGGTAAAAGGTGTAGCTGTCGGTACTTTTGTCCGCCGTCCAGTCATAAACGGTGTAGGGTCCCTCCGGCGCCAGCGCATAACTGATCTCATAGAACCCACTGTGGTCGGTGTATGGGATCGGCGTCCAGGTCAGGTTGATCCGTGTGTCATAGATATAATCCTGGAAGGTGGCGTGTAAAGCGGTAGGGGGCACCGTTTGCGTCTGGTACCAGTAGGGATACGTGGTGGGGAGTCCGGTCAAGCGGTTGTAATCCAGCGATCCCCACTGGACGACCGGGAGGACTTCCGGCGGCACCGCGCCTTCCAATTGATTGCAGTTGAGAACCAGGCCGGCAGCATCGGTGAGCCGGCTCAACTCGACCGGGATCGTGCCACTGAGCCGGTTGCTGGAGAGGTCCAGGTAGCCATACCAGGGAACAGGCACGGGAAGATCGGGCGCGTCGGCGGTGACTCCCCTTGATTCCACTACGGCCCGGATGTTCGTCAGGTTGCCCAACTCCGGCGGGATCGATCCGCTCAAATGGTTGTTGCTCAAGTTGAGATCAGCCAGATCGGTCAGGTTGCCGAGCTCCGGTGGGATGGCGCCGCTCAGTTGGTTGTTGCTCAAGTTGAGTTCATCCAGGCTGGTCAGGTTGCCGAGCTCCGGCGGGATGGCGCCGCTCAGTTGGTTGATGCTCAAGTTGAGCCCCCTCAGCCTAGTCAGGTTGCCGAGCTCCGGTGGGATTGAGCCGGTAAGTGAATTTACATAAAAGGATAATACGTCTACGTGGCCGGCCACGCACCCCACTCCTACCCAACTGCACGGGGTGGTGGTTTGCAGCCAGTCGGCATTATCCCTCCAGTGTGGTCCATCCGTACCGTTATAGAGTGCCACCAGCGCTTCACACTCGCTGGTCGGAATCTCGGTCACGCTGGCGCAGTCGAAAGCCTGGGGCTGCTGCACGGCTGCGATTGACGGATCAGGCGCCGACTGCGCCACAGTTACGAAAGGGGATGCCAGGGCCATGCCGGCGATCAGCAGAACCAGATTGAGAGAGAACAAGGATGGAAGATGACGAGACATAGGTATACTCTCCTGAATGCACGTGCCGGGCACTTCGCAAGTGCCCGGCACGTAATCCTTGTTCAATGGTACCAGATCGTCAGCCTGGGCGCCTGGGCCGCGGTGCAAGGCGGCCAGCCCAGCTCGCTGCAGAAGTTGTAGTACACCGAGCCGCTGGCCGCCTCCTGCGTCAGCACCAGCCCGTGGTTGTCGGCCGGGTTGGCGGCCCAGGCCTGCGCCATGGCGGTCACATCCAGGTCGATCCACGCGCCGCCCGCGCTGGCCAGGTCCGCCGTGCCGTCCGCTTCCGCGGCATAATCGCTGCCGCTGCCCATGCCCACCACTGCCCAGTTGACGCCGTTCTGGCGTTGCGTCTTGTTGGCCTCGGCATCGATCCAGTTCGCCAGCACCCGGTGCGCACCCAGGGCTTCGTCCTGAGGCTCAGCCCGAAGGGTCAGGGAGTTACCGTTGCTGCGGCTCGTCTGGTACAGCCGCAACGTGGCCTCATCCACCGTGGCCGTGATCGGGAGCGTCGGCAGGTCGAAGCGCAGCAGCGCCTTCATGCTGTTGTTTTGGCCCACGTGCCACTGGCTGGTGTTGTTGTAGCCGGCTGCGCCGTCGAAGTAGGTGGCGTTGGTGCCGCTATAGCCGCTGGCGCCCTGCTGGAAGGTCGTCTTGACCGGCGGAGGCGGCGCCAGGTGATAGCGCAGCGTCAGCTTCGGCGCCAGGGCCGGGCTGCAAGGCGGGAGGCCGTCCGGGGTGAGGCTCCAGCCCAGCTCGCTGCAGAAGTCATAGACCACGTAGCCGCTGGCCGCCTCCTGCGTCAGCACCAGCCCCAGGTTATCCGCAGGATCGCTCACCCACGCCTGCGCCAGGTCGGTGATGTCCAGGTCGATCCAGGCGTTGCCGGCCCCCGTGAGGCTGGCGGTGGCCGCGGCCGCAGCCGTGTAGTCGCTGCCGCTGCCCATCCCGACGACGTTCCAGTTGACTCCGTTCTTGCGCTGGGTCTTGTTGGCCTCGGCATCAACCCAGTCGGCCAGCACGCCGTGGGCGCCCAGGGTCAGCGTGTTGCCGTTGCTGCGGCCGGTGTTGTAGAACTGCAGGATCGCCTCATCGACCACCGCATCGGGCGGAATGCTTGCTGTGTTGAACCACAGGAGAGACTTGGTACTGTTGTTGGCGCCCACATGCAAGAGCGCCGTGTTGTTGTAGCCGCCTGAGCCATCGAAATAGGTGGCTGTGCTGCCGGTATACGCCGCCAATGCTTGTTGGAAGATCTTCTCGTACAATCCCTGGATCTCAGTGGTGGCTGGTGGATCTATAGCCAAATCGTCCCACCATACGCTGGGCGTGCTTCCCGACGGAAGATCATTCGTCGGTCCCCACCACGCTGTGTGGACGACGGTGCGCCTGAAAAACTGATCGCCGTTTTTGAACGCGAGATCGGCCTGATGAACGATTGAGACTCCATCAACAGACACATCCACCGTATAGCTATTGGTGCTGTTTTTACTGGCCCGGACAGTGAGATGATACCATCGATTCAACGCTGGCAGCGCGCCAGGCTTTGTCTCCAACGTCGGGCCAGCAGAGCCGCTATCCAGGCGAAGATTCAGGTCACCTCCTGGCCCCATCCATACATCGATGGAGGTCGCAGCCTCGCCGTCCACTACCGGGAGTGGCGGTTGCCCAGAAGATGGCGGCATGGTGATGAAGTAAATGCCCAGATAGGAAGAGCCGCTGTTGCGTTGGAAGTAGAAGTCCGCCGATGCTACCGTTTTGTCTGCATTAAAGTCATGTCGGACCCAACAGCCAGGCATCGCCGTTTCTGTCGCCGGCAATCTGTCGCAACGCCAGGAGGCGCTGTCAGGATAGTCGAGCGCGACGCGACGGGTGTCTGTCACTAATTGCGTATTCTGATCCGCGCCGGCCTTGAAGCCAAGGGTGCTGGTGATAACAAGGGGTGGGTCGTCATCCATCTCCTCACAGACGTTCGGGCTGGGGCACCATGGCGAGCTGATGTGCAGAACCGCATCACCGGGGGGTGTTGTCAGCGTCCGCAGAGCTTGCTGCGCTCCGGTTATGTTGCCGGTGACCGTAACCACACCGTCCGGTGGCACGACAGAGAGCCCCGTCGTTGGGTCGTACCAGGTGACAGCGTAGACGGTGTTGGTGAAGGCGGTCATGTCAACCTGGATCATCTTGCCGGTCGTAGCCGCAACGGCGCCTTTGCGATTGTCCAGGTTCGGTACTGGCGGTGCAGCCGGCGCAGTGTTAGGAATGTAGGCCAGGATATCCTGCGTGCCGCGTCGTGCGACCTGGCCGCGGTCGAATTCCGCCCACTCGCTTGATCCTGATTTCGGAACAAGGAGATCGGCCGGCTGGAACTGCGCCAAATTGATGCGCGCGTCATGCAGGATGCCCTGGATGTTCTGCAAACTATTCAATCCTACCAGAGTTGGGGCTGGCGCGGGGGTAGAGTATGTTTTGATCGCCGCATAGGTGTTATACGAGCCATAAGTAGCCCCACTGTCCGAGAGTAGATGAGCCCAGAACAGCCGCCGGAAGAAGTAGTTCGGGTCCTGCAATGCATCCCCTTCGTATAGATCCTCCGTGTTGAAGGTCGGCTTTCCCTGGGAGGCATAGCCGTATTCATGCATGGTACTAGGCATATCAGGCAGCGCCATCGTGCCATCCATGGCTTGTGCTGAGGTGTCCGCACCAGTATAGTTGGTGATATATGTGTGCCATGGCACTGAAATCGTGTTGAAATAATCCTGCGCGTTTCGCAAATGGCCGAAGCTCATCGGCCGGTTGGCGCGCCAGGGGTCGTTGCCGAATTCCTCGAACGGAAGACTAAGATTATTACAGTAACTCCCCTCGGTGGTTTTCGGCCCCATCCAATAACACCCCACTTCACCGGCCAGCTTCCTATTATTAGTCATCGTATCATTGGTGTCATTGGAAATAGACCAAAACACATTGGGGAACGCAGCCCAGCGCGCAATCATCGTCTGCCAGAGTTGTTGTCTCAGCCCCGCGGAGATCCCGTCAGGTGCAGTCCACATCGTATCGAAACCATCCGCCGCCGCGCTTGCCGCCGGCCAAGGGATCTCGCTGCTGCCGTTTGGCGCATCGGGCACCAGGAGAAGTTGGACGTAGAGCGCGGGGAATTTATTCAGCAACAACTCCAGCTTGCGATCGGCGCGTTGAAAGGATTGCAGGTTGGGGTAAAGCGTCAGGCTTTGCATCTCCGTGTAGTCCGGCCCGCCGTCAAACAGATCGTTGCTGGACCCGGTTAAAGCTGTACTCCAGAAGAGGCTCAGATCTGCGTTGCAGTCGTCCAGGCGGGTGCAAGTTCGGCCGCACCCATATATTTTGGCGATTTCCGCATCAGTGTACGCCCAGTTGCCCAGCGACTCTGCACGGAGGACATTGATGCCATGTTGTTGGACATCGGTCGCATACTTGAACACGAAATCATCTGCATTGGCGGCAGTATTCAACGTCATGGTCGGGCAAAATGAAGAGGATATTTCCGACCCTGGCACCGGCGCGGCAGGCATCTCAAAGAAGAGCCGATACGCCGTGTCCGCCATGGGCAGGAAGGTGCGCCCGTCGTCGGTATACCAACGCTTTCCGCTGCCACTGATGCCTGAGGTGACCCGTAACATACCACGCAACCCCGATTCAGGCCGTTCGACGGCGGTGAAGGTGGTAGTGGTGAACGGCTGGCCCGTAAAGAAATCCCAAGCGCCATCAGGTACCGTCCACGTCCATTGTCCAACGTGATTCACATATACCCGCGCTGTCCAGATGTCTCGATTCCCCTGGGGGCCATTGTAGAAGGCCATCACCTTCTTGTAATCGCTTGGCGCGATCTGTGGTGTGAAGGTAATGTAGTGCGTATTGCTGATATCGTACGGGTTACTCCCCGCAGGCAACGCAGGCAAGGTGAAGGAGATTTCGTGCGCGCCATACAGGGCCGCATCGTCGAAGTGACCGCTGAAGTCGGGGATTGTCGCTGCAGCGGCGGCAATGCTGGCTTGTTCCGCCGCTCGGAAAGCTGTCGCCGTATCGGCGCTGTTACCTTGCCTTGCCCCGGGCGTTGCGGTGGGCAGTGGCGTCAAAAGCCAGTCCAGGGGACCCGGCGTGCGCGGGCCGGGGGTCGGGGTCGTCGTCGGATACCCGTCGTTGCCCGTCAGATCGCCGCTGTCTGGCCGGCCCGTGATCAGTAGCTTGCCGTCGCGCAGCACCAACGCCTGCTGCGCCGCATAGGCCTTGTGCAGCCGGCCGGTCGGCGTCCACTGGCGCGTCTGCGGGTGATACGTCTCAGCGGTGTCGCTGGGCCGCACCCCGTCCACCCCGCCCACGAGCAACACCTTGCCGTTCTGCAGCAGCGCGGCCGTATGCGAGGCGCGGGCCACGTTCAGGTTGCCGGCCGGCGTCCAGGCATCCCTGGCCGGATCGTACACCTCCGCGCTGGCCAGGTACACACCGTTGTACCCGCCGGCCACCAGCACCGTGCCGTCGGGCAGCAGGGTGGCGGTGTGATCCAGCCGTGCGGTCGCCAGCCCCGCAGCCGGCTGCCAACTATTCCGCGCCGGATCGTAGATCTCCACGCTGGCCAGCGGCCAGTTTTCGCTGTCCCAGCCGCCCACAACCAGCACACGGCCATCGGGCAGCAGGGTGGCGGTGTGGTGGGCGCGGGCGGTGTGCAGGCTGCCGGCCGGCGTCCAGGCGTCCTTGGCCGGATCGTACAGCTCCGCCGCGGCCTGTAAGCCGCCGGCGGTGTAGCCGCCGACGACCAATACCAGACCCCGGGGCAGCGTCGTCGCGGTGTGCCCGGCGCGGCTGAACGTCATGGCCGGCCCCGATTGCCAGGCGCCGGCCTGGGGATCGTATACCTCGGTGCTGGTGAGCGCCTGTCCCAGGACATCCCAGCCGCCCACGACCAGCACCCGACCGTCGGGCAGCAGGGAGGCGGTGTGGAACACGCGCGCCTCGCTTAGCGGCCCGGTGGCTCGCCAAACGCCCGCGGCCGGATCGTACAACTCGGTCTCCGCCAGGGGATGTACGCCGTCCCACCCGCCGGCGGCCAGCGCGCGGCCGTCGAGCAGCAGGGTCAGCGTGTGCGAGTTCCGGGGTATAATCATGGCAGTTTCAGTCCAGGGACCATCGGTCGTTTGCGCGGCCAGCAGGCCCACGGTGAACGTCAGGGCCAGGGCGCCGCAGAGGATGATTGCCAGGAGGCCGCGGCGCCAACGTCGGCCGGCCTCCCGGTTGGAGCCGCCCGGCGTCGGTTCAGCTTCAGATACAACGGGGGGGGGGCGAAAAGTGCGGATCAGGCTGCGCGTTGGGCGCAAGCGGCGTGTGGGTGACGTGAATGGTCGAGAGCGGGTGGGGTGACATGGCGACCTCCTTGTCGTCTTGGGCATGGCGGCGCGTGCGTGGCGGAACATCGGCTCCGGTCACGCGCTGCCGTGACGGGATGCAACCGTTCGTACGCTGCTTCCGGGCCGTGGGGGAGGTCAGCCAACGGGAGTCAGTCCTGCATCATGCAGGATACATGCTACAGTTCTTTTTACTGCGGTTTCAGCGCGTTGTCAAATTGGCCGATCCAGGCTATTTGCTATCGCACGTGCCGGGCACTTCGCAAGTGCCCGGCACGTGATTGTCAAGCCCAGTATAGGCACATCAAATGAACGCACGATGAAGTGGTGGGCGCCATAGCATGAATGTTTCATCATGTCCGGCTCAGGGCCTGACTCCCTCTACTCCCTCCTTCGACGAGCTCAGGACGGGCTCTTCCCTCGCAGGGAAGGGGGATGGGGGGGTAGGTAGCGCGACGACGCTCACTGCCAGATCAGCGGCGCGGGCGCAGTGACCGAGAGGTTCATAGCAAGATGGTGAACGTGGTCCCCTGCCGGGACGCGCTGGCGACCGAAATCTGACCGCCGTGGGCCGTGACTAACTGGCGAGCGATCGCCAGGCCCAACCCTGCACCACCGCCGCGCCGGTTTCGGCTCTTGTCCCCGCGATAAAAGCGGTCGAACACGTACGGCAGATCCTCCGCCGCGATGCCCGACCCGGTATCGGCGACCTGGAGTCGAACCTGCCCGGCGGAGCGATCGACGCGAATCACCACCTGACCGCCTGCGGGGGTGTGGCGCAGGGCGTTGCTGAGCAGGTTTCGCAGCACCTGCGCCAGGCGATCGGCGTCCCCTTCTACCTGGGGCACGTCCTCAGCCGCGTCCAGCACCAGCTTCACGCCGGCTGCTTCGGCGACCGGGCCGAACTGGCCGATGGCCGTACGCGCCAGCGCGACCAGATCGACGGGTGCCCGCTCCAGGCGTAACTGCCCCGCTTCTGCCAGGGTCAGCTCGTGCAGGTCATCCACCAGGCGCGTCAGCAGCCGGGTCTCATCGTAGAGGCTCGCCACCTGCGCCATCTCCAGGGGGTAGACGCCGTCCAGGATGGCCTGGAGATTGCCCTGGACAACCGTGAGGGGGGTGCGCAGCTCGTGGGCGATGTCGGCGACCATGTTCTTGCGCAGCGCTTCGGCTTCCGCCAAATGCGTCGCCATGCCGTTGAAGGCCGCGCCCAGCTCGCCAATTTCATCTCCGCTCTTGATGGCGACCTGCTGCTGCAAATCGCCGCCCTCGATGGCCTGCGCGGCGCGCGTCAGCCGGGCGAGCGGCGCGGTCAGCAGGCGGCTGATGAGCACGCCCAACCCCAACGACAGCAACGCCGCCAGCAGGCCCGCCCAGATCAAGGAGGTCTGCACCTGGCGGAGGAAAGCCTGGGCCTGGGCATCGAGCACGACATCGGCAGGCCGCACGTTCAGCAAGGTCCCGATGGGCAGGCCGTCCAGGGTCAGCGGTAGTCCCTGCGCAAGCACATTCGCGGGCAGTTGTTCGCCCACCAGCTCGCCCGTCTTGCTGGCAACGACGGTGCCGCTGGTGTCCGCTACCGCAAGGTTCGGGCCGGCGCTGGTGTTGCCACGCGTCCGGCCTATTCCCATTCCCATGCCACCGGGACCAAGTTGCGCCAGCAGTTGATCGACGCCTGTCCAGCTTCCTTGCCCCGCATAGTAGCCGATCAGCTCGTCAGCCCAGGCCGGCTGCCCGGCCATGCCGCTGGCTACCACATACTGGCGAAATTGCTCGCCCGTGACGCTCGCCGATAGCGCGGCCACGACGCCGATCGCCACCAGGCTGACGGCCAGAAAAGCCAGCGATAGCCTGACCCACAGGCGGTTCACAGGCCGGCTCCCAGCTTGTAGCCGACGCCGAACACGGTCTGGATGTAGCGCGGATGGCGGGGATCGTCTCCCAACTTGGCGCGCAGGTTCTTGATGTGGGCGTCCACCGTGCGCTCGTAGCCCTCGTACGCGTCGCCCTGCACCCGGTCGAGCAACTCCAGCCGGGTGAAGGCCCGGTTGGGGTTCTGCAACAGCACCGCCAGCAGGTCGAACTCGGTCGGTGTCAGGTCCAGCGGCCGGCCGCCGAGCGTGACCTGGTGCCCGCCGACATCTACCAGGAGATCACCGGCTCGCAGTTGCTCGGGCGCGGGGGTTCCGCCCCCGGTCCTCCGCAGCACCGCACGGACCCTGGCCACCAGCTCGCGCGGGTTGAACGGCTTGGTCACGTAGTCGTCGGCGCCGAGCTCCAGCCCGACGATCCGGTCGGTGTCTTCGATGCGGGCCGTCAATATGATGATCGGCGTGTTGCCCTCGCGGCGGAGCACACGCGCGACCTCCATGCCGTCGATGCCGGGCAGGCCCAGGTCGAGCACGACCAGGTCCGGCTTCTCGCGCCGCGCCTGGATCAGCGCGGTTTGCCCGTCACCGGCGTCAACCACCGTGAAACCGGCCTGTTCGAGGTAGGATCGCACCAGCCTGACGATCTTGGCTTCGTCGTCCACCACCAGGATTTTCGCGCTCACTGTCCCTCCAAGAAAGCTCATTATTGCGCAGAATCGATACCGGCGCAAAGAAAAACCGGGCCCCGTTGAGGGACCCGGTTTTACCTGGATCACTTACCGGCGCACGGCCGGCCTATCGTCGAATCCCTCAAGCGCCGCTCGGCGCGCAGGAGGTGGACGCGGTGACTGCGCCTCCTCCCCCGCCACTCACTTTCGAAGCGAAAACCGAGACTTTGCGGCGCACATCCTGGCTGCCACACACCGGGCACCTGACTTCGACGATGGCCGCGGAAGAACGCACGAGTTCCTCGAACGCGTGATCGCAGCCCGCACACTGGAATTCATAAAGCGGCATGAAACCAGATCCTCCCTTGCAGAAATCGCTAATCTATAGATGCATCTGCCGGAGGATGGTTACATGGTTTCGCGGTCGGAATGACCCGAAGTGATGGATTCCGCCCTGAAAATAGCCCAGACGTGCCATCCACGAATGCCACCACGAACACCTGCACCCATGCCCGGCTTCGCCAGGTACGGTGTTTGCAGGTGTTCGTGTCATATTCGTGGACGGCCGACGCCGTTTTCACCCGCCGTGACGCCGCGCGCCCGGCATGTGAAACTGCCCTGACAACGCAGCCTCAGTGGCTGGTCTTGGGCCCGTCGGACTCGGGTGCGATCTGAGCGACGGGCGACCCGATCCCGCTTTCCGGGTGTGGCCGGTGGTGGTTAACGATCAAACCGGTCACGCCCAACACGATGCCGGCCAGAGCAAACCATTGCGCCGTAGCCAGCGCGCCGAGCCGCCAGGCGTCGGGGCGGAACATCTCCACCCAGAATCTTCCCACGGGATACCAGATCAGGTACAGGAAGAAGACATCGCCATTGCGCAGCCAATACTGAAAGCGCCGGCCGACGGTCCACAAGATGGCAAACCCGATCACGTTCCAGATGGCCTCGTAGTAAAAGGTCGGATGAAAACCGTGCGTCGCGTACCATTGCCGTGCGGCCGCGGTCAGTTGGTCAGGCAGCCCGCAGGCCATCGGTGATCCGACCGGTTCCTGGCAAGGGTAGGTCGGGTTGATATAAAACGCCCAGGGGAGGTTGGTGGGCGGGCCGTACAACTCCTGGTTGATGCGGTTGCCCATGCGGCCGATGGCTTGCGCCAGCAGCAAGCCCGGCGCCAGGATATCGAGCCAGCGGAACAGATTGAGCCGGTGGCGTCGGGCGTAGATCGCTACAGCCAGCACGCCGCCAATCACCGCGCCGTAGATGCCCAACCCCCGGAACCCACCGTTCCAGAAAGCGATGATCTGCAGCGGATGCTGCCGGTAGTAAGCCCAGCCGGCGAAGTCTCCGGTGGGCGTCGAGAACACGTGGTACAGCCGCGCGCCGATGATGCCGAAGATGAGCACCCAGATCAGAAGACTCCAGACGTGCTCCGGATCCTCCCCGCGGCGCCTGGCTTCCTGCGTGGCGAGCCAGGCCGCCAGTACAGCTCCGAGCACGATCAGCAGGCCGTACCAATGCACTTCGAAGGGACCGAGTTTCACGAGCACCGGATTCATGATTTGCCTCACTTCACCGCAAGAACAGGCTATACGTCAGGACGCCGAGGACGAACGCCGTGAAGATGGTATACTTCCAGTTGCGTTCGACCACGGCAAAGTAGACCATGGACGCGGCGACGCGTGTAAAGGGAGTCAGCATCAGCGTGGCGATGCCCAGGCTCACCAATCGTCGCGGGCCAAAGCCCGTCAAGACCACTTCCTTGACATCGGCGACGATGAACTCGAAGAAGTTCATCCCTTTGATAGTGTAGTCCAGTCCCAGGCGCCCGGTCGTTACCCAGTCCCACGCCAACCCGGCCGCGATGAAGATCATGCTCAGGATCACGCCGCCGGCCAGCAGGTAGCCGACAAGCGTTTCCATCTCGAACTTGGCCTTGTGCAGGGTCTGGTCCGCCGGGGCGCTCGCGGTCTTTAGCAGGGATGTCATAGCCGCACCCCCAACCCGCGCAGCAGCATCTGCGCGCCGAGTATGAACAGCACCACCAGGAAGAAGCGGCGCACGGTCTCATTTCGCAGCCGAACGAGCACGCGCGTGCCGATGAACGCGCCGACGACAATGCCGAGGATGATCGGGGCGGCCAGCCCTGGGTTGATGAGCCCCGCAGCCAGGTAGACGCTGGTCCCGGCCAGAGCCGTCACGCCGATGATCAGATTGCTCGTAGTGGTCGAAACTTTAGGCGGCAGCCCCATCACAAGGTCATGGATCAGAACCTTGAGCGCACCCGCGCCGATCCCCAGCAGCCCGGCGATCAAGCCGGCGCCGAACATCAACGGCCCACCGAAGTAAGCCCGCCCCGCATCGTAGGTAAGGGTTTCACCGATGGCCTGGTCATAGTAACCGCCTCTCAGTTCCAGCCAGCGCGAAAACGCGTCCACATGCGCGACCGGACGCCACCCTTCGTGACGTTGGAGAAACAGCGCCATCCAGGATGCCAGCAAGACGATCCCGAACGCGAGGAAAAGCAGATGTTGCGCCGAGACGATGGTGATGGCCGCGCCCACCAGCCCGCCGACGATCGTGAACATCTCCAGAAACATGCCCACTTTCAGATTCGTGATATGATCCCGGACGTACGCCGAGGCCGAGCCGCTGGACGTGGCGATGACGGACACGATGCTGATGGCAATCGCATGCTTGATATCGACGCCCAGCAGCGTCAGCGCCGGCACCAGCACAATCCCTCCGCCCATGCCGCTCATAGCGCCGATGAATCCTGCCAGGATCGATACGGCAAACAACACTAACGGTGACATTCCGAGCTTCCTCCTTCATTAATAAGCGTATTCTGCCCGCGAAGACACGGCGGTCACATCGTAGGCCGCAGTATAGCACAGGACGGGCGCTTTCGGCCAAGCCGCCGGGACACCGAGGACAAATGTCACATCGTTGGCCGCAGTATAGCACACGGCGAACGGCTGGCCTTTATGGCGGGCTTATGGGGTCTTAAGCCGAAGTTAAATCCGCTTTTGTGTAACGCGAGGCCATCGGCGGGCATCTGAATTCTCAAGAAGATCGCACGCAGGGCGGTGTAAGACACCCACGGAGGAAGAAGAATGACGGCACGGAAATCCTATTCGAGCAAGCGCGCCAAACAGCGCACAGGCGGCCGCCGATCCGCGCTGACCGCGATCGGAATCGCCGCCGGTGGCCTGATCCTGGTCGGTGTCTTGCTGTTGGCCGTGACGCGGACTACGGCCGGATCGATCGTGCCGGCCCGCGTTGGGAGTACGCTGTCCGATTTCACGCTCACCGACCTTTTCGGTAAGCAGGTGCGGCTGAGCGATTACGCGGGACGGCCGGTGCTGGTCAACGCCTGGGCCACCTGGTGCCCGCCGTGTCGCGCTGAAATGCCGGCGCTCCACGATTTCTATCAAGCTCACCAGGCTGAAGGCTTTACGCTGCTGGCGGTGAACGCGGGTGAGTCTCAGTCACAGGTGCAGAGCTTCATCCAGCAGATGGGCTTCACCTTCCCGGTCTTGCTCGACCCGAACACGAGCCTGTTGGATGCGCTGGGCATCCACAGCTACCCCACGTCGATCCTGGTGGGTCGCGATGGGACGATCAAGACGATCCATGTCGGCATGTTGACGGTCGATCAGCTTCAGACGGAGATCGCTCCACTGCTGAGCCAGTAATCAAGAGCAATATCGTGAACAACACTCATACCCACGAGCGCCGGTTTCAGGGAGATCCTGACCGGCTGAGAACTCCCGACCGGCTCGCACGCCTCGACGTCCAACGCGTGGTAACGTTGAGCCTCGAAGGCGCGACCCTCGCCAGTGTCCTGGATGTCGGCACGGGTACCGGCGTGTTCGCCGAGGCCTTTGCCGCGGCGGGGCTGGAGGTGGCCGGCATCGACGCCAATGCCGAAATGTTGGCGGCCGCGGCGAAATATGTGCCCGATGCTCCGCTCAGGGAAGCCCCCGCGGAGCAGCTTCCTTTTGCGGACGCTTCGTTTGACCTGGTCTTCCTTGGCCTTGTGCTGCACGAGACGGACGATCCGCTGGCGGCACTCAAAGAGGCGCATCGGACGGCGCGGCGCCGGGCGGCAATCCTGGAATGGGCGTATCGCGACGAGCCGCCCGGTCCTCCGCTGGCGCACCGGCTGAAACCGGAGATGGTGGCCGATCTCGCGGCCAAAGCGGGCTTTCGACAGGTCGATGCGACCCATCTCGCGCATGTCAGCCTCTATCGGCTAACGCCCTGACGCGTCCGCATGCACGGGCCCGCGCCGCAGCAATGCCAAACGTAGTCGCAAGCGGAGATGCTTCGCCCTGGAAATAGATATCCGATTTGCAATCTCTGCCGCGGCCAGCCGTTATTTGACAAAGCGCACATTTCTGTTATCCTTTTTGTGGGTTGGGGAGTAGCCACCGCAGTTGCGGCGGACGGCCGTCAAGACGAAACCCTCGCAGGTTTCCGGCCCTTCGATCGTGAGCAGTCACGACAGGCGAGACCACCACGACAGTATTTGCCGTGGGGGTTTCGCCTTTGTATTTCGGCCCCGCGGACTATCTTACGATGGGGAGGAAACTGTGAGTACTGTTTCACCATGGCTGTGGGCTGGATTCCTGGCCTGCGTGCTCGCCATGCTCGCCCTCGATCTGAGCCTGCACCGGCACGGTCGAGGCATGCGGATGCGCGACGCCGCGATCTGGACGGCGGTCTGGATCACGCTGGCGTTCGCGTTCGCGGCGATCATCTTCATGCGCCGCGGATCGGATCCGGCGCTGGAATTCACCGCCGGCTATTTGATCGAGAAGGCACTGAGCGTTGACAACCTCTTCGTCTTTGCCTTGATCTTCACCCTGTTCGGCGTGCCGGTCGCCTACCAGCACCGGGTGCTTTTCTGGGGTGTGTTGGGTGCGCTGATCATGCGCGGGGCGTTCATCGCGGCCGGCGCCGCGCTGCTGACGCATTTTGAATGGGTGATGTATGTCTTCGGCGTGTTCCTGGTGTTCACGGCGTTCAAGCTGGCGACCCAGCGGGAAGCGGCGGTACATCCGGAGCGCAACCCGCTGATCCGCGCCGCACGCCGCATCATGCCGGTGGCCGAGGATTACCACGGGGAGCATTTCTTCATCCGCCGGGCAGGCCGACTGGTCGCGACGCCGATGTTCCTGGTGTTGCTGGTCGTGGAAAGCACCGACCTGGTCTTTGCGGTAGACTCGATCCCGGCGGTGTTCGCGGTGACGCAGGACCCGTTCCTGGTCTACACGTCGAACGTCTTTGCGATCCTGGGGCTGCGCTCGCTCTACTTCCTGCTGGCGGGCGCGTTGGACCGCTTCTATTACCTTAAGCCGGCGCTGGCGGCGATCCTGGGGTTTGTCGGCATCAAGATGCTGATCGCCGAGCTGTACAAGGTGCCGATTTGGGCTTCGCTGACCGTAATAGCGGGGCTGCTGGCGATCGCAGTGATCGCGTCGCTGGTACGTGGCCGGCGGATGGGGAAGGGCGGTGGTTCACATAACGATGTGACGGCGGCGGTTCCTGTGTCCTACGAGCCGTAGGGCCGCCTTTGTCGTAACTGCCCTGAGAATGACGATGGACGGTCGACCATGGACCATAGCTGTCGTCTTCTCATGGGCCGCGGCGCCGCGCCTGGCATGAGTAATTGCCCTGAAAATCGCCCGCTTACTACAAAGGCTCCAAGGCACGAAGGACACAAAGCCCCTTCAATTCCTTGTGTTCTTGGTGTCTTTGCGTCTTGGTGGTGAACCATTTTCACCAATGCGGTGCGAAAAATTGCTTCGGGCTAGCGCCCTCGCAATGGCTCATACGTCTATCAGGGTGAGTCGCGCTGCGCCGGCGTCCCGGCGGAGACCAGCACGGCCTGCACGAAATCGTCCGGCGTGACTCCCGGCGCCTGGATGCTCAGCGCCCGGTAGACCTCGGCCAGCCGCGCGCTGAGCGCATCACGCGTGACGGCCGCGCCGCGCAGCGCCTGCTCCAGCGCGCCGATCGCAAAGGCCGGCAGCACCGTGAAGTCGCCCGAAAGAGCGAGATCGTCGATGCGCCCCTCGCGCAGCCGGGCCGTGACGCGGATCAACCCGCCGGGCGCCTTGTGTGCGCCCTCGACGACCCGCACGTCCTCGTGGATCTTCACCCCGGCCTGGCGCAGGCCGCCTCTTTGACGAAGCCACTCGTCGGAGGTGAACCGTGCGTCGATCTCGGCCGCCATCGCCTCCTCAGCCGCCGACCATTCGCCCGGCACAACCTCTGCCCCCAGCGCGACCGCGCACCGGGCAACATACAGGTCTCGCACGGCCGCCCGGTCGGGCACGTGACCAAGCTGCTCCTGCATGGTGGTCATGTATTGTTCCAGGCTCTGGAAGATCTTGTCGCGCATCTTCTCCGAGGGGACTTTGAGCACGCGTGCCATCGTCGCCTTGTCAAAGGTGAACATCAAGCTGCCCACTACCACCTCGGCGTCGCCCATTTGCGCGGCGCCGGTGCCGCCGATCTTTTTGCCGCCCACATGGACGTCATTGATGGGCCGCAGGTATGCGGGGATGCTGAGCGCCTGGTAGGTTTCCACCAGCGGCCGGATGTAGAGCTCGAAGCGGGCCTCCAGGTTCGTCGGCAGATGGTGCCGGTGAAAGACCCATTGGATGAACATCTGGCCCTCATCCAGGTAGACGGCGCCGCCGCCCACCTCGCGGCGGTAGACCGGCATCCCCGCCGCCTTGCAGTAGTCCAGGTCGACTTCCTTCTCCAGCTCCTGGTGGTATCCGATGCACACGTATGGGCGATCCGGCGTCACCAGGATGATGGTATCGGGTGTTTGTTCCGTCATGGCGTACCCGACGGCATGGTAAACGGCCTGGGAGCGCAACGGCGAAACCAGGCCGAGGTCGAGAAGTCGGATCGGATTCATGGTTGAGTCAAATCTCATCGCTCACGGTGAGCGCGGCGCCACTCAGCTCGGCGATCTGGGCAAGTTTTTGACGCACCAGGGAGCTTTGATAACTGATGGTGGAAAGGGCATTGGCGATAGTCGCCAGCAGACCAGTGATCTGTAGCGCTCGTTCCGCGCTGATGATCTCGATCGAATCTTGTGCCGCGGCCAACGCCTCGCCGTCGACCCCGATCCGTGCGCCCGTCGCGAGCGCGCGCACCCGAAATTCTTTGGGATCAGGAGCCGCCGTCAGGAATTGGCCCGCTGTCACCATGCCCAGGCGCTGCTTGTTCACGTTGACGGGCGCGGCGGCATACTGGATGCCGGCGTGGCAAACACGGATCGTCGCTCCATCGCCCTCCGAACCTGCGATCTCGCGCCACGATGTTTCGCAGGCCGCTAAGCCGGCTCGTGTCTGGTGCACCAGTCGGCAGAATCGGCTGCAGTGGCTGCACGGGATGACCGGCCGGCCATCCAGATCGATGGTGAAAGAGGAAACGCCCAGCAGATCGGAAAACTGATCCTGGATGCTCTGTACAGTCTTGACCGGTACCAGATCGATGAGGTTCAGGGCGGTGAGATCCTGCGACCCTTCGCGCTGAGCAGGCTTACCCTGCGCGTCGCCGGCACGGCCTTGAAGCCAGGCATCAATCGCCTCTGCCGAGAAGCGCCATTGCCCGCCCACGCGCAACGCCGGCAGCTCGCCATCCTTCACCATCCGGTAGATCGTCACGCGATCCAGTTGCAGGCGGTCTTCCAGTTCACGGGTTGTCAACAGCTTGTCGGACACGATATCAATACCTCGTCAATACCTCTGGCATGCGAACGGTGTGATACCTCGAAGGATGATGACACAAAGAGATACGATGTGCCGCGTCAGACTATACCTCACTTAACGATGGCTGTCAATAGGATTTTATATTTTTTTATAAGAACAATCCGTTCGGGCTTGCGAGGACGGGCTTGAGAATAGCACAAGCGTCTGGAGTATCGGTCCGTATCTACGCGATCTGACCCTGCCTCGCTTCCTGCATCGACTTCGCCACGTTGACCAGTGGCAGGATGATCAGGCCGGCGATGAAGAAGAAGATCACCGACAGGATGCCCAGGCGCAGGCTGCTGAAGAGTTGGTTGACGATGCCGAAGGCGAACGTGCCCAGCCACGACGTCCCGCGCTCGCTGATCTCGTAGAACGAATAGAACTCGGCCTCCTGATCCTTCGGGATCATCTGCGCGAACAGGCTGCGGCTAAGCGCCTGGCTGCCTCCCAGGATCAACGCGATCACGAATCCCAGCACCCAGAACTCGAGCTGACGTTGCTCTATCCCCAGCACGATGGCCATGCTTTTCATCCCGGCGAACGCATAGATCGTCACCGCGCTCCAGATGATCAGGCTGGCGAAGATCGTCTGCTTGGTGCCGAACTTGCTGGCGACCCAGTTGAAGCCCAGTGCGCCGAGAAAGGCCACAAACTGGATCATCAGGATGACCAGGATCAACTGCGTCGAGCTCATTCCGAGCTCGTTCGCGGCAAAGATCGCCGACACGCTGATCACTGTTTGGATGCCGTCGTTGTAGAGCAGGTAGGCCGCCAGGTATTTCATCGCCTCGGGCAGCGTGCGGCCTTTTCGCACCATGAAGGTGATCAAGACGGCAATGGGACCTGCGCCCGGTAACAGGGCGATGCCTATCGGCAGGCGCAAAAGGATCAAGACCGGGATGAGCAGCGGCAGCAGCATCAGCACGGTGACAGGGGTCTGCGAGACCCCGATCAAGCCGGCCAGTTGCTTGAAGCCGATGGAGAAATAGGTCTCGCCCTGCGGCAAGGGCCGGATAGCGTGGCGTGGGCGCAGGCGGGTGAAGGTGAACAGCGAGAAGCCCAGCCACCACACGCCGGCCGACGCCAGGCTGATTCGGGCGACCAGCGCGCTGCTCAGCCCGAGCTTGTCGCTGAACAGGTACATGACGAGGTTGAGCAGCAGCAGGATGCCGCCGCCCAGGTAGCCCATCGCCCACCCGTAGGACGACACGTAGTCGCGGCGATCCTCACTGGCGATATTGGGCAGGTAGGAGTTATAGAACACAATACTGGCCCCGAAGGCAAGATTGGCGACGATAAAAAGCAGCCCGGCCAACCAATGTCCGCCGGGCTGGATGAAAAACATCAGGATGGTGGAGGCCGCGCCGAGGAAGGCGAAGAATTGCATCAACTGCTTGCGGAGGTGTGAGTAGTCGGCGAGTGCGCCCAGAATGGGCAGGAACGTCACTTCAAATAAGACCGATGCCGAAATGAGAAAGGTGAAATAGGAGTCGAATTTGATCGGGGTGCCGAGCAAGTGGACAAAGCCCTGGGCATCCGCCGCCGCCTTGGTGATGCTGGTCAGGTAGGGGCCGAGAAAGACGGTCACGACCGTGGTGCTGAAGGCCGAATTGGCCCAGTCATACATCGCCCAGCCGAAGATCTCGCGCTTGTCGTTGACCATCGGTCGGGCCGCCTGCAAAGTCGCCATGCTACCTCCTTGTGCTGCGCTTTGAACCTTGGGGGGTCCGGTTTGGAGATAAGTGCTATGAGAGTACATAGTGTAGCATGGGTAGCTTCCCAGCACAATTTTGCCGGCAATTCCAACAGCGAAGTTTTGTTGCAGACGGAATGTGCCGTCCACGAATCGTCACGAACACCTGCACCCACCGGCAGGTGCGGTGTTCACGAATCACGACGGCCGCATTCGTACATTCGAGCCATTTGTGGACGGCAAGCACAATTCTCAGGGCGGTTTCTCATGCCGGGCGCGGCGCCACGGCGGGTGAAAACCTAACCCCCTCGGCTCCCCCTTCCCTCGCAGGGAAGGGGGATGGGCTGTGAGTGAGGAGGCGACTGCCATCGTCCATGGTCAATCGTCAATCGTCCATTGGGTTACTTCGTCTGCGCGGCCGGCTGTGCCGCTGCGATGTCCGCGACCAGTTGATCGTAGGTGGGCGCGCCTTCGTACTTCTTGCCGTTGATGAACAACGTCGGTGTCGCCGTCACACCTCGCTGTTGCCCCTGGCTGTACTGCTGCTGAACCAGCGACGCGTATTTGCCACTGGTGAGACAGGTGTTGAACGTGCTCGAATCGAGCCCCAGCGTGGCGGCGATTTGTTCCAGATGGTTGACCGTGAGCGTCCCGCTGTTCTCGGCCGCCTGGTTGGCAAATAGATAATCGGCGTAGGACCAAAACTTGCCTTGATCGGCGGCGCACTCGGCAGCCTGGGCCGCGGTCTGTGATTCAGGGCCGATGATCGGGAAGTTGTTGTATTCCAGCCTCACCTTGCCGGTCTCGATGTACTGCGAAGCAACCTGCTGCAGCACGATATCCGCACGGGCGCAATAGGGGCATTGGAAATCCGCGTACACCTCGATCGTGACCGGCGCGGTGGCCTGCCCACAGACAGGCCCACCACACGCGTCAAGCGCAGATGGCATGGGCGCAGCGGACGCCTGCGCCGAGGACGGGCGGTTAGTCGCCAGGCTGAGCGCGATCAGCCCGGCCGCCACGGCGATGATGATCAATACACCGCCGATCAGCCAGCGGGTCTGTTGACGGTATCCTTTTCGGATGTTGCGACGAGACACCAGGCCCTCCGTATTCTATCGGCTGTTGAAATTCATCGCCTGTTGTGATTGTCGGCCCGTCACCAGGTTGAATGCGGCCAGGAGCTGAGCATCACCGCTTGCCTGGAACTGCGCCGGCGTCATGCCTTTTTCCTGATCCGGGATCAGGATGGTGCCGTTCGCAGGCTGAGCTACTGTCACATCGGGCGTGATGCCTGTGTGCCAGATGACCCGTCCCTGGGGAGTCAGCCATTCCTGCACTGCCAGCATCAGCGCCGAGCCATCGGACAGCGGAAACTCATTCAGCACGGTCCCCGTGCCGAAGGTCGTCTCGCCCACCAGCTTGGCCCGCCCTGCGTCCTGGATGGCACCGGCTACGATTTCGGACGCGCTTGCCGTACCGCCGTTGATCAACACCACCATCGGCAGGTTCGTCTTGGGCACATTCGACTCGACGGCGACAGGTGTTTCCTTGCCCTGGGCATCCTTTTCAAGCAAAACGTTTCCGCCGTTCAGGAACTGGCTGGCCACGCCCACAGCCCCATCCAGCAACCCGCCAGGGTTGTTGCGCAGGTCCACGATCAGCGCCGTGGCCCCTTGTTTCTGGGCATCGGCCAGGGCTTTCTGCAAGTCAGCGCTCACGCCGGTGCTGAAGGCTGAGATCTGTACGTGCGCCACCTTGCTGCCCGGCAGGAACTGCCAGGCCACCGGGGCCACCTCGATCCGCGCCCGCGTGATGGTCAAATCCCGGGTCTGTCCCGTGGCTGGATCGCGCAAGGTCAAAGTGACTTTGGTGCCCGCGGGTCCAAGGATCTTCGACACGACCTGCTCCAACGTCAGGCCGGTCACGTCCTGGCCGTCGACTTTGGCGATGATCTCGCCAGGCCGGATGCCGGCTTTCTGCGCCGGAGAACCGGAGATTGGCGCCACGATCACGACGTTGCCATCCTTCGACTGTACCTCGGCGCCGATCCCCTCAAACTGGCCTTGCGTGTAATTCTGCTCCGCTTTCACCATCTCCGGCGAGAGGAAGACGCTGTGGCCGGTATCGCCCAGCGCGCTGACCATGCCGCTGATCGCGCCGTAGGTCAGAGTCGTGCTGATGACCGCCGACCGATCCACGTAATGGCCCTGGATGGCGTTCCAGGCTTCCTGGATCAGTGGGACATTCAGTTGGTTCGACGTTTCTGCGGCGCCCGATGCGGCGTTGGCCGCCGCCACTCCCCGATCGAGCAGGACGCCTGCTCCCACACCGAATACCAGTACAACGACCAGCAATCCAATAAACGATACACGGCGCAATGTCTTCATAGACGGCCTCCTGCCTTGAAAACGACGATGGACGATTGACCATAGACGATGGCAATCGTCTGCCTGAAAATCGCCTCCCAACCCCCCGACTACGGGGAGAGCCGCGTTTCCCCCAAGGTTGCCGCAGGTCCCCGTAGGGGAGTGAGGTCAGGGGGCCAACTCTCACCCGCCGTGGCGCCGCACCCGGCATAAGAAGCTGCCCTGAAAATCGCACCTGACCCCTCATCCCCCTTCCCTCGCAGGGAAGGGGGAGCAGAAGGGGTTAGGTTTTCATCTGCCGCGGCGCCACGCCCAGTAAATGATTATTCGCTGGGCGGATTATCGCGCCGAAGAGAGGAGTTATCCTTAAGCGAACCTAGATGGAAGATAAAGAGGGGCTTAAGAAAAGAAAATGACGAAGGCGCGACGCCAGCATGGCGCGCCGATCTGAAGCCGCCGGTATCGCAGCGAGCAGTCAGCGCAGCCAGGACAGCTCTGCGCCTCCGTCAGGGATGGGCCAGTTTTACTGGCGAAGCATCTTCTGAACGAAGACTTCCAAGAGCAGCGCGCCGAACGCCAGTACCACGAGCATGGCGAGAGGTAGCGCCACGCAGGCCAGAAGTGTCTCCCACGATGCGATCAAGTCCATGTTGCCCTCCCATCCGCTTGAAGGCGGCGATTGAAATGCCCGATACAGCGGGGCAGGCTCTCGCCGCCTGATATCGCAAGTGCGTTGAAACGCACTCTGGGTGACCTGGGCGGCCCGTGGTCAACCTGTTTCAACAGGTTTGCGTCTTGCCAGACTACGGTTTCAACCGCAGGCGGCCCGGCGGCAAACCATTCGCTAATGATGAACCTTCGCCACGGCAAACTCGCTGTTTGGGCCGTGGCAAACCACACAAGTCTCCAGGCCGTTGGCTGTGGTCTGCAATTCGATGTGCCCTGTGGTCTCCGCGTTGTCGTGGCACGAGGTGCAGACCGAGCGGATCGGCAGGATGCTCGACACCACCTTGCCCGCCTGGGTCACGGTGGCCGGCTGGGTGCCCTTCGGCAGCGGCAGACTGTAGGTGCCGGGACGGTGACATGTCTGGCAGGCGGCCAGGTCGCCGGGAAAGACGACGTCGGCAAAGCTCGTCGCCTGGTTGCCGAAACCGTACACCACCAGCGGTTGTGTCGCGCTCTCACCTTCGTGGATGCGATGAATCATCGTCCGGAAGTTGATGCTGGCGGGCGGCATCGCGTCCGCGGGCCGGCGTTCTTCGTCGGTGGCGGTCGCATTGTGGCACAGCACGCAGTATTCGGTGTTCTGTCGCATGCCGCCATGCAGGGCCAGATCCTTGTGGCAGGCATTGCATAATGTACGGTCCACTACCTGCTGGCGCGGCGCCGGCTTCCCGCCGTCCAGCGCCACGTACGCGACCGGGTTGAAGCCGGCGACCCGCACGGGGTCTTTGACGCCGGCGACGGTCTCCATCACATACCCTTCCAGGCCCACCGCATAGGTGCCGGTAGCTTCTTTGGCGATTTTCGTGGTGAGAGTATAGCTGAACGCGCCGTTGCCGGCGTCCGTGACCGCCGGTGGCGTGTCGGACGGCTTGCGAAAGATCGTTTCGGTCGTCCGGGTGATGGTGTCGCTGGTCGGGCCGGCCAGGGTGACCGCCAGGTAGTCCATGTCGGCCGGGGCGATGACCTCGCCACTGTTGTTGGTGATCGTGAATGTCACCGTCGGGGAGCCGTCGGGCGCCGCGCCCTCGACCTTGACGATCCCCAGCTTCACGCCTTTGATCTGCTTGGAGTTGGTAGGGATGGTGTGCGCGCCGGTGATCGACGGATCAAATTCGCCGCCGTCGGGCTGGTGGCAGGTGGCGCACTTGCCGTCGGCTTGCGGGCCGCCCGGATGATTCTGGCCGGTCGCCAGGTTGACATCGTCGTGGCAAGAGGTGCAGGCCGCGGTGTTCGGCTTCGTCTTGTAGTTGTCGCTCTGGGCGCCGCCGTTGTGGCAGGTGGTGCAGTTGCGCGTATCCTGGGGCCACGTGCTGGTCGAAAAGTCGGTGACGCTCCGGCCGATGATCTGGTAGGGCGTGCCGGCGATGACGCTGGGAAGCTGGCTGCTCGCGTGGATGCGGTGGATCATCACCTGGAACTCGACGCTGTTACCGCTCTCCGCATCGACCGCCTGGTCGGTATGGCAGGTGACGCACAGGCCCGTCTCGCGGCGCACCCCGCCGTGAGCTTCGAGCGGATTATGGCACGTCTGGCAGGCGGCGGTGGTCACGACCTCGCGCGTGTCCTTCGGCTGGCCGCCCGCAGGGACGAAGGTGAACACGTCGTTGCTCACCGTGGCCCGGTTATCCTTATAGGCGTACAGCCCAACGACGGTGGTCAGGGTTGGATCGGCGGGTGTGGTCAGGGTATTGGTGAAGGTGTAGGTGAACGACCCCTCGCCTTTGGCCGTCCAACTGCCGCCGGTGTCAGCAAACGGCTGGGTAGCCTTGGCAAGCGCGGGCTGGACGGTCTTCCCGGCGACTGTGTAGGGCTGGCCTTGCACCTGGCGCACCAGCAGGTTCTTGTACTTGCTCAGGCCCGTATCCTGATCCACCACCACCTGGGCGATGGTGAACCCGTACCCTTCCAGGGCCTTGTTGGTCAGCGGGCGGCCGGCGGCGTCGGTCAGCGACAGCGTGACGACCGGCTTGCCGTCAGCAGTCAGCTCGACGCTGCTGATTTTCGCCTGCAACCCTTCCCCGGGCACTGCAAATGCCTGGCCGGCCGGTCCCGCGGGCCCCGCCACCCCCTGCGGACCGGGTGGGCCTTGCGGGCCGGGCACGCCCTGGGGGCCCTGCGACCCTGCGGCTCCGGCAGGCCCGGCCGGGCCCGGCGTCGCCGTGCAGGCCGCCGCAAGTAGAGCCAGCGCCGCCAGAAGGATCACCACTGCAAACCACGGGACACTCTTTTTTGATGGGGTCATTTCCTCACCTCCTTCGCCATCGTCCATGGTCCATCGTCTATCGTCGATGGTCATCCTAACCCGGATGAGCCGGAAAACGGCTCACGCCAAGGCGCCAAGACGCCAAGAAATCACTTTGCGACTCTGCGTCTTTGCGTGAGAATTTCGTGCTGGCTGTACAAGAATCTCACCGGCTAGATGCCTAACTCGCCGGGACCAACCTGCGCGCGGCGAGCGCATCCTGCACAGTTTTGGCGATCTCCAGGGGCATCGGGATGATGGTGCTGGTTCGTTCACCGGCCATCTCGACCATCGTCTGTAGATAGCGCAACTGGAGGCTGATCGGCTCGGTGGCGATGATGTGGGCGGCCTCGGCCAGCTTTTCCGCCGCCTGGAATTCACCCAGCGCGTGAACCACCTTGGCACGGCGCTCGCGCTCGGCCTCGGCCTGCCGCGCCATCGCACGTTGCAGGTTCTCGGGTAGGAGCACGTCCTTCACCTCGACCGCGGTCACCTGCACTCCCCAGGGCTCCGTGTGGCTGTCGATGATCTGTTGGAGCATCCCGTTGATCCGATCCCGATGCGCCAGCAGCGTGTCAAGCTCCGATTGGCCCAGCACGCTCCGCAGGGTGGTCAGCGCGATCTGAGTGGTGGCTTTTACATAATCCATCACCTTCATGACTGCTGCTTCCGGGTTGATGACCTGGAAATAAGCCACCGCATCGACCTGGACGGTCACGTTGTCGCCGGTGATGACCTCTTGGGGTTCCACCACCATCGTCTCGACGCGGGTATCCACCTTGAACATCCGGTCGAGGTAGGGGATGATGAGGTTCAGGCCGGGTGAGCGGGTGCCCACGTAGCGTCCCAGCCGCAGCACGACGCCGCGCTCCCACTGCTTGACGATCTTGACCGCTGGCAGGACGATGATCACGAGAAATAACAGGATGCCCAGGCCAGCTCCCAAGAGGTTGATCAGTTGTGCCATGTTGTGACTCCTTTAGTGATGATCGTGTAATGCCGACGTCGGATAGGCGTAGGTGATCGGTTCATCGACCTGGGCGCCGCGGGCGATCCAGCGCAATGCGGCGAAGAAGCTGCCCAGGCAACCCATGACGATGAGGCCAACGACCAGACCCCCCAGCCCCGGCGTGTTGACCAGCCAGTATAAAAACCGGAAGATGGGATTCTCCAGCGGAAAGTTCATAGCGACCTCCTGCGAATGCCCCAACTGCGCCACTTCGGGAGGGACGATTCCGGCGGCAGCGGAACTTCGATTCTGGCCTGCGCCGCGTCGATGACGCGACCTTCTGCCATTTCCCACAAGGAGACGGCCGGGAAAAGCTTGAAGAAGACGAGCAGGAGAAGCACAAACAGCGCAAACGACGCTGCGGTCAGCGACCATTCCGTGAGGGACGGTGTGTAGCCGGCCCACGGAATCAGCCGCGGGTGCGTCACCGTGGGGATGATGATATTCCAGCGCTCCAGCCACATGCCGATCACCACCGCAAAAGAGGCGATGACAGTGGCGACGATCACGTGGCGCTTGAGCCAGGCCAGCGCGCTGAATCCTGCCACTGCCGCCAGCGCGCCGGCCGCGACGAGAAGCGCCGGGCGGACATCCGGGCTGGCGGGGCCGGCGCTGATCGCTTGCACCTGCGGCAGGAACGCCAGCGTCGCGGCCACACCGGCGGATGCGGCGGTCCCCAGCGCAAAGCGGGGGCGAAAGAACCGGGCTCGCTCCCAACGTTCGGGGAGCAGGAGCGGGAACGCCAGCAGATAAGCGGCCAGCACCATCAGAATCACCATGCCCCAGAAGCCCGGCGCGTCGGCGCCCCACAGCTTGCTGGCGAGCACCGGAAACTCCGTCGCCTCCTGTCCGGCGACCATGGTCAGGTGCTCGGTGTAGGTGAAGTAGAACCAGACGACGCTCATGGTGATGAAGAGCCACCCCAGGTTACGGTAATGCTTCGGCTCGACGTAGAATTTGACCGGCGACACCTGCCGCACGAAGGTGAGCAGGATGAAGAGGAGCGCGATGCCGGAGAAGATCGCACCCACCACGAAATACGGGCCGAGGATCGTCGAATGCCAGCCGGGTTGCAGCGTGGTGGACAAGATCCAGGAGGTGACCGTGTGCAGAGAGACGCCGATGGGGATGATCAGGATCGAGACGATCTTGGTGACACGTTCGAGCCGCAGCCATTGCTCCCGGTTGCCCCGCCACCCCAGCGCCAGCACCGTGTAGAGAATCCTGCGCCATCCCGGTGCGCCCGCGGGCAGGTTATCCCGCACGATGCCTAAATCCGGCATCAGGGAGACGTACAGCGCGAACATGCTGGTCAAAAGGTACAGTGAGAGGGAGGCCATATCCCACAGTAGCGGCGACTGGAGGCGCCCGTAGATCAGGATGGTGAGCATCCGGTCGGGACGGCCCATGTCGACCAGGATCTGCACGCCGGCGATGACCAATCCGAAGACGGTCGTCGCTTCGGCGATGCGGGTGATCGGCCGGCGCCAATTGACGCCGGTCAGGTACAGCGCGGCGGTGATCAGGGTGCCGGCCATGCTGACACCGATGAGGAAGATGAAGTTGACGATGTAGATCCCCCAATAGGCAGGGCGATCCATCCCCGTCACCGACAGGCCCAGGGTCACCTGGCGGACGTACATCACGCCACCCCAGCCGAGGATGGCGCCGAGTACCGCTGCGGCCAGCCAGAAACGCGGCCCGGCCCTGAACAGCGGGTCGATCAAGCGGGCTTTGTCCTGCGGATCAACTTGGAGCATGGTTTCAGCCCTCGCGCAGATAGATCACGTTGGGATGCGTGCCGGCTTCTTCCTGCAACCGGAAGGCGCGGCCGCTGTTTGCCAGCACGCTCACGGTGCTTTCGGGGTCGGACAGATCACCGAAGAAGCGCGCCTTCGCCGTGCAGGTCTCGACGCAGGCAGGCACATATTCGTCCGGCCGGAACGCCCGGCCTTCGGCCTTCGCCTTCGCCCGCGCCTTGCGGAGGCGGTGGATGCAGAAGGTGCATTTCTCCACCACGCCCTTGGGCCGCACGGCAGGGCCTTCCAGGCTGCCGTTCTCCGACATCGTGTCGGGATTGAGATGCTGGGCCATCTCCCCGGTCCAACTGGGCCGCTCCCAGTTGAAATAGCGCACGCCGTAAGGACACGCGACGGTGCAGAACCGGCAGCCGATGCACCGGTTGTAGTTCACGCGCACCAGGCCTTCTGCATCGACGTAGGTGGCCTGCACCGGGCAGACCTTGATGCACGGCGGGTTCGAGCAGTGCATGCAGGGCCGGGTCATGTAGCGCGTCTTGACGTTCGGGTACTCGCCGGCCTGCTCGGGCTCGTTGAGCGGCATCGGGAAGACATCGTTCCAGCGGATCGCCCGTCCCATGGCCGCTTGCTCCGGCGAGACCACGGGGGTATTGTTTTCCTGCCGGCAGGCGATGCTGCACCCCTGGCAGGCGACACATTTGTCCAGGTCGATCACCATAGCCCAACGTGGCATTGTGTTGGCTCCTGTTTATGACATACTACGCCGGATGACAATTGCTCAGCATATGCTCACGACGCAAGCATCCTGAGCGGAGCCGGGTAGAGCCCCCGGCGCAGTCGAACGATACGACCTTGGGCAGAAGACCGCTCCGCATCCTTCGACTACGGGCTGCGGCCCTCCGCTCAGGATGCTTCGCTGTGGCTGAGCAGTCACGCCGGATACACCTTTACCCGCGTGTTCGCCAGTGCGGCCAATCCCGTCAGCGGCTCCGAATCCGGGCCCATCAGCGTCAGCCCGTTCACGCCGCGGCCCCGCGCCCATCGCCCAACGGCCTGGTGGCCCTGGTTGTAGGGCAGGTTCACCACGTCCGGGCGCAGCCCCGGCATGAAGCGGACCTTGGTGCGCACCTTGCCGAAGGGGCTTTCCACCCACACGGGCGCCTTGTCTTCCAGGCCCAGCTCCCGGGCTGCGGCCGGGTTCATCTCCAGCCAGCTATCCCACGTCTCGCCGACCATCATGCCGCTGATCTCCTGGAGCGAGGGCACGTTGGCGTTGGCGCTGTAGGAGCCGAGGCTCATCAGCGTCACGACGTTCAGCACGAACGGATACTGCGCCGCGTCGCCGTGATAACCCACCGGCTCGTAGTGCGGCAGGTAAATCTCGTCCCCGCGGGCCTGGATGCCGAGGCGTTGCAAAGTGGCCTCGTCGGCGTTTCCCAGCCGGCATTGCAGCTCCCGGCTGAAGAAATCGAAGTAACCGTCGCGCGGGGCGCCCTGGCGGTCGACGCCGATGACCTCGTTGATCCAGGCGTCGCTCCCGCGCGAGGCGGGCTTGTAAGGCGGTGTCACCCACACGCCCAACTGGGTCAGGGTGTCCCAACCCACCCCCACGTCCTTGAGCTGTCCCTTCAGCAGCTCGGTGAAGCTCGTCCACGGGAAAGCCGTGCCCATCCAGCCGCCGACACGGTGCGCCAGCTCGATGAGCACATCGCCCGTGTTGCGCGTGCTGTGCACCGGCTCGACCACCGGCTGCCGCAGCGCCACACCCGGATAGCCCACTCCCTCGATGAAGTCATCCTGCCAGCGCTCCAGGAACGTGTGATCGGGCAAAATCAGGTCGGCATACTGCGCCGTGTCGTCCAGGAAACTGCTGAACGAGACGATGAAGTCGATCTTATCGAAGGCCTCGGCCCAACGCGCCGGCCCATTCGGGCACTCGAACAGCGGGTCGGCGTCGTACAGGAAGAGCACGTCCACCGGGTAGCCGGCGCGAATGCGATCGGGCACGGCCTGGTAGGCGTGGCGCGCCAGCGGGAACACGGTCCCCGCGCCATCCACGCGCTCCGCCTGGCGTCCCTCCTCGGCCAGCGGATCGGGAGGCAGAAGGGGCCAGCCGGGGCAGGTGGGGTAGCGCTGCACCTGCACCCCGCCCGGCGCCTCGATGCTGCCGACCAGGGCATTCAGACAATGCACAGCCATCGCGGTGTAGAGGCCGTTGGCGCTGCCGGTCAAAAGCCCCGCTTCGTGCGGAATGACGGCGAGTGCGGGACGGTTGGCGGCGAATTCGCCTGCCAGCCGGGCGATGATGCCGGAAGCAATGCCCGTTGTGTCAGCCACCGCTTTCGGCGCATATTTCTCCAGCACCAGCGTCTTGAAGCCGGTGTGCGTGGCGCCCGTCTCGTCCTGCCAATCCTCGTAGCCGAAGGCATAATGATCCACGAAATCTTGATCCATCAGGCCCGACGAGATGATCACGTTCGCCATGCCCAGCGCCAGCGCGCCCTCGGTGCCGGGCCGGCAAGGGATCCACTCGTCGGCCTTCGACCCGCTGATGCCCTGTCGTGGATCCACCACGACGACTTTGCCGCGCTGGGGCCGGCCGCGGCGCATGTAGGCGTAGCCGGAGATGAAGCGTTGGACGTTCCGGCCCGTTTCGAGCAGGCCGGAGCCGAACGAGAGCAGGTAGCCCGTATTCTCCAGATCATACGCCAGCCGGTCGTAGACGCCCTGGGTCAGCAGGTTGCCCAGCTTGCTGGCCTCGACGTTCAGGCTATCATGGGAGATCGCGTTGGGCGAGCCGACGGCGTGGGTGAAGCGGGCGACCAATTCCCGCATTTGACCCCGGGTTTCGCCGTAGAGCATGACGAAGCGCTCCGGGTGGCCGCCATCGCGCAGGCGGGTCAACCGCTGCGCAACCAGCGACAGCGCCGTCTCCCAGTTGATCTGCTCCCAGGCGCCTGCCCCACGCTTGCCGGTGCGCCGCAGCGGCGCCTGGATGCGATCGGGGTTATAAAGGAGCTCGGGGGCCGCCTGGCCTTTGGGACAGAGCGCGCCCAGGTTGATGGGGTGCAGCGCGCTGCCCTCCAGCTTCACCAGCCGGCCGTTCACCACGCGGCCCTGCATGCCGCAACCGCTGGGACACATCAGGCAAACCGTCGGGACGAATGTCTCTTGAGGCGCTGTCTGGCTGCCAGGGGGAGCGGCGTGTATCTGCTCCAGGCTCAGCGTTTGCCGGGTCAGGGCGGTCGTGAGGGCCGCGGAGGCCGTCAGTCCGCCAGCGGCTTTGATGAAGTCGCGTCGCGTTACCTTGCGCATCGGCTATCCCTTCAATTCCCGCCGCAACTTGTCAGGGTGGATGTGATAACCCGCCCTGAGCCACAGATCGCTTGCGCCGGACGCATGGCGGCCGGTTCGATCTTCGGGGGGGCCTTTACCTCGCCGCGGCCGGCAGCCTGCACGAAGCGGACGATGGCCGCCAGGTCGGCATCGGAGAGCGTGTTCGACGTGAAAGCCATCATGGTTCCCCGGCCGTTGCGGACGACCTGGGTGATCTGGTCGGCGGGTAACTCGGCCTTGTTGAGAGCCGGGCCGGCGCCTCCCTCGCCCGCGGCGCCGTGACATCCGGCGCAGCCGAACTTTTCGTAGAGCGCCTGATCGGTTACCGGAACTGCCGCAGCGCTTCCCTGGTCCGGGCTGCCGGGGAGGGGAGGCACCACGTCGGGCTTGCCTGCGGCGACCCACAGCGAGCCACGCACCGTGCGTGGGCCACCTCCCGCCGGGTTCACGTGGCAGGTGGCGCAAGGCTCGCCCGTGCGGGTGGCGTATTCCGGCAAGGCGTGGGCAGTGGGCCGGGCGGCGAAAATCAGAAGCCCGACGATGACGCCCAGGCCGATCCAGAGAAACGTGCGGAGATGCTTGATCATGCCTTGTCCTCCCTGGCTGAAACGATCGCCTCCACCAGATCCCGCGGGCCGACAGTCTGCCGCCACGTCTGCGACCAGATGTGCATCCCATCTTGATCCAGCCGGAGGGTGATCAACCGGCACGGGATCGGGCTGGCGAGGATGCGGTGCACGTCGCCGATAAACGAGCCATCTTCGACTTCCTCCAGCAGGATCACGCTGGGGGCGAGCGCGGCGATCTCGGTCGCGGCCCGGTCGGGCCGGTCGGTGGCGCCCAGCAGCCTGATCTCAGGATGGATGCCGAGGATCGCGCGAACGGCATCCCCGAAGAGACGGTTCTGGAAGATGAGATACACGTCTGCCACGGTCTGAGCCCTCCATGTACAAACACAACGTAGCTTGGATCAAGGATGCGCTGGGAAAGTGAAGACCTGGCGGGTGGCGCCGCGAGTTGCTCGTCGTGACATCCTGCTCGAAATTATACCGAGTGGCGGCGCGGCGGAATATCGTGTGAACTGGGATCGAGGCGCGAGGAGACGACGATTTAAGTAGTAGTTTGCGCGACGGAGGATGTTAGCAGAGGAGGAATTACTCGGATAGGTCTCAAGCCTCGATGAGGCCGTGGCGGATGGCGTACCGCACGAGATCGACCGTCGTGTCGAGGCCCAGTTTCTGGAGGATGTGCGTGCGATGGCTCTGCACGGTGCTGGGGCTGACGACGAGTTTGTCGGCAATTTCCTGGTTGCTGAGCCCGCGTACCAGGAGGAACATCACCTCGCGCTCCCGTTCGGAAAGCTCCTCGTAGCCGGATGGCCCGGACGGCGGCTGGCCGCGATCATGCCGGAGGTAGCTTTCCAGCAGCTTGCGCGCCATGGAAGGGTAAAAGAACGCCTCGCCTTTGGCAACGGCGCGCACGGCGTTGATCAGATCCTCGCTGGCGGCTTTCTTGAGCAGATAGCCGGCAGCGCCCGCCTCGACCGCCCGGAAGAAGTATGCGTCACTCTCATGCATGGTCAGGATCAACACCTGAACCTGTTGGCACTCCGCCCGAATCAGGCTGGCGGCCTGCAAACCGTCCAGGTCGGGCATGGAGATGTCCAGCACCGCCACATCGGGACAGATCTCGCGCGCCAGGCTGACCGCCTGGCGGCCGTTCGTCGCCTCGCCGATCACGCGAATGTCGGGCTGGGCGTTCAGCAGCAGGCGGAGGCCCTCGCGAACGACGTTGTGATCCTCGGCCAAAAGCACACGAATTGGATTCATCCGGTTCCCCCGTCCAGTTCTCCATGCCAAGCGCGGCGCCACGGCAGGTGAAAACCTCACCCCCTGCCCCTCTCCTACCAGGCGAGGGGATGTCGGCCTGCCCCTTCCCTCGCAGGGAGGGGGTTGGGGGTAGGTGGGCTATTCTCTGTCCAGTGGCAGCCAAAGGGCCACGCGAGTGCCGCAAGGCTGGCGGCGGGTAACTTCCAAATGGCCGCCCAGCGCGTCGGCGCGTTCCTGCATCCCGAGGATGCCCAGCGCCTGCTGACCGCCCGCCATGCCGCCGGTCATCTCCTCGGGCAACCCAACCCCGTCGTCCTCGATGGTCATCGCCAGTCTGCTCTGCGTCCGCTGCACCTGGACCCGAACCTGGCCCGCCCTGGCGTGACGGATCACGTTGGTGATGGCTTCCTGGGCGATGCGAAAGGCGGCGGTAGCGATCTCCGGCGGCAGTTCTTGCCCATTGCCGTCGGCGTCCAGCTCGACGGCAACCCCGGCCGGCGCCAGGCGATGGTTCAGCTCTTCCTGCAGGGCGGGGATCAGGCCGTAGTCGTCCAACACCGTCGGCCGCAGATCGGAGATCAGGCGGTGCGACTGCTCGAAGGTCTCACCGATCAACGCCTTGGCTCGAACCAGGTGATCAGTCGCTTCCTCTGGATTGCTCAAGATGGACTGCTGGCACAGCTTCAGGTTAAGGCTGAGTCCCGTGAGCAGTTGGCCCAGCTCGTCGTGGAGCTCCCTGGCGAAATAACGCCGCTCCTCTTCGCGAGCCGTGGTCAGCCGGCCCAACAGTTGGCGGCGCAGCGCGTCCTTGGCTTCCAGTTCCGAATAGAGCTGCCCCGCCTTTGCCTGCTGGACCTGGATCGTCTCCGCCATTTCGTTGAACCCATCGCCCAACAGACCGACCTCATCCTGAGACCGGACGGCCGCGCGCGCCTGTCGTTCTCCTCGGCTGAAGCGGCGCAGCGCCCGGCCGACCCGTTCCATCGGCGTGATCACCAGCCAGCTCATCAAGGCGTAGATCACCAGCGCGGAGAGCACGATGATCGCCCCCGAGGCGAGCAGCGCCGTGCGCAGGCCGCGATCCAGCCGGGCATCCAGGCCGGTCATCGAGAAATCCACATACAAGGCGCCGTTCAGGCGATCTTGTGGCGAGTGGCATCCCGCGCAGGCCGGTTGATTCGCGATGGGAGTCATGGTGCGGAAGACCGGTTGGCCGTTCGCGGCTGTCACCACGATGCTATGGGGCCGGCGTTCCGCCGGAAACTGATGGCACGCCTGGCATACCGGGCTGGCTCGGTCCAAGGCTTGACCGTTGGACCTGCCGCCCGGCGAGGCAGCGACGACCGCCTTTGTGTTGAGAAGATAGACCATCTGCACGTCGGGCGCCTGCGCCACACTGTCCACGATGGTCTGGATGGCGGGTCGGTTGTTCGTCAGCATAGCTCCTTCCAGGCTGTGCTCGGCCACCGCGCCGGTTGTGGCAGCCAACTGGCTCAGATCGGCGATCGCTGCCCTGCGCTGAAGCTGGTATTGCAGCCAGTTGAAGGGTGTCAGCAGGAGAATCAAAGCCAAGCTCACACCCAGGCTGATCTTCAAGCGGAGTGATCGGCTGACGAATTTCACGGGATCTATCCTCGGCTCCATTATCTGCAACGCGACACGTGGGGATACGCGGCAGGTGACCCGAACTACCCCGCAAGCTGCGCGCAGATACAGGACATAGTATACCACAACAGGTATCTTCTCAATATGATCTGGGGTAGGGGCATGCAGAGTTTTGCGCCAATGGCCCGGTGAAGTCATGCTGAGTTACCCATGCCGCGCAGGCGGCATGTCTCCAGGCAAGAAACCGGCAGTGTCATCCTGAGGCCGAGTCCCTGACCGCGGCGCGCGACGCAAGGTTGTCAGGCCGAAGGATCCGTGCTGACAGTTTCTAGGCAGCGGGTATGCCCCGAGCCTTCCGGGACGGCGCGTATTCAGCGCAGCATCCGTTCTCCGCCGTTAGCACACGACGGATGCTTCACTGGCGACTCGCCGTAACGCACCTTGAGCCGGAGACCCGTTCACGGCAAAGCCGTGACACAAGGGGGAAATGTGCCCCTCGCCTCGCGGGCGAGAGAATGGGGAAGAGATCAGAAGAGATGGTCAGTTATGCGCAAGGTTCGATTCCGTGGTACACTGCGCTTCGACCGGGCGACATTGCCGGCGACCGAACAGCAAAGATCCCGAGGTTTCCCATGAATGATGGTCGCACACGAAAGATCCTGCGGGTCGATCTGACTGCCGCGAGGACCTGGACCGAAGAATTGGATGAGGAGACGTACCGCTTATATCCCGGCGGGCGAGCCTTAGCCGCGTATCTGCTGCTGCGCGAGCTGCCCCCCGGCACCGATCCGCTGGGGCCGGGCAACCTGTTCATCCTGGCCGACGGCCTGTTGACCGGCGCGCCGTTCTCCACGGCGACGCGTTTCAGCGCGGTCGCGCGTTCGCCCCTCACCGGCGCGTTCGGCGAATCAGAGGCCGGCGGCTTCTGGGGACCCGAGCTGAAGCTGGCCGGTTGGGAGGCGATCGTGATGACCGGCCGGGCGGCTGATCCGGTCTATCTGTGGATCAAGGACGATCAGGTCGAAATCCGGGACGCACGGCACCTGTGGAAGCATGATCCCGAGGAAGCCCAGGCGGTCATCCGGCAGGAGACCGGTGAAAAGCTGGCGCGGGTGCTGCAAATCGGCCTGGGTGCGGAGAACCTGGTGCGCTACGGCGCGCTCACCAACGAGCTGCGGCACTTCAATGGCCGCTCGGGCATGGGCGCGGTGATGGGCTCTAAGCGCGTGAAGGCGGTGGCGGTGCGCGGCACGGGCAGGTACCTGGCGTCAGCAGCCGAGCCGCAACTGATCGGCGAGCTCGGAAAGCGCCTCTCTCAGCAAGTTAAGCAGCACCCCGCAAGCTGGACCTTGCAGGTCAAGGGCACGCCTGACCTCGTCGCTGGGCTCAACGCGTCCGGCATCCTGCCCACGCGCAATTTCCACGAGGGTGCGTTCGAGGGCGCCGACAACCTGCGCTGGGAGGCCTACGAAAAGGAGTTGCTCACCGGCCGGCGAAGCTGCTACGCCTGCGCAGTCCGCTGCAAGCGCGAGGTGAGGGTGGATGACCGCCAACAGGCCAGCGCATACGGCGGGCCGGAGTACGAGGCCATCGCCGGGTTTGGCTCGGACTGCGGCATCGATGACCTCCAGGCCGTGGCCAGGGCGAACGAGCTGTGCAACCGCTACACCCTGGATGCGATCTCGACGAGCTCGGCCGTTTCCTTCGGCATGGAGTGTTTCGAGCATGGGCTGATCGGCCTGAAGGAAACCGGTGGGCTGGATCTGCGCTTCGGGAATGCCGAGGCGATGCTCAAATGCGTGGATATGATCGCCCGGAGAGAGCATATCGGTGATCTGCTTGCCGAAGGGACCAGGCGCGCGGCCGCGGCCATCGGCGGCGACGCGCCTTGCTTCGCCATGCAGGTCAAAGGCCAGGAGTTGCCGATGCATGATCCGCGCGGCAAGGTCGGTGTCGCGCTCGGTTACGCGATCAACGAGGCGGGCGCCGATCACCTGACCGCGGTGCACGATCCCATGTTGGCGAATCCCGATTCTTTGAGCTTCAAGAGCGCCCGGCCATTGGGCATCACCGAAGCGCTTTCCTCGCGCGATTTGAGCACCAAGAAGGCCCGCCAGTACGCGCTGATGGAGAACTGGACCAGTTTTGAAAAGGCGGTCGGCCTGTGTTTTTTCGGTCCGGCTCCGCGTTCGTTCATTGCCGTGGAGGATGTGCTGACCGCGGTGCGGGCAGCGAGCGGCTGGGACGTGGACGTCGATGATCTGCAGCGCATCGGCGAGCGGGCGACCAACCTGGCCCGGCTCTTCAACCTGCGCGAGGGGTTCTCGCGGCAGGATGACACTCTGCCGGAGCGCCTTTTCCAGCCATCGGAAGGCGGCGCTTTGGCCGGTGTGGCGATATCTCGCGCGGCTTTCAGGGAGGCCATGACTGCGCTGTATGAGTTCAAGGGATGGGATCCGGTCACGACGATTCCCACGCGCGATCGCCTGCGCGAGCTCGGGATCGAGTGGGCGGCGGACGTGCTTGATTCTCCGAGCCCATCCGAATAGCGTTCGGGCCGGTCTCCTGATCGTGTCCGGCTCGGTCGGAGATAGCACGCCCCGTTTTTTCGGGCGCCGGTCTCAACTCTTTTTCAGATAGGTCTTAGTCAGGCGCACTGAGGAAGGAATGCGCGTACATCTTGGCGGCCACCTGAGCTGGTACGATCCGCAGAAACGCTCCTGGCTGGAGCTGTCACAGCCGAAGCCGATTACGCTGCTTGATCTGGCGCGCCGGTTAGGCGTGCCTCCGGCTGAGATCGCCGTCGCCGCGGTGAATCGCCGTGCGGTCGAGCTGGAAACGGGGATGGCGGCGGGCGACGATGAGGTGGAATTCCACCCGCCGGTGGGTGGGGGCTGAGACCGCCGCCCGCCGCTGTGTGAGTTCGTGGCGACTCCGAAGGGCGGTGCGTAAGTCCTGTCAGTTAATCATCCGATGGGTTCCAGTAACTCCCGCACGGTTTTGAGCAAGGCGGCGACATCGTAGGGTTTGTGCACGAGGGCCGACGGATGTTCTTCTTGAAGCCCCCACTCATCCAGTCGTCGCAAGATTTCGGCCTCGTCGTAGCCCGACGACAGGATGATCTTGACGTGGGGGTTGATGGCTCGCATGGCCCGTAGCGTCTCTCCGCCTCCCATGACCGGCATCAACAGGTCAAGTATCACGGCGCCGATTTCTTCATGCTGTGCGGCCAGCATCTCGACCCCCGCGTGGCCATCCGCCGCGGTCAGCACGGTGTAGCCCTCCATTTCCAGCAGGTCGGTCAGGGCCTCGCGTATCGGGAATTCATCATCCACGACCAGGATCGTGCGGCCGCGTGGTCCCGCAGGTATCGTGGCCTCGTCGCGTGATGACGACAGGCGGGACATCGCCTGGCCCTCAGTGTCCACATCGGCTGGCACTGCCGGTCCGAGCCTGGAGGGCTGCGCTCGAAAAAGGACGGTAAAGGTGCTGCCCTCTCCTGGCCGGCTTACCACCTGCAAGCCGCCTTGCCGGGCGCGCACGATTCCCAGGACCGCTGAAAGACCCAGGCCGCGGCCGGTGAACTTGGTTGTAAAGAACGGATCGAAGATGCGTGCTACCAGGGCCTCATCCATGCCGCTCCCGGTATCGGAGACACCGAGCGTGACATAGGCGCCGGGCGCTGGTATTGCCTGCCGCACGTAGAGGACCCCATCGTTGGACAGCACGTCGCGCTGCCGGGTGGTAATCGTTACCCGACCGCCCAATTGCGGGCAGGCTTCGCCCGCGTTGCTCACCAGGTTCAGGAGGATCTGCTGTACCTGGCGCCGATCCGCCTCCACAAGCGGCAGGCTGGGTGCGAGGTCAAACTGAAGGACAATGTTTTCCGGCAAGACGGCTTCCAGCAGTCCTGCGCTTGCGTGAATGATCTGATTCGGGTCGAGCCGTTCGACCAGAGACTGGCTCTTGCCGGCATAGGCCAATAGTTGCCCGGTGAGAGCCGCGGCCTGGCCGATCGATTCCGCCACCTTCGTGAGATGCCGGAGAGCGGGATGGGTGTCATCCAACTCGCGAAGAGCCAGCGAGGTCTGGATCAGCGTACCCGTCAGCAGATTGTTGAAGTCGTGCGCGATGCCTCCGGCCAGCAAACCGATGCTTTCGTAACGTTGTGTTTCGCGCAACGAGTCCTCTTCTTGTTTGCGTTGGGTGACATCCTCAGCCATGATGCACACGCTGATGACCTCGCCGTCGACCGCGCGCACCGGGAGGAATTGAAGCTCCAACTGGTGTTCGGCGTTATCTTTGCCCAGGATGGTGTGCTCCCCGCGGGTAACCTGTCCATTGAGGGCGCGGTTGAAACCCTTGTCGAAGACTACTTGCTCGCCGGGACTGACATAATCGTAGATCGTGTCGCCGGGCTGCATGCCTTGCCCGTAGATGACCTGCGCGGTCTGGCGGGCCTGCTCATTGCACGCCCGTACCCAATAGTCGCGATCGATCAGGATGACAGATTGCGTGATGCTGTTAAAGATTGCCCGCAGTTCGGCCTCGGAATGGCGAAGCGCCTCGACTGCCCGGTCGCGTTCACCGAGCGCCTGGACCAGGTCGGCATTGGCCTGGCGTAGCGCGACCGCATGTTCCAGGTTAGCGAGCAGCAGCGCACTCAGGCTTTGAATCTCGGGAAGCAGGTACTCCTCATAGTCCGTGAGGGCGTGCGGCTCAGACCACGCTACAAGCCAAACGCCCAGCGGGCGCGTCTGATAAGCCAGCGGCATCTGATGAACGAAAGCAGGGGCCAGAGACGCGATGGTCTCCGCGACGACATGGTCGAGGGAAGTTGCGCAGCGCCTGGTGAACTGAACCGAACCGCGCTGCCAAACAGCCGCGGTGGTTTCGGTCGGACCTTGGCTGCCGATGATCAGAGCGACAGCAGTGGCGTCGAGCAAGCTGCCAACGCCACTCACAAACAGTCGCGCGAATATCTCCGGATCGGGAATTCCTGCCAGGAGCGCATAGAAATGAACCAGGGCATGGTCCCGCCCCATCCCCGGCCACCCTGGAATGGCCGTCTCGTTCACAAGCGCCCTGGACAAACTCGACTTGACATGAACACCTCCTCTTTGCCGGCAGGATCCTGCTTGCTGGCAATCGCGCACAGCGGATTATAGCACCGGCATCAGCGCATGGATAATCCGAGATGTGTGTGATCGCCAGTTATCCATTGGCTGCAAGTATGGTATAATACGGCCAGCTTGTTGTGAAGGCACGGTGGTCCCAGGGTAACCCGGTGTGATGCCTCACCTGGGCACCAACTCGTTCGATCTTGTGCTACCTGTTTCCGCGTCCGAGGCACACCTTGACCCAACCAGAACGTTCTGCGATCGGGTGTAATGTTGAGTTTCCAACGACACTCAGCCCGAAGCCTGCCGAATTCGCCCGCGGGATGCCGGTCGAGATCAACCCTCAGGCACTCATCGAACAGCTTCCAGCCGTGACCTACGTCGCAGCCATCGCCGCGCTGCCCAAAATCCTCTATGTGAGCCCGCAGATCGAGACGTTGCTGGGTTTTGCGCCCGCCGATTGGTGCGGCGATGCCGGTTTGTGGGTCAGACAGCTTCATCCCGATGACCGGTCACGTATCATCGACCTGTACTATCGAAGTGGCGACCACAGCGATCCGTTTGTTATGGAATATCGCGTGCTGGCTTGCGATGGCCGTATCCTCTGGGTGCGTGACAGCGCACTTGTCCTTCGCGATGCGGCCGGCCAGCCGCGTCTCATGCAGGGGGTGTTACAGGATATTACCGAGAGCAAGCAAGCGAAGGAGGAAATTCGCCAGCTCAAGGCGGCACTCGAACGGCAACTGGCGGAGCGAAGCGCCGAGCGTCAAGCTGTCAACGAGGCTTTACAGGAGCTTGGACGGTTCAAGGGAGAGTTTATCTCTACCGTTTCTCACGAGCTTCGCACGCCCCTGGCAAATGCCAAGCTGATGCTGGCATTGCTGGAGCGTGGAAAGCCCGAGAAACGGGCGCACTATATGGCGGTCATCAATCGTGAGATCGACCTGTTTGCCCAACTAATCGAGGATTTGCTGGACCTTTCGCGCATAGATACGGGTAAAGTTCAACCAGTTATGGCGGCAGTAAATGTCAACGAGATCGTGGCGGGTCAAGCGGAGGATCGCACACCTTTTGTCGAGCGCGGCCTGACTCTTGAGGTCGATCTGGCGCCTGTGTTGCCGGAGGTTCAGGGGGATCAGCGAATGTTGTCCCAGGCGCTGGCGAAACTGACGACTAATGCCATCCGCTACACCCCGCGCGGGGGGGTTATCAGGCTAAGAACTGCTCTGCGGAGTTCCGGCCGAGGCATAGATACCCCGGAGCGGGGAGACGGATCGACCAGGCAGCCTTTTCAACCGCAATACTGGGTTACGTTTTCGGTCGAGGATACCGGCCCGGGGATCGCGAAGGAAGAACAGGCCCGGCTTTTCGAGCGGTTCTTCCGCGGGGCCGCAGGTCGCAAGAGCGACATTCCCGGCACCGGCCTGGGATTGGCGATCTGCAAGGAGATCGTCAGTCGCCACGGCGGAAAGATCACCTTTCAAAGCCAGGTGGGAGTGGGCAGCACGTTCACGGTCTGGCTGCCTGTTCATAACCCAGAGGGCATCCGATGCGGTTAACGAAGGTGACTAATGTGACAAGGCCGGATTCCAATGTTATCATAGAGGCACCTTGTCCCATCAGACCGACGACGTTGTGATTTTGCCATGTCCACATCCTTCATCCTGCTCGCGCGACAGGTTGTCGCGATCTTATTTATCGCCGGCAGTCTCCTCTCTTTGACGGTAGCTTTTTTGGCCGGCAGACGGTGGAGCCAACCGATTTGGCGCTACCTGGCGCTGCTCATGCTTGCTAACGCAGTGTGGGGCTGGGGTGATGCCCTGGAGATCCTGGCACACGACCCATCCGTCAAGCAGTTTTGGCTGGTTTTTGCCTATTTTGGCCGGATGCCTGGGCCACCGTTGCTGCTGACTTTTGCCTTGTACTTTTCACACCAGGAAGCCTGGCTGAGAAGTAAATGGCGGGTGGCCGCCTTATGGATGCCCGGCCTGATCGCACTCCCGCTGGCGATGACAGATTCCTGGCATCGCCTGATCTGGACAAGTATCACCGTCGATCCTGTGACGTTCGCTTCGACCTATATCCACGGCCCGTATTTCTTCTTCGTCGCGACTTATTCGTATATCCTGCTTACCGCCGCTGTTGTCGTGTTTTTACGCGCCGTCTGGCATCTGCGGGCGATTTACCGTCAGCAGGCTTTGGTGCTGATTTTTGCCTCGCTATTACCGATAGCAGCGAATATACTCTACCTTACCCCTTTTAACCCTTTACAGGGCGTTGATCAAACCGCGTTTGCCTTCGGGTTTACCGGTCTGCTGTTGCTGTGGGGCATCTCGCGCTTGCAGTTGATCGATCTGCGACCCTTCTACCGCGAGGTGCTCATCGAGCACATGACCGAGGGCGTGCTGGTGCTGAGCCCTGAGGGCCACGTGATAGATCTCAACCCGGCTGCAAAGTCGTTGGCGCGGATGCAAGGACAACTGATCGGCTGCGCGGCCAAAGAGGTTTTCCCCGAAGTGATCGCGGCCATTCAGGATTGCGGATCGAACCAGACCTGCCGCGTCGAATTGAGCCTGGATGTAACGCCGCCCAAACACCTCGACGTGACTGTGACGCCGTTACAGGATGCTTCGGGCGCCTATCGAGGACGCGAAGTCGTCTGGCGTGACATCACTGCCCTACGCCAGGCTGAAGCGCAGATGCTGCAAGATGAGCGCACTAAGGCTGTGCTACAGTTGCGAGGGCAGATAGCCCAGGAATTGCAGGACAACCTGGGCCACGTGTTGAGTTACGTCAGCACGAATGCTGAGGTGATCCATAACCTGATCCAGCAAGGGGAATACGCGGCAGCTTTGGCCCGGGTCGATGCCTTGCGCCTGGCGGCGGCGGAGGCCAACCTCGACATTCGTCGTTTCGTGCTGGAGCAGCAAGCAAGCGAGGTGAGCACGCTCGATTTCACGGGCGCTCTCCGGCAATACCTCGAACGGTTCGAAGCCCTGAGCGGCCTGCATATCCAGGCCACGCTTCCAGAGGAAGGCATCGACACGTTGTTGCCCGGTCCGGTGTTGATTCCGCTGCTGCAAATCCTTCAAGAAACTCTCACGAACGTGCATAAGCACGCCGCGGCCAGTTCGGCCCAGGTGATTTTCGCCCAGACCCCCGAAGCCATCCAGATGATCATCACCGACGATGGTGTCGAATTTGAACCTCAAGAGGCGGCATCCAAGGGAACGTCAGGTTTGGACTCCATCCGCCAACGCGCGGCCGAGGCCGGCGCGACGCTGCGAATTCTCAGCGCACCTGGCCAGGGCAACCAGGTGATCGTGACTTTCCTCCGGCCCAAACCCGACCTGGTCCAGGAGCAGTTGCAGGGTTGGAAGGTGCTCCTGGTGGATGATCATCCGCTGTTTCTGGAGGGTCTCCAGGATCTTTTGCAGAGCCGAGGTATGCAGGTGGTGGGCGTGGCGGAGGACGGCGAAGAGGGTGTGCGGTTAGCCGAGGAGTTGGGGCCAAACCTCGTGTTGATGGATGTCCGTATGCCGCGGCTGGCCGGGCCGGAAGCCGTGCGACAGATCAAATCCAGGCTGCCACAAACCCGAGTGGTGATGTTGACCATGGCTACCGACGAGCGCGCCTTGACAGATTCCCTTGCTGCCGGTGCCAATGGCTATCTCCTGAAGACCCAGCCCACAGAAGAGATCCTCCGTGCTTTGGTCGCGCTCACCGCTGGTCAGATTCCCCTCGCTCCAGAACTGATCGGGGCGATGACCGTGCGGATGGCGCAGACTGTGGACCAACCTGTCTCTGCGGAACAGACATTGCACAGCGCGGGACTCTCAACAGTGCAGGTGGAAGTCCTTCGCCGGCTTGCACAAGGCATGGTGTATAAACAGGTAGCCAATGACCTGAGCATGAGCGAATCGGCTATCAAGTACCATGTCGAGCGCATCCTGACCCTGCTCAATCTACCCGGCAGGTCCCAGGCGATCGCGTATGCCACGCAAATCGGTCTGGCGCCACTGTCCGATGCTTCTGAACGTCCTTAGTACTTTCCCCTTAGTCTCCCCTAAGTAATTCCCACTAAATGTCACTAAAATACTGTCCTTAGACTGGCCAACTCTGTACTTTTCCGTATCCCTATAGGTAGTGACACGTAGTCCCTTTTCTGCGACAATGAACCTGTCTCACTCAGGATGAGCGCGTTTTTTGACCTCGATCGGAGGCTAAACGAGGAAGGGTGTTATGCTGCCCCGCCTACAAAGGGTCCTTATCATCGGTCGATCGGTGCTGCTTGACAGTGTGAACGCTGCGCTGCAAAGGCAGGCAGGAATTGAGTTGATACCTGTCCCCAATTCCTGCATCGGCGATCTGCCTGATCCCGATACGCTTGCTCGCCTTCAGCCTGATGTGATTCTCTATACTGGCGCAGCGAAACCTTTGATCTGGCAGGTATGGCTTGATCGCTTGCCCGATACTGCGTTCATTGCCCTGGATCCCACCACCCAGGAAGCGCTTGTCTATCACGGCGAGGTTCGTCGGGTCTCTACGCTCAGCGATTTGGCACGACTTATCCTCGCACCCAATAACTATCGGCATGATTGAAACGTCTACTACTGCAAAGGGAGCCATCGTGGCCCCCCTACTAACTGGGAAGCAGGTCGAAGGCCGCTTTCTAGGGAATTGAGGAGGAGGACTCACCAATGTCCTGTAAGAGCTGTGGATCTCGACTGCACCCGGGACAGACGGTCTGTAATCATTGCGGCAGCACCCTTATTGAACGCCGCACCCAGAAACGTTGCGCGTATTGTGGCAAGCTCAGGTGGGTGGGTCTGACCGTGTGCCCCTATTGCGGATGCGAGGACCGGCGATTTGGCTTTCGTCAAGCGTTAAGCTTTGCCACCCTCTTGGTGTTCTTTACGGTGGGCGTGTGGGCACTGGGAAGACCAGCCATGTTGCGCGCCAATCAGGTCGCCGCTGTGCTGCTACAGCAGGCTGAGCAGACGTTCAGCGTGCAGCAGGCGCGACTCAGCTACCTCTTGCAGCCGGCCGACTTGGCCCTGGCCGAGTCATCCCAGCCTACACCAGCAGAGGTCGCATTGATTCCTCAACCGACTGCGGTGGCAGCAGTGTCCGTTTCGTTTGAGCCAACAACCGCCGCTTTGCCATCTCCCACGGCAGCACCGACCGCAGACACGTCGCCCACGCCGACCCCGGCGCCGACATTCGCTCCGACTTCGATTCCACCCACGAAAACGGCGACGCCTTTCGCGGTCGTCAAGGCGACCAAAAGCGTCAATGTCCGTTCCGGACCAGGAGCTTCCTACAGGGTTGTCGAAGCAGCACGTGTCGGGGCGGTCTATGCTGTGAGCGGACGTAACAAGGCGGGCGATTGGATCCGGCTAGCGGGCGCCACGGAGCGATGGATCGCGGCAAGCCTGCTAGAAGTGACAGGAAATGTGGCCATCTTCGAGTCTCAACCGACGCGCGCCAAAGGCAACCTGGCGCAAACCGTGCCCAATGGCGCGAGTGGAGGGACGTCCGCGGCGCTGACGCCGGTGCAGAAAGATATTAATGTCACGGCGGCGGCATCCGGTAACGCCGGAGAATCTGTTGCCGCGGTTGTCCCGGCACCTACGGCCGCGCCGAACCCGGCCGCGCAGCCATCGGCAGCCGCCCCTCAAGTGATCACGATGTCTGTTGCTACGCCCACATCTGCTTCCCTGCCGGTTGCGGCAGACAAGCCCACACCTTCGCCGATGCCGACGGATGCTCCTACCCCGGAGCAGTCGTTACCTCAGCCTTCAGCTACTGCTGCACCGCCTGTCGCGACCGCTGTGCCTGTCTTACCGACACCTCAGCCGCCGACGCCGACAGAGATGCCACCGGTGACTGTGGAACCGAGTCCGGCGACGGCTGTGCCCACACCTTTCGCGGTGGTGAACGGCGACAACGTTAACATTCGCTCAGGTCCGGGTATGGAGTATGAGGTGGTGGCGTTGGCCGCTAACGGGACGACCTACCCGGTGACAGCGCGGACTGAGGCAAGTGACTGGTTCCGATTGGCAGGAAACAAGGAAAGTTGGGTATCGGCTTCGGTGATCCAGGTGACCGGCGAGGTGCCGATAGCTGCTCAAATCCCGCCTCCGCCCGCCCCCCGTACCGCACCCGCGCCGGTCGTATCGGCTTCTGCATCCGCCGCCGAGGTTGTCTCTGCTCCTGTCATCACGGCGACGGTGGTTAGCAAAGTAATGATGATTAACGTGCGCTCGGGGCCTGGCCTGGCCTTCGGTGTCGTGGGTGTTGTGCGGCAAGGGACGGTGGTGACCATTGCCGGTCGTGATTCAACCGGGGAATGGATTCGGTTGGCAGGTGCCTCGGAACGCTGGGTAACAGCCAGTGTGCTTCAGTTTTCTGGCACGCCTCCTGTGATTGCTTTTCCCGAGCTCAAGTGAGAGGGCTGCTCGCACTTTACCGGATCTGAGGGGGCAGAAATCAGACCGGTGACTTGTTTCGATGCTGGACTTATTGTCCTGATATTGCCAGCCGGAGGGGGTGCGCTCTTCGTGGGGGGAGGAAGGCCGTTGAACGACACCCGGCTCATCACTCCCTTCGGCTGTGCCCAGGTCTCCACCCTGAGCGCCTCCCCTGACTGAAGGGCGCAGGTTCGGCTGCGAAAGCAACGCATCGATGCACCTGTCCTTCCTGCAATCCTCATTTCCGCAGCTTGTTCACCCCAACCGACTGTGTTATGATTAG
>Ga0172375_10001008_pt1 | contig 45484 bp, 40 predicted proteins | sample LakKiv1m_FD_114537 | JGI IMG/M metagenome (GOLD analysis project Ga0172375, IMG submission 114537) | Freshwater microbial communities from Kabuno Bay, South-Kivu, Congo - kab_092012_11.1m | ecosystem: Environmental > Aquatic > Freshwater > Lake | place: Democratic Republic of the Congo... | reverse complement strand
GGAGTACGGGACAGGCTCTCAAGGGAGAGGTGGATATGATTTTTCTTGCCGATATGATACAGAGTGCCGCAGCAGACTAGATTCGTTCGTCGCGGGGGTTTCCGAGGCTCCTCAGAATGACAATGGCTACAGTACTTTTATGCCAAATTCTTTGAGAGTCTCCGACAGCGCGAATAGCGGCAGTCCGACGACGTTAGAGTAATCGCCGGCAATGCGCTCGACGAGCACCGCTCCCCTGCCCTGAATACCGTAAGCCCCGGCTTTATCCAGCGGCTCGCCGGTTAATACGTAAGCATCGATTTCCGCGGCGGATAACGACTTTATGTAAACTATGGTCTCGACCGAATTGGAGACTGTTTTCCCGGTCGCCGTGTCCAGAACGGTATAGCCGGTAATAACGCGGTGGGGTTTGCCGCTCATTTGCTCCAGCATTTTCTTTGCCCCGGCCGCGGACTCCGGCTTGCCCAAGACTTGCCCTTCCAGCACGCCGATGGTGTCGGCGGCGATGATGACGGCATCCGGATATTTCACCACCACGCTCCCCGCCTTACGCCGGGAGATTAACCTAGTCAAGGCATGCGGGTCGGCGGTAAGAGTATTATCCTCGTCCCCGGTACCCGGGTCCACAATGAATTTCAAGCCGAGCTGCCGGAGCAGTGCTCGACGCCGTGGTGAAGCGGAAGCCAGGACAATTTTTTTCATTTACACTAATATACCGCATCGATGCGGTTATTGTATAATAGCCGGAGGTAACAACAAGCGGTGGAGGGCAAAATGAAAAATCCGGTTGTTTACTGGGAGCTGGCTTCCCACGACGCGAAGAAAACCACGGAATTTTTGGGTAAGGTTTTCGGCTGGGCGCCGGAGTACGACGCCAAATCCACCATTTATGAATACCCCGCCGGGGACTCGCGGCAGGCGTTTGCCGGCGGCGGGGTTTTTACGCTGAGACGGGCAAAACTGCCGTTTCTGACCATATATATTAAAGTGCAGGACATCGAAGCCAAGGCAAAACTGGTGGAAAAACACGGCGGATTTATCGTGGAAGCGCCGTTTGAAATCAGCCCCGGGACGAAAATATGCCTTTTCAACGAGCCGTCCGGGGTAACGCTGGCGATGCTAGAGAAAACGTCCTGACGCTGATTATTTCGGCATAAATTGTTTGACGAAATCGGCGCGCGGCGGCAGGTTTGTAACGTCTTACGGGTTACAACGCCTGCCCCCGAGGAATTCTCATTGTTGTAATGCGCCAGCAAGTCCGGGTTTAAGGGACTTAAATACTTTGCATGCTTATCGTCAACAAACCCGGCTTGCGCTAATAATCAGATGCGGTAGGTTTTCACCGCCGTGTTGTAAAAGAGATCGGCGCGCTCGGTTTTGGAGAACGATTTGGTCATAATCTTCATAGCGTTCCACATCACCGTGTAGCTGTAACCGCGCTTGTCTACCGGGTAGTTGCTCTCCAGCATACTTCGTTTGGGTCCGAAGGTTTCGATGCAGTAGAGATACCACGGGGCAAATTCCTTCGCCAGCTTTTCGGAGCTCAGGGGCGCCGGGAGCAGGTGCCATTCGTGCCCCAGACTCTTGATTGCCAGCCCGCCGACCTTCACCACCACGTTCGGGCATTTTGCCAGTTCCGCCATATTTTTACGCCATTTTTTTATTACTTCATCGCGGTTTTCCGCATAAGCGCGCACGCCCAATGGTCCGCCAATGTGGTCGAGCACAATGGTGGTATCCGGGAAAGCGCGCGCCAAGCTGGTAAGCTCGTGTATCTGGGTGTGGAATAACCAGGCATCGAAGCTCAGGTTATATGACTTCAGTTTCGCGAAGCCACGCCTGAATGCCGGCTGCATCAACAGCTCCGGGATGTCGGTCCAGAGTTCAATCTGGTTATCTTTGTCCCAGCAGTTCATATTGCGAATGCCGCGCAGCCGGCCTTTGCCGGCGGCAACCAGCGCTTCGAGCACCGGTGAAACCTTGTCGCCAAGCATCAAATCGGCAAAGCCGACAATACCCGCCGCGACTTTGGTGCGGCTGCCGGGGGCGTTCGCTTTTTCCGTTACGCTGGCGATAAACTCGGTTTCACCCACCGGGCGCATTTCTACCGGGCCGTCCGTGCGGTAGCTGGTACGGCATTCCACAAAAACGCTTTTGGTGATATTATGCCCGCCGCCGGCATCTTCCAGATACTCCTCCACCAGGTAACGGCTCCCGGGGAAATTCCAGAGATGATGATGGGGGTCGCAGATTTCCAGCCCCGGCTCCAGGGCTTTTTCCTGAGTTTTATTCAGCCATTCCAGGTGACGTGAGATGCCCATTTTTTGCTCCTTATTTTTTATAATTAAAATGGGCAAGTTAATCAACTTGCCCATTTTGGCGATTGTTATGGATTAGGTTAAGCTTTACCGATACGGAACATCTTGGTCCCGCAGGTGGGGCACAGTCCCTGAGTCGCGGGCTTACCGTTCTTCATTTTGATTGCTTTTGGAGACTTGATTTCCTTCTTCTTCTTACACTTGACGCAATAACCCTGAACCATTGCAGCCTCCTTTTATATATTTGTAATCAAGATATACCATATTTCGTCCGAAGTCAAGTGTTATTACAGACCGTATCACTTGCATCTGGTTGAAACTAAAGATATGGAGTAGTATCTACACAACGCCCCCCTGTATCAAGTACGGGACAGGCTTCTGGAACTTCTACCCAGTCCCAACCAGATTACAGCTACATATCGTCAACCCAAAGCAAGGAGAACCTTACAGACGACTATCATTTGCTTATAGTTGTTATGATGTCTCCCTCTTTAGCAAGAGGGAGGAAATTATAGCACCACCAGAAGCAAACAAAACCCAAAAATATAAGGGTACTATCGGGCAGGGGTGAGAAAGTCTGCCCGATAATACCCTTTTAAAAGAGCCGCGGTAAATAGATGTTATCTACTTAGCCGCTCTCTACTCTCGGTTACCGGCCCCAGGGTGAGTAAGTAGCCTGCCGGTTATTCATTTTGTTCGGCTGCTGTACCGGGGCAGCGGGGGCGGGGGTGCGGCGGGAAGCGAGCATCGGATTGCGCAGGAACGCCGGCACATCCAGTTGCTCTTCGCTCTTGAGGTCTTTCAGGTAAGCCGCCATTTCCTCAGCACGTACATTGTTGTTGCCGCGCATCGAAGAAGCCTCAAAACCGGTGGCAATGAGGGTCATCTTGACGTCTTTGTCCATGCGGCTGTCGTGGGCAACACCAAATATGATATTGGCATCGGGGTCAACGGCAGCTTTTACTACTTCCGCAGCTTCATTGACTTCAAACAGGGAAAGGGTATCGCCGCCGATGACATTGAACAGCACGCCCTTAGCGCCAGTAATCGCCACATCCAGCAATGGGCTGGCAAGCGCATTTTTGGCGGCATCCACGGCGCGGTTCTGTCCGCTGCCGCGACCAATGGACATCCAGGCGGGTCCTGCATCCTTCATAATGGAGCGCACATCCGCGAAGTCAAGGTTAATGATACCGGGGACGGTGATGACCTGGGCAATCGCCTGCACGCCGTGGCAAAGCACTTCATCCGCCAGACGGAAAGCGGCATCAACGCCCGTTTTCTGATCTACCAGCGAAAGTAATCTATCGTTGGGGATAATAATCAAGGTATCAACTTTATCCATCAGGTTCTGGATACCTTCTTCAGCAGTGCGCATGCGATGGGAACCTTCAAAACCGAACGGTTTGGTGACAACTGCAATCGTTAAAGCGCCATTAGTTTTGGCCGTTTCCGCCACTACCGGCGCAGAGCCCGTGCCGGTGCCGCCACCCATCCCTGCCGTCACAAAAACCATATCGGAGCCGTTGAGGATTTCTTTAATTTCGTCGCGGTTTTCTTCCGCGGCTTTCTGCCCGACTCTATGATCGCCGCCGGCGCCGAGTCCGCGGACCAGTTTCTCACCGAGCTGAATTCTAACCGGGGCTTCCGTGATTGCAAGAGACTGGGCATCGGTATTCATCGCGATGAATTCCACGCCATCGATGCCATCTCTTACCATACGAGTAATTGCGTTTGAACCGCCGCCGCCGAGACCGACAACTTTAATTCTCACCGAGCTAGCGGAAAATAATGATCTTGCCATTAGTTATCCTCCTCTTATCTCTATTTTATTATTCTTTTTTTTCTGGCTGGGGAGCTGGTCTACTGAACAGGCCCTTGATTTTACTGACGAGACTGAGCACATTGGTGGAAAATCCAGCGGTCTTATTTTTGGTCACACTCTGCGGTTTGACTCCCCAGAGCAATAAGCCCACAGCGGTAGCGTAAGCCGGGTCGGTCAGGTTATCGCCGATACCGTTGACATCGCGAGGGGCGCCGACTCTGACCGGCATCTTGAGGATATCGCGCCCGAGGGCGTCGATTCCCGCTACATTGGCGCAGCCGCCGGTCAGCACCAGGCCGCCGGGGACCAAAGCATCCTGTTCGCCGCGGGGTAATTCCAGTACAATTAAACGAAGTAATTCTTCCATTCTGGCGCGAACAATATCACACAACCCTTGATAAGAAATGTTGTGTCCATTGTTCGGCACCGGTATGGCAACGTCTTCACCTTTGGTGTCGTAGACGGGCATCACCGTGCCATACTTCTTTTTCATTTCTTCGGCGACATCGAAAGGCAGCCCTAAGCCGATGGCGATATCACGGGTGAACTGGTACCCGGCAACCGGGATAATGGCGGTGTGCCAGATTGCCCCGTCTTTGAAAACGGAAATGTCGGTGGTGCCGCCGCCGATATCGGCGAGGATGGCGCCAACTCTCTTTTCGTCTTCGCTCAGCACGGCTTCGCTGCTGGCAAGGGCTTCGAAGACCAGGTCCTCAACATCCACACCCACCCCACGGATACATTTCACCAGATTCTGCACGGAGGACGCGGCGGCGGTGATTACGTGAGTTTCCACATCCAGTTTAAAACCGTGCATCCCCACCGGATTCTGCACATCCTCCTGTCCATCCACGCCGTAGCGGCGGGGAATCATGTGCAGAATTTTCTGCTCGCTGGTCATTTTCAGACTTTGAGCATTTTGCAGCACCCGCCTCAAATCATCGGGGCGGACCAGTCTGTCATTGCGGGTCACAGCGACGATACCGCGGTTGTTTTTACCGGTAATGTGGCGGCCGGTAACACCAACGTAGGCAGAATCCATTCTGTAACCGCTTGATTGCTCTGCTTTCCGGACAGACTCGCGGATAGACTCCTTAGCCTCTTTAATGTTGACTACCATTCCCTTGTGCAAGCCTTTGGAAGGCACGAGCCCTACGCCGGCGATGCGCATCTGACCGTTATCGCCAACCTCGGCGATTAACGAGCAGACTTTGGTGGTACCAACATCAATGGCAGAGACGGTTCTCCATTTACGCATCAACTCCTCCTCTTTCGGTGGTACCAACCACCTGATTTTTATAAAAGCGCCCTATCGCAGGCGCATGATGCCTTGATTTAATTCCGGGAATACCTTGCCGCCGGGCGCCGGAGGTGAGATAAAGCCTTCTCCTGCCCGCTGATTTTCGCCGCCGCCCGCAGCCGGGCGCTGCGGCTGCGCGGATTTTGCGCCACTTCCGCCGCCGAGGGAACAATGATTTTTTTATTGATTATCTGCAAGCCGGCACGGTGACCGCAGCGGCAAACCAGCACTTCCGGTGGGCACAGACAATCGCGTGATTCTTTCTGCATAAAGTGTTTGACGATACGGTCTTCCAGCGAATGGTAGCTGATAACCACCAGCCGGCCGCCGTTGCCTAAAACTTCCAGAGCCTTGCCCAGCGCCTGTTCCAGGCTTTCCAGTTCGCGGTTCACGGCAATACGCAGCGCCTGGAAAGTACGCGTGGCGGGATGAATTTTCTCCCGCCGGCCGCCGACGGCTTCGGTAACGATTTCCGCCAGCTCCAGCGTGGTGTTGACCGGACGCGCGGCGACGATTCGCCGGGCGATACGATTCGCGAAAGGCTCTTCGCCGTATTCACGGAGTATTAACGCCAGTTCGGTTTCGGAATAGTCATTAACAATATCCGCGGCGGTAATGGTTTGCGCCGGATTGAAACGCATATCGAGGGCGGCATCGCGCTGGAAGCTGAAACCCCGCGGATCGTCCGTCAACTGGTAAGAGGACAGACCTAAATCTATCAAGACGCCGTGCACCGGGAGAAAGTTGTATTGACGGCAAATTTTATCCAGATTGGAGAAATTATCGTTGACCAGGAGAACAGATTGCTGGTATTGCCGCAGATTTTCCGCCGCGTTGCGGAGCGCCGCCGGGTCGGCATCGATACCGAGCACCTGACCGCCGGGAGCGCTTTGTTTCAATATCTCCAGGGTATGCCCGCCGCCACCGAGCGTGCAGTCTACATACCTGCCGCCGGGCTGGACATCCAGCGCCCGGATCGCTTCCTGCAACAATACCGGCTGGTGAACGACTGCCAACACCATTTACTCCCTAGCGCTTATCCAGAGTTTCGATAATCTGCCAGATCTGGGACTGACTATCCAGCTTTTCCTGCTCCCAGTCAGCTTTATTCCAGATTTCCAGGTAATTATTGGCGCCGGCGACGACGATATCGTCGCTGATGCCGGCGTGCTGTCTCAAAGGAGCGGGTAAAACGACGCGACCCTGCCGGTCAAGATTCAGGCTGAAAGCCCCGGCGAAAAGGCCGCGGTTGAATTTTCTCATCTTGAAACTGGCAAGAGCGCCAGAAGCAATATTTTCAGAAATTTCTTTCCACTGGGTGGGGGTATAGACTACGATGCATTTTTCGGCGCCGATAGATAAGACGACGCCATCTTTGAAATCATCACGGAATTTCGGCGGAATGGGGGCTCTGCCTTTTGCGTCCAGCTTGTAGTTGTACTCGCCTAAGAACATAATCTGCTGCTGTCTCCCACCGCCCGACTGTCTTGACTCTCACCATTCACCACCATTCCCCACTGTTTTACATTTTCTCACACTTGCTCTCATTCTGTCAAGTAGTTTAGCCTCGATTTTTCAAGATTTTTCGTTATTTTGATAAAATATTTTCGGCGGTGGAAGGTGCCGGTGAGGGGGAGCTTACATTTGTATAGGAGGAGAGCTGCACAAAGATGTTTATTCACCCTCACCCCGTATCGGAGTACGGGACAGGTTCTCATGGGAGAGGTGAACGACGCCCCACCGCACTAAGATTCATTCGTCGCGGGGAATTGCCGAGGCTCCTCAGAATGACAATAGGGGAAATTGCCGCGTCGCTGCGCTCCTTGCAATGGGGAACTACGGTAAGGGGGACACCTACCCTACAAACTGCCGCGCGTGTCGGCGGATTTCCCATTTCACGTTCAATTGTGATAAAATTAAAGTTCGGTGCAATAAACAAAACAACCTCGAATTACGCCAGATAAAGAAGATCATGCAAATTCACGTATTAACGCTTTTTCCGGAGATGTTCAGGGGACCTTTCAGCGTCGGGCTTTTTAAAAAGGCCTGTGATACCGGTCTGATTAAGCTGGATATACGTAACATCCGGGATTATTCGCTGGATAAGCACCGCACCGTGGACGACTACCCGTACGGCGGCGGCGCCGGGATGGTGATGAAGCCGGAGCCAGTGTTTGCCGCGGTGGAGTCCGTGAAAGCCGATATTACGGCAAATAACAATAATGCAGCGTGCCCGGTAATATTACTCTCCGCCGGGGGCAGGCAGTTCAACCAGCAAATCGCCGCCGACCTGGCAAAACAGGCGCGTTTGATTTTAGTCTGCGGGGAATACGAGGGTGTTGACGAACGTATCTGCGAGCACCTGGCGACCGATGAAATCAGTATCGGGGATTACGTTTTAACCGGCGGCGAGCTGCCGGCGATGGTGATCATCAATGCCGTCTCCCGGCTGTTGCCGGGTTTTCTGGGCTCGGCGGAATCACTAGTGTCCGAATCGTACAGCAACGGGCTGCTGGAGTACCCGCAATACACGCGGCCTCCGGTATTCCGCGGCTGGGCGGTCCCGGAAGTGTTGCTTTCCGGCAACCACGCCGAGGTGGACAAATGGCGCCGGCAGCAGTCCGTCGTGCGCACTTTGAAGCGCCGTCCCGACCTGCTGGCAAAAGCGGGTATTGCACATCAAGAAAAATAAATGTTAACCTAGAGGTAGTAACCTCGGTGAACAGGAGTCAGGTAAAATGAAAATGGCTGAATTGGTCGGTGTAAAACCGAAAAGCAGAATGCCCAAAATTACCCCGGGCGACACCGTGAAAGTGAGCCTGAAGGTAGTCGAAGGCGATAAAGAAAGGGTACAGGCGTACCAGGGTGTCGTCATCCGCATCCGTAAAGGCGATGCCGGCGGCACGTTCACGGTACGGCGCGTAGCTTACGGCGTCGGTATCGAACGCACGTTCCCGGTAGCTTCCCCGTTAATCGAAAAATTACAGGTGGTGCGCCACGGTAAAGTGCGCCGCGCCAAATTGTATTACCTTCGCGGCCTGAGCGCCAAGAAAGCCCGCATCAAGGAAAAGAGACTGCCGAAGGGCGCGACAGAAGAATTGATGCCGACCTCTGAAGCCGAACCGGTCCTGGAGACCACGGCGGCGCCGGCCGCTCCTGAAACCAAAGCCTAATTAAACCGCACTGGAGTAAAGGATGGGGTACGCTGAGGTCTGTGTGAACGCGCCGACGGCGCAGATGCGCACTTTCAGCTACTCTATCCCTCCTCAGTTTACATTGCAGCCGGGACAAGCCGTCTGGGTGCCTTTCGGACAGAGACTGTTACAGGGCATCGTTTTTGAAATTACGGACAAACCCGGCGTAGAACAGACCCGTGACGTCGCCGGGATTATTTCCCCGGACACACTGCTTTCCAAATCTCAACTGGCGCTTGCCCGCTGGCTTGCCGATTATTATCTCTCCCCGCTTTTCAATACCGCCGCGCTGATGCTGCCCCCGGCATTCGAACGCCGGGTCAACCCCATCCTCGAGATTACCGGCGATAAACTTGAAGTTACCGACTTAAACGAAACCCAGCAACGGATTATGAGTTTACTCACAGAAAAGCGCCGCATTACTTTGAAAGCGATAGAAAAGCAAATCGGACAGCGGCGGGCGCAGAAAAACGTCAATACGCTGGTGCAACGGGGGCTGATAAAGCGCACTTACGAACTGGAAAGACCCCGGGTCAGCGTGAAGCAGGTAGTATATGTGAAACTCGCGCTCCCGGAAGCCGATATCCGGGAGAAGATGGAAAATGAAATCGGCTCCCGGGCTGAGAAGCAGCGGCAATTACTGACGTACCTGTTGACTCAAAAAAAACCGGTGCCGATAGCGACGATTAAAACGCAAACCGGCATTGATGCCGGGGTAATTAATGTACTGGCACAAAAAGGGCTGGTCGCGAGGGAACTGGTAACCGTCAGGCGCGAACCGCCCGAATTACGCCAAATAAAGGTGTCGCAGCCGTTAACGCTCACGCCCGCCCAGCAGGCAGTTTTTCAGCCGATTCAAGCCGAAATCAATCGCGCCCTGGATGAAAAAGGGGGCGGCAAGGTGTTTCTGCTGCACGGGGTGACCGGCAGCGGCAAGACCGAAATTTACCTGCAGGCGCTGGCGCAAGCCGTCGCCGGTGGCAAGCGGGGCATCGTGCTGGTGCCGGAAATCGCGATGACGCCGCAGACCATCGAGCGATTCGTGGCACGCTTCCCGGGCAGGGTAGCGGTGCTGCACAGCAAACTGACGCCGGGAGAACAGTACGACGAGTGGCACCGCATTAAAAACGGCGAAGTAGACGTGGTCATCGGGCCGCGGTCAGCGCTCTTCGCCCCGCAGCCGGATTTGGGCTTGATAATCATCGACGAAGAACACGAATGGACTTATAAACAAACCGAGCAATCCCCGCGTTACCACACCCGGGACACGGCGGTAAAAATGAGCGAACTGACGGGGTGCGTAGTGATTGCAGGCAGCGCCACGCCGAGTTTAGATACCTACTACCGGGCGCAAACCGGCGTTTACCGATTGCTGACGTTACCGGAACGGGTGACGCCGGTGGTGAACACTCCCCTACCGGAGGTAACGGTAGTAGATATGCGGCAGGAACTCAAGGAAGGCAACCGCAGTATTTTCAGCCGCGAACTCGCGTCCGGCATCGGCGGGGCGCTGGAGAAAAAACAGCAGGTGATTTTGTTTCTCAACCGGCGCGGGATGAACACTTACGTCCAGTGCCGCCAGTGCGGCTTCACGGTAAAATGCCGCCGCTGCGACATCGCGCTGACCTACCACCTGGACACGGGTGATTTACTCTGCCACCGCTGCAACTACAAGGCACCCGTGCCGACGGTTTGCCCCCGCTGCGGCAGCCGCCGCATCCGGTTCCTGGGCATCGGCACGGAAAAACTGGCGGAAGAAGTAAATAACACTTTCGCAGGCGCAAAACTGTTACGGTGGGACTCGGATGTTACCAGCGGGAGATACGCGCACCAGAAAATACTGGAGCAATTCCGCACTCAAAAAGCGGATATCCTCATCGGAACGCAGATGGTGGCAAAAGGATTGGATTTGCCGATGGTCACACTGGTGGGAGTAATCAACGCCGACTTGGGGTTGAATATCCCGGATTTCCGCGCGGGGGAACGCACCTTTCAGTTGCTCAGTCAGGTAGCGGGGAGAGCCGGTCGGGGCGCCGCCGGCGGCCGGGTGATTATCCAGACCTATTCTCCGGAACACTACGCCATTCAAGCCGCGGCGCGGCACGATTACCGTCTCTTTTACGAGCAGGAAATTGGGTACCGGCAGCAATTACGCGAACCGCCGCTGGTGCAACTGGTTTACCTGCTGTTCACGCATACCAACGAAAGACGCTGCCAGGACGAAACACAAACGATGGCAAAACAACTGGTCGCCGCGAGGGACTCCCGGGGGGTAACGTGCGATATCATCGGGCCGGCGCCCGCTTTCATCAGCCGTCTCCGCGGCAAATACCGCTGGCAAATCACCCTGCGCGGTCAAAATTTACCCGCATTTCTGAGAGACATCGCGACGGGACAGGGCTGGACGGTAGATGTTGACCCTGTGGGGATTTAGGTCTTACTATTATATATAGAGAGAATTATTATGGCGGTCAGAAAAATTGTCACTGTCCCCGACCCGGTGCTGCGCAAGAAAGCGAAGCGGGTTACCAGTTTCGATAAAAGCCTGAAGAAACTCATCGCGGATATGACCGAGACCGTTCATGAAGCCAGCGGGGCGGGACTGGCGGCGCCGCAGGTGGGCGTCTCGCAGCGGGTGATTGTGCTCTGCATCAACGAAAAAGATAAGAATACTGAAATCGCGATTGTCAACCCGGAAGTGGTGAAGCGCAAGGGCGAACGTATCTGTAAAGAGGGGTGCCTCAGCATTCCGGGGTATATCGGCGAAATCAAGCGCGCCGAAGAGGTCAAGGTCAAAGGCTACGATGCCGACGGCAAGGAAATCAAGATAAAGGGACAGGGGCTGCTGGGACAGGCATTAGAGCACGAGATCGACCACCTTAACGGGGTGCTTTACGTCGACCACCTGGAGAGCCAGGAAAAGCTGACCAGGCTGGAGCCGGAACCCGAGGACCACGAACAGGGATTATCTTAGAAAGAGAGGAGTGAATTCACTCCTCTCTTCTGATTTTTATTAGAAGTTATCCACGCACCCGGGCTTGTGCATCGTCTGCAGCACCCGGTCCCATTCTTTCAGCGCCGCCGGTTCACGGGCATCCAGCCGTGACATCCGCGCCGCTTCAGTGGCGGTAATTTGATTGAACAGCAGCATCGCCAGCGTCGACGGGGGCAATGTGAGCTGCGCCGACTGTCGGGTCGCGGACACCCGGCTGCCCTGAGGCGAAGCCTCCAGTTTCCATTTCCCCGTGTTCCAGGGACAGAGTTCGTCAGCTAATTCAAAAATCAGGGTGCCGTTTTCCTGGTAACCGCGCTGTGTCAGGGCTTTTTTCACATTCACCAGCCGCGCCAGGACACCGTCCCCGGCGGTGGCTTTCAACATCCGCGGCTCCAAAATCAGGTGGGGCAGCGGGTCGCCGGCGGGGGCACGGTAGCTCATTTCCTGAATCAGGTCCATATTCGCCAGGTGCTCCCAGAGAGCGCGGTAAGCGTTAAAACTGAGCCAAGATAAATCGCGTATCCCGAGCCGTGAGCCGGAGAGACCGCCGCCGGACGGCGGCGCCATCACGTAAATCATATATCCCAGCGGCTGACCGTTTTCTTCATAAATCACTTTATTCAGGCTGCCATTTTGCGGGATGTTGCCGAAAATGCCCGTTTCCCACATAATCTTGCCGCGGTGCAGGTACCCGGTGCGGTCCTGGCGGAAGCGGCGGTAAACATCCACCAGCAAACCGAACTCGGTCTCTTTAGCTTCGCGCAGGCTCCCGGTAGTCTGCCCCGGCAGAGTAAACTGGAGGTAACGCGGCTCGAAGTTGTAATACTGATGAGTGGTGACGATGCCGTAGCCATACCGTTGATAGATAGCGGCACGGCTGGCGTAAAGCGCCGCGATGGCACGCTCGCCGCTTTCGTAGAGATTCTTAAAATGCGCGGTCATAATCTGCCGCAGGTGCCCCCGCCGCCGGTACGCCGGCAGCGTCCCCACATAGGTGACGCCGGAAATCGGCGCGTCCTTCCCGTTCAGGCACATCGTCAGCGGCCAGAAACCAAAGGTAGTGGCAAGGTTGCCGTTCTCGAAAGCCGCCAGGGTAAACTCCGGCTGCATTCCATCGTTTTGCCCGTGCTGCATAATCAACGCCGTACCGGAAACACGGCGGAATTCCGCCAATTCTTCGGGTGTAATCGGTCTGATTTCCAAACTCATCTTCTTCTCCATCATTATGTCAATTATTTTGAGATCTCAGATAATCGATTGCCCATTGTATGCCGTCCACCTCGGTAAAATCCAGCGTTTCATCCGGGGTAATCCCCTTGCCTTCAATAAGGTTATTATTCGGAGTATACCACCGCGCGATGGTAAGATAAATACCGGAGCCGTCGGGCAATTCCAGCAAGGTGTTGACGCTACCCTTACCGTAGGTCACGGTCCCGGCGACTTTTGCCCGCCCGTAATCCTGCAAAGCGCCGGTAAGCACCTCGCTGGCAGAGGCGGAGTACTCGTTGACCAGCACCACCATCGGCAGAGTGATTTTGGGCGATACACCCGCGACCGAATGGGTGGTTTTATTACCGTCGCGGTCAATAACGCTGACCACGGTGCCCTTCTCAATAAAGTGGCTGGCGACCCGGATGCAAACATCCAGATAGCCGCCGGGATTATTGCGCAGGTCGAGAATGATGCCGGTAGCCTTGTTATTTATCAGTGTTTTCAGAACATCGGTCAATTCTTCCTCCGTCCGCTCGGCGAAATTGGTAATCCGGATACGGGCGATTGCATCGTGCATTTCCAGTTCGACCGACGGCACTTCAATGGTAGCTCGGATAATTTCCAGGGTCACGGTCTGGGTCTCATTTTTGTGCAGGACGGTCAGCGTAACGGGCGTGCCTTTGGGACCGCGGATTAACAACACCGCGTCGTTGGCGCTCATCCCGGCGGTAGATTGACCGTTGATTTCCAATATCATATCCCCCGCCCGGATGCCGGCTTTATCCGCCGGGGTCCCGGGGATGGGGGCGATAATGGTTACCGTGCCGTTTTCCATACCCACGTAAGCCCCGATGCCCTCGAAAGTCCCGGCAAGGCTGTCGTTCATATCCTTGAACTGGGATTGGGTCATATAACTGCTGTGCGGGTCATCCAGCGCGTCCATCAAGCCTTTGAGGGCACCCTCGGTCAGTTTCTGCGCGTCAATATTGTCGGGTTCCACGTAACGGGCTTTAATCATCCCGTAGACAGTATTGATAAGGTCGGTATTAATCCTGTCAACCGCGGTGGTACCGGACTGTTGAAAGATATTCAGCGTACAGCCGCCCACAAAGGCAAGTGATAATCCGGCGACAATCAGCAACGATACCAGGGCAATTTTCAATTTTCTCGGCATAATATTCTCCTCGAACGGTATAAACAAGATTAACTAAAACCAGTTAAGAAAATAATAATAAAAGGGGCAAGTAGACCTGTAAGCCGAGTTCTGTAAACGGCAGCCTTAGCAAGCTAAAGCTGCCGGCCGGCGGCCATCTCTCTAGCCCCGGTGTTACCACCGGGGTCATGCGACCAACCCGGGGACTGGCCGGGCGTCCATTGTCCCCCTATTTGGTCTTGCTCCGGGTGGGGTTTGCACGGCCGACGGGTCACCCCGCCGCCGGTGAGCTCTTACCTCACCATTTCACCCTTACCCCGATACGAACATCGGGGCGGTATGTTTCTGTGGCGCTTTCCGTAGGGTCACCCCTCCTGGGCGTTACCCAGCACCCTGCCCGGTGGAGCTCGGACTTTCCTCCCCGATTCAGCATCGCGGCGGCCGCCCGGTCTACTTGACCCAATCTTAGGCTATACTTTAGCCTCAGAAATGTCAATATTAAAGAGGTTTATTATTACTTGCATTTGGTTGAAACTAAAGATACGGAGGATATCTTCACAGCGACCCTCACCCTGCCCTCTCCCATAGAGGGAGAGGGAGATATACGAGATGGAGGGCATTCGCCCTCCATCTTCTTGAACTTCTACCCACTCCCGACCAGATTACCGCTACTCATAAACAGCTAGCCCAAAGTGCTAGCTGAAAACCAAAGGCAAGAAGAACCAGAGGTTAAGTACCGGATTTGAGAAATATCGGTTGTCTCAATCTGGCACATCGTCACTTTTTATCATATTGCATGGGATTGCCAGAGCCTTACCCAGCTCCCGCGGATACTGAGCTGGTTGCGTTTTTTACCCAGTTCCCGGCCGTTTTCCCATATCGTCTGGTCAACTCCTTCCGGTTTCCCTTTAACAAAGCGCGTGTCTTCCCAGTGACCCGGGCCCCGGTAGCTGCCCATCAGCACAATTTCCAGGGGATTTGTCACCCAGACCGGGGAAAACAGACCGAAGACCGGACAATCGGTTGCCTCGTACAACGGCCAAACACCCTTTTCCGAGTATTCCACGAATTTATCCAGGTCGGCGGGATTAATGAAGAGACGGCGGTACCCGTACACCGGTCTTTTATCTTCCGGGGGAATTATTTTTTTGGGGCGTGAGGCAATGGAACGCAGCAAGCGGACTTCCTCGTTTTCTACAAATTCTTCCCTGCCCCTCACGTAGATTGCCTGCGCTTTCGCCCAGGCGGCATAATCCGCAAAACGTGAAATTTGTAAAAAGGCATTGCCGCGGTCGCCGATAAGCCCGGTTAATAACAATAAGGGCTCACCGCCGGCGGCTTGTAATGCCGGGGCGGTTTTTTGCCGGTAAAAGGCGAGGTAATCGGCGGTCCGGTTCAGATTAACCTGAGTGTGGCGTTCTTCGTAAAGCATCTGGCACCTCTTTGATTTTTAGTGAATTAGATATACCCCATTTTCTAATAAAACTATAACTTTTCCAGCCCGCACCAGTCTGCCACCAGCAAGGCGATAATCTGCGCGTTCGCGACCAGGGAATCAATTTCCACGTATTCGTTGACGGCGTGCGCCAGGCCGCGGGGACCGGTTAATATCGCCGGGACGTTGAACAACTGCGCAAACCTCACATCGCTGCCGGCGGTCATACCACCAAGCGCGGGCTTTTGTCCGGTCACTTTTTCGCCAGCTTTTAACGCCGCCTGGACGAAAGGATGCCGGGTATCCTGCAGCCAGCTCGTATAACCTTTCCATAGCCAGGTAATCTGAGGGCGGTGTTCTTTCAGCCATTCATCAGCGTCCGCGGTGCGGTTGATAATATCCTCAATCTGTTGACGAATTGCCGGAGCATTTTCCCCCGGGACAAAAGAAAAACTGGCGGTAATTTCCGCCCAGCCGGGGACGGTACCGGGGTTATCGCCCGCATGATAAACACTGATATTGTGGGTACAGGAAACCGGGCGCTGGGGTGTCTCCAGCACCGGAAGGTGATTTTCGCGGGTGCGCTTCGCGCCGAAATCATCCAGCGCCGCCACGATTTTGTTCATTTTAATAATGGCATTTACCCCCAGGTCCGCCCAACCGGCATGCATCGTACGCCCGATAACACGTACCTTAAAACGACCCACCCCCCCGGTATGCGCCACCAGCACGCCAGGTGGGCCATCATTTACCAGCATTGCGTCCGCTACATAACCTCTGAGTAAGGTGGTAAAGGTACCGGCACCGCTGACCTCTTCTTCCACGGCGCTTTCCAAAATCACCTTGCCGGCGGGTTTATACCCGGCATCCAGAATTGCCTTGAGGGCAAAATAATTGGCTACCAGCCCGCCCTTGTTATCCAGGGCACCGCGACCGTAAAGACGGTTGCCATCGATTTTCCCTGAAAAGGGCGGGTCTTGCCACTGGTCGATGGGGTCCGGGGGTACGGTATCGATATGCCCGTTCAGGTTGATAGAACGGGCAGAATCTTTCCCGGGAAGTATGCCCAGCACGTTGGGGCGACCTTGGAAATTAGTTTCCAGCAGCCGGTTGCAATCCGGGTGTGCGGCGAGTTCCGCTGCATCCGGCTCTACTTGCACCACCTCAAGTCCCAGGTCGTGATATAGCTTAGCCATAAATTTCTGGGCTTCGCCTTCGCTCCCGGAAACTGAAGGTATCTGCACCAGGCGACTGAGAGTCTGCGCCATTTCATTCCGGTTAAGATTTACCCGCTGTTTTATCAGTTCCTGAATTCTAGCAATATCCATTTTATCCCCGCTTTTATTTTTTAGTTTACCCGCCGTCATTATATGCCAAAACAAGCATAGCTGTAAAAGATTGTTATCTCAAATATGAAAAGGAGGTAATCTCTTACCTCCTTTAAATACCCGGACTGAGCCGTAACTAATGAATCAATGCCATAAAAAATCCGGCGGCAATTGCGGTGCCGATAACCCCGGCGACATTGGGTCCCATAGCATGCATTAACAAAAAATTCCGAGGATTAGCTTTTTGCCCCATCCGCTGTACCACGCGGGCAGACATCGGCACCGCGGAGACACCCGCCGCACCGATAATCGGGTTAAATGGCTCTTTGGAGAATTTTGCCATCAACTTCCCCATGAGTACCCCGCCTACGGTTGCCGTACCAAAAGCAAGCAAACCCAAGAAAAACACCGCCAGAGTTTCCGGCTTCAAGAAGCTCTCTGCCGCCATAAAGCAGCCGACGGTGATGCCGAGTATCAGTGTTACAATGTCAATAAATGCTTCCTGAGCAGTTTTAGCCAGACGCTGAGTCCCACCGATTTCACGGAGAACGTTGCCGAACATAAACATGCCGATTAATGGCGCCACCGTGGGGACAAAAAGAATAATGACGATAGCACCAACCACCGGAAACACTATTTTTTCCAGCTTTGAGACCTCTCTCAGTTGCGGTTTCATATAGGTAGCAATCTCTTTTTTGGAACAAAGCGCCCGGATAATGGGAGGCTGGATTAAAGGCACCATTGCCATATAAGAGTAAGCTGCCACAGCATTGGTACCTAACAGCCAGGGCGCGAGTTTCTGGGTAAGATAAATGGTGGTAGGACCATCCGCTCCACCGATAATACCGATGGACGCCGCCTCGCGGATACCGAAATGGAAAATATCCGGCCAAAAACGTCCTAAAAGTAAAGCTGCAAAAAAGACAAAATACACGCCGAACTGAGCGGCGGCGCCGAGAATCAAGCTTTTTGGAGAAGCGATTACCGGGCCAAAGTCCGTGAGCGCCCCTAAACCTAAAAAGATGAGGCAAGGTATTATCTCCCAGACCAGTCCATAAGAAAAGAAGCGGGAAATCAACCCCACCGGCTGCATTTGTTCGGCTAAAGGCGGGGGGCGGGGGGTACGAATGGACAATATTGGCTGCCCGGCTTGTACAATAGTGCCGGCTTCCACCTTAACATTCTCAGTACCCAGCGCTTTTACTTTTGCGTCTTCCAATTGCGTTACGTTAACGACCACTGTCACAGTTTTTGCGCCGGGGGTATCTGGCAAAATTGTAAAGAGAATATCACCTTCGCTGGCTGTTGACTCAACCGGAGTTATATATTGTATCACCCCATCCACCGGCGCCCGGTATTCTAACTGGTAGTCCATCAAACCACCTAAAGGCAGATTTACCAGTATCATGCCGAAGCCAATTGGAACCAGCAACAAAGGCTCGTAATCTTTGGCGGCACCAAGATAAACAAACAAAATTCCCAGTAAAATCATTACGATGGAACCCCAATAAAGAAACTGAAAGCCAAACTCCATGCCGAACAAGCGCGTCTCCTTTGCCGTTATAAATTACGTTGAACGTTGCTTTGGGGAAGCATCCGGTTTGGGCTTCACCAAACGCACCGCTTTGCCGGTTATCCAAACGCAAATGAAGAGGATAATAAGAATCGTAAATACCCCACCAAAACCCACGGCAGCTACTTTGAAAACTTCACCCCAATCAGTAACCACTTTTTATTATACCTCCACATAACAGCTGTTCAACGAAATATTTTTAGTATATAATGTTTACAAGCATTATACAAGATTCCGATTTTACAGTAAAAGTTGACAGCACAATATACACATATTAATATGCGATTAAGGCATTAAAACGCGAGGTAAAGATGGGTAAGAAAAAGACCACCACGGCGGCATCGCCGCCCCGCAACGAAAGTCATTGGCACAATCTCAAATTCCCCGAAGTTCTGAAGAATCTGGGGGCGTCACTTGCCGGGCTGACTTCGGACGAAGCACAAGCCCGCCAGAGACAATACGGGCGCAACGAACTGACCGAAGAGAAGAAAATCTCACCGTGGATGCTTTTGCTCAACCAGTTTAAAAGCGTCCTGATTATCATCCTGCTGGTCGCCGTGGCTCTTTCCGTAGTTTTCGGTATCATCCACTGGGAGCCGGGTGCCGCGATGCCGGAAGAAATCACCGACGCCATCGTTATCTTCGTTATCGTCATCGCCGTGGTGATACTCGGTTTTATCGAGGAATACCGCTCCGAAAAAGCCGTGGCTGCGCTAAAACGAATGGCAGCGCCAACCGCGACCGTGATTCGGGACGGCGAAGAGAAAGAAATCCCCGCTGTGAACCTGGTACCCGGCGACATCGTGGTGCTGAGCACCGGCGACAAAGTACCGGCGGATATCCGCCTTACGGAAGTCGCCAACCTGAATACCCAGGAAGCGCCACTGACCGGCGAATCCACGCCGATTGAAAAGATAACCGGGGAAATCCCCGGCGCCGAGGTCCCGGTGGGAGACCGCAAGAATATGGTCTATATGGGCACCTCGATTACCTACGGCCGCGGCCGGGGGGTGGTGGTGGCGACCGGTATGCAAACCGAGTTCGGGAAAATCGCTACGATGCTGCAGAGCGTGGAGGAAGAAGAAACCCCGCTGCAAAAGAGCCTGGATAAGGTGGGAAAAATTCTCGGCATCGCCTGCCTGGCAATCGTCGCGGTTATCGTCGGCATCCAGTTGATAGTGGGCACCGGGCATTCTTTCGTCGAAATGCTGCTGTGGGGCGTGAGCCTGGCGGTCGCGGCCGTGCCGGAGGCGCTGCCCGCCGTGGTCGTCATTTCCCTGTCCATCGGGGTACAAAAAATGGCGAAACGTCACGCGCTGGTGCGGCGTCTCTCGGCGGTGGAAACGCTCGGTTCGACCACGGTGATCTGCTCGGATAAAACCGGCACCCTGACCCAGGACCAGATGACCGTCCGCCAGATTTATTTCAACGGTAAATTTATCGATGTTACCGGTTCGGGCTATGAACCTAAAGGCGAATTTATCAACAATAATCAAGTCGTGAATATCGCCGGAGACCCCGGTATCGTCACGTTCTTGAAAATCGGCGCCCTCTGTAACGATACCCATCTCGTGCACACCGATGGCAAATGGAATGTGAAAGGCGACCCCACCGAGGGCGCTTTACTGGTGATTGCCGCCAAAGCCGGGATGGAGCACGAAAAACTGGTCAGCGAATCCCCCCGCGTGGACGAGATACCGTTCTCCTCAGAACGCAAGAAAATGACCACGGTGCACGGGGCATCGCAGGACAAGGTTGCCTATTCCAAAGGCGCGCCGGAAATCGTCCTGGAAACCTGCACCTCTATTTATGAAAACGGACAGCCGGTGCCGCTGGATGCCGCCCGCAGGACCCGGGTGCTGGAAGCCGCCACGAAGATGGCGGAAAACGCCCTGCGCGTGCTGGGGCTGGCGTACAAACCCATCGATAAAGATGCCGACAAATCAGGTTACGAGCAGGGGATGACGTTCTCCGGACTGGTAGGGATGATTGACCCGCCGCGCGTGGAGGTAAAAGACGCCATTCAGACCTGCAAGGTAGCGGGGATAAAATCGGTAATGATTACCGGCGACCACAAAATTACCGCCAGCGCCATTGCCCGGGAGCTGGGCATTCTGACCGACGGAGTGGCGGTCACCGGCACCGAGCTGGACAAAATGAGCGACGCCGAATACGCCGGAATGGTAGAAAAGATCCAGGTTTACGCCCGCGTGTCCCCGGCGCATAAACTCAAGGTCATCGAGGCATTCAGTAAACAGGGACACGTGGTCGCCATGACCGGCGACGGCGTCAACGACGCTCCTGCCTTGAAGAAGGCTGATATCGGGGTGGCGATGGGCATCACCGGCACCGATGTATCTAAAGAAGCCGCGGCGATGGTGCTCACGGACGACAACTTTAAATCCATCGTTTCCGCCGTGGAAGAAGGCCGCGTCATATTCAATAACATTAAAAAATACCTGATGTACCTGCTTTCCTCCAACCTGGGGGAAATACTGTTGATGGCTGGCGCGATTATTCTGGGGCCGGCGCTGGGGCTGCCCGCCGGGGCGATTCCGCTGGTCGCGGTGCAAATTCTGCTGGTGAACCTGATTACCGACGGACTGCCGGCGCTGGCGCTGGCAGTAGACCCGCCGGATATCGATGTAATGGAACAGAAGCCCCGGCCGCGGGGACAGGGCATCTTTACCCGCCCCGTCATCATCTTAATGGCAATGGGCGGCATCTGGTCAGGTATTATCAACATCTCGGTCTTCAAGTGGGCGCTGGATGCCGGCAAACCGATGATAGAAGCGCAAAGCCTATGCTTCCTCTCGCTGATTGTCATCCAGCTCTTCAAGGCATACAACTTCCGGTCCGATAGGAAATCCGTTTTCTCCATCGGGATGTTCCGCAACAAATGGCTAAACCTGGCAATACTCTCCCAGGTCGTGCTGCTGGTGGTTATCGTCGAAGTGCCGGCATTACACGGTATTTTCAATACCTTCCCGCTGACGCTGGCGGAATGGGGCGCAGTGACGCTGGTCGCCGGGACGATTTTCCCGGTGCTGGAAATCACCAAACTGATTGTCCGCAAAACAATGAAAAACGGCTAGATAAAGGAGCCCGATGGAAGAACTGGACTTCGGACTGACGATGACATTGATGGGGATGGGGGTTACTTTCGGCACCCTGCTCATCCTGATTGGTATTATCACCCTGCTTGCCCGGCTATTTCCTTATAAAAAGGAAGCTGAGAAAAGCAAGGAGGGCAACTAATGGACCTGTTTAATTCAGCCCTGCAGGCTTTGACCCAGGGGTTTGCCGCGATTACCTGGCAGGCGGCGGTGATGGTCGGCATCGGCTGCGTGCTGCTCTTCCTGGCAGTCGTCAAGAAAATCGAGCCGATGCTGCTGGTGCCCATCGGGTTCGGTATCATCCTGGGTAATCTGCCCTTAGCACACCTGGCGGCGCAAGACGAGGGCGGCATCATCAACCTGATTTACAACGCTGGCATCCTGACGGAAATATTCCCCTGTTTGCTGTTCGTGGGGCTGGGGGCAATGATTGATTTCGGACCTCTGCTGGCGAACCCTTCGGTACTGATATTTGGCGCCGCCGGCCAGTTCGGCATCTTTTTAACGCTTTTCCTGGCGCTGGCGCTCGGCTTCTCCCGCGAGTCCGCTATCTCCATCGCCGTGATTGGCGCCTGCGACGGTCCGACCGCAATTTACGTGGCTTCAAAATATGCCCGCGATCTGCTGCCGGCGATTTCCATCGCCGCATATTCCTATATGTCCCTGGTGCCCATCATCCAGCCTCCGATTATGCGGGCTTTGACCACCAAGAAAGAACGCGCCACCCTGATGGCTTATGGTGAAAAGAAAGTCTCCAAAACGGTAAAAATACTCTTCCCCGTAATTTGCGCAGTGGTTACCATTCTCATTGCCCCGATGGGAGCGCCGTTAATGGGAATGTTGATGCTGGGCAACTTCCTCAAAGAATCCGGGGTGGTAGGACGGCTGGTGGATGTCTCGGAAAACATGCTGGCGAACATCGTCACCCTGTTCCTGGGGCTGAGCATCGGCGCGTCAATGCTGGGCGGGAATTTCCTGCGCTGGGAAACAATCCTTATATTCATTCTCGGCGCGGTGGCGATTTCACTGGACACGGTCGCCGGCGTCCTGCTGGGCAAACTGATGCGGGTCATCACCAAAGGCAAGGTCAACCCCCTGCTGGGCGCCGCCGGCACCTCCGCCTTCCCCATGTCTGCCCGTGTGGTGCAGCGTGAGGGGCAAAAAGCCAACCCGCGCAGCTTCCTGCTGTTCCACGCCATCGGCGCTAACACCGGCGGGCAAATCGGCTCGGTGATGGCGGCTGCCGCCATGCTGGCGATTATGGCAGCGCTCGGGTAAATAAAAGTAACGGCTTAGTTAAATCCCCCTGCTCAAGCAGGGGGATTTATGTTTTTACCGATTGAAAAACACTTACCGCTGGTTTACAATAAATCAAACCAGTCAATTATTAATGGAGCTGCCACAGACTTGAAAAAACCAACGCACATACCTGCCCGGGTGGAAAAGCCCTGGGGCTACGAGTTGATATTTTCTCACACTGACAAATACGCGGGGAAAATTCTCTTCGTAAAAAAAGGCTGTAAACTCAGCCTGCAGTACCACCGGAAAAAGGATGAAAGCCTTTATGTCCAGAGCGGCGCCATCCGTTTTCAGGTGGGAGCCGCAGAAAATCAATTAACGGCGCTGCATCTCAAGGCAGGCGACTGCATCCGGGTGCCGCCATTAACCCGTCACCGGCTGGAGGCGCTGGAAGATACGCTACTTTTCGAAGTCTCCACCCCGGAACTGGACGACGTGCAGCGTCTGGCAGACGATTACGGACGGGCTTAGTCCGGGTTTCAGCACTCGCTCAAGAGAAAGGAGGTATCACACATTGACCCGAAATATTCGAACGTTCAGCCGTGACAAGGCGCTGGTAGCGGAAAGGCGCCGGGAGATAGTGCGCTGCGCCAGCCGCGTGTTTATTCAGAAAGGATACGAAGCCGCAGGCATGCGGGAAATCGCGGCTTCCTTCGGCAAAAGCACCGGCAGTTTGTACCACTATGTGGGCTCGAAAGAGGACATACTTTATCTGATTCTTAATTACGTGGTGACCAACCAGAATGAGTTTATGCAGAAAATCATCAAGCGCACCGCGGGAATGGACCCGGTGACCGGCTTGAAGGAAGCAATCAAGATTTACACCAAACAGCTCGACGCTTTCGCCGAGATGTATATTTTCATTAACCACGTGATGGTGCTGCTGGGCAAGCCGGAACGGAAAATGATGGAGGAAGTCTCCCGGTCGGCGACCGATTTTTTCCAGGGAATGATAGAAAAGGGTATTAAGTCCGGCGACTTTCATACCAGCTCGCCGCGGATTGTGGCGTGGAATATCACCATCATCGGCAGCGGCTGGGTCAACCGCCGCTGGTTCTGGAAAAGAGTTTTATCACTGAACCAGTACATTCAAAAACAAACGGAAATTGTTATGAAGTCACTCGAAGTAAACGGAAAGGGAGCTTAAGATGAAGGAAGTTGTGATTACCAGCGCGGTACGGACGCCCATCGGGGCATATTGCGGAATGTTCCGGGAGATATCGGTAGAAAAACTGGCGGCGATGGTGATGAACGCCGCCGTGAACAAAGCCGGGGTCAAACCGGCGCAGGTGGACGACGTGGTGATGTCGCAGGCTTACGCCAACGGCGAAGCGCCTAACCTGGCGCGCCGGGCGCTGCTGGACGCCGGCTGGCCGGTAGAAATCCCGGGCGTGACGCTGGACCGCCGCTGCTGCTCCGGATTGCAGGCAATCTGGGACGCGACGATGCAAATTCAGACCGAAAACGCGGAAATTGTCGTAGCCGCCGGGGCGGAGAGTATGAGCCGCGCCGAGTTTTACGTGCCGGGAGAATTTATCAAGTGGGGAATGGGCGGCAAGTCCGATGCCAAATGGGGGACCCTTCCCCGGGGTCACGGCAGTTTAGGGCTATGGGGCATTCCTTTTTACGATAGAATCCAGCGCGGCCGCCCGATGCACCAACCGACCGAACGCTTCGGGGAATTGAATTCGATGATGACCTGGGCGGAAGCTGCCGCGAAAAACGAAGGCATTTCGCGAGAGGAAGTGGATAAGTGGGCGTTACGTTCCCACCAGCGGGCGATTGCCGCCTGGGACTCCGGCAAATTCAAAGAGGAAGTAGTGCCGGTAACCGTAACCGAACGCGGTAAAGAGACAATTCTCGCCACCGACGAGACGCCCCGGCGCGATACGTCACTGGAGGCCCTGGCGAAGCTGAGACCGGTTTACAGCGGGGGTGTGTGCACCGCCGGCAATTCTTCCAGCGAAAACGACGGCGCCGCCGCGACCATCCTGATGAGCGCGGAAAAAGCGCAAGCGCTCGGCATCAAACCGCTGGCTAAGGTAGTCTCATTCGGCATCGCGGGGGCCGACCCGACCCTCACCTACCCCGCGGTACCGGTAGCCGTGAATAAAGCCTTGAAAAAAGCCGGCATCACTATCAACGAGGTGGATTTAATCGAAGTACAGGAAGCTTTTGCCGCGCAGACGCTCGCCGACCTGAAACTGATGGGCTTGAAAGCGGAAGATATCGACAAGAAGGTCAATGTCAACGGCAGCGGTATTTCGCTGGGGCATCCCATCGGAGCGACCGGGGTAATGCGGCTAGTGACGCTGGTTCACGAAATGGCGAGACGCAACGCCCGGTACGGCTTGCTCACCATCTGCGGCGGCGGCGGTCTGGGAATAGCCGGTATCGTGGAAAGAATCTAGTCAACAATTATTATGTAAACTTAAGGAGACCGATGCCGCAATACAGTTTCGACCATATTCACCTGATGAGCAGCGACCCGGTGAAAACCGCCGAGTTTTACCAGAAAACCTTCGGCGCGGTGGTGAAGAGCACACGGGATTTCGGCGGCGGCAGAATCACCGTCAATCTTGACCTGGGCGGCGTCATGATACTTATCGGCAAGTCCCGGGACGAGTCGCAGAACGGACTGGCGCATTTCGGGATGCGGACGGATAACCTGGACGAAGCGGTAGCCGAGTTGAAAAACAAAGGGGTGCCATTCACGCGGGAAATCACGCCCATTGCTCCCGGGTTCCGGATCTCCTTTCTTCAGGCCCCGGAGAAGGTAAGCATCGAATTGCAGGAAGGCAGTCTCTAGGCAGGTTAATTATTCTGTAAGTAAAAATAATTAGAGGTAATGATTCTTCATCATTACCTCTAATCTTTAGCCCACTCGTTTTTTACAGTATAACCCGAAAACTATAGTAACTGCTGTTCCAGCTTTTGCGCCACTATGTCGCGGTGGTAAACAGGATTGCCGAAGGTATTCGCCGACCAGCGGGCGCGCTTGAAATAGAGATGCATATCGTGGTCCCAGGTGAAACCGATGCCGCCGTGCAACTGGACGCCGTTATTGGTCAGGCTCTCGTACACATCGGCGCAATAGGCTTTCGCCATCGAGACAGCCAGTTCGGCGTCGGAGCGGTTCTCACGCACGTATTCCACGGCGCGTATCATCAAGGGACGCGCGTGTTCCAGTTCCATATACATATCCGCCATACGGTGCTTCAGTCCCTGGAAACTGCCGATGGGCACGCCGAAGGCGAATCTTTCCTTGGCATAGTTAACCGTGGTCTCCAGCACCCAGTCGCAGCCGCCAATCATCTCGGCACAGAGCATCGCGTTGGCTTGCAGCGCGATGTCCTGAATAATCTGCCAACCGCCGTGCAACTCGCCGACGATGTGGGTCGCGGGAACATTGACATTGGAGAACTGCACTTCGTACTGCTTGCGTACCATATCCATAGTCTTGAGGCTGCTCACATAGACGCCCCACTCTTTGGCGTTAACTAAAAAGAGGGTGATGTTCTCTTCCGGGTTCGGGGACACCCGGGTGCGCGCCGCCACCAGGAAATAGTCCGCGGCTTTGGCGTCGGTTACGAACATTTTGGTACCGGAAAGTAAATAGGAATTACCCCGTTTCAGGGCTTTGGCGCGCACGCCTTCCGCCCAGAAATCCCCATCCGCTTCCAGCAATGCCAGCGTCCCGATCATTTCCCCCTTAGCAATTTTCGGGAGGAATTCTTTCTTGATAGCGTCGCTGGCGTAATGCAGGATAGGCAAACCGAAGAGCATAACGGTAGAGAAGAAAGGCGCCGCTACCAGGGCACGCCCCATCTCTTCGCTGAGTATCGCCAGGTCACGGAAGTTCATCGCGGACCCGCCGTATTCCTCCGGGAATACCAGCCCCTGCCAGCCCAGTTCCGCCATCTTTTTCCAGAGTTCCGGCGAATAGCCAACGGCGTCGTCCATCATCTTGCGGACGTGGGCTTTAGGGCATTCCTTGGCGAGGAAATCCCGCGCCATAGTTTTCAACATATCCTGTTCTTCGTTTAATCCGAAATCCATTTTCCTCTTCTCCTAAGCCTTCTTCACCGCATCTTCGCGCGGGAGACCGAGAATACGTTCCGCGATAATATTACGGTTCACCTCGGTAGTGCCCATCTCAATAGAGGCGCCTCTCGACCGGAGGACTTCGAAAACCCAATCGCCTTCGTCAATGGCGTGCCTGGAACCGCGCATCAACTGGGAGTACGCGCCGAGAATATCCTCAATCAGCATGGCGCGGCGCTGCCGGGTTTCCGCCCAGTAATTCTTGGAGGTAGAGGCTTCAAAAGACAGCGTGGCTGCCAGCGAAGCCCCGGCTTTACGCGCTTTCGCCCGGAAAGCGGGACCCCAAATGCGGTAGGCATCTTCTTCGATGGCGGCCTGGGCAATCCGCTGCCGGTAGACGGGGTCTTCCCACAGGGATTTGCCGAAGCGTTTTCGGGAACGCGCCAGTTCAATCAGGTTATCCGCCCCGGAGCCAAGGCGGACTTCCGCCTGCTGCCCGCCGACCGCCTGCTCGCCGCCCATACTTCGTTCCGCCGCCAGCGTGGTCATCGCCACGTACCAGCCGCGACCTTCCTCGCCCATCATATTTTCCTGCGGGATACGCATATCGTCGAAGAACATCTCGCCGAATTCGGATTCATCGGTCATCTGGCGCAGCGGCCGGCGCTCGAAGCCTTTAATCTTGACATCGAAAATAAAAACCGTTAAGTTGCGGTGCCGTGGGGCTTTGAGGTCGGTTTTCACCACCAGGATACCGTAGTCCGCGAACTTCCACATACTGGTCCAGCATTTTTGACCCTTGATGACCCACTCTTTGCCGTCCCGGACGCCGTAGGTCTGGACGTTAGCCAGGTCTGAGCCGGCGTTAGGCTCGGAAAAACCCTCGCACCAGGACTCCTCGCCGCTTAAAATCTTGGGGATAAAGCGTTTTTTCTGCCACTCCTGTCCGTGCGCCATCAGCGTTGGGGCAGCCAGCAGCAAGCCGAGAGAAGAGGGGTAGCCGGGGGTCCCGGTACGGAGCATTTCTTCTCTGATAACCATGATTTCCTCGCGGGGACGCTCGATGCCGCCGTATTCCTTAGGATACCCGAAGCCGGTATACCCGGCGTCGTAGCACTTCTTGGTCCACCATTTTGCCAGGTCGTGCCGTTCCTGGGTAAAGCCCCCGGGAGCCTTGTATTCGGGGGTGCCCCAGCCTTTGGGCAGGTTTGCCAGCAACCAGGCGCGCACTTCTTTGCGCAACGCCTCCAGCTTGGCCGTTTTGTCATCCGTCATACCATACCGCCTTTCAATATGTAATTATTTTGGACACGCTTTATGTACGGGATGCTGAGGAAGCTTCTATACTAATGCCTACCGAGCGACACAAATCTGAAATGAGTATATTTACCCTGATGGCAAATGTCAAATAAAAAGTTAGAAGGCACTACTTGGATTGGGTGAGGCTAAAGATATGGGGAGATATATTCACAGCGCCCCTCACTCTGAACTTCTACGATTTATTCTGGCTCCCGATTGTCATCGGGATGACGTAAAAACGTCAGATTACAGCTTGCCAACTTCAGCCAAAAGTAAGGGGAACTAGACTAGATTCATTCGTCGCGGAGATTTCCGCGACTCCTCAGAATGACACTAGTTGGGGGAGATTGCCGCGTCGCGGCGCTCCTCGTAATGGGGAACTGCTTAAGGTGGGGGCACCCACCCTACAGATTTATGTTCACGATTTATTCCCGGTTTGTGGTATATTATGAACGATGTGGGAAATCATCTCCGCGGTGGTCTGCATGATTCTGCTGGCAGCCGGGTTTATCGGTTGCTTTCTGCCGGTGCTGCCGGGCATACCGCTCGCCTGGGCAGGGATATTTATCTATGCGCTCGGGAGCGGTTTTGAAAAAATATCGGTACTGACCGTCATCATCCTGGCGCTGGTCACCGCGGCGGTGATGGCCATCGGTTATTTTGCCCCGATGCTGGGCGCAAAGAAATACAAAGCCAGCCGCGCCGGCATCGCCGGGGCATTTCTGGGACTGATTATCGGCGTAATTTTTTTTAATATAGCCGGGATTATCATCGGACCGTTCCTGGGGGCTCTGGTCGGCGAACTGATTGCCCACCGGGCGCCGCGGGACGCGATGAAATCGGCTTTCGGGACGCTTATCGGTTTTCTCGCCGGGACGCTGCTGCAGGCGATAGTGATACTGATAATGGCGGGGATATTTATCGTGTCTCTGTTTTAATATCTTGTTTGAATGCGGGCCGGGCAAGAATTAAATAGTGATATAATCCCGAATCAGCGATGGTAGTAATTTCAAAACCCGTTTCCGAGATAAGGTTGGCGGCTTTCTCCCGGCTGAATCTAATGTGCTCCGGCGGTCCATACGGAGCGACTTCTTTTTCCCAGTCAAGGTTGGCTAAAATACCGGCTGGCTTTAACATTTGAAAGGCATTTAACAGCACCCGCCGGGCATCCTGAAAATCGTGCAGCACGATGCCGAAGAAAACAATATCGGCGCAACGCTGACACAAAACCGCCTCTTCCGCCGGCTGGGCGAATGTGACGACATTATGTAAGCCTGCGAGTTTCAGTTTTTGCTGCAGGGCAGTAATATTACTGGCGCTGATATCCAAAGCGTAAATTTTGCCCTTTTCGCCGACAATTTTAGCCGCCGGGAGCGTGAAAAAGCCCTGCCCGCAGCCGATATCAAGCAAAGTCATCCCGGCTTTAAGCCCGATGGTCTCCAGAATCTGCTCAGGGTTCTGCCATTGCCGGCGTGCAGTTTCATCATAATGATGCGGCACATCTCAGCTCTTTTTTAGTATTATCCCGAAAAGCACCTGGCTGCCTATCAAAACACATCTCACACAAAAATGGGACTTCCGTCAGTTTGGCATTTCAACGAATACCGGGGCGTCCCCCAGTATTAAGTCAGCGGTATTCATTGTTTTTTCAATGCCTTGATAATTCGTTACCTTGATTGTCCCATTAATCTCAGGGGGAAACCCGTGGTTGCCGTCGTTCCACAATACATATACCGGCGCGCGGTTAGAAAATTCATATTTATATTGTCCTTCATTAAGTTTGGTTAACGAGGTAAACCCGTCCACTTTTGATATTAAATTTTTGTAGGCGGTGTAACTGGGTTTTGGCTCGCCGTCTCTGGTAGTGAGCCCGGTGTGTTCAAACAAATCATCGGCAATCGCTTCAAAATCAAAATCGGACAAAAAGAGGAAAATTTTACTGTATCCTTTATCGAATAACATGGTGCAATATTTCAGCAGGTCGGTTGCCTGTTTTTCCCGCGTACCACCCAGTCCCCAGACCCCCCAGTCGGGATGGAGCTTCTGGTCGGGCAACCCGGTTTCTGTCGAAATCAATTCGGCATTGGGGCACAAGGCTTTCCAGCCGCTCAAATCCATTGCCTTTAGCTTCCTCATGTCCATACCGTCAATAGGCAACAAATGCGCATCAATAAAGTCGCAGTTCTTTCCCAGGATTTTTAGTATCCTTATCCAATCCTGAGACAGATTATTAAACGAGGTATTAAAACTGACCCCGACCCGGGCATCCGGAATGTATTTTTTGATATAAGGATAAGATACTTTCACCATTTCCAGATAATCGTCCGGGGTACCTGCCCAAAACGGCAAATCGACTTCGTTGGCAATCTGCCAGTATTTTACACGCGGCAGTCCGGTTAAAAGATAATCCAGATACTGCTTGTAAACAGCCTCTTTTTTAATTTTATAGGTCGTCTCAAAAATGGGCGGTTCGGTTTTGGAGTTAGTGTAGTTAAGGATAGTGACCAGTAAATTGAAATTATTCTCATAAAAAGAAATACCGGCAGCATAATTTTTATCAGGGTGTTTATCCGCGTAATAAATTCCTTCCTGGCAGCTACAATCGGTATATTCGGTTTCCACGCAATACTCCCGGCACAGCGCCGACGATACCGTCAGGTTATCTGCCTTGATATGGCGCCACCCGGAGTCTTCAAACAGTTCTTCCCTCACATAAATATCACCTAATCCTTTTATCAAAGGTGCGGCTTTCTCGTACTGCAGCCCACCTAAATGGACGCCGAAGCGGCTAGCGAACGGTTGCGGGGCTGATTCCGGGACAGTGGCGGTTAGTGTGGTAGTCACGGCAGGGGGGTGGGTAGATATGGGCGTCTTTTGGGGAGTGGCAGTAATGGGAGTAACGGGAGTAATACCGGTTGTTTCCGGGGGCGTCGTTGTAATAACGCTCGTTTGCGTAGAAAGGGACGTAGAGCCCGGTTTCGTACCGCAACCCGAAAGAAGTGAAAAGAGTAATACCGCGACGAAAACACGATGCAATTTCATCCCTGCATCTTACGATAAAGAACGAATTTGCGCAAGGCAAACAGGCATATATTTAAACAAACGAGGAAAATCTACGTTTCCAAATAAATGCAGGAGAACCTATTTACCTGCCAGATTGGTGTTTTGCCTGGTAGATCACCGCCGGGGACAAAGCCGCAGAGTAGGTAAAGCCCACGGCTTCTTTACCTTTACCGTATTTTTTAATCAACTCATCCATGGGACCGGCATCCAGGGCGTACATGGGGCAACTGCTGACACAGACGGGTTTTTTCCCTTCCGCCCACCGCTCGAGGCAAAGGTCGCATTTTTGCATCGTGGCGTCGGCTTCCGCCCCGAATTGGGGCACGCCGTAAAGGCAGGCTTCAAGGCATAAACCGCATTTGTCCTTTCCCAAACAGGCATCCCTATCCACGACCACGATGCCATCCTCTTTACGCTTAGTGATAGCGTTAGCCGGGCAAACAGGTATGCAGGCAGGCTGCTCGCAGTGATAGCACGCGACCGGGAGAAAGGCGACCACCGGCTCCGGGTATTTACCCTTTTCAATAGTTTCTACCCTTATCCAAGCGGCGGGCCCCGGGGGGATATCGTGCCAGTCCTTGCAGGCAACCACGCAGGCAAAGCAATTCATACAGCGGCGCTGGTCAATATAAAAACCGTACTGCATTTATGCCACCACCTTTGCTACCTGCACCAGCGCCGTGTTGGGGCTGAAAGCGCCCCCGGGCGAGGTAACATTTTTCGTAAGAACGTTGGCGCAGCCGCCGTAATCGATGCCACTCTTGTCGGGTTGGTACCAGGCTCCCTGGGGAACCGCCACCACCCCCCGCACAATCCGTTCGGTAACAGCAGCCGGGATACGCACCTCACCGCGGTCATTGAACACGCGCACCATCTCGCCGTTTTTAATCCCGCGAGCGGCGGCGTCAACACTGTTAATGGAGACGGTTTGCGTCAGTAACTCACGCAGCCAGGGTAAGTTATCGAACTGGCTGTGGGCACGCAGTTTGTAATGAGGGGTAATCAATTGCAGGGGATATTTTTTTACCAGCGGGTCGTTCAGACTCTCCCAGCTCTCGATGTATTTTGGCGTAGCGGGAATCAGCGGATTCTCCATTTTCGCCGCGACGCTGGAATAAATTTCAATTTTCCCGGAGGGGGTGCCGAATGGCTGCGGTTCGGCAGAGACGGCAGGTGATTTTTCTGCAGCCGGCACACGGTAGATACCATAGGTTTTCAGGGTATCATATGCCGGCAAATTCACCTCGTTTGCCATTTGGGAAACGATATGCCGCGCCAGCGCTTCATCCGGTTTATCGGGGTAATCCTCAATACCGAGCCGTTTTGCCAGCGCCTGGCAAATTTCCAGTTGCGAGCGACACTCGCCGACCGGCGCGATTGTTTGATTCAATATCCCCAGCACCCGGCCGTTACGCGGCGCCATCAAATCCGTCCGTTCAAAAAACGTGGTTACCGGCAAGACAATGTCGGCAAACCGGGCAGTGGCGGTCATAAACTGTTCCGTGACCAGCATAAAATCCAGTTTCTGGAAAGCCCGCGCCGCTTTGTTGACATCACCCAACTGATTCAAGTAGTTAGTATTGGAGAGCCAGAGAAACTTGTAGTCCGCATTATAGCCGCCGGATTTTCCTTTGAGAATCGCGTCCGCGAAAAGGCTCACGTTCACCCGGGCGCCGGAGTTTACCGAGGCGCTGCGGAACGGGAGAGCGTTACGACGTGGCGGCACACCGGCTTCGACCGCGTTGGGAGGACTGGCAATCTGAGGGTTAAATTTTAGATTTTTTGAAGGCGGCGATTGCCAGTTCTTGAATTGCAGGTGCCCCGTAATACATTCCAGCGCGGCGGCCGCCCGGTGGTATTGCTCGCCGAAAGCGCTGCGCCCGGCGGCAATACTGGTAGTGAGCGTTGCCGGTCGAGTAACGGCATAATCACGCGCTAACCGGGCGATGGTCGCGGCGGGAATGCCGCTGATAGCTTCCGCCCAATCAGTAGTTTTCCGCAATCCATCTTCTTTGCCGAAAAGATAGTCGCGGTACTGTTCAAAGCCGTGAGTGTATTTCTGGATAAAAGCGGTATCGTGGAGGTTTTCTTTAATGATGGTATAAGCCATTGCCATTAAAACAGCGGCATCGCTGCCGGGACGGATGGGAATCCACTCGTCGGCGAAGACCGCGGCGGAGTCGGAATACCGGGGGTCGACGCAGATAATCCGGGCGCCGTTTTCTTTAGCGCGCATCAGCGCAAATGGAGTGAGGGTGCCCTGTTCGGTATCTACCGGGTTCCAGCTCCACATGATAATCAGTTTGGAGTTGAAATACTCATCGGGGGAATGTTCCGTCGCCAGGTAACGGCGGAAAGTGCTGTAAGTGAGCCCGGCCGCGAAAGCCGCCCCTTCGTTGGAGATAAAACCCCAGGGAGCGGTGTAACCGCCGAACTGGCATAAAAGACGGTGAAAAGCGCCGACACTGTGCAGCGTATAGGGGTCGCACATCGAACAAAAGTGAAGAATCGCGGCATTTCCATAAACAGATTTTACGTTCTGCAATTCGCGGGCGACGGTATCCAGCGCCTCGTCCCAGGAAATACGGGCAAATTCGCCTTTACCCCGGGCGCCGGTGCGTTTGAGCGGGTAAAGCAGGCGGTCGGTAGCGTACACACGCTGTCGGTAGGCATGACCGCGGGCGCACATCCGGGGCCGCCCCTCGCGGTCATCCGGTTCGATGCGGATTATCCTGCCATCCCTGACATGCACCTGCATTTCGCAATTGCCACCGCAATGGCTATTGCATATCGTGCGGATAATTTCTGTCTGACTTTCGGTTTTGACAGGGTTCATTTTGTCCTCCCGCAGAAACAAAAAAGCACATAACAATGAAAAGATATTTGGTGCTTTTACGATACTGGTTACGCAGAGAGATGTCAAGGGAGAAACGGGGAATACGAACGGAAAAATGGTGGGCCATTGTAGATTCGAACTACAGACCCCAGTCTTATCAGGACTGTGCTCTAACCAACTGAGCTAATGGCCCGTGGTTAAAAATAGACCTTAACCACTGGATAGCGGAAGGATGGTTTATCCCGTTTATTAGGCGGGAACCGACCTAGGAGAAATAGAGGGTAAACCCTCGGTCTCCCTAGAAAGGAGGTGATCCAGCCGCACCTTCCGGTACGGCTACCTTGTTACGACTTCGTCCCAATCACCAGCCCTGCCTTCGGCGACTGCCTCCAAACTTGCGAATGGTTAGCCCATCGACTTCAGGCATTGCCGGCTTTCATGACGTGACGGGCGGTGTGTACAAGCCCCGAGAACGTATTCAACGCAGTCTGCTGACCTGCGTTTACTAGCAACTCCAACTTCATGCAGACGAGTTTCAGCCTGCAATCCGTACTGAGGATGGTTTTCAGGATTGGCTCCGGATCGCTCCATTGCTACCCATTGTACCATCCATTGTAGCGTGTGTGTAGCCCAAGGTATAAAGGCCGTGCTGACTTGACGTCATCCCCACCTTCCTCCCCGTTTTGCAGGGCAGTCTCGCCAGAGAAAATAACTGGCAACGGGGGTTGCGCTCGTTGCAGGACTTAACCGAACACCTCACGGCACGAGCTGACGACAGCCATGCAGCACCTGTGGCGGCTCCTGACTTAACAGGTCATCGCCCTTTCGGGTCCTTACTTCCGTCATGTCAAACCTTGGTAAGGTTCTTCGCTTTGCATCGAATTAAACCACACGCTCCGCTGCTTGTGCGGGGCCCCGTCAATTCCTTTGAGTTTTAACCTTGCGGCCGTAGTCCTCAGACGGAACACTTAACGCGTTAGCTTCGGCACAGAGAGGGTCGATACTCCCTGTACCCAGTGTTCATAGTTTACGGCGTGGACTACCAGGGTATCTAATCCTGTTTGCTCCCCACGCTTTTGTGCAACAGTGTCAGTAACAGACCAGAAAGCCGCTTTCGCCACTGGTGTTCCTCCCGATATCTACGCATTCCACCACTACACCGGGAATTCCACTTTCCTCTTCTGTACTCCAGCTAAACAGTATCAGATGGTCCCTCCCAGTTGAGCCAGGAGATTTTACATCTGACTTATCTAACCACCTACGCACGCTTTACGCCCAGTAAATCCGGATAACGTTAGCCACCTACGTTTTACCGCGGCTGCTGGCACGTAGTTAGCCGTGACTTATTCTCCAGGTACTGTCATTATTCATCCCTGAAAAAAGAGGTTTACAACCCGAAGGCCTTCATCCCTCACGCGGCGTCGCGAGATCAGGCTTGCGCCCATTGTCTACTATTCCTTGCTGCTGCCTCCCGTAGGAGTCTGGGCCGTATCTCAGTCCCAGTGTGGCTGGACATCCTCTCAGACCAGCTACCGATCCTCGCCTTGGTAGGCTATTACCCTGCCAACTAGCTAATCGGACGCGAGCTCCTCCCCAAGCGCCTTGCGGCTTTCTTAACTCCTCATTTGAGAAGCTACCACATGCGGTATTAGCCCCGATTTCTCGGAGTTATTCCCCACTTAAGGGCAGATTACTTACGTATTACTCACCCGTTTGCCACTAACTGCCTTGCGGCAGCTCGTTCGACTTGCATGCATAAGGCACGCCGCCAACGTTTATCCTGAGCCGGGATCAAACTCTCCAAAAACTTGTATCCCTAAAAAAATTAATTACCTCAGAACCTTCCTTCCGCTATCCAGTTGTTAAGGTACCTGCACATGGCGTGCAATATTAGACTTTATCATAGCCAGCTGGGCTTGTCAACCATCACCGGGTTACAGTTTGGTAAAGCCATCGTGTAAGATTACCAAGGATATATTCAAACAACGCTGTTGATAAAGTCCGCTCACAAAGAGAGAGGGCTGCACAGCCCTCTCGTTTGAGACTAAATATATTATACACAACCGCCACCGCGTTTGCAACAAGGTTTACGAGGATTTTTTTACGCGCGTTTTTCCTGCTGCTTGATACGCTCGCGGGCGGCATTGATACCGGCGCCGGGAACAGCGCCCGGGGGACGGCCGCGCCCTACTCTGCCCAGGGCGTTGAGCTCCCGGTGGTAAACGAATTCCGCGTCAATCCCCTGAATTCTCATATGGGTATTGAGGGCTTCTTTCATAATAATCATGCCGTCCGGCGGCACTTCCGCCAGATTCTTCGCCACTTTCCAGGTCTCTTCCTCGAGTTTTTCTTCCGGGACCGACATATTCACCAAACCGATACGCTCCGCCTCTTTACCGTTAATCAGCTTGGACATCATAATCATTTCCTTGGCTTTGCGGATACCCAGCAGCGTGACCCATAAGGGCATACTGGTGACGCCGCCGCCGCGCCCGGCCGGGTGCCCGAGGATGGCGTTATCCGCCGCCACCGCGACATCACAGCACATCTGGAGATAACAACCCGCGGCGATGCAGTAGCCTTTCACTTCCGCTACCACCGGCTTGGAGAAGTACATTATCATCTGGTACCGCTCCCCGATTTTCCGCAGAGTGCGGAGCGCGTAGGTGGTGGTCCATGTTTCCATTGTTTCCGGCAGGACCAGATAGGGGCTGTCTTTCATATCATAACCGGCGCAGAAAGAAGGCCCGGCGGCGGCGAGAATAACGACGCGTACCTGCGGGTCGTCTTCCGCGGCTTTGAAAGCGGCATCGATATCGGCAAGCAACTGATAATTGAGCGCATTCCGCTTGTCCGGGCGGTTCATCGTGATGCGGCAGATGTTCTCTTTGACTTCATAAAGCACCGTTTCGAATTTCATTGTTTCTCCTTAATATATTGGATAACCAACGTAATGTGTTAACATCATAAACTATCGGGTAAAAATGAGCAACCGCAGTAAAAACGATATGGCTATCGTCAGATAATACTTTATGTCAACTTAATGCAGCGTAATACTGCTGCAGTTTCCGGGCAGCACTGGCGCCGCGGGTAAAAGTAGCAAATTAGGGAATGCCGGCTTTTCTTAGCTCGCTGCGGGCTTCGGCGATAGTTTTCCACTGCCAGTCTTCGTATTGCTCCGCCACCAAACCACGTTCCCCAACCACCACGATAAAAGGCTTGGCGTATTTTTCTTTTGCCTGGGCATAACCCTTTACCGCCAGCGGCGCCATTTTAAAACGGTCGCCGGATAAAGTAACGCCGACCATCTCATTAAAATTGACCATAATCAAATCATAATCCGGGTGCTTGCCGAATAAATGCATCATATCCACATCCGAGATGCCGGAACCGCCGATAATCGAAAGGTCGACCGGGTTACTAATCCAGTCCCACACGGTGGCGCCGCGGGTTTTCATTTCCGCGCGCATATCATCCGGCAAGGGCAGCACGTTTAAGCCGGCGGCTTCACAGGCTTCCGCCGCCATCACGCTGGGGCCACCGCCACCGCCGATGATACCCACCCGGGTGCCTTTGACCGGGGGCAGGTAATGAAACGCCACTACCAGGTCTGCCATCTCTTCGTAATCGGCGGCAGAGACCGCGCCCGCCTGCCGAATCATAGTTTCAAAGACCCGGTAGGAACCAGCCAGCGAAGCGGTATGGGAGGAGGTCATCCGGGCGCCGGCGTCACCTTTGCCGCCCTTGAGCACAATCACTGGCTTAATTTTGGTGGCGCGTTTCAGCGTATTGAAAAACCGCCGCCCGTCTTTCACACCTTCCACATAAAGGCAGATGATTTTCGTCCCCGGGTCTTCCAGAAAATATTCCAGGTAGTCACACTCGTTTAAATCAAGCGCGTTGCCGTAAGAGAAAACCTGGCTGAAACGGATGCCGCGCAGGGAGGCGATGTGCACAAATCCCGACGCCCCGCCCCCGGATTGTGAAGCCATCCCCACCGTGCCGGAGTCTTTAGGCAAATTATAGCCGAAGGCAATCCCCAACCCGGGGTGATAAAGCCCCATACAGTTGGGACCGATAAGGCGCATATCGTGGCTGCGGGCAAATTTAAGCACGGACTGTTCCAGTTCGGCGGCATCCTTGCGTCCCGTTTCGCTGAAGCGGGCGGTATAAAGATGCACCAGCGGACAGTGTTTTGCCGCCAGCTCCGCCAGCATCGGCATCACCTGACTGGAGTTGACGCAGGAAATGGCATAATCCACGTCACCCGGGATATCCTTGACGGCAGGGTATGTTTTGATACCCATAATTTCGCTGTAGTTGGGATTGACGGGATAGATGTTTCCCTTGAAACCATATTCCACCAGGTGGCGTACGTAGACGTAACCCCAGGAAGTGGTGTTGGCGGAAGCCCCCACCACGGCGACCGAACGCGGATTTAATATCGCTTTCAGTTCCGGTAAAGGCATGCCAACACCTCCTGAGTTTATGGTCTGCTTATCGGTCAATCCGCCAGACGGGCTTGCTGTTCCCGATAGAAGTGTATCAGCCGTACCGCGGCATTAGCCGCCCGGGCAATATTGGGATAACACGCGATGCCGTTTTCCACCAGTTTATCGCGCATTTCGAGATATGCTTTATTGCCGTCGCCGGTAGTATCGTTCCGTCCCCGCTCGCTATGAATAATGATTAAAGGCTTTTTAATCACTTCGTGCCGGTAGGGTTTTAAGAACTCATCGATGGTCGCCGGGATATTGCCCCAGGGACCCGGGGGCGGCTTGGGAGGCGCTACCGGCGGAGTTGCCGCCGCGTTGCCCGGGTTTGCCGTTTTGGCATCGGTATTGGGCACGCCCGCCGGCCGGAAACCGTTACGGGCGTAGGGGTTCATCATAAAATTGATGAGTAAATCGAAATTCTTATTTTTCGCCATCAGAGCGAGCACCTCGGCGATATTGAATTCGCCGCCCATACCGATGGAGAAATCGGCGGGGTTGCTGATCCAGTCCCAGATAGGACTGCCCTTGGCTTTGAGTTCCTCGCGAATTTCCTCCGGGAGCGGAATGACATCGAGCCCGGCTTCCTCAGAAAGGTCGGCGCCCATAACGCTGGAGCCGCCACTGCCGCCGCAAACACCGACGCGGTTATTGTAAATCGGCGGCAGGAAATTGAAAGCCGCGGCTACATCTCCCATCTCGTCGATATCGAGCGCATTGATGCCGCCCGCCTGTTTAATCGCCGCATTCCACACGGTCATCGAGCCTGCCAGTGAAGCGGTGTGCGACGCCGTAGCCCGGGTGCCGGACTTGCCGCGCCCGCCTTTCAGCACAATGACGGGTTTCTTTTTGGTCACTTCACGCATCGTGTTGAAGAAACGCCTGCCATCACGCACGCCTTCAACATACATCAGAATGATATTGGTTTCCGGGTCCTCACCGAAGTATTCCAGGTAGTCGGCTTCGTTAAAATCGAGCGCGTTGCCGTAACTGATAGCCTTGCTGGGATAAAGACCTTTGTTCCGCATCACGTCCAGAATGTCCCCGATAGCGCCGCCACTTTGCGAGGCGATGCCTATTTTGCCGGATTTTTTGGGGAGACCGCCGAAGAAAGACAGCCCCCAATCAGGGTAAATGACGCCCATACAATTGGGCCCGATAATGCGGATGTTGGCAGCCTTGCACCGTCTCAGGATTTCTTTTTCCAGGTCGGCGGCGTCGGCGCGCCCGGTCTCGCTGAAGCGGGCGGTGAAGAAATGGATGGCTTTGACGCCTTTGACAGCGCAATCATCCACCAACTGTAAGGCCGCCGTGGCGGGAATAGAAGAAATGACGTAGTCCACGGGACCGGGAATGTCCCTCACCGAGGGATACGATTTGAGTCCGAGGATTTCCTGGTACTTGGGATTAACGGGGTAGATTTTGCCTTTATAACCGAGGTCAAGCATCGGGGAGATAAAGCCGCCGCCCCTGCCCTGGGGAGAAGCCCCGGCGACAGCAACGGATTCAGGATGCAGAATCGCATCCAGTGGATGAGAAATCATAATGCTCCTTCCTAATTTTCAGCCGCGAGTTCGATATGAAAAACCACAGGAGAATCAGCGGTTGTTAATTGAGAGCACTGCCACCTGTCAGCACTCTCACCTTTTATCATACACACATCGCCATTCCAATCGCAAGAAAATGTGCTAGAATGATATCAAAATAATGAAAGTATCCTACCGTCTGCTCATTATCGCCGTATTGTTCATTACCTGCCTGCTGACCGCCAATATTATCGGCAGCAAAGTGTTCACGCTGGGCACGCTGGCTTTACCTGCCGCAGTCATCGTGTTCCCCTTCAGCTACATTTTCGGCGACATTCTCACCGAGGTATACGGGTATAAACAGGCGCGCCGCGTCATCTGGCTGGGTTTTGCCTGCAACCTGATTTTTGTTTTCTTTGCCTGGCTGGGCGGGCTTCTGCCCCCGGCGGAATTCTGGGGCAACCAGACTGCCTACGAGGCCATTTTAGGCTACACCCCGCGCCTGTTGGGGGCATCGGTCGCCGGGTACCTGGCGGGTAGTTTTCTCAACGCCTACATTCTTGCCCGGATGAAAATACTCACCAAGGGACGCTGGCTCTGGAGCCGCACCATCGGTTCTACTATTATCGGTGAGGGCATCGACACGGCGATATTCATCTTCATCGCATTCTACGGAACGCCGGTTTTCGCGGCGGGAATGATCCTCAATCACTGGCTCGCCAAGGTCATCATCGAAATCGCCGCCACACCCCTGACCTATAAGGTAGTCAACACTCTGAAAAAACACGACAGTATCGATACTTACGATATGAAAACCGACTTCAATCCACTCTCCTTACGGGAAAAATCAGCCTCGAGCCGGTAGTTGAATATAACATTTACGCCTGTTACACTGGGAATAGAGAGCTGATTAACAAGCAGACAAACGGCAAGAAATAGTCTCTACCATAAGGAGGGAACGATGTTCTTAGCTATCGATATCGGGAACACCAACGTTACCGTCGGCGCCTTCGACGGCGACCATATCCGCGCCACCTGGCGGCTGGAAACCGACATTCACAAGATGCCCGACGAGTACGCCGCCACATTGATGACCCTGCTGAAATTCCACAATATCCAGCTGACGGATATCACGGAAGTCGCTCTGTGCAGCACCGTCCCGCCGCTGGTACCGGTATTCAATGAATTGCTGGAAGATTACTTTAAAATCAAACCGCTGGTAGTGGGCGCCGGGGTCAAGACCGGGGTAAAAATCCGGATGGACAACCCCCGTGAGGTTGGCGCCGACCGCATCGTGAACACGGTGGCCGGATACAAATTATACGGCGGACCTACGATTGTAGTCGACCTGGGCACCGCCACTACCTTCGACACAATTTCTAAAGAAGGCGATTTTATCGGCGGGGTGATTGCCCCGGGACCGATGACCGCCGCCGAAGCGCTGTTTTCCCGTACCGCCGCCCTGCCGCGCATCCAGTTTGTGCACCCTCCCAAAGCCATCGGCACCAATACCATCGCCGCCATGCAGGTCGGCATTATGTTTGGCTACGCCGGGCTGGTGGAGGGTATCGTCCGGCGGATGGAAAAGGAACTGGGAGAGAAGGCGACGGTCGTGGCAACCGGGGGCTACGGGGAAATTTTCGCCCGGGAAACCGAGATTTTCAGCGTGGTCAACCCGGATATCACCTTAATCGGGCTGCGAATGATTTACCAGATGAACAAGTGATTGTCATACTGAGTGGAACGAAGTATCTAGTCGTCCCCCCTCCAAACACTAGATTCATTCGTCATCCCGATTACATCAGGATTCCTCAGAATGACAATAAGAGACCCTCTGAAGGGTGGTAAGGGCAGGTTTAAATGCTGTCCCAACGAAGTAAAGGAGGCGCGTAAATGTTAAAAGGTAAAAATATCGTCCTGGGAGTAACCGGGGGCATCGCCGTTTATAAAGCCGCGGATGTCGCCAGCAAAATAGCGCAAGCCGGCGCCAGCGTGACGGTCGTGATGACCCGCAACGCCCGCGAGTTCGTGCAGCCGATGACTTTCGAAGCCCTGACCGGCAACAAGGTGATTACCGAGATGTACGGTCCGGAAGCCGCGGACGGCGTAGCGCACATCCGGCTGGCGGATAAAGCCGACCTGATTATCATCGCGCCGGCAACCGCTAACATTATTGCCAAGATAGCGAACGGCATCGCCGACGATATGCTCACCAGCATTATCATCGCGACCAAAGCGCCGGTGGTGGTGTCACCGGCGATGCACCACAACATGTATATGAATCCGGTGACGCAGGAGAATTTACAGAAACTGAAGCAACGCGGTTTCTGCATTATCCCGGCGGCACAGGGGAGATTAGCGTCCGGAGACATCGGCTACGGCCGGCTGCCGGAGACCGCAGTGATACTGGCGCACATCGAAATGACGCTGGGTCTTAAAGGCGACCTGAAGGGCAAGCGGATTGTGGTGACGGCGGGCGGCACCCAGGAAGCCATCGACCCTATTCGCTACATCAGCAACCGCTCCTCCGGGAAAATGGGCTACGCGGTGGCAGAAGCCGCCCGGGACCGCGGCGCTCAGGTAACTTTGATCACCGCGCCTACCGCTTTACCCGACCCGGTCAGTATCGAAATCGTAAAAATCCGCAGTGTGGTGGAACTAAGGGACGAAGTAGTGAAAGCGGTCCAGAAGACCGATGTGCTGGTGATGTCCGCGGCGGGCGCGGATTTCATACCGAAGACCACGGCGGCGCAGAAAATCAAGAAGACGGACGCCGGGCTGACGCTGGAACTTGCCAAAGCCCCGGACATTTTATCCACCATCAAAGACGGCAAATTCATTAAAGTGGGCTTCAAAGCCGAGACGCAGAACCTGGTGGATAACGCCAAAGAGAAGCTCTACAAGACTAATCTGGATTTGATTGTGGCAAACGACGTGACGAAAGCGGGCAGCGGCTTCGGCACCGACACCAACGAGGTCACCATTATCCACCGGGACGGGAAGGCAGAGGCTTTACCGTTAATGAGCAAGCGGGAGGTCGCGGATAAAATTCTGGACAGGGTGGTAAAGCTGCTGGGGAAGAAATAATATAGTTTTCAGCAATCAGCAGTCAGTAATTGCACTTTCATATTTTCGGTAGCACAGGCATCCTGCCTACATGTCTTAAAGTAACAAATGGCTTGATAATTTTATAAATCCCCTATATTTGGTGGCACAGGCGTCTCGCCTGTGTTTTGTGAAAAAATTATACTGATAAGGCACAATAGTTGGAACCTAATTCAACATCAAATCCAAATCAAGAGTTTAGAATCCACACAAGAAATCTGCCCCACTTTGAACTATTGAATGCTACATATTTTATAACTTTTCACACCTACAACAGTTTGGTTCTTAATGGTTCAACCAAGGATATTGTATTGGATGTTTGTAAATACCATTCAGGCAAAAAATATATATTACACGCTTGTGTGGTAATGGATACTCATGTTCATTGTATGATCCAGCCTTTGCAGAGACCCACAGGCGAGACGCCTGTGCCACCCTTAGAAAAATATTTTAGTCTGGCGGAAATAATGCCTAGTATTAAAAGCTACTCATCCCACAAAATCAACCAATTCCTGAGCAGTAAAGGCAGAATTTGGCAGGATAAAAACTATGACCGCATTATTCGGGATGATGAAGAATTTAACGAAAAAATGAACTATATCATCTATAACCCGGTCAAAGCCGGACTTGTTGACCACCCAAAAGCTTATACGTGGTTGTACATCAACCCCAGATATCAAATATAAACTTTTTTGAGTTTTTTAATCGTTAATCGCCTGGTAGACCATACCGACGAATTCCTGCCGGATGTTGAGGTGGTTATACGGGCCCACCTGCGTCATCATCATCGCCACCAGCCGTTCTTTGGGGTCGGCGAAGGGATAAGTGCAGAACGCCCCGCCCCAGGTAAACGTTCCCTCGGACATGGGCGCCGGGCCGGGATGCTGCCCCAGCAGGGTGTTGATATGATCGTAATTTTTCATCACCCCGAACCCCAGTCCGAACCCGCACCAGGGTCCCGGCAGCCAGACCGGCAAATCTCCGACGTGGTTCTTTGTCATCAACTCCACCGTCTTGCGGCTTAAAATCCGGTGCCCGTCCAGAATGCCGCCGTTGAGCATCATCTGATAAAAGCGGAAATAATCGTGCAGCGTGGAAACCAGCCCGCCGGAGCCCATAAAGTAAACATGCGGCTCGGCGGCGTATTTTACCGGGTCCGGGGTCGGAAAGAGGAGCTTTATCTTGTAATCGTCACCGGGTTTGTAGCAAGCCGCGAAACGCTTTAATTTTTCTATCGGCATATAGAAATACGTATCCTGCATATCCAGAGGTTTAAAGATTTTTTCTCTTAAAAACACGTCCAGCGTCATACCGGACATCAGTTCCACCAGGTAGCCGACGACGCAGGTCGCCCGGGAATAGTCCCAGACCTCGCCGGGCTGATGCGCCAGCGGCGCTTTGGCGTAGCGCTTGACAAAATCGCCAATAACTTCATTCGGGCTCTGTTTCTCATCGATGTTACGGGCAGCTTTGGGATCGGGGTTGTAAGCTGCCGGAGCCTGATAGTCGAAGCCCGCGGTATGGGTCAGCAGGTGACGGATGGTAATCGGGCGATCCGGGGGCACGAGCCGGAAGCTCTGCCCGAAGAATTCTTCTTTTTTCGAAATCGGCAAGGACACTTTGGCTTCGGCGAATTCCGGAATCCACTTGCTGGCGGGGTCCGAGAGCAGAAAATGACCTTCTTCAAAAAGCATCATCAGGGCCACCGAAACGATGGGCTTGGTCATCGACGCGATGCGGAAAATGGTATCGACGGTCATTGGCAGGTTATTTTCCACATCCCGTTGGCCAATGGCTTCGGTACGGACGACTTTGCCATCCCTGGCGACCAGCCAGACCACACCCGGCACGAGTTCTTTGTCCACGTACCGCTGCATGGCTATCCGGATTCTTTCCAGCCTCTCGCTGGAGATGCCGACATCTTCAGGTTTAGCATACGGTAACTTGAGTTCCGTAGAAATTGAACTGCTGGATTTGAGTGTTTTGCCCTTTACCATTTTCCGCTCCTTTAACGATTACTCCGCTCACGAATGAACGTTTGTTTGTCAGTGTTCTAAACGATAATATCCCAGGTTCAGGCGGCTGTCAACTTTTATCGCTGCTTGCATGTGCTTGAAACCAAAATGAGGAGAGATGCTCACGGTGACCCGGACTACAGACTAACTTCAAATGCTTTTTCACTCTCAACCCGTATCAAGTCCCGATTCATCTGATATCATAAGGAATGGCGATGAAATCGCTCATACGGGGCAGGCTCTTTATCCTCTCCTCCCGTATCGGAGTACGGGACAGGCTCTCAAGGGAGAGGTGGATATGATTTTTCTTGCCGATATGATACAGAGTGCCGCAGCAGACTAGATTCGTTCGTCG
>Ga0172375_10001007_pt1 | contig 45493 bp, 24 predicted proteins | sample LakKiv1m_FD_114537 | JGI IMG/M metagenome (GOLD analysis project Ga0172375, IMG submission 114537) | Freshwater microbial communities from Kabuno Bay, South-Kivu, Congo - kab_092012_11.1m | ecosystem: Environmental > Aquatic > Freshwater > Lake | place: Democratic Republic of the Congo... | reverse complement strand
TGACGATACGTTATCCCATTTCCAGTTGGATTCCCATCGTTGTCCAAAAGATGAATAGTATATCCGTCATTATAACTATCAGTAAAACTTGTAATTTTCCAAATAGTTCCATCAGGAGCTATAAACATATCCCCAACAGTAAATATCTCTTGAGGAACTACTTTCTCTTGAATAGGAACAACTCCTTGAGCTACCGGAGTAGGCTCTAATATATTCTTTAGTTTGTTAAATCGTTCTGTTATTTTAACCACTTCTGGAGCTTGCGGATACAAATCAAATTGAACTAAAAGAGGTTTTGCTAATTGATATCGTTTATTTGCAGTATCACGGTCGTTCCTTCGAAGAGCATCTTCCGCTTCCAGGAGATAGCGATTTGCAGTAGCTGCATCATTGAATAAAGCATCTGGTAATTTCTGTTCACTAATAGCTGGTTGTGGTTGAACTGCTGGTTGAGCCGGTTGTTGTACAGCTGGTTGAGCAACAACCGGTGCAACTAAAACTTCTGATTCTGCCTCTTTATGAACTACATTAGTAAAATATGTGTCCCAAAATGTATTCTGACGAGATAATCTGATATCGGAAACAATATTGAGACCTGCTAAAGTAAAAATGACCGAACCAATAATAAGAGTGGGTATGTTCACGAACATTCCTAAACCGATAACCCCAAGTATTAGAAGAGAAGGGATAATAATTTTTCGCATCCCATACGTTGTTGTTAGAAATTTTTGAAGATTGTTTCCTTTAGTGAGCTTGACGTCTTCGACTGCAATATCTCCAAACGGATAAGGACTTTTCGGAACAGAGATAAACGTAGTATTGATCCATGAAACGAATCGGGAACCAATATTCTTTGATGGCGTTTGACCATGGAGTGCTTTTCCATCATAAATAAGCTCTACTTTTCCTCCTATATTTTGTACTGTTAACGTTCTCTGTGTTAAATCCTTCCCCACCACCACCTCATCCCCTGCTTCCAAATCCCTGTATCCCTGTCCTTTAATTTGCTCTCCTTGCGGTACACCTTTTTTCTTCAATACCGTCCCGTATGTTGACGGTGTTTTAATTCCATTTTCAGTATATCCGTCTTCAATACCGATAACATTCCCATCCTTATCTCTATAAATCGTCGCATGCGTTCTCGATACAGAGCTTCCGCTTATCCCACCGTTTTCCGGGTCTCTCCCAATAAGTTCAGAAGATGTTGCGCGAGTACTTGGCTTAGGAACCTCAACGGCAATAGGTTCTGTTTGAACTGCCGGCTGAACTGCTGGTGGAGCGGCGGGTTGTGCTTGTTGAATTACCGGTGCAGCTTCCGGAACAACTTGCCCAACTGCACCAGGAATCACTCCGGCTGGAGTAAATGACTCCGCTGGAGTTGCTGGTTGAGCCGCAGGTTGAACTGGTTGTTGTACAACCGGTGCAACAACAGAAACTGGCGTCTCGTTTTGTCTGTTTGTAGCATAATTTTCAATCGAGTAAATAAGTTGTCCTTCCGGAGTATAGACTGGAACATAGAAATCAAATGACGCTAATCCTGCCTTCAGAGAAGGTATATCTGCCTCTTCAGCTATGATAGCAGTGACATACGTTGCTGGAATTCCTGTTTTTATGGCGTCATCAGCTCCTAAATCCGTGTCTTTGTATGACACTCGTTCTGGTACTGGAATATCAGTGAAAACAATTGTTATATTTTTCTTTGTATCAGAACTCAACCCTGTGTCTTTACTTGGAGACCGTTCAATGATGGTTTTTAGAGAGGTTTGTGAGAAATCCATGTCTTTTGCTTCTTCCGAACCAATGTATGACAGATGTACTCCGGAAGCATCAGGCGCCAGTATTCCATCACCTGGCTGGGTAAATGAAGTCACTGGTGTACCATAAAGAAAGCTTCCAAACACTATCGGAGGCTTTGTATCAAGAGTATTGAAGCTATTGCGTTTGTGTGCATTTTTTACATTTTCAGCATTATGGCTGAGATTGATAATTGACGCAGCTTCTTTATTTTTATCCATTTTCTCTTTTACATACTCCTGTGTTCGAGAGCGAACATCCGGCAGTTTTTTCACATTGGTAAAGTAGGTATCGTAAAACGTACCATTTTGCGTGAGGTTCCTGTATGAAAGGTAATTTGTTCCGATTATAAAAAGAAGGATGGCGCTCCCGATAAACCAATAAGTAATAATTGATGGAACAAATAACGCTGTAATAGATACTACTGTTAGTATTGCTACCGGAATAAAAAATTTACGAATGCCATACGGAGTCTTTATAAGATTGTTTCTATCACTTATATTTTTCATCGGGTCTACGACCTGCTCCGCGTATTTATTCCCAAAAGGATATGGGCTCTTGGGAATCGTGAAAAATATATTTTTCATCCATGAAACAAACCGGGTAGCAATATTCCTCGATTGCGATTGTGTTGCAGGAGTTGTTTGTGTTGATACTGCAGCAGGAACTTGTGCTGCTGGAACTGATTGAGCTTCCGCTTGTGGTTGTGTTCCTGCCTGCGGCGCTTGAGGAACGGCTGGTGGAGCAACTGGTACTCCTGCTGTTCCAGCAGCTGGAACAGCTTTCGCCGGAGCCACTACTGTCGGAGCAACAACATAAGAATTAAGGAACTGCTCGGGAGTGAGTGCAGTTCCATCTGAGATTAGTGTTTTTCCAGTTAACGCATTTATCGCTTTAATTCTTGTACTATCAGAAGGATTCGTAATATACGATACTATATCATCAATACTACTTTGTATTGCATCATTTATTTGTGTTGGAGTAATTCCTCCATTGAGAGTTGTAGCAATATCATCCCGAAGCTTTTTATCAAGAACATCAGCGGTACTTGTAAGTGTGTCAACAGTATTTTGTGCTACATCTATCTCTTGAACTGTATTAGCAATATCCCGATATATTACTGCGTCTCCCAAAAGCTCAATACCATTATTTGGAGATGATACAGCTTCATCTCTCGTCAACCTTTGAGGGGGATTTTTACTTTGTGGGATAAGAATGTAAGTGTTCCCTGGACCACTCGGCTTATCAAACCGAAATGCATTTGTTCCGTCGACACGGTAGATAACAACCGGTTCCCGAATGCTATACCTATGGGTTTTTCCGTCTGTATCGTGATATTCGATGATATCATTGATGGCGAGAGGTGATCGGTTAACATAGGCGAATATATCCTTTTTTGCGTTTTCTTGAGTTTGTCTTAGTTCATTGAGTTGATTCTCTGCAGTTTGAAGAGCTACTACAGCTTGATTTCTTTTTGTTGCCAAACTATACCGTCCGCCAACAGACGGATCTGTTATTCCTCCCCCACCCCGAAGAGCGTCAGCGACTTGCTCAGGAGTCTGAACAACAGGTACTTCTGTTGGTGTTTCAGGTTGCACCGGTCCAGCCACTCCCGTTTCTGTTACCGCCTGCGGCCCAACCCCCCGCTCTGTAAACCGGACTTCCCCAAGACGTTCCGTACTCGATGTTTTATTAATCCACGAAACAATATCAGCAAATGTTGAATTATTTGTTACCTCTACCGTCCCAACTGCTGCTTCGTTTTCGATTGAGTCCACAAAACTTATTGAGGTATCTTTGTATCCTTTGGTAAAGCGATCAAAAACAACTGATGCTTTTGGGCTGTCTCCAATAGTTGCCCCAATTCGCTCGATCATTGCCTGGCTCCGAAGAAGTGTTGCCTTTAATTTATCAAGCGCCCCGATTTCCCCTTCTCCGAGTCTGGAATTCCTCGTCGACACTTCTTTCCATACTTCTTGTAATGATTGGAGTTTTTGTACGGTTTCCGTATCGGGTTTTCCAAACCCAAACCATCCTTGTGGCTTCTCAGCTTCAGTTATCATGCGATCAAAGAGAAGATCGACGTAATTTCGAAGGAATGTCTCTTTAAATAGCACTTCTCCCCGTGCAAGGTTACCTTGTTCATTTGCATCCAGTGTGGCAAAAAGCTGATCGCTGGTCGTTGGCGGATTGTCTCCAAGATACACGACATCCATATAGCCCGATCTCACAACCTTTCCGTCTGCTGATACTTGATCGCGTAACCGTAAAACACCTTGAGAAAAGGTAGAATTATCGGTGTTTGGTCCAATAATTGGAATGACGCGTGAAATGACAGTACCTGACGCGTCAAGAATTGGTGTTGTCGTATCAACTCCGGTATGCGCTCCATACGCATAGAATTTGACATAGCGTTCTCCAGCTGCATCCATTGCTTTTGTCCTTACATTCATCATCTGACGGGCTGATAATGTCTCCGTATCCTGAAATACTGTCGTTCGTTCAAAATTCTTATTCCGTACTATCCCTTCTTCAAATTCACCGTTTGGACCCATACGAAATACTATTGTGCCCTCGGGCAAATTTGCGCTTACCTGCCTCAATGCTTCAGTATTTGATTGACTGTCATTCATGTTGACATATACCCGATTTGAACTCTCTTGTGACCTTGCTCTATATTCCGCCTCAAGAGAGGAAAATAACCCTTGTTTGTCTTGTATCGAGGCGTCAGAGAATCGGGTTTTTAATACGTCAATGATCGAATCACCAGCTTTTACGGTCTTTATTCCTGAAGCCAGACCAAAAAACCGATCAATGAGTGCTGGCGTTCCAGTGTAGTGATTACTCCCTTTGGCGACACTTAAAAGAAGCACATAATTAATGTCCCTACTCTGTGGATTGGTTGTGAGTTTGGAAAGATCAATGTCTTTGGTATTTCCAAGAATCTCGGAGCCTAAGATATTGTAGACAAGTTGCTCTCCTACACTTTGATACCTTCGTCCTGTTATAACCTCTTTTTCCCGTGGAGAAATGATAGCTGTATCGATTTCCTTCCCATAATCCATATTCTGCGTTTTCACAAGAAGATCTGCCGTTGTGTTGATGACAGAAAGTTCCCGCGCCATTTGCACCGCTTCTGTGGTAAACACTGTGTCTGTATATGCATTGAGGGCAGTTTCAATTTTTGTTAAATCAGTTTCCGTGAGAAGTGGTTTGAGCGCCTCTGGAAGTGTATTGTTTCTCGCTCTCGTGGTAAGCCATTCTGTAAGAATTCGTCGTTTCACTTCCGGTGTATAGTCACCTGTTCCATCACTATTTTTCTTGAGTCCTTCTGGATACCCGCTCTCAAGCGTTTTCCGTGCCTCAAGAAGTTCAGCTATCACGCTGTTGTTCCGAACAGTTTCAATAGCACGCTGATACGCTTTTCCTTCATCCGATTCAACGGTAACGATTGGATCGCCATAACTAACCTGAAAATTCTCAAACGGGTTAAACGTCCAGTGAGATTCATCTCCGTGGATAAATGACGATTCCCATTTTGAACGAAGTGCTTTCCCGATATCCGTATCCGTTTGTCTGAGGGTAAAGGCAACATCACGCGATGTAATAACAAATCTCGCTTCCTGAATCTGTGATACAGTTGGCGGATGTGCTTTTGAGGTCGGATCATACACAAGAACCGCATTCTCTCCGAATTGTTTTTTCAGAAATGCAACATAGGAAGAGTTGGTACGAACAAATTGATCCAGAAGTGGTTTATTTGGTGAAACGACAAATTGCGAGTCTTGCGTCAGTTTCCCTTGAAGGAATATATCCAGCCCCATAAACATGTCTGTTTTTCCTGTTCCGGGAAGCGCTTCAAAAATTGCTCCACGTGATCCTTTTCTCCCGAATGATTCTATTGCAGCAATAACAAAGTATGATTGATCAAAGTAGTTACCGGTATTTTTCCGAAGTGTCCGCACTTCTCCTACATCGGTAGAGATAAACTCTTCGTACGCACGGACGGCAGCATTGATCTCCGTAACTGTTTCCTGCGTCAAACCATACTTTTTGCCTAACTCTGAATCAACGGTATATTCCGTGTAATGCAGCTGTATCTTGTTCCCAGTGCTATCTAATACAAACTCTCCATTTGGTTTTTTTAAATAAACAGGATTTTTTTCTGTATCCACAGATAAGACATCACGCGCTTGTAAAATTGCTCCTTCTTTGACAGTTCCATCGGCGTTCCTCATAACATCCAAAGCACTTGCTCCACTTCGCTTCAGTTGAGCGTCGGTAAGGGCATTAACTGCCTTTTGCACCTTTTTTTCAAGAACAACTCCCTGAGGGTGTTGAATCCGCCTCCCAGTCAACATCTCAGCAATCTGAAATCCGACTTTTGTTATGCGTCTCGTGACAGTCTGCACTCTCCTTCCGGCTTCTTGAGCAGGTGTAGCAAGAAGAGTAAATGTGACTTTTTGTGTCAGATCAGTTCCTTTTACCACCATCGAATTAACTTCGGCTTTTGTGGCGACAAGTTCTGTGACAATAGATTGAGCGATCCTTTGTGCACGCGCTTCAGTATAAATACCATTTGCCTCAAGTCCAGCTTTTGCTTTATCAAAAGCTTGTTTATAGAGACTATTATCCGATACTGCCTCTTCAAGTATTTTAACGTATGCTTCTGAACTAGATGCACCTCCCTTAATTTTTACCCTTGTACGTCCAGCTAAATCAGTCAATATCTCCCCTCCGATGCGTGAGACCAGTGTCTGCATGGACTTTTCCGGAGCTCGGGAAGCAAGATTTTTCTCGAGCAATAATCGACCACTTTCTTGTGATGTAACAAGAGCATCAATCTGGGTAATTCTCCTATTTACTGTATCAATTTCAGCTCGAATTCTCTGTTGTTCTCGAGAGCGATCCAGAGAAAGAAGTACTTCATCTCCAGACGTTTGTCGAAGTTTTTCCTCTATCCGTGTTGGATCAACTTCAGCTTCCAGTGTTTCAATATATTTTTGAAGTCGTACTTTTTCTTCTGAAAGGGTCGTTTTATCAGATTCAAACCGAGTAAGGAGTGTGGCTACATCCGTATCAGATCCAAAAAGAATCGCTCTTTGCACAACAATGTCTTGAAGTTTTGCTGTATATTCTGAATCAGTCGGCTGTTTCCCTTCAATAACTAACGCCTCAAATTCTTTTTGGAGAGTGCGATATGCATTCACCTCAGAATCACCAAGATGAACTATACGTTGAATAAGAGTTGGAGAGGAAAGAGCGCTCTTTTGTGTAATGTATTGATTATGAGCAAGGAGAAGAGCATTGACGTCAGTTGATGAGGCAGTGCCATCCTTTAAGGCTGCCTCGTATGCATTCTTCGCTGCAACTAACTGATCAAGCGCAACTCCTCCTCCTGTGTCTTTCTTTACCGCATCATCTATTGCAATCTGAATTGCTGCTCTCTGCATCCCTTCGGCTACTATTGCCAAACGAAGGTTATTGTTGGCCTCTACCCATCCCGGATGTTGTGCTGAGATATCTGATCTTCTATTTCCATTTTCATCTAAGTATACCCTGACATTGTTCTCTGCTTCAGCTACAGACATCTGAGTCGATCCTTTTTGTCCAGTGCGTTGAACGCCTTCTAACAACACTCCTTGTATAGCGGCACTACAATCAGCTGTAAAACCGCCAGCACATGCAAGCGGCACTTGAGCTACATTTGTGACAATATCCGAGGTACTCGTCACTTTCCCAAGTGCACCGGTTGGATTCCGTATTCCTAACCGGGCAAAAGAAGTTAAAGCCATCGCGCCTGAAATCGCACAGTTAGCATTATCTCCTTGCATACATGCATCAACTGCTTGAATACCAAACCACGTCCCAGATATTCCAGAGACCACGCGACTAGTGCCCATGATCCGCGCCATTGCCGAGGTATTTGCTAAAGCCCCTCTCTCAACTGCTTGAACTGCGCTTTCAGCTCCTGCAATAAGCGCAGCTCCTTCTCGTGTTTCATTTGCAACAACCGCTGCTCTCGCTGCTTGTTGGGCTATTTGAGCGCTCCCCGCTATCACACCATATGTTGTACCAAGAGCTGATACTGCGGTATTTCCAGCTGCAAATACACAGTTCTTTACATTCATGTTTTCATCAAATGAACATTCTTGAGCCGTATTACCAAGAGTCTGTACGGTCATGGAAACACCAGCAAGCGTTGAAACAACCGGTAAAAATGAAGCTCCAGCACCAATGACAGCAACAGATGCAGCGGGAATGATAGCAATAGCTCCTCCAACTACTCCTGCGGCTATAGCAGCAGGCACTGCTCCAGCCCCAACTGCACCCCTTGTAAAGTCAAACTGAGAGCGGAGACGAAGTTGTGAAGTTTCATTGCCAGCTATTGCTCCAACAATAGTTGGGATAGTGGAAATCGGATTAAGAGCATTTCCAACCATTTGTGAAACCATGTAAGCATTTGCTAAATTCGTGTGATCTTTGAGAATGCTTCCCCGAAGGGAAGTAGGATCGAGCGTCTCCTGGAATTGAGATACTGCTGACATCTGCACAGCATTCAAACGCTTAACCAATCCTCCAGTGAAGTTATTAACAGCAAGAAGAGTTGCTTGTGCAGGGTGACGGAAGAATTGCGATTGTTCCTGAAGGCTCGATTCTAACTCTGTTGCTTTCTGTGTACCAGCTAAAACATTCGTATATATTTCTTCTGTGTTATACCCGAGGTTTACCAATTTTGATTCAATTCTTCCAAATGCAGCAAGTTGAGTGTTGAGATTCTGTTGATATTCTACCGCTTGGGCAATTTGATCATCAGTCAAAGCAAACCGTTCTCTCGTTTTTTCTTCATTAATATCACTTACCTCATACCGAAGGACAGTGAGATCTTTATTCTCGTCTTTTTGCATTTCTTCATACCCCATCGCTACCTCCTGCCCATCTTTATTCACTACAGCTTCTACTCCTACAATGACCGGTACACCATTCACCGCTGTTTCAATTTCATCCGACGACGGATCAAACCGCACGAGGGTAGCATTTCCATTCATATCTGAAAGCGCAAGGACTGGCTCACATCTCCCCTCACTGCAGAGTCCAGGACACGATGTGGTCGTAGTACGCCGTTGACCGCCTCCTGAACCAGAAAACGTGGTCTTCACGGTTTTTTCATCAATACATACTGAAGTTGAATGAGACGATGAATCTGTGGTTTGGCCACTCTCTGTCCCGATAACGACACACTCTGAAGGACATTGAAGTCCTTGTGTATTCCGCGCTGTCACATCAGTAATTTGTACCGATTTATCAGCTTTCATGGTTCCCACGTGACACTTCCCATCTTGCCCGCAATATGGGACTCCTGTATGAATTGATTCTCCTGAGGGGGGTGTACGAAGATCTGATGTGATAGAAGTAACAAGGAGCCCTCGGGCTGCAAGACTTTCTTCAACTTCACGAAGAGAATCAACTGTTGTGCCTCCAACAATATCACGGCACCGTGATGTCACAAAACCGTACGTTCCGGAAGCGTTATATGAGATAAAAAGTGGCTCAGAAAATATTTCATATTGCCCAGACGTAGCCATTTCACACACTTTACAGTTATTTCCTTCAATCCACGATTCTCCCTCGCTCCGTGACCCGCCATTTGGAAGAGTACACGCTTCAGTTCCTCCTGTTGTACTCCCCTGTGCTGTATCTCTCCATTCACACGGAAGAGCAATCACAAGTTGACCTTGAGCATTTTGTTGTGTTGCACATGTGCATCGCTGTGTTATAGTTTGATACCCTCTTCCCCGTGCTTGTTGTCTTGTCCGAGTCTCTCCCAACGTTCCCCCATCAGCACATTCATACAATTCATTTTGTGCTGTTACCGTTGCTTGGCATGACACATATGGGGTTTCATTCGTTGAATTTAAGACACATTCAGTACCACTTGGACACGTTGTTATAGTATTTGTTGTAGTATTTCTATACCCTGTATTGTCTGTTGAACACTGATTTTCTGATGCTAGACCTCCTAAACCATTCTCTCGCATCTCTTCTATTGTTCCCGGCCACCGGCAAACCACATTACTCCTTCCGTTTTGTTCACATATTTTTCCAAGCGATCCGCACTGTGCATAAAATGTGTTGTTTTTCATCACTTCCCCATCACTATTACAGGTATACACATCAACTAAGCTCGTATACACAGTTCCGGAAGCTTGCGGGGTAGTTCCTTCTGCTTCTGTTGTACAGAAAGGTACCCGTTGAAATTTCGCTTCATATGTTCCGCTCGTACTTGCTACACACTGACACATCTGATGAAGAGAAGCACTGCTTGAAATACATGTATCTAATGGGTAGAGACTACTCCCCATTTGACATCCTCCCGCACAGGCTGACTGTTTTGCGAGTTCCTCTTCATATTGCTTCTGCATTTCAACGTTATATGCTGATTGGAGGAATGACGGAAAAACGATTGCTTCGCACGAAGACGGATCATCGACACTTTCGAGTGTCGGGTACCGGTAATTCCCGGAACAAATACAACGATACTTTTTAGAGCTATCACATTCACCATATCCAATGGATGCTTCTCCGGTTGAACAAGATGCACCTCGTGCAGCTGCGTTTTCGCACGCTGAAAAATCGTATCCTGCACCGGTTTGTGTATGAAATTGTGTTGTCAATATTGTGCCGTCAGAAAGTTTGGTAGAAAATATTGGAGCACAGGCATCATCAAGGCGATACTCAGATGTTGTGGTATTGACAGATACACACCTATACCATTTATCTGAAGGCCCAAGCGCACACGCGCCAACTGAGGTCGTATCACTACATTTTGGAGCCCGTGTGTTTACCGTTGGCGTCGGAGTGAGAAGAGAGGCAGTTTCCTCATATGTTTTACAGAGGTTTGTATCTCCATCGTCAGAAGGCACCACTTTAAACCCATACTGACAATCTCTTGCACAAGCAATATCAGTTCCGCAATCTGCACCAGGTTGAGTGGTATAACGGGGTGTCGGACTTGGTGCTGGAGAAATACTAATTATGGGAGTTGGAGTATGTCGCGGTGTTGTTGTTAATCGAAGTGTAGGACTAAGTCTGGGTGTTGAAGACGGGAATAACGAAATCGTTGGTGTGACACTTCTGGTACTACTTGGTATCACTGTTGTTGTACTTGGTGTTGGAGAGGGTAATACTGTTTGAATCACAGTCCCATCAGAATCAACACAGTTTCCGTCGCTATCACATCTTTCTAAACAAGATTTGATATAGTCAAAACTTTCATCTGTATAGAAAGCATAGACATTTTTTCCTGTCTCATCACACGTAAACTTGAAAAATGTCCGTGTTTGTCCGATCGTGTTTACTGTCGGACTCGGCTGCGCGGTAATTGCACCAGTTGAAGCAGATTTACAATAGTATTTTGTGCTCGTCGTCCGACCAACTTGTGTAGAAACCGCTTCATATCCATTTTCGCAATTTTTACATGTATTCCCAATAAAACCAAAAAAACCGCCTCTTGAACATTCTTCCCCTTGTTCGAGATTGCTTGACTCAGCTGGAAAAGTTGTAGGTTTCGGGGTGGCTGTCGGAAATATCTTTCTTGTCGGCATTACCATTAATCCATAAGTCAACTGTGATATCAGTTTCGACGGATCAGTGATCGCTAAAGCGCCGAAAATTGTCATTGGTGTAGAAGGTGTCGGAACAGGAGTTAAAAGTGCTGTAATATTAATTGACGGCGTTGGAGCTAACGTTACTCCTTGATACGCTGCATATTGCGTATCACAACGATCTCCAGAAAGCCCGTTAACCTCACAAAACGTGGTTTTTGAAAATCGCATTTCTGTTGGAACAGGACTCACATATGCGCTAAATGAAGATGTCCCAAGTCCTCTCACAGGAGTTGGCGTGGGAGTAGTAACACCAACTTGACCAAATCCTGTCTGCCCAATACGTGTTGTAGGTATTGGTGTTGTTGAAGGTTGAATTTTTGATGCTGTGGTCGTTTTTGACACAGTTGAGGTTGGGGCGGCGGGCTTACTTGTTGGTTGAGGTGTTATCTTTATAACTACCGGTTTTGTTGTCGGCGTTGAACTTACAACCGGTTTTTGAGTTGGAGTAGCCCAACATGCACCACTTTGAACCTTTCCGTTGCAACAATAGGTACCAGGGTAAAGCTCTCTATTTGCTCCGGAGCATGTAGCTCCCGATCCGGGTGTCGCTGTCGGAGCAGTTCTTGAGACTGTCGTTGGCGTCGGTGTCGCTTTTGGCGCACTCGTGGCTCCTGGCGCTGTTGTAACTTTTACTACCGATGATGGAAGAGGTGAAATTCCTGGCATGACGGTTGAAACTGCAACTGACTGAGTTGTTGGCGTTGGTTCTGATTTCGGAATACTTGTCGGATTAACTACTTTTGTCGGACTGGCTGCCGGCTTTGGAGTGGACGTTGGCTGTGGTTTTGCTGTCGGAGCTGCTGTTGCAGCTGGTTTGGCTTTACAACAATGGAACGATGGAACCGAACATGTGCCACTTGCGCCTGTCATCCCAATACTGCTGCATTCGTTGGCATAACAACTCCCAGAACAGCTCGCCGCTTGACTTCGAATCTCCGTCCGTTGTTTTTCTACCTGATCGACGATCACAAATGTCGAAATTGCAGCTAGAGCCAGAAGAATGAGAGGGATTATCTGGATAAACCCTCTTCGTATATATATTTTTTCTTTGGTAATAAGGACTGCATCAATCGGTAAAGAAGTAGAACATTGTTGAAGTTGTTTGGCTTTCAGTGGTTGCTGATTTTTATGTGGTTGAATAAAAAATAATACGTCTGTTAAAAAATGCACGAATGGAAAAAATGAGAAAAACCATTTCCAAACCCAAGGAAAAGCAGATGGTTTATCTTTTTACCCTTTCAGCTATCTTTAAGTATGCCGTATGAATTGATGGCTTGTCAACAAGGAAAAAATCGCGTCATAATCATATCATTCCACTCTCCTGTCACTCTCCTTCATCAAATGCTAAAAAATACTCAATTATCACGGCTATATAACGCAAACACGAACATTTCTTCCATCATACCTTTGAGTAAATAATTTAAAAGAATGGTATTTCTTATCTCTTGACAGCCAGTATTATTTTTGACACCTTAGATATATGAAGAAAAAACTCGTGCACCGCACGGGGCGAACAACAGTCAAGCGTCAGCCAAAGAAAAAGGGACTTTTGTTTCTTATCAAAAGCTGGATGTTTGTCGTTATGTTTGCGCTCATGCTTGGGATCGGAGCCATTGTTGGCACATATCTCAATCAACAAATGAACGCATCCAACCCCGAAGTTGCTGGTGTTTCTATAGAAGCCAAATAACCATCCTTTTGATATATTTGTTATTATTTATATATACTAAACTGAACCACTAGCATGATATTGTGCTACTGTTTAATTATGAAACCTTATTCCTATGCAATCATCCAAAAAACACAACAACTCAGATCAATTGGAAAAACATATCGCGAAATAATCAAAGATATTAATATTCCTATACCCAAAAGTACACTCTCTTCTTGGCTACGAAATATTCCTCTCCCCCCTGAATATTCAAATAAGGTAAAGGTATTAATTTCTCAAAATATTGCACTCGCTCGATCTAAAGCACTTGAAAAAAACCGTGAAATCCGTTCTCAATTCTTTAAATCTCTCTATCAGAAAAACTCACATATAGCACCACGCATCTTTGACATTTCTACAGCGAAAATTGCTCTTGCGATGCTCTGTCTAGGCGAAGCATCAAAATATAATCCAGTATCTCGATCAAGTTTTTATTTAGGAAACAGTAACCCACAAATAATCATTCTTTTTCTTAAACTTCTTCAAATATGTTATTCGATAAAGCAAGATAAAATCCGCTGTACAGTCCAGTGTCGAGCCGATCAAAATCCTGAACTATTAAAAAACTATTGGTCAGAAATAACTGGCATACCTCCACGGTTATTCTATAAACCTCTCATTGACCCACGTACCGTTGGGAAACCAACGTTGAAAAAAGAATATAAAGGAGTATTACGTGTAAATTACCTCGACAATACAATTCGCCATGATCTGGAATCAATCGCCAAATTAGTCTATAATCAACTACAAAATGGGCCCGAAGTTTAACTGGTTGAACGTCTGGCTGGCAGTCAGAAGGTAAGGGGTTCGATCCCCCTCGGGTCCACACTCAGTAGTTTATCTCATTATTAAAAGATGCGTTACTTTTAAATATTCCGCCTTCTGTACATTTGATTTTGGGCCTATAGGTAAGTGGTATACCGGGTCGTTCGCAATGACCAGTCGCCAGTTCGATTCTGGCTAGGTCCACAGTGTTTTTAGCAATCAAACCCTCTTGATTGCTAAGGAGATACTACGGATAAAAAGCGGAGCAAATTCATTGTATAGACTATCTTAAGAAATTCAGTGGACTTAAAAGCACTCCGTTTTGCCGCACTTCAAAGTGCAAATGAGTACCTGTAGAGCGTCCGGTCGATCCCATTTTTCCGATCACCTGTCCGCGGGAGACTACGTCTCCGGGTTTAACGTAAATTGCCTGCATATGCCCATAGAGCGTCTGCATACCGTTACCATGACTGATAATAACGTGGTACCCATATCCCCAATTGAGATACTCTACCAAGGTCACAGTTCCACGATCAGCTGCAACGATTCCAGGAGCAGCAGCGTTGGCTATATCGATAGCCATATGATACCAAGATGGGTATTGCGTAATCACACCGTTTGTCGGCCATCCATATTGACCAGTCCCTCCTACAATAATTGTTGGCCGAATTGGAACAATAGCTGGAGCTTCAGGCATGACGCCATCAGGCACGATAAGTGTTTGACCAACATTGAGAGCAAATGTTTCCGGATCAGCATAGTCATTAAAGGGAAAATTTACGATGTTTTGTGCTTCAATTTTATATTTTTTGGCAATACTATAGATTGTCTCCCCTTCTTTCACCTTGTGGACGATGCCTGTTACCGGAGGAATTTTAATCACTTGACCTATACTCAAACTATCACTTTTTATATCATTTAACCACTTTATACTATCAACAGAAACACCTTTTTCCGCTGCAATTTTTGCCAATGTATCTCCATCCTTAACCGTATATGAAATTATCTGATCGCGTGGCTTCTCGGACGTTTGAGTTTGCATAGTTTCAGCAGGATCCAAAGACGTCATAACAGCTGATGGCGGTGTGTAATCTGCAAACGCTCCGTTATTCCCTGGATAGACGCTTGCAATAAGCGGAGCGCTTGTGTAGCCAATAATGACTAAAGCAACGAGTGAAATATGAAGAAATGGCCATTGGTACGTTCCTCTTCGTGCCGTCAAGATATCTACAATAATATCCTTCCGTTTTTCAAAAAAACCACCAATCACTCGTGCATGTTTACTCAAATAATACCCCCATCCCTTACTCCAGGATCGGAAATCACCTTGAAATGTCGATAATGCGTCTCTAAGCTTCATACCGTAGATGAAAGCGTACCAAAAACGAGTCGAGAGTGCAAATTATTCTTATGAGTAAGAATAAATATCCATAGGTTTTTTCAATGAATTCAATATGTGGGAATCTGTATATATGATTGGAATAGGATCACAAAATTATAGGTCTTTACTGTTCCCAGCTCGGGATATGATTACGATGTGATATAGTCAATAACGACTAAAACAGAAGTAGATGAATTTTGGCCTCAAATCAATATAAAATGAGATAGACATATCTCTATTCTTCTTATTAATCCTATAATTAATTATCCGCAAGAATTCACGCAAAGCTTATAGTTTAGCTTTGGTAGCTTAATGAAATCCACGGCTATTTGACAATGTTGTATCTTATTATTTTAATAAGAGTATGGCTAAATTTTCTGCTTCCAAAACACACCTAAAGTACTCAATATCATTCCCGCACCTTTCTGATACCCGAAGCTGGGTGCGGAAATCAAAAATACACGCATAAGCCTATGTTAGACACCCTGCCGTCAACAATATTTACTATCGGCCAAGTAGCCAAGCTTATTGGTGTCTCTAAATCCACTGTGAGAAACTGGATTAAAGAAGGCAAGTTAGAAAGTACAACCGACCCGAATGGTACACACCTGATAACACAAGAAGCAGTAGACAATATCAAAACATATTTTACTACATCAAAACAAACTCAGCAGATAAATATTTCACAGCAAAACCCTATCAAAATACCTCAGTACCCCCTTTCCCTTTCTGAAGCTGCAAACCTTTTAAAAATCACAAAAAACACTCTTCTTCGATGGGAAGCTGGCGGTCTCGTAAAAAGCACGCGTACTGCTGGTGGAGCGCGTCGATACTTCCCAAAAGATATTTCTACTCTCATGTCTTCACATGCTCCATATCAACGACTAAATAAGCAATCAGAGAATAAGAGTGCTACACCAGTTTTACTCCTGAAAACTGAATCAATTGATCAGGCCAAAAACGAGCAAATTGTTCCTGTTCTTCCAGAAGAACATGCCTTACTTCCCACCCATGAAACCACAGCTGTTCCGATTATTTCAGCTTTTGTCGCTCACCCACTCCCACCAGATGAACCTATTCCTGTAGCTACAGCTGCTATTCAACCACCTTCACCTGAAGTATTTACCCCTCAAATACCACAAGAAGAAACAATTATCATTCCTTCTGGCACAGCAAATCCTCCACCACAAACCGCTAAAAACTCTGAAATACCTAAAGCTACAAAAAAGACACCTATTCTCCTTCTTCTCAGTCTTCTTTTACTCCTTCTTGGAGGTATGGGCATTATTATTTCTCAAGTTTTAACAACGCAATCTAAAAACCAAACAGAGCTTCGTGCCAAAGCTGCAGGGACAACTGGTATTGCCATAATTGGAGATACAAAAACCGGTGCAAGCAGTATTTCTGGATCAGTGCTTGGTGCTTCAGGAAGAACAGGACCAACAGGAGCTACAGGAGCAGCTGGTGTTTCAGGGTCGCCTGGTCCAACTGGTGATTATGGAGCTACAGGTGATATTGGCCCCACCGGTTTACAAGGTCTAATTGGAGCACAAGGAACCACAGGATTACAGGGAGTTTCTGGAGCAACCGGAGCAACAGGATCTTCTGGTTCAGGAGGTCAAACCGGCCCAACAGGTTCTGCTGGTACAACCGGTCCCACTGGTTCAACCGGAGCAACAGGCGGAGCGGGAGCTACAGGTCCAACCGGAACTGGAGGCCCAACAGGGTCAACTGGGGCAACTGGAATTCGAGGATTAGATGGTCCAACTGGTCCTTCAGGCTCGACAGGAGCAACAGGAATTCAAGGTCCAACTGGAGCTTCTGGAGACAATGGTCCAACAGGATCTACTGGGGCGACAGGAACAGAGGGTCCAACTGGAGCGTCCGGAATAGCCGGACCTTCAGGTTCAACCGGAGCAACTGGGGCCACTGGAAGTAATGGGCCAACAGGTGAAGCCGGTATTACCGGTCCATCAGGCGCTACTGGAGCAACAGGCGCAACGGGAGATAATGGACCTACAGGCATAATTGGTCTAACCGGCCCGACAGGCTCTACTGGGGCAACCGGCGCGACTGGTTATAATGGCCCCACAGGATCAACTGGATCAACTGGCGCGACCGGAGCAACTGGGGCAACGGGCGATAAAGGACCAACTGGAGCGACTGGATCAACTGGAGCTACAGGAACTCAAGGACCTACTGGAGCTTCTGGAGAAACTGGACCACGAGGAGCTACAGGATCAACGGGAACTGGAGGAACAGGAGGAGAAAATGGCCCCACAGGATCAACAGGGGCTACAGGTAGTGTCGGTATTACAGGTTTAACTGGTCCTACAGGTTCAACCGGAGCAACCGGAGCTACCGGAGTTCAAGGACCAACTGGAGCTTCTGGAGAGACTGGCCCAACTGGATCAACGGGAGCAACGGGCGGAGCAGGTGCTACTGGCCCAACTGGATCAACGGGAGCTACTGGCGCAACGGGTGCTACTGGAGAAACAGGATACACCGGCCCAACTGGATCAACGGGGGCAACGGGGGCAACGGGTGACAATGGCCCAACAGGATCAACAGGAGCGACAGGTGCAACTGGGGCAACGGGCGCAACGGGTGACAATGGCCCCACAGGATCAACAGGAGCGACTGGAGCTACGGGAGCTACCGGAGCGACAGGAGTTCAAGGACCGACCGGTGCTTCAGGAGATAATGGTCCGACAGGCTCTACTGGGGCAACCGGCGCGACTGGAGCGACTGGCCAAGAAGGCCCAACTGGAGCTTCTGGACAAACTGGTCCTACGGGAGCTACCGGAGCAACCGGGGCAACAGGAGCTCAAGGACCAACCGGAGCTTCTGGTGCTGCTGGAGCAAGTGGTGAAGCTGGTCCTGCTGGAGCGACTGGTTCAACTGGGGCAACAGGAATACAAGGTCCAACCGGTTCTTCCGGTCAAACCGGCCCGACAGGCTCTACTGGGGCAACGGGAGCTACCGGAGTTCAGGGTCCAACCGGAGCTTCAGGAGAAACTGGCCCAACTGGATCAACCGGAGCCACAGGAACTCAAGGTCCAACCGGCGCATCTGGCTCAAATGGTCCGACTGGATCGACAGGAGCAACCGGGGCAACAGGCGCTACCGGAGCAAACGGTCCAACTGGCTCTACTGGCGCAACGGGAGAAAAAGGAGCCACTGGAGCAATGGGAGCTGGAGGAGATGCGCTTTTTGCTACTTCCAATGATGTCATTTACCCCTACCCTGTTGTTGATCGAAGTCTTCTTATAGGAAGTTCCATTGGAGGTGGACAGGAAACCACGGCAACAGCAAGTGCTCTTATTTATCTCAATGGATCAACAACAGGAAATAGCGGGTATTCTTGGATCAATAGCGGAAATGTTGGAATTGGAACAACCGCACCATTATACAAACTCCATATACAAAATACCTCCGACCACTCTCTGAATATTCAAACTGATAATAATTATGGTATTAGATTTGCAGATGCCAGTAACAGCCAACACGGAACAATCACCGTTAACGCTTCGTCATTATCATTTAATGGCTTTAATAGCGGCATTAATTTTAATACCACAGGAAAAATGGGAATAGGTACATCAAGCCCATCTCAAACATTCCAAATTAATAATTCCGGTACTTCAGCTTTTGTCGTCACATCAACAGGCAAAGTTGGCGTTGGTGTCACTTCTCCAGGAACGAAAGGTGATCTTGAAGTAAATGGAAATAGTGCTTCAAAAATATACTATGACTATGACGATACCAATTTTTATCTCGACCCAGCCAATAGTGCAACTGCGGCAATTCTCAATGGGAACATCCTCACACAAGGAAGCATGAAAATTGGCAGTACTACAGGTACGCCTGGAGCACCTCTTGATATTTACCAACCAGACCCAATGGCAACAGCACTTCTCTTCTCAGGAAACAGTGCCACGATATCAGCAAACAATATAAATATGATTTTAGACCCCTGTAATAATCAAGGAGGTGCTCCATGTGGGAAAAAAGTACAGATAGGCAATGGCGCTACAAAACTCGATGCAGGGACAGTCGATCCTCCGTATACGATTAATGGAGAAAAATACGCAACATTTCTCCCGGGTATGGTAGGCGTGAAAGAAGAAGTTACCGGGTCAGTGGATACAACTGAAAAAATTGAAGGAGTCGGATACCGCGCAACAATTAACTTTACCAATCAAGAAAAATCATCAGATCTCTGGCTTTTTGGAAAAGTGACAAATATTCAAGACCACATAAAAGACATGGTTGTCCTTCTCTCTCCATCAGGAAATACGCGTGCGTGGTACGCTGTAGATACAGAAAAACAAATCCTTTCGATCTACTCGACTCGCCCCTCAAAAGTCTCGTTCAGATTAACCGCTCCCCGGTTCGATGCAGCAGAATGGAAAAATTCGAGAGATCCGGCAGATAGTGGTTCAGGATTTATTGTTTCAATCCCTGATCCAGAGGAAACAAGCCAAACTCTTCCAGAAGAAGAAGCGATTAATCTGCTTTTAACCAAAACCGATGGACCATTCTACACTCTCACTTCAACAGCTGGTACAGTGATTGAAGACATTGCAGCATTCTCAGAAAGTACGATAGGAAATCTCACTGTCGGATTATTAAACGTCAAAGAAATCAATGTCGAGAATATCCGAATTAACGGAACATCACTTACGGATATCATCAAAGAGATAGTTTTAAAATCATCTACAGTATTTACAAAGACAATTACTCCTCTTCCTGATACAAATATGGTAGATATACAACTTACTGATAGAAAAAGTATAGAAAACGATACTTCTGCCTCACCACTGTCCGCACTCCGTATTAAAAATAGCGACGGACAGGTTGTCGCCTCTATTGATAGTGGAGGGACGATAAAAGCAGAAACACTTGAAGTAAAAGAAGCAAGTATTTCAGGAACAGCTGAAATTCAAAATCTTCTTTCTCAAAACGCAACTGTTGCTGGTACACTTTCAGCTGGAAGAATTAAAACTACATTTGGAGACATCGACGATAAACTTACATCCCTTGAACAATCAATGGCAACTCTCGCTGGTCAAACTGTCGACGATCCAATTGCTTCCCCAACGGCTACCCCCATCGTCCTACCCCCAACTTTCACTTCTGAACTCTCAGCAACGACAGCGTCACTCCTTGCATCGATTTTTACCGAACCTTTGAAAGACGACGACACAATGGTTGACCTCTCAGGAAAAAGCCTCACGATTGACACAATCAAGATACACAATAACCTTTCTGTCATGGGAGGAGTAACACTAGGTGAAACCATGATTGCCGGATCCCTTCTTGTAGACGCAACCGTGAATATTTCTATGGAAGGCATTGATACGATTGGCCAAACACTCTATATCCAGAAAACAAAACTTGCTGATCTCGATTTTATGGAGGGGTCTTTTGTTGTCAATACTTTTGGGAACATCACTGTAGCATATAATATGAAGGTCAATGGTATTCTTGGAGCTTCAACTATTGCTCCAACCAAAGACGATATCATAATAGATCTAACCCAACATTTTGCTTCAGATGCAGCTAACCTTATAGCTACCCCATCAGCCTTTGGATCTCTCCTTATAAAGGGAATTGACGGAAAAACAGTTGCAACAGTGGATCCCTCTGGAAACGCAAGCATCTCCGGAGCGCTTTCTGCCAAAGAGTTGGTGACGGGAAAACTGACATTTGTCGACACCATCTCTTCTGAATCAGGAGAGATTATCGCTCCTGTCATCGGTGAATCAATACTTAAACGAGGGACAACATATTTAACAGTTAAAACTGACGCAGTCACGCCATCATCCTTGGTTTTCGTGACAGCAACAGCAACGACAGACAAAACGCTCTCTGTAACAGAGAAAGAGGATGGTTCATTTACTGTTTCCATCCCCTCCTCAACTACAACAGACATCACGTTTAATTGGTGGGTGGTAAATTAAAAAAAGAAGGATGAGGTTTTTTCTCTAATATGACAGTATGTAAGAAAAAATTATCCTTGATTGAGGCTTTCGAGAAATTCTGCGTTTAGTTTGGTTTTTCCAAGGCGTTCTATCATCATGACTGTCTGTTCATCATCTGAAAGGAGCGCAAGCATATGCCGAAGTGTTGTAACACGCTTCATCGCTTCTTCCCCAAGCATGAGTTCATCATGACGAGTGCCGGACGTTGAGATATCTATTGCCGGGAAAACCCGTCGCTCCTGAAGTTTTCTGGATAGGTGCAATTCCATGTTCCCTGTCCCTTTAAATTCCTCATAAATGAGATCGTCCATTCTGCTTCCTGTATCAACAAGACACGTTCCAATAACGGTGAGGGATCCGCCTGTTGAAGGCTTATTCTCCGTTTCACTCTTTTTTTCAGTCTTTTCTTCTTCTCCCACTCCTGATTCAGCAAGCTTTTCAACACACCGCGCTGCCCCAAGGAATTTCTTTGCCGGATAAAGAGCTGCCGGATCAAATCCTCCGGAAAGCGTCCGCCCAGATGGATTAACGACAAGATTGTATGCCCGAGCTAATCGTGTGATGGAGTCAAGAAGTATGACAACATCCTTCCCTTGTTCAACTAACCGTTTTGCACGGTCCAATGCTACCTCAGCTACACGCACCTGTTCGCTTGGCGATTGGTCAAAATTACTCGCCAACACCTCTCCTTTAATGCTTCTTGATAAATCCGTCACTTCTTCCGGTCGTTCTCCGATGAGAGCAGCCATTAAGTGAACACTCGGATAATTTACTGCAATTCCTGCTGCAATTTCTTTGAGAATTGTTGTTTTTCCGGCTTTTGGTGGAGAAACGATGAGTCCTCGCTGTCCAAATCCAATCGGTGCCAAAAGGTCGATTATTCGCGTTGAAAGGGGCATTGTTCCAGTTTCAAGTCGAAGCTGAACATTTGGATAAATTGGAATTAGATCATCAAATTTTGGTCTCACTCCAATAGTCTCAGCATACACGTCATCAATTTTTTCAACCTTGAGTAATCCGTAATACCGCTCGTTATCTTTAGGAGCTCTGGCTTGACCCTGTACTTCATCACCGTTACGCAGATTAAACCGTCGAATTTGCGATTGGGAAATATAGACGTCTTTCTCACTTGGAGTGAATTTTGGCCGTAAAAATCCATGTCCTTCGGGCATGACATCAAGAATCCCTTTTACTGTCTCTGTTGGGACGTTAATGTCTGGCGTCATATTGCTCCCGTTATCAGAAAAATCTCTATTTGGAGGAGAAAATCTCCCTCCGCCACCAAACCGTCTATACGGTTCCCTACCATATGAAGGCCGTCGACCACCATACTGTTGTCGCGGACCGTTATTATATGACTGATACGATTGTTGTGGTCGTTTCTGATATCCCATTGGCTGTGGTTCCTGGGAAACATGTTGCTGTAATGAAGAAGCAGCAGGAAGAGGTGTTGATTCCACTGGTTTAGGTGATATTGACTCTTCAGAAGCTCCTTTTGGACCCCCTAATATATCCTCTATACTCATCTCCTTGACCACCGGCTCCTCAACTGACGCCATACTACCAGAGGTCGGAGGTGGTATTGGAGTTTGTTCTTCCTTTTTCTTTACAGAGGAACGTTTTGTTGATGCGCGGTACGCCATAGAAATAAAATATATGTAAGGATTGTTGTAGAAATACGTGTACTAGCTAATAGCGGTTCCTTCTTCCCTCTCTACCTATTAAAAATACTCATTGAATACAGTGTCTTACTAATGCGATGGAATTCATGAATAGTATATCGATACAAAAATAGAGGAATCGCGTTTAAATGCTTGACACTATTAAACCACGTTTCCCTCTCTTTGTCAACATACAAATTATGATTTAGGCGTGGTAACGCGATAAATGATAGTTTGCCCACTTTCAAACACTGGAGTTGCCACTTCCCGAAGAGCTCCTTCTTGGAGATTAGTAAATTTTTCCCGTTCCAATTTTCCTACTATTATATAGGTAACATTATATGTCGTAAGAACGTCTTTAATAACCTTGGTGTCTCCAGATTCGTATATTTTCCGTACATCGTCCCTTCTGGGCGACACGATATCGTACGTCCCGCGCCATAGCCATTCATGAACCGCCCATCCAACGATACCTGGGTATCCAGTCATCATGGAAACATGATTGTAGTCCGTATAGCTGTCTCCATCTGCTTCAACAATAACAGGAATTACGCCACTCTTAACTGTTTCTTGCTTGAGCCACCCGACCGCCTGCATATCATCTGGAAACGCTTCTTCCATCCACCTGAAGCCATAAAGTGATTGATAGGTCCGAAGCTCTCCAAAATATGACCGTATGGCAAATATCGGAAAAATCGATACCAAGAGCACCTGCGGAATAAGGAAAAAGAGAAATATAGTTCTTCCGGAAGGCAAATGAAATGCAGGCATTTTTGGCATCTTCACCGTGAGGGTCGTCTCAAATGACAGAAATGAAATCTGATATCGACGAATATTCCGTTTTACCGGCTTCTGTACTCCCTTATGAGGAGTACGTATTACGATTTTGGTTATCACATACCCGGCAATGAGAGACCACATCATAAACGCCTGATATCCGAGCTTAAACATCGTATTACTCCGGAAATGCGCCGGGTATATGTCTTTAACATAGAAAAATTCTGGAAAAATGATAAGTCCCAAGCTAAAAAGAAAGAACACTTTTAATATGCGGTTTACACCATTCTCCCCTTCACGATCTTTCCATATATGACTGACAAAGAGACAAATACCGGTATACCAAAATAATCCCCAAAGAAGATACATCATCCAGAATGGTGACTTTTGGCACTTATCAACAGTTTCAAAAAGAACCGGCCCGATTTTACTGTTTGCCAAGAATGCTGGCGGACAGTTTATACCAATGCCTGTAGCAAACGAGTCAAAATGCCACAAAAATGGCATTGCCGTCATAAACGCTCCAACCGCAACAAGTGCCACTGGAAGAATGGTAATCTTCCACGTAAGCCAAACCTCACCCTTCCTTGGTCTTATTACAAACACAAACCAAAAAAGAGCAAACAGGAAGCCATAAATTGGTCCATCAAGCGCATTGGTCATGAGAAGAATGCCAAGAAGGAAACTATAAAAGCATACCTGCAACAATACCGGGGAGTATTGCTTAAAAATGTTCTTCGAGCCCTCAACACTTTTAAATATCGCTACGGCAAGGGCGATTGATAAAAGCGCAAACGGAATAGACAAGACGTGTCCGTGGACATCCGAAACGACAAACGAATAACTTGGAAACTCATGGATTGCGTATGGAATAAAGCGCGTTGCATTGGCATACCAATATGTCTGAAATCCTGTCACAAGATTTGTCGGAAGTTCAGAAATTGACCACAGGAGCTTCCAAAACGGTTCAACAGCATCTCCTGTATACCCTTTTGTAAACGCATAAATCGTCTGCATGTTTCCTGCCATCGTTACAAGAAATGCTGTGAAACACCCCCCGAGAATACGAGCTACCTTACCAATTCGTCCAAAGTTGAGCATCTGCACTCCAATACTAAAACTCATTGTCATACAGAGCGCAAAAATGGTTGCAAGCATGAGATTAAACGTATATCCAAGATCCAATCCCGAGACTTTGGTAAGCATTGCTGTAACTAAATGACCAAAATAGTAATAATTAATGTGTCCCCCAACCCACCACATATCAGAAGCAGGAAAATAGGAACTATTAAGGATTGACTGCATAAATCCAAAATCCATGAATTTTTCCAATCCGCGGATGGATGGCTCGTGCGCTTTAACCCAGGACCAGACAAAAAGAGCACTGAAAAAAAATGCTTCTTCAACAAAGAAAAGAAGAATTAACTTCCAATTCTTAGCCTCTAAAAAAAAGATTTGTGTTCCTCTCTGTGGTTTCTTTTGAAAAAATGTAACGCCAACTCCAAGAACAAATACAACAGCCATCGATACAAATACTGTTGTCGGGGTAAATGGCGCGATATGGAGAGTTCCTAACACATATACGATATATGAAATAACTGCCATCCCAACTGCTTTTGAGAAAAAGTATCCCCTATCAAACCATGAAGGAAAAAGGCGTTTAGTGAGTGGAAAAGCGCACGCTCCGACAAAAAAGAGGACACTCCACCATTGGATAACAATAGACAAATCACTCATCGGCATAACGATTATTGTAACACCATACACGCTACCAAAACCAATGGTACAATTGTCTTTATGAAGCTAAAAGTATTTATTGTTCTTATTGCATTTTTCTCGCTCATTTTTTCTGTCTGGCTCATGACAGGAACCTTCTCATATGATTCAAAAGAACATGCCATGAAAATTGCCGGGAAATGCTGGAGTGATTTTGGCGCGCACATTCCTCTCATCCGATCTTTTTCCATGGGCGACAATGGAACACGACTCATCCATCTCAAAGCTCCCCAATCTCCCCTCTTCCCCGGCGAACCGATACGATATCATTTTCTCTTCTACGCGCTCTCGGGTTTATTGGAAAAAATAGGTGTTCGTATTGATTGGGCAATGAATATACCAAGTATTATCGGATTTACCATTCTCTGTGTGGGAATTGTTGCGGTAGCCTACGTTCTCTTTAAAAATAAATCTGTCGCTCTCCTCTCTCTCATTTTTTTTCTCTTGAACGGCTCACTCTCGTTCTTCAAATTTTTCCATAAGTATCCTCTTTCTACGTCATCACTTCACGACATTATCACGGCGCCACATTTTTCTTCATTCGGCCCATGGGACGGAGGCCCTGTCACGGCATTTTGGACTCTTAACATTTTTACCAACCAACGGCACCTCGCAATTTCTTTTGCTTTAGCACTTTTTGCAATTTTCATGGCGCTCCGTTTACCCAAACCCATCCGATGGAAACAGGCGGTACTTACCGGAATTATTTTTTCCATTATTGTCGGACTTCTTCTCTTTACCAATCAAGCCGCTGCACTCTGTCTCGTTATCTGGCTTTTTTGGTTTTTTGTTGTCGTTCCTCAAACCCGGCTGCCTCTTATTGTTGCAGCCATTGGGACACTTCCGTCTCTAGCGCTCTTAACAACTCTTACCCACTCAAGTGGAACGATTGCTTGGGATCTGGGTTACCTTGTCGCTCACCCGTTAACGCTTCAGGCTATCGCTTCCTTTTGGTTTTATAATCTTGGTTTCCACATATTTTTTATCCCTTTGGGGTGTCTCCTCCTCCCAAAAAAGGCAAAACTCCTTCTTATTCCACCACTTCTTATTACATGCATCATTCCAAATCTCATTCGATTTTCTCCGGACATGATAAATAACCATAAACTGTTTAATTTCGCGATGCTCTTTGGGGCAATGATAAGTGCTTATACCATCGTTTACCTGTATCAAAAAATAAAAGATACGTCATCTCACTGGATTATAAGAGTGTTGAATGTCTTCTTGATGGGATTTATGTGTCTTTCCCTGACGCTTTCCGGTATCATTGACTTCTTTCCCATTTATAACGACACCTCGATTTTTCTTCCTGACGAAAGCAATGAGGATATCGTCTATTTTCAAAAAAACACCCCACCCGAAGCAATTATTCTGAATAGCACGTGGTTTATGCATCCAGCAACGATTGCAGGACGGAAAATTTTCTCCGGATACCCATATTTCACCTGGTCGTATGGGTACGACAAAGAAACCCGCGAACAGATCCTTCTATCCATCTACCGCGCAACGGACAAAACGACTGCATGTTCTCTTCTTATAAAGAATAATATTTCATTTGTGGAACTTTCGGATAGACCAGAAGACTTTATTCAACCAAATCGCCCTCTCTTTTACTTCACTTTTTCCCAATCATATCGGAATGATAAAACCGGAATAACAGTCTTTGATGTAGGTAAAAGCTGTCAATAATGATGACACTATGAAAAAAAAATATTTTATCCTCATTCTGAGCTTTATTCTCCTCATCGCCGCTTTTTTCCGGTTTACCGGACTCAATTGGGACGAGAACCAACACCTCAATCCGGATGAACGGTTTTTAACCATGGTTACTGAAGCCATGCAGTGGCCTAAGACTGTGATAGCATACTTTGACACACAATCATCGGCCCTCAATCCTCATAACATTGGCTATCAATTTTTTGTCTACGGTACGTGGCCACTCATCGTCGTCAAAGGAGCATCAGAAGTCCTTCATATGGATTCTTACAATGGAATAACACTTGTCGGACGAGTATTATCAGGGTGCATCGATCTCTTGACTCTCCTTTTTGTCTTTCTCATTGCCCGTAAAATTTTTAAACCATCTGCTCTTTTTGCTGTTTTTTTCTACGCCACGATGGCGCTCCCAATACAACTATCCCATTTCTTCACGACTGATCCATATACAACATTCCTTTGTACAATTGTCCTCTATCTCCTCCTCTTTCCATTATCATTTTTTCGAATACTCCTTTTAGGAGCAACTCTTGGTCTTGCTTTTGCGGCTAAAATATCTGCGGTAATTATCTTTCCACTCGTATTTTGTGTTGTTATTTATCGAGTAGTAAAAATGCGCAATGTATTTAAAATTGTTTTTTATATCGTGCTCTTTTTCCTCGCATTATTCTTAACAACACGCATTTCTTTACCATATCTCTTTGACAACACATCACTTTTTTCAATTTCACTGAATCAACGTGTTATTTCTAATTGGACAGAGCTCAAACGCTTTGATGATCCGACCGGATGGTACCCTCCTGCAGTCCAATGGATTAAAACCCTCCCTTATATTTTCCCTTTTTGGAATATGCTTTGGATCGGATTAGGTCTTCCAATGGGACTCCTTGCTCTTTCCAGCTCCCTATATTTCTTTTGGGAAACTGTTTTCCAGCTTATTCAAAAGAAGAGAACGAAAAACTTAAACACGTTCACAGATTCTCTTGGATTTTCCGTAAAGGCTCTCTGGGTTATCCTTCTCTGGACTCTCCTCGTCTTTCTCTTCCAAGGCGCACAATTTGCCAAAGCCCTCCGGTATTTTTACCCCATCTATCCAGCTCTTTCTATCATTTCTGGACTCTTCGTCGCTTCTTATGTGAAGCGATATCATCCATCAAAACTCACTCTTTTTGTCTTTTCACTTCTCTTTCTCGTATGGCCTTTGGCTGTTAGCTCAATATATCAAAAACCAAACACAAGAGTAGCAGCCTCATACTGGATCTATAACCACATTCCTCCTGGGAGTAGGACGAGTACAGAGCACTGGGATGATGCGCTTCCATTACGGTTAGCTGACAAAAATTTTTCATATGAGCAAATTGAATTTCCTCTGTATAATCCTGATACAGGACAAAAAGTGGAGGTTATCCGGGAGAAGCTTGAAAACGTTGACTATATTATCCTCACGAGTAACCGACTCTATGCCTCAATCACTTCATTTCCGGAAAAATACCCCATCACGACAGCGTATTATAAAGCGCTCTTTGACGGACGCTTGGGATTTGTCAAAATTGCTGAATTCACATCGCGCCCATCTCTCCCATTGCCTTTTAATATGTGCGTTCCTCTTCCCTATTTTTCCTATGGAGCAATCGCTTCCTCAAACGCACCATGCCAAGGAATTGCGTTTATTGACGACTTTGTTGATGAGACCTGGACTGTCTATGATCACCCTAAAGTTACAATTTTTCAAAAAACACATCCGGTAAACTACCGAGACATTCTTCTTCGGGGGATGAAAAAAGAGGTAAATACAGAAATCATGCCAACGTTATGATGTTGTATCTCCGCTTCAGGAAAACAATCCGTTAAGATAGTCTCCAATTGCATATCAGAGGGATTGAGAACGACAAGTGTGTCCTTTTTGAGGTCTATACCCGCACATGAAACTAGGAATGGGTCTGTCACGATACGTTTTCTCCCCTCTTGAAACTGTAATTGGTAGTAGATACTTTTTGGTTCCGGTTGCCCCCATGCCCCCCAACAACACCCTGCAAGCTTTACGTCTATGTCCTTAGGCAATGAGTTGACGTAAGAAGCAATAATTTTACCAAATGGAATATTTCCGTTAGGTAATGATTTCGGATACTCTACAAAGTATTTTGTAAGGTTAAGGACAACAATACTTCCGAGTATGCAAACCATACTACCCCAACGGATCCACTTCCTTTGCAGTTTTCCATGGATCCATTTGAGTACATAGGCAATAGTCAAAAAAACAAAAGGAGTTACTGCAAAATTTCTACTCATACTCGGCACTTCAGAGGGTGGAATACCTGGCGCGGTAGAAGGGAGGAGGAAAAAGAAAATTGGAGCACCAATAAACCAAAATAACCTCTCTCTTCTGAAAATCATTCTTCCTATCCCAACAGCAAAGAGGACACCGGAAACGATATCAAGGTGGGATGAGCGCGGAACGTTTACTCGAAACGTCACATCCCCTGTCCCCCAGAACATAAAGAAAGTTTTCCCGATATTCGTACCCCATTGAGAAAGAAGCGAACCGAACGATTGAGCATGAGAAATGAATTTGGCGCCAATGTAGCCATTAGTAAAAAGATCTGTTTGCTGTGATACAACCGAAAGAAACAAACCATATGATAGAGCTACTCCAAAACCAGACACAACAAGCGGTATACCATATACATTTTTCGTTTTTTTGTATCGTTTCCATACAAATCCAATAGTGTAAAGAAGGACTAGAACCGGAAAATGAAACGTCGCGGGATAGGTAAAAAGTCCGATAAAAGCAATGCTTAGGCTCAGTATGAGAAATATGATGTGCTGTTTTCTGCGATATTCGAGTAGACTGTATAAAACGCCCACTGCTAAAACCGGCGTTAAAATTTGAGGAGAGCTACCTAAACGACAAAAGGAAATATACCAAAACGATACTGCTCCCACAAAGGCGGTAAAAGCTCCTCCAAGATACCCTAATAACGCTTTTCCAAAATAGAAAAGGAGGATTATTCCAATTCCTCCTGTAAGAATGGAAGCAATTTTATATGAAAGATATGATCCGCCGAGAAGAGCGATGAAAGGAGTGATAAAAAAATGGTATGCGGGTCCAGCTGATTGATCAAATACAAAAGAGAAATTTCCATAAAGAATACGCGTAACGTATTCGTGTTCAATGCTAATGTCTCCATACCATTCACCAGGAAGAATAGACAAATGATAAAAACAAATACTGAAGTAAACAAAAAGGATGACCAATACAAGAGGAAATGATCGTTTCATTGGAAAAATACCAGAGAATGACTACTGTAATTCTGTCTGATGTTCTACAAGCCATCGATAAAGCATTGGTATTCCTTTTGAAATAGGGATTTTTGGTTTCCACCCGAAATCTCGAAATGCTTTTTTTGTATTCCCGACAAAATACGGTTGATCTCCGGGCCGCATCTGTGTGTATTCTACATGGATTTTTTTTGAAATGAGCTTTTCCACAATCGGTCCAAATTCTTTCCAGATGCTTAAGGAGTTATCTTGTCCGCCACCCAGAACATAGACCTGACCATTCGTTGTTTTCCAGTTCTGTATCGCCAATTGGTACGCCCTGACAAGATCGTCAACATAAAGGAGATCACGAACTTGTTTTCCATTGCCATAGATTGTTATTGATTTTCCCAATATGGCAGCAATGAGAAACCATGCCACCCACCCTTGATCCTCTACCCCAAACTGATGTGGTCCATAAATACAGGACTGCCGAAATACAATAGTTTTGAGGCCGTATATGCGGCTGTAGTCGTGGACATACTGATCAGCTGCACCTTTAGAACAGCCATATGGGGAATGAAAATCCAACGGCTCATTCTCATCAATTCCAAGTCGTCGTGTTGGGCACGTGTATCGTACACTCGTCTCACGAAGCGGAATGTGTTCAAGCGATCCATAGACTTTATTTGTTGAACTATAGATAAGTATTGCCTTTTTGTTTCCCAAACGCATTGCCTCCAAAACATTGAACGTCCCTCCAGCATTTACTTCAAAATCCTCCCTGGGATTTTGGATCGATCCGGTAACGGCAACTTGAGCTGCAAGGTGGACGATCACATCAGCTCTCTTCACTGCCTCGCTCACTTTTTTTTCATGACGGATATCGCCTTCAATACATTGAATCTTGGGATACTGCTTTTGAAGAAAAGAGAGATTTTGCCTGCTCCCTCTTCGTGAGAGATTATCAAAGAGAGTGACATGGTCGCCGTTTTGAAGGAAATTGACTGCTGCATTTGTGCCGATAAATCCAGCTCCACCGGTAATAAGAATGCGTTTCATACCTGTCATATTACTCTTTCTTGAGGACAAAAAACAACGCGCCCGCTTTCCTTTTGTCTTCGTCTCTTTCAATAAGACGGGATAACCAGGCTCTCGGATACAGAACAGTCAATGACGGAAAAAGCACCCAAGTTTTCAAAAATATATACGAGAGAAGATTCGGAATAGAAAGGTAGTGCGCGATATCTATAAAACGACAGGCCTTTGGTGACAAATACCCAATGCTTTTTTCTATGGTAAAACCAGCACGTTCAAATGATGTTTGCCATTGTCTCCATAAAAATACATGCATATGCTGCTGCTTCTGTCGCATGTAGGCAGTATAGGTATGCCCCAATATCATGCTCCCAAAAAGATTGTCTTCCCAAGGCTTTGCCATGACTGTTATATATATTCGTCCATTGGGTTTGAGGACTCTATACATTTCCTGAAGCACGCTCTGTATATCTGGTATGTGCTCTAAAACACAATTGGAAAAGACCGTTGAAAACGACGTAGAAGAAAACGGGAATTTTTTCCCATCGTAATATATGAGCTTTTTATACGCTTTCAATCCCCGTGCCTCTTCCAATCGGCTACCGTATATATCAATGCCAACGTCAATTGTATTGTCCTCTGTGAGGCAGGACACAAAAAAACCATCTCCGCACCCAACATCCAAAACAGGATGCATGAATTTCATGTGCTCATCATACAAAGCCAACTCTTTTGCGCGAATGAGAGAAAGAAATAACGGCCTATGTGAGAGGTACGTGTACAGATGCCTACTAAATGAATGTTTCATAGAAGTCGATAGTTTTTTTCAAAGAAAAAGTTTTTTCAATAGTCTTCTTTGGACGAATGTAGTGTGTCTTATCCTTTAAAATTGTTGAAATTGCTGAAGCGAGTTTATTTTTGTTTCTTGGAGGGACAATAATTCCCATCCCTGTTTTTTGAATGGGAATCCGAACTCCTGGTAAATCAGAGGCGACCACTGGAACGCCACAAAGCATCGCCTCAACTTGAACCATACCAAATGCTTCCGTTGAATTAACGGAAGGGAGAACTAAAACATCTAAAAGCGAATAAAACGCACCCATTTCCTCTTGTTTAAGACTCCCCAAAAACACGACATTGCTTTTCAGTTTCTTTATAAGATTGCATATCCTCCGTTTGTACGCTCCCTCCCCAATTGGATCACTCGGTCCGGCTATGACGAGACGGACTCGTTCCTTTATTTGTTTCATGGCTTCCAATAAATACTCTACCCCCTTCTCCTCAGCGAGTCGCGCGGCTACTCCAATAACTCTATCTGCCTCACCGATTTTCTTTTTCAACACTTTTTGAATATTCTTTTTGACAATTGGCACTGGCACAGGCGGAAAGATATATTTCGTTTTCTTTAAAAATGGACGCAGAATCCGGCTTGAGGCAGCATAATCTCTGGTATAGGTAATAACTCCGTCGGAAAGAGCTAATGAAATTGTATTTGCTATCTCCAGAAACGTCTGAATACAATCATTGATAAACCCTTTCGGAAGATCGATCTCACAGTGGTAAATTGAGATAACACGTTTACCACATAGTTTGGCTAAAAATGCCGTAATACACCCTTCCATCTGCGGAAGATTAACAAACAAGACGTCGGCTTCCTGGACGAGTCGCCACGAGTGGGTAAACCATCGAAAAGAAAGAAATCCTTTGCTTAATCTCAGAAATGGTTTTGCGCGAACAACAGTAACGCCTCTAATCACCTCTTTTTCTTTTAACCTGTCCTCATGTTGCATACATACCACCGTTACGTTGTGCTCGCGCTGAGATAATGCTTCCGCAAGCCGTTTACAGTAGAGCGTCAATCCGGAAACATAGGGGTGGTAGTACGTGATAGAGAAAAGGATGTTCATGATTTTTAAAAAAACTTAATGTTTATATATCTCCTCTAAGGCTTTCTCCAAGTAGGGAAATTTGTATTGATAGTCTTTTCTCCTGTCAGTCACATTGTAAATCCAGAAAAGTTTTGTTTTTGTTTTTCCTTGTAAGTATTGGATAATATCCCAATTGTCTTCAACATAATAATCGAGCTGTAGTTTCTTCACCACAGCAAGCTTGTGTTCATGTGGCTGTTTATTCTCCATATTGCGATAGACACCGGTAAAGATATGCCGCATGTGGAACCGGTCCAACCAGCGGTAGAGGCTCGGAGAAAGGAATCGAAACCGTGCAGTGATGAGATAAAATTCGATGTCATTTCGTTTGGCAAGGTGTTTCAACAGTGTAGTTCCTTTTGCAGGAAAAAAACTGCTTTCATGGACAATAATCCAATAAATCTGCTGCCAACGGTGCTTGGGTACCCAAAACTTCAGTTTTTCTATCCCTAATATCTTTTTTTTATATAAGGCAATTGGCGCTCGTATAATCCGAAATGGATTGTACGCAACAACTCCATCAAAATCCAAACCCACGCGAATTTTCTTTTTCATTGATTTACCTTCCAATTCCATATATCACGACAAACACAGATACTACCCAGAGACCTGAGGAGAGAAGAAGCAATCGATCCTTTACAATCAACTGTTGATACGACTGAGCCACCCCCACATACATGTTCTGCAGATACCGCATGATAGCAACAAGAACAAACGGGACTGTAGCCATAAGCCATTTTCTTCCTGAAAATGTTGAAACTCCGCTTATCGCCTCGGTCCCGAAGGTTGAGAGGAATGAAAAATACGTATAGGTGATAAATGTTGCTGTTGCGAGCATTGCTAGGTATGATTCAAGCACTTTTTGTGAATACGGGAATTGAATACTTCGTTTTGATGATTCGGCTAAACGTTCCTCAAATAATCTTTTCCCAACAGCAACAAGAAGTGACAGACAAAGAGCTGATAACGAGAGCCAAATAGAGATATGCCCATCAATTGCAGCTTCTCCAGCAATAATACGAAGAACATACCCTGCTGCAAGAGCAATGATGTCAACAATCCGTATGTACCGAAGGACAAAGATGAGAAGTATGTGAAGAATGGTAAAAAGAAATGCATAAAAAAGGAAATTCGTCCCCAAACTGACGCTTATCATTAGTCCTATACTTTCAGAGACGATTGCTGTAATCCAAGCGGTTTTTTTGGTGACACTCCCACGAGCAAGCGGACGGTTCTTTTTTCCAGGATGACGGATGTCTGACGGCATATCGATAATGTCGTTGAGAACATAATGCGCTGAGGAAAGAAAAGAAAACGCAAGAAATGCTACTGTGCTTTTTAGGAATAGCTCCGGGATAAAAAGTTGTCCGGAAAAAACAAGAGCAGCGTACACTGCACCGTTTTTTACCCATTGCCGGAGACGCATGAGTTGAAAAATTGGAATGAGGTTAGTAAACCTACGGAATTTCTTCATAGAGAAAATTTGTTTTGAGTATACGGTTGCTTTGAAGAGAATACAAGGTCCCTGTAAGGTTTGATATGCTACAATCGACATCATGAGAATTGCAGTCATTGGAGGTGGTTTAACTGGACTCACCGCTGCATATGAACTTGCCAAACGCGGGATTACAGTTACAGTTTTTGAAAAAGAAGCATTTCTTGGAGGACTTGCAGGAGGATTTAAAAAAGCTTCATGGAACTGGCATCTCGAACAGAGTTACCATCATTTTTTTACAAATGATACAGCACTCCTGTCTCTAGCGAAAAATCTTGGTATAGATGATAAAATCATCATCCGTCGTCCCGAAACAGCAACACTTACTCCCCTTGACCATACTATCTATCCTTTAGACTCGCCTCTTCATCTTCTTAAATTCTCTCCCCTATCCTTTTTTGATAGACTCCGTACCGGCGCATTTTTAGCATTTTGTAAAGTGTGGCCGTGGTGGCAACCACTTGAAACCATAACAGCCAAACAGTTTGCCATCACCCTGGGAGGATTGCCTGGATGGAAAACAGTGTGGGAGCCTCTTATCGTCGGGAAGTTCGGATCGTATGCTAATGATATATCCGCTTCCTGGCTCTGGGCGCGGATTTATAAACGGACGACCAGGCTTGGTTATTTTCGCGGCGGATTTCAAACACTTCTTGATGCTCTTGAAAAAGCAATTAAAAAAAACGGTGGAACTATATTTCGGAACACCAATGTAACCTCAGTCCAATATGATATGAAAAGAAAAGGAGAATCAAATAATACGACGTTCGTCATAAATCATACGTCTTGTTTTGATCGCATTCTCATCACTGCCCCTTCCTCTATTGCTACTTCACTCATGAAATTTCCAAAACAGTATATAAACTCATTGAAATCAATATCACATCTTAATGCTCAAACATTAATTTTGGAAACCAAAGAACCAATTCTTAACAAAACTTATTGGCTTAATATTAACGACAGATCCTTCCCCTTTATTGCCGCTGTTGCTCACACGAATTTTATTGACATAAAACACTACGGAGGCCATCACATCACCTACTTTGGCAATTACTTGCCAGCCGAACACCCCTACCTCTCTCTATCCAAAGACCAACTCTTCCATACATTTGAGCCATACATAAAAAAGATTAACCCTCATTTTTCTCGTTCCTCACTTCTTTCTCCTCCACAAATGTGTACCATTCCACATGCTCAGCCTGTCCATACAATCCGTTATTCGTCAAAAGCGCCAAAATTCGAAACACCAATTCCCAACGTATTTCTTGCAAACCTCGACTCAATTTTCCCTTGGGATCGCGGAACAAATTATGCAGTTGAGCTAGGAAAACACGTAACAGATTTTGTTTTATCTCCTTGTTGAAGCATGTGATCAACCCCGAAATTCTGAACTGATAAAGAAGCATAATAAACCGCCTTTTTTAGGGCGTGCTTTTCATCAACTCCTTGTGCTCTTAGAGTCAGAAATACAGAAGCAAGTGTTTCTCCGGCGCCTGTACCGTTCACATAGTGAACTTTCTTTGCACAAACATGGAAAGCTTTCATATTCGGATAAATAATTGTTGCACCCTTTTCCCCTAGTTTTAGAATTACTGGTACTGAAAAATGCAAATCTCTATGCCTTTTTTTCAACCATAACGCAACTGTTTTCCATTCTTCTTCGTTAATAAAAATATACCCAGTTGCCAAACATAACGCTTCATACGTTTCTTTTGGATTTTTTCTCGCATAAGCTTCAAAAGCATCAATGCTTATCTTTGTGTGCGGAGATGTTTGCGAGTTATACCGTTTAAACCATAATATTTGCTGTTTAGGAGGAGCAGTTGCAAGATGGATATAATACGCAATCCGATATACAGGCGGAAGCGGTAGTGATACAACAGTATCTCCCGCTTCTAAAGATCCCCGAAACATCCGTTGAGCACTCGTTTTTCCTATCTCATGTAATTCAAACCACGCAGTCTTTTCACCTCGAGCGTTTTCTATACCTTGAGTATCCACACCGTACTGTTGCAGTTGTGAAAGAATAGTCTGACCTAATTTATCCCCCCCCAATCGTCCGACTACTCCTATAATTTGCCTAGATTTCTTCACTAATGTAGCAGTAACGCTGGTGTAATATCCACTTCCCCCAAAAGTTTCTTTTTTTCTCCTGTAGGGATGATATCAGTATTTTTTGCGAAGTGGCCGACAAAAACAACAGGACCATGAGTTATTATTCCCATTGTTTTTTAAATTTCTCGATTAATGTACGAGTGGATGAATTCATCAATAGCTCAGATGCTTCTTCAAGACTAAACCATCTCCCATCGGAAAATTCTTCTTGCTCGAGGCGCAATTCTCCAGATACATACTCTGCAAAATAATTTATAAATACCAAGTGTTTATCAGGTCGGTCTGACTCTTGTATGCTCTCTTGAACTGATACGAATCTGGGATGTGATATTGTAAAACCTGTCTCTTCCGACACTTCTCGAAGCGCACATTTATCTAATCTTTCTCCAAATTCCACATGACCTCCTGGTATGGTCCATAAACCACCAAATTTCTTCCCTGTTGCGAGAAAAATTTTCCCGTCTTTATCGTATATAAGGACACCAGTTGCAAGTTCTGGATAATTCATAGATCGATTGCTTGGCGTTTTAAGCTCTTATTCCTATACAAGGCTACTCCTTTTAAAGCGCTATCACAAGCACATAAGAAAAATGAACTAATTGCATTATGTGTGTAATGTTGTGACACATTAAATGTTTTTGAAACACTCTCGTCGACACACTCAGCAGCAACATGAGCTATTTTCAATTGTTTTTCTGGACTAATATGAAGTACGTCTGAAAAATACGGTTCAATAGAATTTGATGCATCTAATAGAATGGCTGACCTGCCTGAAGGAGGAAGAGCAGTTGTCGTTACATTTCTCAATAATCCAGACCTTTTTATTTTTTCCCCTAACAATACCCAATCCTTTTTCTTAATATGTGGCGTCTTGATATGACCATATCGTTTTTCAAGATAGTTATACCGAGAGTAATCCGATACGTTAAATGCCCCAAACGAACCACGGGACTGTGCTAATATGTGTGATGCGACTTTAGAATGATAGTTTATAAAGACAAGAATCTCCTCTAAAATTACACACGACTTTCGTGAGCCATAAGGTATATTCATCACCCGAAGCAAATCAGCAAATCCACACACTCCTATGCCTATTTTTCTTTTTGCTTTAATAAGATTTCTTGATTGTACAGTAGGAAGAACTGTGCTCGAATATTCAATCGCATCATCTAATACTCGCACTAACAACATCACTACAGCTTTCAGCTGATCATAATCAATTGCTTGCTTATTTTTATTGTAAAATGAAAAAAGGTTGACATAGCCAAATTGACACACTTCTCCAGGAATCAGTCCTACTTCCGCACAAGGAGCAGTTGTCGTGTATGCTCCGAGCTCACGAAGTGGATTATTGAAATTCATTCTATCAAGAAAGATAAGACCAGGATCACCACAATGGTATACACTCGTAATAATTTTATTCCACAACTTCCGTGCTTGCAGCTTTTTTCCATTTTTTAAAACAATATACGCGTTGTGCTTCACCGCCTCTACAAAGGCATCGTGGATATTTATTGAAATATTAAAATGCCAAAATTTATCTCGAACTAATTTCGATTCAACAAACTCTTCAATTTTTGGGTGGTCAATACTAAGGATGCCAATGTTTCCGATATATCTATCATACCGTTGTGTAGCACTTTCAGCTATAGATAAATCATTTAGGATGTTGAGGATTTTAACCGGATCCTCTACATCGTCAAAATTAAAACCAGACCCCATATTTTGCTTATAATAAGGAATTATGATTTTCCTGATACTACTGATATCTTTTCGTAAATCTACAGGGATCGCGACACACGAAGATAACGCGCGATTTTTGTGATTCTTACGGCCAGCATTGGTGAGAGTTGGTGAACCTAAAATGACATTTTTATTTTTTATATAGCGTTCAAATGTTTTGCGGGCAATTTGAGAAGTAGTACTTTTTTCATGAAAAACTGATTTTTCAACAGAAAAAATAGTCTGAAGAACACGGTTAATCACATCTGATGGCGATTCATCAACATCAAGTATTTTTCCTTTTTTCATTACCTCTATAGCGCGTGTTGAAAATCCAAACAACCCACTCATACAAGTATTATATTCAAAAATATTCAAGAAGCAATTTTTTAGTTACTTCTAATAAATAAAATAAATATTTATTCAATCGCATAATGTGTTATTTAATTATTTCTATAAGTCCCCTCTCTCTTGACAACGTCCCACTGTCACGCTACTATCCAAGCACTATAAGATTTTAATAAATATTATTTTTCTTAATAAGCAAATTAATTATAAAAGTCGTTCTGGTATTTCTTTATTTTACGGGGAATAGTTTGTTGGGCAGGCGAACTATTTCCCATAGAGTGAAGAAGTGAAGAACGACTTTTTTTCATATTTTTTTCTCCCATTTGAAGCTAAATAGTGGTAATGCTTTTAGAGGTAATAGACAATCTTTCTGATAAAAATCAGCTTCAAAAAAATATTTGACAGATTATTTTTCTGCCTGTATTGTGCTTCGTTATAAGGTAATAAGATATCTTGCCATATCCTGTTACTGTAACGAAAAAGCATCACTATTCGTAGCGTTTTCTATTCGAAAGAATAGAATCCCAAACCCAAAGTGCTAGCGGTAGTGATGCTTTTTTAATACACATTACTCTTTTACTGTCTTCTGCTGAATTTTTCCTGAATATTTTACAGCGTAAATACCGGAATACTTAATCCTTTTTTCTTTAGTTCCTCAAATTGACGTCGTACATCAGCTTCAAAATGTTGTCTCTCTCGAACCATTGGAGAAACTCGTGTCTTTCCGATCAACTTTCCCAAACCCAATTGTGTTAGCAGTGATTTTATTCCCATGACTCTATTTAAAAGACTTTTTTTCCATCTGTCAAGTCCTATAGGAAATTTGCTGTTCAAAAATGATAGACTTATAATTATTTTAAGCATATTATATCCCATTAATACGCTCTACTAAACTTCTAATAAATTTATTGTGGATAACTTGTGAATACTACAATAACTCTTGATGAAGTGGGTCTAGAATTTCAAATGAAGATATCTCTCAACTTATTTCAATCTGGCAAAAAAGAGTTGCCCAGCTGGGGTTTGATGAACTTTTGTGATACTCACAATAATATCCTGTCCTATTTTATCTTTCGTGTCTTCAACAACAACCATGGTTCCGTCACTTAAATACCCTACCCCCTGCATACGTTCTTTTCCTTCATGCGTGATTTTAACTGTCACCTCTTCGCCTGGAATAAGCGGAACTTTAAGAGCTTGTCCTAAATCATTAATATTCAATACTTTTACCCCATTAGCACGGGCAACTTGTGCTAAATTAAAATCAACGGTCATGAGAGGTATTTTCCATCGTTTTGACAGCATAACGAGCTTCTGATCAACTTCCTTAATTGTCGGGTCATCGTCAGACACGAGCATGGTTGTAACCGACAAATTGACCTTTTGTCCTTTGAGCTTATTAACAACGTCTAATCCCCTCCTACCTTTCATTCGTCGAATCGGATCTTGAGCATCGGCGATATGTTGAATTTCTCCAAGAATATACTGCGGGATTAGGAGTGTTCCCACAAAAAAACCGCTATTGACGATCGTGATAATTCTGCCATCGATAAGGACGCTCGTATCCATAAGGACAGGATGTTCACCTTTAGGCAACGGCGTTTCCTTTTTTTCTATCTGTACCTCTTCTTTTTTTCGAAACGGAAAAGCTGTGAGGCGACCAAACGCAAAAAGGTTTTTCACTATCTCACGAGCAAGCTCCCGAGTAAATTGCGGGCTTGCTTTCACGGTTGTCCGCCCCTGGGATACTTTCTTCCCAGGAGGTGAAGATGGTTTAGCAGGAATAAATCCTTTTTTCATCGCCCTTTAGTATACCATACGGTTAGAGGAAAACTTAACGAATAGCTTGATGTACCAAAGAGAGGCTTCTATAGGTTTTTGATGCAATAATAGTTGTATACCCTAACCGTTTTGCTTCTTTAATCCTCCGCTCTTCTTGAGACACAGATCTAATTTCACCCAAAAGCCCGAGTTCTCCAATTGCGACGGTTTTTGCATCGATTGGAATATTTTTAAATGATGAAATGATTGAAAGAGCAACGGCTAAATCCGCAGCGGGTTCAGCGATTTTTAATCCGCCGCTCACATTAACAATAATATCCGAAGTTCCTAGTGGGAGACCGAGGCGCTTTTGAAGGATAGCCACGAGAAGCTGAAGTCTGTTGTAATCAAAACCGTTAGCAATTCTTCGGGGAATAGGGAGCTGTGAAGATACGGTTAACGCCTGAATTTCAATAAGAATCGGTCGGCTTCCTTCTAAAATTACAGTCACAACAGATCCGGGAACATTTTTTATCCGATCTTTCAAGAAGATCTCACTCGGATTTGTTATTTCGATAAGTCCTTTTTCATCCATTTCAAAAATCCCTACTTCTTCAACAGCACCAAACCGATTTTTAAGAGTTCTTAAAATTCTTGCATTTTGATACCGCTCTCCTTCGAGGTATAAAACGGTATCAACCATATGTTCCAGTACTTTAGGTCCTGCGATCTCTCCTTCTTTGGTCACGTGACCGATGATAATAACGGGAATCCCTTGTGATTTGGCATACTGCACGAGTTGTTCAGCACAATACCGAATTTGCCCGACGGCTCCGGCCATACCGGATAATTCTTCAGAAGATATTGTCTGAATACTATCGATAATGACAACATTCCCCTTCCATTCTCCGAAAGCTTCCTGAATGCCTTCTAATGATGTTTCTGAAAGGATAGATATGTTCGTGCCATCAATTCCTAACCGTTTCGCACGGAGTTTGACTTGTTCAGCTGACTCTTCTCCTGAAACATATAATCCACCGATGGAGCCAATTATATGAAGAAGGAGTGTCGATTTCCCGATTCCAGGGTCTCCCGCAAGGAGTGTTACACTCCCTGGGACAATCCCACCGCCCATCACGCGGTCAAATTCTGTAAAAGCACTTTTAATCCGGTTTTTCTCTATGTGTTTAACATCTGAAAGTCTCTGTGGTTTTCTTAACGACCTCACTCTTAAAGCACTGTGACCTTGTTGAGAGGTATCTTTTACTGTTTCAACCAATGAATTCCATGTTCCACATTCCGGACACTTCCCAAACCATTGAGGTGTCTCATATCCGCATTGCTGGCAAACAAACGTAGTATGTGATTTCATCTTCATACCACATTATACTGTATTAGAATAAATAGAGAATAATTATCTGTATCCGATTGGTTTTTCGGTAAGGGTCATAGAGAGGCTGATTTTGCGCTTATCACCTTGGATATCTTCAATTGTCACCATAATTTCGTCCCCTACTTTAGGCTCTTCACCTGGTGGAAGCTTGGAAATATGAATGAGCCCATCAATACCCGGTGAAAGATTCACGAATACGCCATACGGTGAAACGCGAGATACTTTTCCTTTCACTTGTGTATCTTTCTCAAACATATCGAGAACGTGTTCCCATGGATCCGGAAGCAATTGTTTAAGGGAGAGCGTTAACTTCCCTGTTTTTTCATCAACACCAATAAGTTTTACCTTTATTTTATCTCCAGCTTTTAGGTATTGATTTGGGTCTTCTACTTTTTCCCATGCGATTTCTGAAATGTGAATAAGTCCTTCAACCTCTACTGACTCTTTGTCTGATGGGAGGGTGAATTTGGCAAATGCGCCAAATGGAACTACACCCGTAACTGTTGCATCAACTGTTGCTCCGACCTCAATTGTAGAAAGTAATTCTTTCTGTTTTGCAATGATTTCTTCCTCTGTCACTGCGCGTTGAGAAAAAATGAGCCTGTTTGTTTGTGCATCCACTTCTATGACGCGTACCTGGAAATGACGGTTTGTCATTTTATCAAGCTGTCTCTGAGTTTGCGCGTCAAATTGAGACTGTGGGATGTATCCACGGAGCCCACTGTAATCAACAAGCATGCCACCACGAACAACCTCTTTTCCAGTTACTTCAACTGGTTCTCCTGATTTTTGTTTTTCAGATAACTCAGTCCATCGCTTTTCAAAAATACTCCTTCGAAGTGAAAGTACTGCCTGTCCACGATCATTTTCCGCAACAATTACTTGTGCTGTTACCTTTTCTCCGGGTTTTAACGAAAGCAGTGTTTCTTTATATGTTTCTAGTTCCCTATCAATGACAACTCCTTCTGTTTTTCCACCGACATCAATCGTGATTTCTTTGGGGGATACGTGTGTCACAACACCTTCCACAACATCTCCTTTTTTCAACCCTTTAATAATATAGCCAGTACCGGCAAGAAGTTCTTCCATTGTTGTTGGCTCTTTTGTTACTTTTTTCGGGGATTTTTGAGGAATTATTTCTTCAAACACCTGTTCTTTTTCGTCAATTGTCGTAGGTTTAGATTGTTGAGATTTGAGTTTTGCCATGAATCATTATTCCGCCTTTCCTTTAAGATATTCATATTATACCTGAATCTAAGGAATATTCCAAGCCCAATAAAAAACCCACTAATTTTAGTGGGTTATTTATCTTCCGTACAAAAAAACAGGATTGCCCCGGCGATGACCTATCTTCCCGGTTCCTTTAGAAACAAGTATTGTTGGCGCTGAGCCGTTTCACTTCCGAGTTCGAGATGGGATCGGGTGGGTCCAACTCGCTCAAATCACCGGAACAATGCTGTTTTCTTGTATTATTTTAATTTACTTTTAAACGAACGTACTTACACGTAAGGGATAATTCATTCCTTTCTTACATATCAAAATCTCGTTGGTGAGAACAAAGATCGAGTCTGTATAATATCAGACATCCTTTGTTCCCCGCAAATTCGGTCTATTAGTACGAGTAAGCTCATAGCCCATTACGGGGTGTACACTTCTCGCCTATTTACGTCGTCATCTACGACGGACCTTTCATGACGATTCATTATCTTGGGGTGGGCTTGGCGCTTGATATGCTTTCAGCGCTTATCCCTTCCAGATATAGCTACCCAGCAATGCTGACGCTCTGGTCAACAACTGGCGCACCAGGGATCTGTCCCTCTCGGTCCTCTCGTACTAGAGAGAGCTCCCCTCAAGAATCGAACGCTCACACAGGATAGAGACCGACAATTTTGTTATTTCACCATTTGGTGAATCTGCAGTCATTTCTGCTGCAATCTGCATGTCGCCATGCAGTTCGGACTATATCTTTCAGCCAAGGGCTGATCTGACGTATAGTCTCTGAGGTTTCAAAAATGAAGAAGAATTTCTTTCGTGTATCGCTTTCTAGTTTCCCTTTTGTTCGAAAAAACTAAATTAACAATATCTTGAAATCCCTCTCGCGTTAGATGATTCTTTTTTTCAATTAACTTAACCACTTTCTTAAAGAGAAGGTAGTCAGTATGTTTTGTTGTTTGCAGTGGATGAGTATCAAAAAATGGAAATACTTTTAATAATAAATCTTTCCTTTCTTTGACTATATATATCCATGTTTTATCACTGTTATTCTTCGCGTGGTTGGGTTTTAAATAACCGCATTCCAATCGCTTTTGTAACATTTTTAAAACATTTATGCTTCCTGGATTTTGACTTACATGAAATTCCGTTATAATTTGCCATCCTAACGGTAGATCTGTACGTTTACTGAATCCTACATAAAAACACCCTTCTCCATCAACAAAACCGGAAAAATAATCATCATGAACATTTTTGCTTACCTGCTGATTGTCCGCAGATTGTAATTTTTTACCTGTATTCATAGAGATTAACTAAACTCTATAAACCATAGTACTACATCATGCTCGGAGTTTCCAGCATTTAGTCAGATTTAAACCTATTTAATTAAATAAGTTTCCTTCGTTATTACCTCTAATATATAAATCGTAGAAGGAAGACAGCTCGTTAATAGTAATGTCTTATACTATAGGTCTACTGTCTCACGACGTTCTGAACCCAGCTCGCGTACCCTTTTAACCGGCGAACAGCCGGACCCTTGGGACCTTCTCCAGCCCCAGGATAGGATGAGCCGACCATGTTTCTCCGCAATTCCTTGCGGCATAGACTATACCACCACCCTTCACAATTTTTTTATGAAGGGGCTCAGCGTTTGATCTGCATGTCAGCAAATCTCATCTCACTATACAAAAAAGTATAGATCAAATCAGTCGTTACGGGGTCATGATGTTTAAATTTAAACATCAGACTTCCCTCGGTATTGCCCTTTGACCGGTTCAGTGGCCAGATGGGGTTTCACCGATATGAGCTGAATTATTCACTTAACAATTACTTGTTAAGGCGACATATCCCAGTATTGGGATTATCGAGGTGCCAAACCGCCTCGTCGATATGGACTCTCGGAAGCGATCAGCCTGTTATCCCCAGAGTAGCTTTTATCCGTTAAGCCCGAACCCTCCCACGAGGGTATCGAGGATCACTAACACCC
>Ga0172375_10001004_pt1 | contig 45626 bp, 34 predicted proteins | sample LakKiv1m_FD_114537 | JGI IMG/M metagenome (GOLD analysis project Ga0172375, IMG submission 114537) | Freshwater microbial communities from Kabuno Bay, South-Kivu, Congo - kab_092012_11.1m | ecosystem: Environmental > Aquatic > Freshwater > Lake | place: Democratic Republic of the Congo... | reverse complement strand
TTATATAGTTAAAATCCGTGCAATCGTTTCAGAACACCTTTGCCATTTTTGTTGTTATACTTTTTTTTCTGAGTGTAGCATGAATTATTGCGTAACCAGAAACAACTGAAAAGCCACCTGCAATCGTTGCAGTTCTGTTATATTTAACTCCTTTATCAAAAAGGGTTTTTGCCATAGCTTCTGTTTCGGCAATCCGGGATAAATCGAAATTATTGTTTGCCTTTAATTTATAAGACACAAATCCTGAAGTGCCAATTACAAAAACCGGGGCAGCTACTAACCGGAGTATATTATTGAGTTGTCTTTTTCTTACAAGAGTTCTGTCATAAGGAAGATTAAAATCAAAAGTATTGCCGTTAAGAGACGATCGTGCATTAATGACATTCCTGCCTGAGGTGCCTTTTTTCAGAAGAAAAAATGCTGAATCCTTTTTAACCAGAAGCTTTGCTATTTCATTGTTTCCCTGAATTTTAGCAATCATGGCAGGAGTCATACCCTGATCAGTTTTTATACCTGTTCTCGCTCCGTTGAAAATCAGTTCGGCAGCAGTATCGAAAAAATTCAGCTCGGATGCAATATGCAGGGGAGTATAACCCGTATTTCCGGAAGCATTAACATCAGCGCCATTCAGGATCAGTTGTCTGACAATCTCTTCATTATTAAGCATCACTGCAACATGTAAAGGAGTAAATCCTGAATTGTTTTTAAGATTCAGATCTGCCATGCCCGAAATAAGTTCCTTTGCATAATCATTGCGCCATGATAATATAGCCTGGTGCAACTCACTGTCGCCATTTCTGGCAGTCAAATTCACTGGGAGTGCGCTTACCTCAGTTGAGTCCGTTGAAGTATTTTCAACGGAATCAGGTGCGGCATGACCTATAATTTCACTTCCGGGATCACCAGGTATTATAATCTCATAATCAGGTAAAAATTCTGTAATGAAAACAGTATCGATGGTCCCTTCAGGTATAAGAAGCGAATCATTTATTTCTGAAACAATATCCGGGTAAACAGGTTTCGGCTCGCTCATGTCTGTTACAGATTCCTGAATATTAACAATCTGAGGTTTTGTATTTACAGCAAGCCTGACAGAACTTAAATCTCTCAAAGGGTCGTTTTTACGTGAAGTTCTGCTTTCTGATACTGATTTTAAAGGTTCAGTTCTTTCACTTCGGGTATCAGTTTTTTCCTCCGTAGCACGGGTTGGGGCAGGTTCGGTTTTTCTTTCAGCAAGACTCGCAGGAGATGGCTTTATTTCCCTTGTAACCTGTCCTGTTATTGCTTTTTCGGTATAACCGGCATTAGAGGCAGTACGAACAGGACTTGAATAATAAACATAAAATGGTACCTCAAAGCGTTTGGTTTCATTACCTTCAACAGGATTATACTCAACAATCAGTTTATATCCTCCTTCGAGGTCGAGTCGTGGTATTTTAATTTCGGCCAGATCACTTCTTGTCCAGCCCGACCATACTGAAAGCCTCCTGTCAATTGATGTTTCCGTTGCTTCTGGAATCTGGATCCTGTATCTGTAAGTCGATACTGCGAGCCGGTTCTTGAAAAAGCTAAGGTCAATATTGTCAAGAAGTTTTTTTGCAGGAGGTATTGGTGTGACAAAGTAAAATGGCTCTTGTTGCTGTTGCCGGAAATAAAATTTAATAAAAGTTGTAACGGAATTTTCGGTACAAAATGTCTTTTCGTCGTAAGTTCCGAAGCATAAAAGCAAAATGACCAAAATGTATTTCATTACTCCGGTCAGGTAAGATAATGTAATATTAAATCCAAAAAAGAAAGGGTCGCTCTGGTATTAATTCAAATCACATAAAATTAGTTATTCCGGGCTTTATTTCATAATAATTTTGATAAACCATTTTAATTTAATGATTAATAGCTTACTTATTTATAAGCTAATAATCAGGCAGATACTTAAATCAGTAGAATGACATTAAATCACAAACAAGAATTTTTTACCGATTGTTAACCGTGTAACAGTAATCCTGTTGTTAAATCAGAACCGGAATATATTACGGAAAAGGGTACTTGTTAGCCGGACAGGGCACTTTATAGGTTTTATGAATAATTCCTTTAAAACCTGATTAATTTTGAATCCGGTAAAGTATCTAATTAAAACCGGAACATACTGAGAGTCCGGCAGAATTTTCCCCTGCTCGCAGACCATGCAAGCGAGCTTTCCCAAAAATGGACCTCTCCCCGGGGTCCATTTTAGCATAAAAAAACAGGGACATTGTTCGATGCCCCTGTAAACCTACTAAAACCCAAAAATACTAACCTAAATAGCCCTTCAGCAATCTGCTGCGAGAGGTATGTCTTAATCTTCTAATTGCTTTTTCCTTAATTTGTCTTACTCTTTCACGGGTAAGACCAAATTTTTCACCTATCTCTTCAAGTGTCATTTCCTGGCAACCAATGCCAAAGAAATATCTGATTATATCCCTTTCACGTTCAGTAAGAGTTGCCAGAGCCCTGTAGATCTCCCTTGAAAGAGATTCATCCATAAGTGTTTTATCTGCCACAGGAGAATCAGAATTCGTAAGAACATCGAGCAGACTGTTGTCTTCACCTTCAATAAATGGGGCATCAACAGAAACATGTCGTCCTGATACTTTTAGCGTATCAGTTACTTTCTCCTTGGGCAGTTCAAGTACATCAGCAAGTTCCTCAGGCGAAGGAGTACGTTCATTCTCCTGTTCGAACCTGGAAAATGCTTTGTTTATTTTGTTAAGCGAACCAACCTGGTTAAGAGGAAGCCTTACAATCCTTGACTGTTCGGCCAGTGCCTGTAGAATTGACTGCCTGATCCACCATACTGCGTAGGAAATAAATTTGAACCCTCTTGTCTCATCAAACTTTTCAGCAGCTTTAATAAGTCCAAGGTTTCCTTCATTGATAAGATCGGGAAGACTTAAACCCTGATTCTGGTACTGTTTTGCCACTGAAACTACAAAGCGGAGATTGGCTTTTGTAAGTTTTTCAAGAGCAGCCCTGTCCCCCTTTTTTATTCTCTGAGCCAGTTCAACTTCTTCTTCTACAGATATCAACTCTTCTTTACCAATCTCCTGCAGGTATTTATCAAGTGATGCACTTTCCCTGTTTGTTATGGATTTGGTAATTTTTAGCTGTCTCATTATGCCTCCGAAAAAATTTCCGCAAAGATATTGCTTTATTATGTAATAACAAAAAAAAATCAATAATGTTAAATACAGGGGATTTTTCAAATAAAATCCCCTGTATAACAACTACTTAATATTTAGTCTTTAATTCCTGAATGAATAACTGAAGAATGTTCCGTTCGACTGTATGCCCTCTATTGAACTCAGATTATTTCCATTATCAGTTGCAGACCTGACCTCTGAAGCACTCTTTACTCTTTTACCGTTAACGCTTAATATTATATATCCTTTTTTGATTCCTATATCCTTGAACTTACCATTGCTAAGTTCGGTAACCTTTACTCCATAGTCAATATTGAATTTACTCTTATCTGCGGATCCAAGAGATTCAAGACGTGCACCATAAACCTCGCCGGCAACTGATTCATTCATCCCCGGTTTTACAATATTGGTATTACCTGCAACATTTTTCAGGGTTATAGGAACAGTAACTTCTTTTCCATTTCTGATATAAGTAATATTGGCTTTGTCGCCCGGACGATGCTTTCCAACCTGTTCCTGCAGCTCTGAAGGGCTGGCGACATTTACTCCATCAAACCTGATAATAATGTCATTTTCCTTAAGTCCCGCAGCTTCTGCCGATCCACCTGAAATAACGTTGGCAATACGTGCACCTTTAACCTCGCTGAGTTTTAATTTTTCGGCATCTTCCTGTGTTACCTCTGTTATGTTGACACCAATTATAGCCCTCTGGACCTCGCCATACATTTTCAGATCCTCAACAACTTTCTTTACTATTGTAACAGGAATTGCAAAGGAGTTGCCTGCATAGGCCCCACTGGGTGATACAATTGCGGATGTAATACCGACAAGCAATCCTTTGGTGTTTACAAGAGCACCGCCACTATTACCCATATTTAGTGCAGCATCGGTCTGGATAAAAGATTCAATCCTCAAATCGTTATCCAGGATTCCAAGATTTCTTCCCTTTGCGCTTACAATACCTGCAGTTACAGTAGAAGTAAGGTTAAAAGGATTTCCAACGGCAAGAACCCATTCACCAAGCCTCAACTGGTCTGAGTCTCCGTATTTTATAAAAGGAAGATTCGCTGCCTTTATCTTCAGGAGAGCAATATCGGTGCTGGGATCGCGTCCTATTATCTCAGCAGGAAATGTCCTGTTATCATTTAGTTTGACTTCAATATCCTGTGCATCCTCAATAACATGATTATTTGTTATTATATATCCGTCATCCGAAATTATTACCCCGGAACCGAATCCCTGAACTTCCCTGGGTCTTGAATAACGGTCACCATAAAACCATTCCATTATAGGATTGCTTGCCTGCGGACCTACCATGCTTTTGGTTCTGACATGAACAACTGCATGTACAGTCTGTTCAGCAGCATAAGTGAAATCCACCTGTCCTTCCTGCATCTGAAGGGAAGTAAGGAGTGCCTTTGCATCAACCGGTTGAACACCTGCAGAATCCTTTGTTGCAAGTTCGGGAGATGACCGTCCTTCAATCTTTGTGTATGCAAACAATGCTATCGCTGCTCCTAAAACAGCCATCATCAATGCTCCTAATAAATATCTCTTACTCATATCTGTCATTTTTTTATGATTTATACTTTGTCATTTTTTCGATTTCTTTGTCTTGATAAAAGATTCTTATCTTTACAACCTGTTTTGAACATTTTTGTTCTGCAAAGTTCATGCATTTTTTATATTGCTTGTTATTAACTGACAAATATTTAACAACACTTTAACAATGATTGCTATACCTTTTAACAAATACCAGGGCGCGGGAAACGATTTCGTAATAATAGACAATCGTAATGCTGTTATTAATCCTGATGACCATTCATTGATCAGCAGAATGTGCGACAGGAGATTCGGTATCGGTGCTGACGGTCTTATACTGGTTAACAAATATGAGGGACTTGATTTTGAAATGGTCTATTTCAATTCCGACGGTTATGTAGGATCAATGTGCGGTAACGGAGGAAGATGTACTGCCAATTTTGCTGTAAGGCACGGTATTGCCGGAAAACATATGAGGTTCATGGCATTTGATGGTATTCATGAAGCATTTTCTGAAAATGGGACTATCAGGCTTCAGATGAGCAACATAAGCGGATTCACCATAGTTAATGGAAGTTATTTCATTAATACAGGATCCCCGCATTATGTTCTGTTCAGAAAAGATATCGCAAGTCTGGATGTCTTTAGTGAGGGAAAAAGAATAAGACAGTCTGACGATTTTAAACCAGGAGGGACCAACGTCAATTTCGTAGAGGTAGAAAATGATGGAATATATGTCAGGACTTTCGAAAGAGGCGTGGAAGATGAAACTCTTTCATGCGGGACCGGCGTTACAGCTTCTGCCATTGCTTCAGTCCTTTCAGGACAATTTGTCAGCAGCCCTGTAAATGTCAGGACCAGGGGGGGCAATCTGAAGGTTGAGTTTGAGGTGAAGGGAAACCAAATAACAAATGTATGGCTAAGCGGTCCTGCAACTTTCGTTTTTGATGGAACCTACATTATATAAAATGAAACAAAGTTCAACTCTGATAATTCTTCTGCTTCTGATTCCTCTGACAATTATCGAAGGTCAGCCCGGAAATACAGAATTGCTTGATGCCATAAGGGAAGTGGGAAAGAATTTCGGCGATCTCGATCACCGGCTCGATATTATTGAAAAGAAGATTGATGATGTGTACTGGTATAATAAGGTCGGTGATATAGCCTATATTGACAAAGTTTATATGACAGGCCCTCCTCTTGCCAAAGAATCAAACCCGACAGGTCAGGGCGCCGGAAATCCTGTCAAATTCTGGAGTTATATTTTCATCCCGAAGGACGCTGATCCGTCAAGGAAATACCCTCTGCTTGTTTTTCCACACGGAGGTGTACATGCCAACTTTGACACATATTACACACATATTGTCAGGGAGATGGTATCGCAGGGATATATTGTAACTGCGGCAGAATACAGGGGATCGACAGGATACGGGAAAGCCATGTTTGACAAGATTGATTACGGAGGCCTTGAAGTTCAGGATGTTGATGCAAGCCGCCAGTACATGATCGACAATTATTCCCTGGTTGACAGTGACAGAGTTGGGATTATTGGCTGGAGTCATGGCGGGTATATCGCACTTTTCAACATTTTTGAATATCCAGGGAACTACAAGGTTGCATTTACGGGAGTTCCTGTAAGTGACCTGATTGCCAGGATGGGTTATAAGGACCAGGAATACCGCGACCTTTTCTCAGGACAGGCCGCAATTGGCAAAACCGCTGATGAGAATGTCGCTGAATACAGGAAGAGGTCTCCTGCTTGGCAGGCAGGAAAATACCAGAATACCCCGCTGCTGATACATACTAATACAAATGATGAGGATGTTAATGTCCTCGAGGTTGAACATCTCATCAAAACTCTAAAAGCCGAAGGCAAAAAGAATTTTACATATGAGATTTTCCGGAATATGCCCGGGGGACATTCATTCGACAGAATGGATTATATGGAAGCCAAGGAGATAAGGTTAAAAATATATAATCATCTCAATAAATATCTCAATCCTCCGAAACCATTCAAATCTGTAAGGGATCTCCAGAAGGCAGGCTATGGTTTTAACTGAAAATGACTATGTCTCATCAGAAAAATGACGTCATAGAGATATCATTATGATATTATTATGACAAAGGAAAAACTATATGGTAAAACGCTAAACGACCTGATAGCTGTTGCAAAACGGATCGGGCTACCCCGATTTGCGGCAAAACAGATTGCCGACTGGCTTTACAAAAAGGAGATAACCAGCATCGATGAAATGACGAACCTTTCAAAAAGAATGAGGGAAGTTTTGTCATCAGAATATGAATTTGGACTATCAGATCCTGTGAAATCGTCTGAGAGTATCGACGGAACAAAAAAGTACCTTTTCAGGGTACTGGATAATAAATACATAGAGACTGCATATATTCCCGATAACGAGCGTGCTACAATCTGTGTTTCATCACAGGCGGGCTGTAAGATGGGATGTGTTTTCTGTATGACAGGGAAACAGGGATTCCAGGGAAATCTGACATCAAATGAGATTCTTAACCAATTCCGCAGCCTTCCGGAATTCAGGAAACTCACAAACATGGTATTCATGGGAATGGGCGAACCACTCGATAACATAAATGAGGTGATGCAAAGCCTCGATATACTGACAAGCCCCTGGGGATATGCATGGAGCCCTACAAGAATTACTGTAAGTACGGTAGGCCTGAAAGGCACAATAGGTGAATTCCTTGAAAAAAGCCGCTGTCACCTTGCCATAAGCCTTCATTCTCCGTTTGAAGATGAGCGAAGGCAGCTGATGCCGATCCAAAGGACAAATACAATAAAGGAAATCCTTGATATAATCAGGGAATTTGACTTCAACAGCCAGAGGAGGGTATCTTTTGAATATATCCTTTTTGAAGGCCTTAACGATACCCCCCGTCATATCAAAGAGCTGGCAAGAATCCTCAACGGCATAAAATGCAGGATAAACCTTATAAAATTCCATAAAGTACCTGGCTCTTCATTCAGAAGCCCGGGTGAAAAGGAAGTCATTGAATTCAGGGAAGCCCTTAATGCAAAAGGAATCCTGACAACCATTAGAGCCAGTCGGGGAGTCGATATACAGGCAGCCTGTGGATTACTTTCGACCCTGGAACAAAACAAAAGCAGATAACCATGGAGAAAAGATTCTGCTTAATCTTATTATTTTTTTTACACCAGTTCTCCTATAGTCAGCAGAATGCTCTTGAATCCCTTTTGGCTGATTCTTCCATGGCAGGCGCTTCGGTAAGTATCTGCATACTTAATACGTCGGATAAACTTTCTGCTTTCGAATTCAATAGTGAAAAAAGTCTTGCACCTGCTTCAATACAAAAACTTATAACAGCCGCAGCAGCCATTGAACTTCTGGGAGACGACTATACCTTCACAACACAGGTCGGATATTCTGGAACCATCGATAAAAAAACTAAAACTCTCTCAGGCAATATAATTCTGAAAGGTGGAGGTGATCCGTCACTCGGTTCAGGATACTTTACTTCCCATTATGGAAATTTTAAGGAAAAATGGATATCCTCTATTAAAAATGCCGGAATAAGAAAAGTAAAAGGCAGTGTGATAACTGATGATTCAAGATATGATTACCAGCCTGTACCACCCAAATGGATATGGGAGGATATAGGCAATTATTATGGAGCGGGCGTTTATGGCTTATCAATATTTGACAATTCATATGAGATCCATTTCAGAACATCAGGAGAAGGCTCTGTTCCGGTGATAACAAAGATAAAACCCGTGGCCTGTTCGATCCCTGATCTGTCAAACATTCTTTCAGCATCAGGAACTGCAGATAAAGGTTATGTTTTTTCTGCACCTTATAACAATTATGCGTGGATAGCCGGAACAATTCCCGTAAATAAATCTGATTTCATCCTCAAAGCATCAATTACCGATCCACCGCTGGTATTGGCAAAGATCATAAGTCAGATGCTCGATTCGGCAGGTGTTGCAACGACGGGCGAGCCTTCAACGACAAGAATCCGGAAACATACGGTTGATGAAAATGTCACTGTCATAGACCTGGTTAAATCACCTCCGCTTAAGGATATTGTCATGGTCATGAATCATGAGAGCGTAAATCTTTATGCAGAACACCTGGTCAAGGAAATTGGCAAGGTCAGGATGAATATGGGAACAACTGCTGCCGGATTAGAGGCTATCAACCTATTCCTTACTGATTCGGGAGTCGACACAAGAGGTATTTTTATTGAGGACGGCAGCGGGCTTTCTCCCCAAAATCTAATCACTTCAAAAGGAATGGCAGAGTTATTGTCGATCATGAAAAAGGATTCCAAAAAATTCAGTTCTTTTTACAACAGCCTCCCTGAAGCAGGAAAAGCAGGTACACTGAAGAATTATTTCAAGGATTCAGTTTTTAGTTCGAATCTCAGGGCAAAAAGCGGATCAATGACAAGGGTAAGGAGCTATGCCGGGTATTTTACAACGAGATCCGGAAAGGATATGGCTTTTTGTATAATTGTAAACAACTTTTCAGGACCACACCAGAGAATCATTACCGGTATTGAAGAAATACTTAAAGAGACTATTATAAAGAACTAATTATATTTGACTTTATGAATAATATTGTAGCTGTAAGGAAATGTGAGGAGTACGATTTCAACAAAATTTATTCATTTATTTCAGACATATATGACAGGTGCGGTGGTCCTGATGTCAGGAACAGGAAAGTTCTCGTCAAACCGAATGTGCTCTCTGATGATCTTCCTGAAAAATGCATAAGTACCCATCCTGTAGTTTTTGAGGCGATGGTCAGGTTTCTTCAGGAAAGAGGAGCTTCCGTTATTGCAGGGGACTCCCCTGCAGTCCATTTAAGAGGCTTCAAACCTGTAAAGTCAGGACTTGCGGAAGTATGCCGCAGAACAGGAGTTGAATGGATTGATTTCACTTCAAAACCTTGGGAAATAAAACTGAGGAACGGAAAGATCAAGGTTGCTGCGGCAGCCTGTGAGGCTGACATTATTATATCTCTTCCAAAATTAAAGAACCATGAGCTTGTTTATTTCACAGGGGCTGTCAAAAATACACTGGGATTAGTCCCGGGATTTTCAAAGGCCAAGCAACATGTTCTTTATCAAAACAGAGAGAGCTTCAGCAGGTTCCTGCTGGATCTTTCCGAAACAATAACTCCGCAGTTTTATCTTATGGACGGTATAATGGGAATGGAAGGGTCTGGTCCCGGCCAGGGAAATCCGTTCAGGACTGGTGTTCTTATAGGATCCACAAATCCTGTTGCCGTTGACATTGCCGGAAGTACCATTGCAGGCTATGATCCGATTAAAATCCCTACCACAAGGATCGCCCTGGAAAGACAGATATGGCTAAAATCAGTTGATGCAATTGAATATGACGGTCCAATTCTATCATCATTAGTAAAGAAAGATTTCAAAAGGATACCTTTGACTCCAGACCGAAATATTTCTTTGCAGTTTATAAAGAAAAGAATCCCCTTTCTCAGAAAGTTCGAAAGAAGGCCTGTGTTTATTCACAATAACTGTACAGGTTGCCGGGAATGCATAAAGATATGTCCACAGAATGCTATCGGGATGCATCCTGAATGGCAGAACCGGGTAATTCTGACTGATAATAAATGTATTAGGTGCTTTTGCTGCAGCGAAGTTTGTAAATATCATGCAGTAAAAATCCGTATAAAGGTTTTTGGTACCTGAATTACCCGGATTTTGTAGATCATCGAACTGACAGGCTTATGCGTCTATCTTGGCATATTTAGCATGAGCTTCGATGAATTCACGTCGTGGCGGTACTTCATCTCCCATCAGCATCGAGAAAATATGGTCAGCTTCGGCAGCGCTTTCTATCGTCACCTGCCTGAGAGTCCTGGTTTCAGGGTTCATAGTTGTTTCCCAGAGCTGTGTTGCGTTCATTTCGCCAAGACCTTTGTACCTCTGAACATTGACGGTTGCATCTTTGCCCTGTCCCATCTCTTTCACTGCAGCTTCTCTTTCCTCCTCAGTCCAGCAATAACGCTCAGTCTTTCCCTTTTTAACAAGATAAAGAGGAGGGGTAGCAATAAACAGGTTACCACCCTTTATGAGATCCTGCATATAGCGGAAAAAGAATGTCATTATAAGAGTTGTGATATGAGAACCATCGACATCAGCATCAGTCATGATTATGATCTTGTGATATCTTAACCCCGATATGTTAAGAGCTTTACTGTCTTCATCAGTCCCGATGTTAACACCAAGGGCAGTAAAAATATTCTTTATTTCCTCGCTTTCATATATTCTGTGCTGCATTGCCTTTTCGACGTTCAGTATCTTTCCCCTTAATGGAAGGATTGCCTGAAAACGACGGTCGCGGCCTTGCTTTGCAGTTCCCCCGGCAGAGTCACCCTCAACAAGAAAAACTTCACATTTTGCAGGATCCCTGTCAGCACAGTCGGCTAGTTTGCCGGGCAGCCCTGATCCTGAAAATTCATTTTTCCGTTGAACAAGTTCCCTTGCCTTTCTTGCGGCATGCCTTGCAGTAGCTGCCAGTATGACCTTCTGTACGATGGCTCTTGCATCTTTCGGATTTTCCTCCAGGTAGTTTGTAAGCATTGTGCTCACTGCCTGGTCAACTGCACCCATCACTTCGTTGTTGCCGAGCTTGGTCTTTGTCTGCCCCTCAAACTGAGGTTCGGCAACTTTAACCGAAATGATTGCTGTAAGTCCCTCCCTGAAATCATCCCCGTTTATATCAAATTTCAGTTTGGCTGTTGCTCCCGAGTCCTCAGCATATTTTTTCAATGTACGTGTTAGCCCCCTGCGGAATCCTGCAAGATGTGTACCCCCTTCAATTGTATTTATATTATTCACATAGGAATGGACATTTTCGGAAAAGGAGTTATTGTACTGAAGAGCTATTTCTACAGGTATTTCGGTTTTATCGTATGAAATATGTATTGTCTTCTCGATAAGTCTTTCCCTGTTTACATCAAGATATTCAACAAATTCCTTCAGCCCTTCCGTTGACCTGAATTCCTCGTAACGATTTTTGCCGCCATTCCCGTTTTCAATCAATTCCCTCATATCAGTGATCGTCAGGAGAATCCCTTTATTTAGAAAGGCGAGTTCCCTTAAGCGTGCAGAAAGGATCTCAAAATTGAATTCAGTAGTCTGGAAAATCGTTGAATCAGGCTTAAATTTAATTATAGTCCCTGACTTGTTGCTTTCCCCTGTAATTTCAACTTCAGTGACAGGTTTGCCCTTTTCATATATCTGTCTGAATACTTTGCCCTCGCGCATTACAGTTGCCACCAGCTGAGCAGAAAGGGCATTAACGCATGATACGCCAACGCCATGAAGTCCGCCGGAAACCTTATATGAACCTTTGTCAAATTTTCCTCCGGCATGAAGTACGGTCATAACAACTTCAAGGGCCGATTTCTGTTCTTTCTCATGAAGGCCTGTCGGTATTCCCCTTCCGTCATCAGTCACTGTAAGATAGCCGTCTTCGTGGATCACAACATCAATTCTTGAACAGTAACCTGCAAGAGCCTCATCTATCGAATTGTCAATAACCTCATAAACAAGATGATGCAAACCCTTTATCCCAATGTCCCCAATGTACATTGCAGGCCTTTTCCGCACGGCTTCAAGACCTTCAAGCACCTGAATACTCTCAGCAGAATATTCAGAACTTTCCTGCAATTTTTTTTCATTCTCACTCATCATTCCTTTTATTACAACAACATTTTACTGATCAACCAGACCCTCTGTTTTAATGATTACATTCCCCTTTTAAACGTCTGATTTTATGAATTTTAAAAACTCCGACAAAGATACTTTTTTTGCTTGTTTTTTTTAGTTAAAACAAGTTAAAAGAAATCCACAATTCGGGAAAGAAATTAACATATTATGACTACCACTAAAGCCTTAAAATCCTGCAATTGAGGTTAAAGAACACTTAATAGCAAAATCCGGACCAGAAAAAAATGTTCGTTTAAAGACTGAAACTCCGATTCCTGATTACAGACTGTATGTAAATCCTGCAAGGAAACTGAACATCTGGGAAGGATAATAAGCCCATTCATGATATCTGTTCCATGAGATATTGTTCACTTTTATCCAGAAGGAGAGGATCTTTGTATACCTGTACTCAGCGCTTATTCCGAGGTTAACATGAAATGGTTCGTTTGTTATTTCAGGTTCCAGAGTCATCCATCCTGTAGGGCTTTTGCTTACCATAAGCTTTCTGGCTCCAAGGGCGGTAAACTCGGTCCCCGCAATTATTTTGTTCCTGAGGTTATAATAAAGTCCCAACTTCCCGTCCCAGTCGGGTTTATTCCAGGCATACGGATTTGCAGAGAGGGTATACTTGTAATAATTGGCTGATGCACTGAATGACATCCTGCCTGAAAAGTTCCCTGTTATTTCTCCGTGAAAATTCAGGATATCTGCATCGTCCGTGATAGCAAGGAAATGATTCCCTCTTTCGATCTGAGACAATGTATCAGGATAAACAATATTGGAAAAGAACAGCATGTCATTAACAAGAGAATAGGAAACCGACAGAAGATAATTTCCGCCCAGCCCGTTATTGCCTTTAAGACCTGCAGATATCTGAAGTGAATGATTAGTATCGGGAACCCGGAAGAGTGATCCGTCTGGTATTATGAAAGGATTTTGGGAAATAACATGCAGCGGGTCATTGTTCTCAAGCCTGCCATTAAGTTCGGAAAAGAATTGCATATACTCCGGGACTATTGTAAATCCGAAACTCAGATCAGGATGAAAAAAAAGTTTCGGCCTGTCGAAGGGATTCTTCTGAACTGACAATTTTAAACCCAGATTGAAATTCCATTGTCCGGAACTCTTTCTGACATAAGGATTAACAGTAAAAATATACCTTGGATCAAGTCCGAGCGGTTCTGAAAAAGTGTAATGATCAATAATGATCTTACCGCCAGTATAAAAGTCTTTATACAATTTTGAAAGTTCTCCATTGAAGCCTACATGGTTCAGAAATCTTTCACCGGTGTTCCGGAAATAATCGTATGCCAGTCCGAAATTGAAAGCCAGGTCAGTTGAATCAGGGTTCATTGATGCAAAAGAGCCGTTGAGCCCTATATTATAATAGTTCTGCCTTATATCATTCCGTGCAAATTCAAAAGGTTCCTCTGTATTGTAACCATATGCATATCCAGTTCTCTGAAGATACCCTGCAGTAAGACCGGCATAGCTGTTTCTGAAAAATTTCTTTCCAAAAAGGGTTGCATCATTATCCATGAAGCCGGCAAAAACCCTTTGTTTGTTTTCAAGAGGAACCTTTCCGTTTGATGAATAATGTCGTGCATACAGACCTACGGCCCCTTTTTTTGATCTGTGATTTGAGATACTCAGCTCTGCAAGCGGAGTATTATGGTTTCCCAGTCCGAGTTTAATATAACTTTTATATAGTTTCGGAAGCGGATCAGGAAGCAAAGAGGCAGCTTTTATGGTGGCTATTGAATAAGTCGGGGTAAATGGCCGGGAGAGCACATTATAGCTAAACACAGGATTTATGCTTGCACTGTCATCTATTTCAGGCAGGTAACTTTTTTTCCTGGCATCCGATAATGAAGGCTTGTATGGATTATATAGTGTAACTTCCCTCTCAAGGGTCGGGGTTTCCTTTTTTCCCTGCGCCTGGGCCGGCCACGTAATTGCCGCCAGAACGATAATTGCGAATAAGTATCTTTTTATCATCTCAGAACACTTTAACAGCTAAAAAAATCTTTCACTTTCCTGACAATTAAATCACTTTCCTCCGTCGATGGAAGAGAGTTTTTCATTTACTTCATCAAGTATCCCGTCATTGGTAACTGTGTAATACTCCTTAAGACTCTGAAGAGTAGCCCTTGCCTGCAGGTTATCACCCTTTTTAATACTTATGTCTGCAAGGAGAAGGAATATCTTTGCCATCCAGAATTGATGCGGCGAATTCTGATTTATAAACTGTGTAACGATTTTTTCAGACTCTTCAATACTGCCTTTCTTATACAGTATCTCGGCAACCCTGTACTTCGATTCGGCTCCCTCAATACTTACAATTTCATTTGAAGTCTTCCTGAAATCGGTGAGGGCCTGGTCAAACTCATTCAGGCTGTAATGGGCTTTCGCACTTATAAACACTGCCTCCCTCATCAGTTCTTCAGGAATGTCGGAGGAGCTTTTAATACGATCAGCAGCTTTTATACTCTTTGCAGCATCACCTTCCTGATAAGCTGACCTTAGCTGGCCCCTGAGCGCTGCACGCTTATTCTCAGGTACCGAAGTTATTCTTTCAAGTTGCTCATAACAACCAAAGGCTGCGGAATATTCCTCATCACTGTAAAGTATTTCAGATGCCGCTATCAATGCCTGTTCCATAAACTGATTATTGGGATTTTTGATGACCTCCCTGTACAAACCAAGTGCTTCATCCTTATTTCCTGACTTGCCTAGACATTCAGCAAGGTAATATTGTGCATTCAGCCTGAAGCTGCCGGTCTGGAATTCCCTGAGGTAGTTTCTGAATATTTCTGAAGCTCTCTGACAATTGCCGGCAATATACAAATTCTCGCCCGAAGCATATAGCAATGAATCCCTTTCGGCAACATTCACATCTCCCTGACCACGCGATCTGACATATGCAAAATAGCTTTCAACGTCATTCATCTCAACATATGTATTCTTAAGCCCGGTCATTGCATATCTTGCTTCCGGTGTTGCCGGGTAGTTCTCGATTACTTTTTTAAACTGAGCTACAGATTTCTCATTCTCTCCCTGATTGTAATAAAGCAAGCCTAGCTGAACAATTGCCCTTGGAACAAACTGGCTTGAAGGATAATTAGCAATTACATTGATAAAATCTGCTTCTCCGCTCCTTTGATTCTCAATTACCAGATAGGCCCTGCCCCTTTCGTATATTGCATTTGGAATATATGATGAGGAAGGGTATCTCGATACCAGCGAAGTGAGCATGTCAATTTTTCCCTTCTGATTATTCATAAGACCAAGGCAGAATCCCTTTTGAAACATTGCATAGTCCGCATCTGTTTTTCCGGCAGTGATTATCTTGTCATAGTAGCTTATAGCCTGAGAATAGTTAGTTGTTATAAAATAGCAATCGGCGATTCTGAGTCTGGTGTCAGACTGTATTTCGGGTTTTGAATCCGACATTGCCGGTTCAAATGTTCTGAAACGGGCAAGGGCACCTGAATAATCCTTCAGATTATAAAGGGCATATCCGAGATTATAGGTAACAAGTTTTGCTTCCTGCAGCTTCATTGATCCGGGAATGGCCATGAACAGTTCATAATCACTTTTTGCCTGCTCAAACTGGCCAAGTCTGTATTCAGCTTCTGCACGCCAGTAAATTGCGCGGGCACGAAGATCCCTGCTGTATTTTTCATACCTGAGCGATTTATTGAACAAGTCAACTGAGGCTTCAAGTTCCATGTTTCTGAACAGCTCAAGACCTCTGAAAAATGCGACTCTCTGATAGGCCGATTCCAGTCGGCTGTCCTTATTTCTTATCTTATCCAGGGCTGCTATGGCAGCGTTGTAATTTCGGATCTCCGTAAAGGTTGCAACCAGATAATTATATGCTTCCTCAATTTTATCAGAACCCGGATATAGTTCAATATATTCCTGGAATGCTGCTATCGCTTCACCAAAAGGAGATGATGAGGTTTCATAGGTCAGCTTTGCATAGTTGAAAAGAGCATCTTCCCTCAGCTTCTTGTCAAAATCGAGTTTCGAAGCCTGGCCGAATGCGAACTGAGCACGCTTTTTGTCACCAGCTTTGAGATAACAGTCCCCCAGAACAAACCAGATATTCTGGCTCAGGACATCCGATTTTGCACCTGTCGACAAAAGGGTTTTTATTGCTTTATCATATGCACCTGTTTTGTAATAACAAAATCCCAGCTGATATTTATCCTCCCTTTCCACAGATCTGGCTCCGGCAGAATATTTTTCCAGATAAGCAAGAGCTGCAGAATAATCACCCTTGTTGTAATATGCATCACCGACGAATCTGTAAAGCTCAGTTGCCCTTTCCTTTGGAGCCGCTTCCATAAGCTCCGGGGCTATTTCAAGAATTCCGTCATAATCTTTATTGAGATAAAGGATCTGAGCTATGTAAAAAGGAACAACCTGACCGAAGGTCTCATCATTCCTCAGCTTCATAAAACCCTCAAGTGCTGTCTGATACATTTTTTGCTCATAGGCAATATGTGAGAAATAGTAAATTGCAGGCGCGGTGTAATCTGTGTCAATATCCTTGATCTCTGAGAACATTGTCAGCGCTTTCTCCTTATCACCTTTTATATATAATGAATATCCATACCTGAAATAATATTCCGGAAGCTTTTCATTTTCCAGTTCCTGTCTGTTCACAAGTTCGTAGTACGAACACGCTTTCCTGTAATTCCTGTTCTGGTAGAAATAATCTGCAAGGGTGATCCTCGCTTCATTTATTTTAGGACTCTCGGGATGTCGGGCCAGAAATGAGGTCATTCTGTATTCTGCATCCGGGTTGTAAAGTTTGAGCGCCGACATGGCTGCATAGTAATCTGCTTCCGTGGTAGTGATATCCGGTTTACCGGTATGCTTTTTAATATAATCATCAAAGATCTTGATCGCAGGCGTATATTTTTCCTTATTGTACAGATCCATGGCCCTTTTAAAATCAGATCTTATGTCATCTCCTGAAAATGATGTCTGGGCAAGAGCCGGAAGGACAATCGCGGTCAGAAAAATTAATGCAAGTATTCTTCTCTTACTGTTCATAACTTATTTTTTTCGGCCTTTCATTATCTCAAAACAATAAGTACCAGAAAGCGCTTTCTGTTCATAACAAATTAATAATGAGTCATATATAACAACAAAAGATTTTTTCAGCAAACGTAAAATTACACTTATTTAACGGTGGCTTCCGGTCTTTATTACTGATTTTATTAACACTTAAATAGTATTTATCAATTCTTTCCTTATTTTGCATGGCAAATACCCGGAATATGGATGATCTGCACACTTCTGAAAGGATAATAGAATTGCAGAATTGCAATATCTGGCAACAGGATCATCTTGTTCTTACAGATGTGAATCTGGCCGTCAGCAAAGGGGAGTTTGTTTATCTGGTCGGGAAAGTCGGAAGCGGAAAAACGAGTCTCATTAAAACGCTGAATGCACAGCTCCCTCTCAAAGAAGGAAAAGGTTTTGTAGCAGGTTACGATCTGTCTGCAATTAAGGAAAGGGATATTCCATATCTCAGGAGAAAAACCGGAATTGTTTTTCAGGATTTCCAGCTTTTAATTGACCGCTCCGTAAATGAAAACCTTGAATTTGTCCTGAGAGCCACAGGATGGAAGGATAAAATTGAAATTGAAAAAAGGATTAACGAGGTCCTCGATAAGGTAGGGCTCAGTCTTAAAGGTTATAAAATGCCTCATCAGCTTTCAGGTGGCGAACAACAGCGTGTCGTAATTGGCAGGGCGCTACTTAACGAACCAGAGATTATTCTGGCAGATGAGCCTACTGGTAACCTTGATCCTGAAACCTCGGAGGGAATTATCAGACTACTCAGGGAAATAAGCAGCACCGGAAGAGCCGTCATAATTGCCACTCATAATTATACCTTGGTAAAGAAATTTCCCGCCCGTACAATCAAATGTGAAAATGGGAAGATTATTGAGGTAAAGGATGATGAGGAGATCGAACTGGAAAATCTTTAAGCAGGTTGCCTGGTACCGGGTGATTGGTGCCGGCTCCTGGTTGGTTCTGTATGGCAATCTATCTGTATTGATCAGACAGACTGCTGATCGAGGGTAAACTTAAAAAGCTCCCGCCATCCCTGGCATTCCTCTGTATCAAGAAGAGAGGTATTATGCCAGATACTGATAAAAAGACCACCAACCTTCTTTGTTTCACTGATCATTTCACTTATCACTTTGGCAGCAGCCTCAGGACCTAACTTTTTGTTATCCTTCATCATAACATCCATAACCTGAAAGGGGAATATCCTGAGGTCGGTACGTGTATTTTTCTTAAGATCAAAAAAGCCGAATGGTCTGGCAATACCGGCCCTGAATCCCGGCTCATCTGTGAAACCCATTGAATAATCTTCTTTTAAACCTGTTTCAATCAGGTTTCTGAAAGAATCGGGCATTCTGAATCTGAGAAAATGGAAACGGCTGGAAAGGCAATCTTTTCCTGTAATGCTGCCCAGACGCACTGCTTCAGTCTGCAGCGATCTCAGCTCGTGACCGGCCCTGTATGAAGGGTGAAGTCCTGTGCTGAATTTTTCATTGGTTTTGTTTATCATTTCCCTGTACTCCCTGTTTTTCCAGGAAGGATTTTTGTCAAACTCAGTCTGGTTTCCAGCCGGGAAAAAGAATTTAGCATTGACATTTCTCTGACTGCACTCCTGTAAAACGTAATCAAACGCCTCGGAAAAAGGATCCTTTATCGAACCTTTAATACATTCAAGCCTGCGGCTGGCATTTTTCGAGCCGGAAGTGATATCATGAATAAATCCCCCGATGTTACCCATCAGATCCTTTCCAAGAAATACAAAAGGTTCATCAGCATCGATTGTCACAACGGCCCTGAAATTATTTTTCCTGAATGTGACTGAAGGGAATCTGTGAACGAGCATCTTTGCCAGCTCTCTCACCCAAAGATCAACAACGGGTTTTCCAAGAAAACCATGTTTATATGCAACCGAATCACAGGATCTGAACCTGCCGTAAACATCAGGTTTGTAATCAAGATATTCCTCATACCGCGATACAAGGTAAAATGATGCAGCGAAGATATCAAACGGAAAATCTGCCTCCCTGTCTGAATGAAACAGTACTGGAAGTCCGTTCCATTGGCTAATATTCAAGGTCTGAACACTGACATCCTCATCAAACAACAAAGAGGAAGGTGCAACTGAAAATGATCCTGCAAGTTTCTTACCTGAATAGTTTATTACAGGACATTTACCGAGCTTTCGCCTGTCAGTGACAATTTCCCAGTTCACTCCAAGTATTTCACCAAAAATAAGGCCGGCAATAAATCTTAGCCTCGAAGTATCGGCAAAAGAAAATATTTTAACAGGCCTGGCATCCATATTAACAAAAATAAACAATTACAGACGGAATATTTATCCGCCTGATTGTAAAATTTGAAGATTAAACAGGGTTCTGTAACTATCTATTCAGTCTTCATCTCATAAGGTAGTCATCGAATAAAACCTGAAGATATGCCTTGCCTAGCTTTTCTGCATAATCAGGATCTGATCCGGTCTTAACTGCAGGATCACGGAGTTTGTGATCGTAAATAACTGTTGAACTGTCTGTTACAAAAGCAAATCCTTCATTGAATGTATAGAAAGCAAATGATCTTGACACCGGCAAAAGAAGATCCTTTCCGAATGGGAATTCTCCGTTAAGCTCAATCTGGTGAAGTAGTGTAGGTGTGATATCCACCTGGCTTCCAAGCTTTTCAATCCTTCTCCCTGTAGCCTCAAGAGCTCCACCCAGCCAAAGCATTGGTATCCTGAAAATTTCAGGCGAATATACAAGGTCATTGATGGAATTCCTCCTGCAATGATCGGCAACAAGGATAACCAGAGTATTTTTCCACCAGGGGGTTGTCTTTGCCCATTCTATAAAACTACCGACAGCCTTATCAGCATAATAAACCGAATTTTTAAACTTTGTAAGATCATCTTTCCCGTGGAAAACAGGATCCATTGGTACCTCAAAAGGCTCATGGCTTGAAAGTGTAAGCGCAACCGTAAAAAAAGGCTCTTTGATTTTGGTCATCGAATCCTTAAGCGTATTGAGGAAAACATGGTCATGAACGCCCCACTTTGAATTATAGTCCGACGGGTCAAAATTGTCCTTTGTTACTATCTCCCTGAATCCCGAAGATATAAGGAATGAGTTGAAATTAGCAAAATTGATATCACCTCCATACCAGAAAGATGTATTATAGTTCAGTCCGTTCATAATCTTAACAATGCTGTTCATCGATTGAGTCTTCCTGGGCTCTTTGATTATTGATACCGCAGGCTGTGCAGGATAAGCGTTCAAAATGGCCGGCAATGCTTTGTCAGTGCGGTTTCCGGAAGCGTAGAAATTTGAAAAGACCAGCCCCTCTCCTATAAGCCTGTTAAGATTGGGAGTTGTAAGTGAATCTCCTCCAAGAGGTCCGATAAATAAATTGCCAAAACTTTCAAGAATAATGAAGAGGATATTCGGACGTGTATTATTAAGCACCTTTTCGGGAGAACCGTTTCCTTCAGTAAGCTCACTGGTAATAGCAAGAGCTTCATCCTTATTAAGGAAGTTATATGGATTCTTCGTGGGTTTTCTGTGAAAAAGGGAATTTCCCACATTCCAGACGACATTTATCGCCGAATGATTTATAAAAAGATCATCACTGAAATATACAGTTCCGGCATTTATCGGGGCAACGCCGAAGCCTCCTCTTACAGGAATAATAAGTGAACCAAGAAGGATTGCAAAAACAAGTGTATAAGGCACCCTGTACTTAATCAGGACTGGTAAAGAAAACCGTTTATCTATAAACCTGTTGTAAAGGAGCCCGGATACAATTCCGAGAGCAATTATCCCAAGAAATGTAAGTATCACTGTCAGTGTGCTTACCGAGGCTGCCACCTCCTTTGGTGTCTTCAAATAAAGCATTGGAGTATAATCCATCCTGAAGCCCCAGTAGGAATAAAGCTCGGCATCGCCTATTATTATGGCTGACGAAATAAACAACAATATCCATGTGTATACTCTCATAAAATGCCTGTACCATCCACCCTTTAGCCACAGGGCGGGAAGAAGTACAAGCATCGGGATTGCAAGGATATAAGCCGTAACTGAAATATCAAGCTTTAACCCATGGGTAAATGTTCCCGCGAGCAAGTCCAAACTGAATCCTGCAGCCTCTCTGTGATGAAAGACCAGGAAAAGGAGTCTGGCAAAAAAGAAAAACAGGATCCAGCCTGCTGAATATGTCAGGAGTGCTATTAGTCTTCGCTTCATTTGAATTTTACGGTTTTATGTAAGATGCCTGAAATTTTCGCCTTAATAAAGAATGTAAGTAACGAACCGGAAATAATTATCATACCTGCTATGGTAAGCCATTCGGGATTTTCCCCGGGAACCAGCAGCCAGCTTAAAATCGCTCCCACTACAGGGATAATGAATTTCCACAGATTTAATTCGGAAACCTTGACTTCAGGACGTTGAAGAAGGCGGTACCAGATAGAAAAGGCATAAGCCGACATAAAGCTCAACCATAACAGATCCAGCCAGTAAATAACGGGGCGTACTTCATAAACCGGCCTTTCCACTGCCAGGGAAACCAGATACAGGACAACACCTCCTATACCCAGAGATGTTGAACTCAGAACATATGGATTTATCCCCCTGCTTTTTACAGATACGATTACATTGCTTGTAGCGGTGGCAATATTTGCAAACAGGATCAGAATTACACCGAGAAATTCCATAGCTGTACCGATCCTGAAAGCCTGTCGCCCGGCGCTTATAAGTAAAACCCCCGATATTCCGAAAACGATCGTTATGATCTTGCTTCTTGTCAACCTTTCCTCCTTGTGCATCATAGCTGCAACAACAGCGGTTACAAGAGGCTGGGAACCTACAATTACAGCCCCCAGGGCACCTGGTACCAGATTCATGCCCACATAAAACAATGAATAGTTTAGGATGGATTGCAGCATGGTAATTGTCAGAACAACCTTATGGTTCTCCCTCACCATTGCAATAAAATCCTTAGGTTTTACTGTAAAAGGCAGGATCATCAACCCTGAAAGAATAAATCTTATACCTGCAAAATGCAGAGGTGTATCATATTGCAGGCCAAGTTTAATGCCTGCATAGGCTGTTGACCATAACAGACACGCAATAATTGCCCAGATTACTGTATTTCTCCCTGTATCCACAAAGGAATAATAAGGGGGCAAATATCATGAAAAAAAACTATTTTTCCATCATATTCCAGTCCGGAGGATCGATACCCAAAAGGTGTCTCACAAAAAAATCACGCCTTTTTCTTTCTCCGTAAGGTCCTCCGCTCGTATGTCTGGCACCTGGCAGTAGCACATATTCAAAATCTTTGTTGGCCTTGATAAGAGCGTTTACAACCTGGACCGTTGATGAAGGATCAACATTATTGTCCATCTCCCCGTTCATGAGAAGCAGTTTCCCTTTCAACCTCCAGGCGTTATCAACATTCGACGACCATGAATACTCCTCTCCAACCGGCCATCCCATCCATTGTTCATTCCACCACATCTTGTCCATCCTGTTATCATGGCATCCGCATGAGGCTACAGCAACCTTATAGAAATCCGGATAAAAGAGCAGGGCTCCGGCTGCACTCTGGCCACCGGCTGAAGTACCATATATTCCTACCCTTTCAAGATCCATATAAGGGTATTTTTCGGCCGCAGCCTTCATCCAGAGGATCCTGTCGGGAAAGCCAGCATCCTTAAGGTTTTTCCAGCATACATCATGAAAAGCCTTCGACCGGTTTGAGGTCCCCATTCCATCAATCTTCACAACAATAAATCCAAGCTCTGCAAGCTGATGCATTGATGTCGCCGATGGTCTGAAGCTTTTTGGAACGAAACTGTCGTGCGGCCCGGCATAAATATCCTCAATGACGGGATATTTCCGGTTGGGATCAAAGTCTGTCGGTCGAATAATTATTCCCCATATGTCCGTCTTTCCATCTCTTCCCTTGGCAACAAATACTTCAGGTAACCTTAGCCCTGTTGCCACCAACCCTGAAATATCCGCTTTCTCAAGCTCCATAACCTGTGATCCATCCTCTGTTCTACGGAGCACAGAAACAGGTGGCGTATCAATTTTCGACCAGGTATCAACAAAATATTTCCTGTCAGGTGAGAAACTAGCCTCATGGGTTCCGGATCCAAATGAAAGAAGCTTAAGCCCCTTACCTTCAAAGCTGATACTGTAGAAATAAATGAAATAAGGATCACCAGGCTCTTTCCCGCTCGCTTTGAAGATTATCTGTCTGTTCTTCTCATCTACATTAACTACATCCCTTACAACCCACTCACCGGTCGTGATCTGGTTTTTCACTTTCCCGGTTTTTGAATCGTAGAGGTAAAGATGATTCCAGCCATCGCGTTCCGATGCCCAGATTATCTCACCAGTATCCTCAGCATCAAACCTGAACATTTTTCCGCTATAATCAAAAAATGTAGGTGATTCTTCACTTACCGCCACAATTGAGTTCCCTGTAACTGCATCAACCTTAATAATCCTGAAAAGCTGGTGTCCTCTCTTATTGTATTCATACGTAAAATAACGGCTGTCCCTGCTCCATTTTAAATTATCAACCGAGTACTGATCAGGGATGTCTGTATCATTAACTTTAATATGCTTTTTGGATTCGATGTCAAAAAGCTGAGGAAATTTCTGGGGAACGGCATCTCCGGGCTTCTGGTATTCATAGGAATAATGCTTTGGCTGGAGCTGATCGGCCGGAGAGGATTCAATATAATGAATCATGTGCTTTTCAGCAGGTTTTACACGGCATACAGCCAGCTTTTTCGAATCAGGAGACCATCTCATGAATGAAGAATAATATTCTCCAAGGCCACCGTCAAAACTTAGCTGATACTCCTTGTTTCCGCCCTTCTGCCTGATATATACATTATAATTTCTTATAAAGGCAGTCCATTTTGCATCAGGTGATTCAACGGGATCATTAGAAAGCTCATCCCTGAAGCCCCAGTCCCATCGATCAGACCTGCTTCGTTCTACAGTTTTTTCTCCCTTTTTAAGCTTATAGTCCTTAAGGTTACAGATCCAGTTGTTATTGTCATAAGTAAATGCAAAACTTAACAGATTGTCAGAGAATACAATATTTCTTATCGGGAGCTTTCCGGGATCGATTGCTGCACCAGTCTCAGCCTGCAGCGATTTTGCAAACCTGATGTGGTCGAATGCTGGTCTTTTGGAAGCTTTTTCCGCGTCTACGATAAGGTATTTCGTTCCATCCGGTGTGAGGTTCTCATAAAAAAAATTGTTTGACTTACCTATCCAGACAGGTCTTACATTCCCGTAAAATACCTTGTCCGCAGTTTTTTTTAAAAGATCATCTGCTCTCCTGTAAATTTCAGGATCCATCTGCGATAACAGCACCGAACAATGAAGTACGGAAGCTATAAGCAGAAATGAAACACGCTTGTAATAAATAGTCTTCATGGAATACGATATTGATATTGTGCTTAAATTTAATAGAATTTGGATTTGATATAACCGGGTGAAAAGGATATTTAATAGATTTGCCAATATGAATTCCATTCCGGTATGTCAGTAGCTGAATTTATTGCAGATCAATTATTTCAAAGAGGAGTAAGGCATGTATTCGGCATTCCCGGAGGAGCATCCATCCCTTATATCGAAGCATTAAGAAAATGCGGCATCGAATTCATACTTGTATCAAATGAATCAGCAGCAGGGATTATGGCTGATGTAACAGCACGGCTTACAGGTATACCTGGTATTTGCCATGCAACCCTTGGTCCGGGTGCAACAAATCTGGCTACCGGAGCAGGTGGCGCGCTTCTCGACAGATCTCCTGTGATCGCCTTTACAAGTGAGGTAGACCGAAACATGATTCATAGGACTACACAGATGAACATCGACCATCAGAAGCTTTTTGAACCAATATGCAAGGCTACTTTCAGAATGACACCTGGAAACGCCTTTGAAGTAATCGACAAAGCTTTCACAGTTGCAACGGAAGAATATCCGGGACCTGTACATATAGGACTGCCATCTGATATTGCAGGCAGTGAGATTTTGATTCCGGATGTCTGTTTCCCTGAAAAAAACCAAATTGAATATGAAAATGATGTGCCGGAGATCCTCGGCTTGCTTAGGAGATCTGTTCGACCCATACTTGCAATAGGCCTGACTTTTGCACGGCTCGGATCCGTAAGTGAATTGAACGATTTTCTTTCGAAAAACAAAATGCCTGTTGTCCTGACACCAATGGCAAAAGGTGTGCTTAATGAGGAGAATCAATGTTATGGAGGCGTGCTTTTTCATGGCCTCAGCGACTATCTTGAAGACCTTTTCAGGGAATCAGATCTTGTCATCGGACTTGGATATGACCCTGTTGAATACAATTATGAATCGTGGATGCCTGATGTCCCCCTTTTACATTTCAATACTGTAAAAACAGATTTACCTCCTCTTTCAACTGTAAAGGAATATTTAGGAGATCCGGTCGAATGGTTTAATATACTCAGACAGGCCAATCCTGATCACTATGTATTCAACAAAATGGCTGTAAGGTCGATGCGTGATGAAATGCTTTCTGTATTCAATGGCTTTACAGGACATTTTGGTCCTGTTGCCGCACTTAAAATACTGCAGGATGAATTGCCCCCGGATTCGATAATCACTGTTGATGTCGGATCGCATCTTCATCTTGCAGGACAGTTCTGGAATACCCGGGCGAAAAAAAATATCATCATGACAAATGGATGGTCAGGAATGGGATTCGGACTTCCGGCTGCTCTGGCTGTAAAGATGACCAGACCAATGTCGCCGGTTGTCTGCATTACAGGTGATGGCGGTTTTCTAATGATGGCCGGAGAAATAATTACTGCACGGAGATACAATATTCCTGTAATTGTTGTGGTCCTTTCCGACGGTGAGCTCAACCTTATTAAACTGAAACAGATCTGGGGAAACAGAGAACCTTATGCAACAAGGCTATACTCAGGAGATCTTTTTGATTCTGATATGTTTTTCGGAATAAGGGTTATTCAGGCTGATTCGGAAGAAAGCATGCTCAATGCTATCAGGGAATCTCTCTCATTGAACGTCCCTGTAATCATAAATGCCAGGATAGATCCGGATGACTATAACTGGCTTGTTGTCAGAAAAAAAAGTTAGTCTTTCTTTTCTTTTTTGGGTTTAACCTCTTTTACCTCTTTCTTTTCTGCCTTCGGTTTTTTGGTTTCCTTCGTAGTTTTAGGGGTTTTTGCCTCTTTTGATGGCTTTGCTTCCGTAACCTCAGCTACCTCCCTTACTTTAACAGCCTCAACAGGCTCAGCAGAAACTTTTTTCTCCTTCAGGGGTTTTTTATCCTTTATGGTCTTTTCAGTGGGAACAGAAACTTTCACTGCTGCAGGTTTTACAGATTTCTTTTTAGGGCGCCTTACACCGTAAGTGCCAATAATTATCTTACCTCTTCTGGATTTTTTATCACCTTTTCCCATATTGAATTCTTTTTTGTGTCGATTTCAGATTCTGACAAATTTAATAATAATCTTAATCTTTAATCATAATTTTATGCAATGTTAAACAGAACCAGAACCGGATTAAATGATTTAAACCTGTAAAAAAGGGATTCGCTATGAGGAGAAGTGAAAGAGAGATAACTGACATAAAGGAAATTGAAAACATTATTCAATCTGCCGATGTCTGCAGGATTGCATTTGCAGATAACAATATTCCATATATAGTAACGATGAATTTCGGTTATTCCGGATCCGACTCGCCATCGCTTTTTTTCCACTGTGCGGCAGAAGGAAGAAAAATTGACCTTATAAGGAAGAACAATTATGTTTGTTTTGAGATTGATACTGACCATGAATTATACAGCGGACCGGTGGCCTGTGATTTCGGCATGAAATACAGATCGGTTGTCGGCTGGGGAAAAATATACATTTTAACCAATGAACAGGATAAAATAAATGGACTTGATCATATCATGTCGCATTATACAGGAAAGGGAGGATATTCATATAAAAAGTCGACAATGGCAGGAATGTTTGTCCTGAAACTTGAAATTCTGCAAATGACAGGGAAAAGATGCCAGTAATAAACATCCTCCTGAAACCCGGCAGAAGGTTGGGAAAATGGTTGCGGGGCCGGTCAGAATGTAATTTTGATAAGTTTTTAAGAACATTTTAGGCCGAAATCCGTTATATTATCGGGTTTTATTTCCGGATTTCGAAAATAAATGTGACCTTTGTTACTGTTATTTACTTAATTATTGAATTATGAACATTTACGTTGGAAGTTTAAACTTCAAAATGAATGAAGGACAATTAAAAGAGCTCTTTGAAGAGTATGGCGAAGTAACATCCGCAAAAATCATTATTGATAAATACTCTGGAAAAAGTAAAGGATTCGGTTTCGTCGAGATGCCTAACGATGCCGAAGCAAAGAAAGCCATTGAGGAACTTAATGGTGCAGAAATTCAGGGCAGAAAAGTTATTGTTAATGAATCTATTGAAAGACCAGAAAGAAAAAGCAACTTCAGAAGCGGAGATAACGACCGCCGCGGCGGTGGTGGTAACAGAAGAGACAACTACAGGTAGAAGAAAAAACTCAAAAACTATGAAAGGTACTGTTAAATGGTATGACAGGGTCAAGGGTTACGGATTTCTTCAGACCGAAGATCAGAAGGACATTTTCGTCCATCGCTCCGGACTTGAGGTTCCTCATTCCGAACTTGAGACAGGACAGGCTGTAGAATTTGAGGTTGAAATGAGAGAAAAGGGGCCTGTTGCTATCAAGGTAAAAAGAGTAGATTGATTTTTGCTCCGAACTATAAAAAAGGGACATGCCATAGCATGCCCCTTTTATTTTTAATTAGTGTTACTTTAAATGAGTTTCCACGGGCTGCGGTATTCATAATGCAGACGTTTCGTAGCTTCACCATCGGCATCATCAACAAATGTTTCTGTGGCAGGATCCCATTTGATAGTTCTTTTGAGATCAACTGCAATGTTCCCGAGGGTGCATACTGTACAGCTGCTGTGTCCGATATCTACAGATGCGACAGGATCCTGACGGGATCTGACGCATTCGATGAAGTTAACCTGGTGAGGTATCCTTGTTTCATATGGTCCTTCCTCCGTTGATGCGGCTGATGCCGGAGGATTGAATTTCGGATCTGAAGCATTGAAATAGCCGCGCGATACTTCAATCCATCCGTTTTCGCCATGGAACTTAACGCCTTTTGTCAGCTTGTCATCAAAAGGTTCGGATGTCATTACTATACCGTTTGCATATTTCCAGCTTATAAATTCGGAACCGTCGCCAATTGGTGAAATCTCAACAGGTCCGCTCTTGTCCATGCCAAGGCCCCACTGGGCTATATCAAACATATGTGCACCCCAGTCTGTTGTAAATCCTCCACCCATTTCCTTATACCATCGCCATGCTCCCCAGAATTCCTCATTTTTCTCAGGATCAAGTGATATTGGCGGATCAAGCTGGTTATTGAAATGTATGTTCCCCGGAAGCGGGCCAAGCCAGAGATCCCAGTTAAGATCCGCCGGAAGCGGTTCTTCGGGAAGGTCATAAGGTTTGGGAGGAGCACCCACATAAGCATTTACCTTTGTTATCTTACCCAGTGCGCCTGTCTGAACAAGGTTGACAGCATGCTGGAAACCGGCATCTGAACGCTGCTGACTTCCTACTGCCAGAACCCTGTTGTTTTCGCGTACAGCTTTTTTAAGCTGCTGACCTTCATATATTGTGAATGTCATCGGTTTTTCAAGGTAAACATCCTTGCCTGCCTTGCATGCTGCAATGGCAATCATGGCATGGTTATGATCAGGTACCGCTATAACGACCGCATCAATATCCTGCCTGGCAAGAAGGTCCTGGTACTTTTCATAGGTATCAACCTTGAACTGAGTGCCTGCCTTTGTATAAAAGTCAGTTACCCTCTTTTCAAAACGTTTACGCTTTATGCCATAAACATCACATCCTGCAACTACCTTTACACCTGAAACCTGAAGGAATCCGCTGAGAAGGAACATTGCCTGCTGACCCAGACCTATGAATCCGAGGGTTATCTCATCACCGCCTTCAGCCGCTGCTGCTTTTGTCTTTCCCTTGCATGATGTTGCAACCGCAGGTATCACAACCATTCCGGCCATCCCGAAGGCTGCAGAGCCAAGGAACCGGCGCCGGGACCACAACTTTTTCTGATCTTTCATAAATTGATTTTTGGTTTTGTTTTTGGTTAGTTTCTGTTTTATCTAAAAACCGGTTAGCTGGTTATTATATTTAAAAGGATGATGATTTTCTTAATCTATATTAATATCATCTGTCAACTAAAATTGCAGCCATAAAATTATAATTTTTTTTATATACCCGACCTGCCGAAAGGAAAAAGTCAGAATCTTCCAAAAATTGAGTATTTGCCGGTATTACAGAAAATTGAAGAATAAAGATAAAGTCCGTTTATGCTCGTTTCAATCTTCCTTTCAAGATGCAGCACAGGCTGATCTTTTAGAAGCTTCAGAAATTTTCTTATCCTTACCGGTGGCGTAATGGCTTTGATTCTCTGCTCTCCACCCCGGATCTCTATATTGTAATGCTCCCGTAAAATATTGAAAAGAGACCTGTTCTCGAACTGCCTGGAGGTTATCCTTGGAAGATTGATATTCGGAATATAACTAATATCAAAGAAAATGGGAGAATCATCTATAAGCCGGAGCCGCTCCATATATATACATCCCGATTCCCTTTCAAGTTCTGAAAGCTGAAACATGAATTCTTCAGGCCATCGTATTATCACAGGCTTTTCTATTATCCTCGTCTTAAGATTCCTGTTTCCGGCAGCAGAAGTAGTACCCGATACCGAAAGAATCCCAATATCGCGCTGCTGATTCTGAACTATGCTTCCCTTCCCCTGATGCTTCCTGATATAACCATCATTCGCCAGACATCCCAGGGCCTGACGTACGGTCGGACGAGTCATTGCGTATATACGGCATAATTCATTTTCTGAAGGCAAAAGATCACCTTCCCCGTATACACCATCATTTATGTGCTTCCGGAGTAATTCATAAAGCCTCCTGTATTGAGGAACAGATCCCATTTCCTGAATCCGGTTGTTTTTCGTGTAAATATAATACTAATTACTTGTAAATACAAGTTTAATTTTTTATTTTTGTAATCTCAATTAAATCATTGATATACATCTATCATTTAATTGACTTTTATCAACTTATAATAACAAGTTAATCAACAACCTACAACATTTACAAAAATGGCAATTCCTGTAATAATGCCCAGGCAGGGACAATCGGTTGAGACCTGCATAATTACAAAATGGTTCAGGCAGAAGGGAGAACAAGTAAAAACAGGGGACATATTGTTTTCATACGAAACCGACAAAGCAGCTTTCGACTTTGAAGCAACAGAGGATGGAACCTTACTCGAAATCCTTTATCCTGAAGGAGCAGAAGTACCTGTCCTTGCCAATGTTGCGATAATCGGATCACATGGCGAAACAATCGAAACTCCGATTTTTCCCGAACAAGGTATCACCGGCGACTCTGATAAAAACACAAAGGATACCATCACAGAAACCATAAAGTCTGAACATACACCGGCAGTTGCACTAACTGATTCCGGAAGTGACAGGATCAGAATTTCGCCACGGGCAAGACGTGTTGCTCAAAGAAAGGGAATCGATTACAGCAAAATCAGGGGATCAGGCCCAAACGGCAGAATACTATGCAGCGATATTATGAATGCTGGTCAAGGTACATACACCGGATCGCCTGTGGATTCCGAAACTGATAATGAATTCACGGATAAACCTCTCACAAACATAAGAAAGCTTATTGCCAGATCGATGCATTCCTCATTAATGAATTCCGCACAACTTACACACCATATGAGCGCCGACGTAAGAAAACTACTGGAAGCACGTCGTACCATAAAGGAAAATCTGGCATCCGGAAAGACACAGCAGGACATTACACTGAACGATATGATCTGTTTTTGTGTTATAAAGGCTCTGTCGAAATATCCTGAAGCCAACAGCCATTTTCTTGACGACCATATGAGGATCTTTAACAGGGTGCATCTTGGAATGGCAGTCGATACCCCCAGGGGATTGATGGTTCCGGCAGTCAGGAACGCCGACCTCATGGATCTTGTAACCCTCTCTCGTTCTCTTAAATCGGTCGCTGACAACTGCAAAAAGGGGAACATTGATCCCGAACTGATAAAAAGTACGGCAGCATCATTCACAGTTTCAAACCTCGGCAACTACGGAGTTGAAATGTTTACGCCGGTAATAAACCTTCCCCAAAGCGCTATCCTGGGAGTCTGTACAATAATAAACAGACCTGCTGACCTCGGTAACAATACCTTCGGGTTCGTCCCGTATATTGGCCTGTCACTCACCTACGACCATCGTGCCATAGATGGAGGACCTGCCACACTGTTCCTCAGGGAGATAAAGAAGGAGATTGAGGGTTTTACCATGTGAAAAGGTAAAAGGTAAAAGTAAAAAGTAAAAAGCAAAAGATAATAGTTTGAGATATGCCTAAGAATCAGAATATTAATCCGGAAGATGTCCGCAGACCACAATTCATAGAATTTGGAAGGATACCGGTCAATCAGTACAACCTTACCATAGAACAGGAAAAAAAGAACTTCACAACTGATGATTTTGTGAGGATATACCACGACATGGTCATCATAAGGGAATTTGAAACAATGCTCAACCTTATCAAGACGACAAATGAATACAGAGGAATTTCCTATAATCATCCGGGTCCTGCACATCTTTCAATAGGACAGGAAGCCGCGGCTGTAGGTATGGCATATACCCTGGGAATTGACGATTTTATTTTCGGCTCACACAGGAGCCATGGAGAAATACTTGCAAAAGGACTTTCGGCAATTCACAGGCTTGACGAAGATAGTCTTTATACAATAATGCAGAACTATTTTGGCGGGCATGCGCTTTCGGTTGTTGAAAAGGGTTTTTCAGGCACTGTCAGGGAACTTGCCATTCATTTCCTGCTTTACGGAGCCCTTGCCGAGATATTTGCCAGGGCCAATGGATTCAACAAAGGACTCGGGGGATCGATGCATGCATTCTTTACCCCCTTTGGCATTTATCCGAACAACGCAATAGTTGGAGGTTCAGGCGACATTTCAGTCGGTGCCGCCCTTTACAAAAAGATCAACAGGAAACCAGGCATTGTAGTATGCAACATAGGAGACGCATCAATGGGTTGCGGCCCGGTCTGGGAAGGTATCTCATTTGCCACGATGGACCAGTATACAAAACTCTGGCAGGGCGAATACATGGGTGGACTTCCCCTTATTTTCAACTTCATGAATAATCTTTACGGCATGGGCGGCCAGACCATGGGCGAGACAATGGGTTTCGGGATCCTGGCAAGGATAGGAGCAGGTGTCAATCCCGATATGATGCATGCCGAAAGGATCGACGGTTATAACCCACTTGCAGTAATTGACGCTTTCCGGAGGAAAAGACAAATCCTTGAAAAGAAACGCGGGCCTGTTCTCCTGGATACCCTTACATACAGGATCAGCGGCCATTCTCCATCCGATGCCTCATCATACAGGTCGAAGGAAGAAATTGAAGCATGGCAGAAAGTCGATTCAATAACAACATACAAAGAACAGCTTGCAGAAGCTGGCATTGCACTGCCTGAGTTTCTTGATGAAATACGCTCAGAGACATGCGAACTTCTTGAACATATTCTTAAACTTACAATTAACGATGATATATCTCCCCGCCTCGATCTTACAAGCGATCCCGATGCAATAGGAAGAATGATGTTCTCAAACCAGTCGGTCGACAGGATGGACGACAGGAAACCTGATGTTCTGATGCCTCTTGAGGAAAATCCAAGAGTAAAATCAATCCGAACAAAAGAGAGATTTCACCTCGATCCGGAAGGAAAGCCTGTATCAAAAGCCAAGACTTATCAGCTTCGTGATGGTATCTTCGAAGCAGTAATTGACCGTTTTTATAAGGACCCTACACTTGCAGCATGGGGTGAAGAAAATCGCGACTGGGGAGGTGCGTTTGCAGTCTACCGCGGATTAACAGAGGCCCTTCCATATCACCGCCTGTTCAACTCACCAATCTCCGAGGGCGCAATAGTTGGAACTGCAATAGGTTACGGAATGTGTGGCGGAAGGGTTATTGCTGAAATTATGTATTGCGATTTCCTCGGACGCTCGGGTGATGAGGTTTTCAACCAGCTCCCGAAATGGCAGGCAATGAGCGGAAACCTGATAAAAATGCCGGTTGTGGTAAGAGTCTCCGTAGGATCGAAGTATGGTGCACAACATTCCCAGGACTGGTCTTCGCTGGTTGCCCATATACCCGGATTAAAGGTTGTATTTCCTGCAACGCCTTACGATGCCAAGGGACTTATGAACAGTGCCCTTCAGGGGACGGATCCGGTTATTTTCTTCGAAAGCCAGAGAATATATGATATTGGTGAAATGTTCCATAAGCCAGGAGTTCCTGAAGGATATTATGAGATTCCTCTTGGCGAGCCCGATATTAAAAGAAGTGGAAATGATATAACAATCCTTACGATCGGAGCAACCCTGTACCAGGCATTAAAAGCTGCCGAATTACTAAACGATAAATATGGAATGTCTGCAGAAGTCATTGATGCAAGAACTCTCGTTCCATTCAATTATGAACCTGTGATTGAATCCGTTAAGAAAACCGGTAAGATTGTGCTTGCCAGCGATGCTTCTTCAAGAGGCTCCTTCCTTAAGGAAATGGCACAGACTGTTACTGAGCTTGCATTCGATTACCTCGATGCACCGCCTGTTGTGGTGGGTTCAAGGAACTGGATCATCCCTGCACACGAAATGGAAACATACTTTTTCCCCCAACCGGGCTGGATTATTGATGCAATACATGAGAAAATAATACCATTGAAAGGTCATCAGTCCCGATCCGACATCTCACCTGAAAAGTCTTTAAAGCTTAACAGGGAAGGTGTTTAGTTCCTTTTTATATCTTTACATGATATAACAAATTCAATATGGAAAGTGCAATTCAAAAGATAAAGTCAAAGTCGGGATTCATCATCGACATGGACGGTGTAATATATCACGGAAATAAGCTGCTCCCGGGAGTTCCGGAATTTCTTAAATGGCTTGAGGACATGGGCAAAAAATTTCTTTTTCTCACAAATTCCAGTGAAAGAACCCCTAAAGAACTCCATGAAAAGCTTAAAAGGCTTGGAATAGATGTGGCTGAGGAACATTTTTACACAAGCGCCCTCGGCACGGCAGGCTTCCTTGCCAGTCAGAAGCCTAATGGCAGCGCTTATATAATAGGGGATGCCGGATTGATACATGCGCTGTACAGCTTTGGATATACTATTAATAATGTAAATCCCGATTATGTCGTTGTTGGCGACACCCACAACTATAATTTCGAAAGCATCCAGACAGCTGTCAACCTTGTACTCAAAGGAGCAAGGCTTATCGGTGCAAATCCCGACATCAGTGGTCCGGTGGAAAACGGTATTGCTCCTTCTACCAAAGCCCTTATAGCACCAATAGAAATAGCAACGGGAAAGAAAGCATATTTTGTTGGCAAACCTAATCCCCTCATGATGAGAATTGCTCTTAAAAGATTGATGGTCAGCAGGGAGGATGCTATCGTGATTGGCGACAGAATGGATACAGATGTAAGATGCGGACTTGAATCCGAGATAGATACCCTTCTTGTATTAAGCGGTATCACCTCAAGGGAAGAAATTGACAATTTCCCATACAGGCCACAATATGTCCTTGGCGGAGTAATCGATCTCGTAAAATGAAATTTCATTGATGGAAACAGAAGGCCCATATAAAATTGAGCGCAAAGATGTGGCCAGATTCATGAGACGTCTATACAGACGGGGTCTTACTACAACATCTGGCGGCAACATAAGTTGCAGAATATCAGACGACATTGTGCTGATTACGCCATCTGCTACCGACAAAGGAAGGATGAGATGGAATGAAGTAGGGATAATAACAATGAAAGGAGAGAACCTGACTCCTGAGCTTAAGCCGTCAATAGAGCTTGGGATGCACCTCTCTATATACAGGAAGAAAAAACATATCTCAGCAATTGTTCATGCCCATCCCCTTTTTGCTTCAGCTTTCACAGCAATGAATACAACAATAAATACCAACCTTACCGCTGAAGCAAGAGCTGTCTGTGGTGATCCCATCTTTGTGCCATATGCACTTATGGGAACTCCGCAGCTTGCTGAACTTGTTTCAGATTACATTTCAAGGTCCGAAATTCTTCTCCTTGAAAATCATGGCATACTGGCAGCCGGATCATCCCTTCTCCAGGCATTCGACAGAGTTGAAGTGCTTGAAAATGCGGCAAAAATGACACTGATTGTCGAAATGAAAGGAGGCAGCAAACCATTATCAGACAAACAAATAAGCGAAATAGACAGACTGTTCAGATAACAGATATCTCCTGAAGATAAAGATAACGACTTTACTAGTTACAAAAAATATCACCTAAATTTCTTGTTGTGAATAAACACTTTCTCGAAAATTTCCCTTCACCTGAGGAGCTCAGGAAGAAGTTTGACAAGAACAATATCCCCGTATACCGTGAGGCCAACAGCCATATCCATACACCATTTTCTTTCAGCGCTTTTCCTGATATGGAAACAGTTTTTGCCATGGGGAAACAGGAGAATATTGCAGTCCTCGGTATCAATGACTTCTTCGTCACTGACGGTTATGACTCTTTTTACTACGGCTCCCTGGAAAACAGAATATTCCCTCTTTTCAATATCGAATTTATCGGATTGATGAAAAACGAGCAGCTTAAAGGGATCCGTATTAATGATCCGAACAATCCGGGCAGAGTTTATTTCAGCGGTAAAGGACTAGACTATCCTTTCAATCCGGGATTTTTCCAGAGGCTCAGGCTTAACTCGGTAAAAAGGGAAACTCAATACCAGATCAGGTCGATGATAGAAAAGCTCAATAAAATTATTGCTGCTGTAAATCCATCTTTATCTCTTTCGTATGATACTGTAAGGATGCAATTTGCCCGTGAGCTAGTAAGGGAAAGACATCTTGCAAAAGCGGTGAGGACTCTTGCAGAAAAACATTATCCCGATCCGGATGAAAGGCTGAAATTCATTGAACAGATCTATGGCGGGAAAAAGTCCTTATCAGGGATAGGAAATCCGGCACTTCTGGAGAATGAGATCCGGTCGAACCTTTTAAAGAGCGGAGGATCAGCATTTGTAGAGGAAAATGAGGATTCATTCCTGCCACTCAAGAAAATTATAAAGCTTATCCTTGATGCCGGAGGAATCCCGTGCTATCCGGTTCTTCTTGATGATCCTTCGGGAAATTATACCGAATTTGAAAGGGATATGGAGAAACTACATTCCTCCCTGACCTCCATGAAGATCGGATGCATCGAACTTATCCCCGGGAGGAATGATGGTCAGATACTTGATAAGTTTGTAAAATTCTTCCACAAAAAAAACTACATAATTCTATTTGGCACCGAGCATAACACTCCTGAGATGATCCCGCTTACGGTTACAACCCGCGGGACAGTTCCAATGAGTGAAGAACTAAGGACTATTGCATGGGAGGGTGCCTGTATAACAGCCGCCCATCAGTATTTAAGGGCCAGAGGAATGCAGGGATATATTCTTGCTGACGGTACTCCTAGCTATGACCAGAAAAGGGAACTGACATACCTCGGCAGGCTCGTGATCGAATACTTTTTATCAAATAACTGAAAATATGAGGCCTGAAATTAATGACCTGATAAATGTTTCACACTTTTACGGTAGAAACAGCGACTATGTTATTGCCGGAGGAGGCAATACCTCTTTCAAGGATGAACATATACTCTGGATAAAAGCCAGTGGAACATCGCTTGCCGAACTTGATGAAAACGGGCTGGTTGCCCTGAACAGAGACAGGCTTAAGATAATTTCCCGGAGGATTTATTCTGACGATACAGTATTACGGGAGGAGCAGGTAAAAAACGATCTTTATTCAGCCATTATTGATCCCGGACAAAACCTCAGACCGTCCGTTGAGACTTCGCTTCATGATCTAATAAGGTACAGATTTGTTGTACACCTCCATCCTTCTCTTATCAATGGTGTATTATGCAGCAGGAATGCAAGGAATAATGTTACCAGGCTTTTTGGTGAAAAAGCTATGTTCGTCCCTTACACCGATCCTGGTTATACACTATTTAAATCACTCGAATCACAAATACTTTCGTGGAGGGAAAAATATTATTCAGATCCGCAAATTATTCTTCTGGAAAACCATGGGTCATTCGTCAGCGGAAATTCTGTTGATGAGATAAAGCAGATTTACGAAGATATCCTGTCATCAATAAACACCATTATAAAGCCTCTTCCCGCATCTGAACAGCTGCCGTTCAACCCGGTACTGAACAATGTCCTTCCGGCACTGAGAATGATGCTTTCAGATGAAAAGCCAAAAGTGATAAGATACAGGCATAACTCCCTCATTGCAAGTTATTATCAGAGCGAAAAGGAATTCCATAAGATTTCATTGCCTCTCACCCCCGATACTATTGTTTACTGCAAAACCAGATACATGTATATCTCCCAATCGGGGTCTGCCGATAAGATCCTCGATTCTCTTCGTATGCAAATACCGAGATTCAGAGATGAATACGGATATCTTCCGAAGGTAATTATCATTAAGGACGCAGGCATTCTTGCAGCTGATAATTCCGCAGCCTCAGCCGACTCTGTTCTGGATGTCTATGAGGATCTGATTAAGGTATGCCATTATTCCTCACTGTGCGGAGGAACAAAAGCCCTTACCCCCGATCAGACCATGTTCATCGATAATTGGGAGGTTGAAAATTACAGACGGAAGATTGCCCGGAAATCGGGACAGGAAAACAGGCTCAACAATAAAACTGCCGTTATCACAGGCGGAGCCCAGGGTTTCGGGGCAGGTATTGCAGAAGCATTATACAGGCAGCAGATTAATGTGGTCATTGCCGACCTGAATGAAGAGACAGGCAACAAATTCGTTAGTGAACTAATAAAAAACAGGCAGCCCAACAGGGCAGTCTTTATAAAGACCGATGTTTCTGATCCCTCGTCTGTAAAGAGCCTTGTGGAATCAACCGTAAAAGAATTCGGAGGACTTGATATTATGATCAGCAATGCCGGGATCCTTAAAGCCGGAGGGCTGGATGAAATCGAACCCGAGCAATTCTCAAGGACAACAAATATCAATTATAATGGTTACTTCTATTGTGCAAAGTATGCATCAGAAGTAATGAAAATACAAAATTCCGAAAAACCTGAATACTATACAGATATAATCCAGATAAATTCAAAATCAGGATTAAGGGGAAGCAACAGGAATTTTACTTACGCAGGATCAAAATTCGGAGGTATTGGACTGACACAGTCGTTCGCACTTGAGCTGGCTCCGTACAGGATAAAGGTAAATGCAATTTGCCCGGGGAATTTCTATGAAGGCCCTTTATGGTCTGATCCAAAAAACGGGCTTTTTGTTCAGTACCTGAAAACAGGCAAGGTGCCTGGTGCAAAAACCATTGAAGATGTCAGGAAATATTATGAAAATCAGGTACCGCTTAAACGTGGATGCCGTCTGGAAGATGTGGCAAAAGCTCTTTTATATATTATCGACCAGGAATATGAGACGGGGCAGGCAATACCTGTAACGGGAGGGCAGGTGATGCTCGGCTGATAGGAGGGCGCAGGGCGCAGGGCGCAGAGAACAGGGTAAACATTCGTGCATTCGTGACAAAATGATAAACAACATGAAGACTAAAGCTGTTCGTATTTATGGAAAAAAAGACCTCAGGCTTGAGGAATTTGAGCTTCCTCCTTTGAAGGAAGATGAGATTCTTGCCAGGGTGATTTCCGACAGCATATGCATGTCGTCGCACAAGGCAGCATTACAGGGTGCTGACCATAAAAGGGTGCCCGATGACATACATATTAATCCTACTATCATCGGACATGAATTTGCAGGTATAATCATTGAAGTAGGCAAAAAATGGCAGCATAAATTTACTACAGGACAGAAATTCTCAATACAGCCCGCGATGAACCATATGGGCACCCTTGAGGCTCCTGGTTATTCATTCAGGTATATCGGGGGTGACGCAACGCACATCATAATTCCCGATATAGTGATGGAGGCAGGCTCACTCCTCCCATACGAAGGAGAAGCGTTTTATCCGGCATCCCTGTCGGAACCGATGTCGTGCATTGTCGGGGCCTTTCATGCATGCTATCATGTTCCGCCGGGAACTTATAACCATTCGATGGGAATCAGGGAAGGTGGTAATATGGCAATCCTTGCAGGTGTCGGGCCAATGGGCCTGGGAGCAATCGATTATGCCATCCATCAGGACAGGAAACCCCGATTGCTGGTTGTTACCGATATCGACGACAACAGGCTCGCCAGGGCTGCATGCCTTTTTACTCCGGAAAATGCTCTTAAAGAAGGTATAAGACTTCTTTATGTCAACACCGGAAAGCTTGATAATCCTTCAGGATATCTTCGGGACCTTACAGGCGGCAAAGGATTTGATGATGTTTTCGTCTTTGCTCCGGTAAAACAGGTTGTCGAACAGGGAGATTCCATTCTTGGATTCGATGGCTGTCTGAATTTCTTCGCCGGGCCCACCAACCCGGAGTTCAAAGCCGAATTCAATTTTTACAATGTCCACTATGCTTTCACGCATATAGTGGGAACTTCAGGAGGAAATACAGATGATATGCGTGAATCCCTGAGGCTCATGGAAAGCGGAGTGATAAATCCGGCAGTTATGATAACACATGTCGGAGGCCTGGATGCAGTTGTTGATACAACAATGAACCTCCCAAAGATCCCGGGAGGGAAAAAGCTTATCTATACGAATATTTCGATGCCTCTGGTCTCGCTTTACAAGCTTGCGGAACTGGGAAAGACCGATCCTTTCTATGCGGGACTCCATGAGATAGTTTCAGGGAATGACTATATCTGGAACCTGGAGGCTGAGAGGTATCTTCTTGCAAACGCGAAAGCAATCTGATTAAGGAAGACGGAAGACCTGAGACCGGTTTATTATATCCTGCTTTTCAATCCTTTTGCGAACTCCTCGGAAATATAGTTATCATAACTCATACAGACTTCGCTGGCAAAATCAACTCCCATTGAGATAACTTTAGACCACATCTCCTCTCCCATTATTTCAAGCTGATCCTTTTTAATTTCATTAATATAAATGGCAGCCATCATTCCGGCATTGAAATTATCGCCGGCTCCTATTGTGCTCACTGGTGTTAACTTTTTCACAGGAAACCTGCCGCTGAATTTTTCCGTCCTGACAAACACTCCCTCTGCATTTGCAGTATAGACAAGGCATTTGCAATAACCTTTTACTGCCTCCCATGCTTCGTCGGGATTCATTGCTCCGAAGATATTGCTGAAATCCTCATCCGATCCCCTCACAAGACTGGCCATCGACATGTTTTCAACTATAATCGGCTTCAGCCTGTCGAGCTCATGGCGGTGTGCGCTCCTGAAATTGGGATCATAGATTACTATTGCACCATTTTTAAATGCACTGCTGACAAGGGTTCTGAATTTATCCCTTATTTCATCGGTTATTGCATATATCGAACCGCATAGTAAGATGTCGTTTTTTACTATTTCAGGGAATTCAATATCGAGACGCTTTTCAGAATACTTCTCATAAAATGTATATGATGCATCATTCCTTTCGTTAAGGAATGCCAGTGCAAGCTTTGTCTTGCCATCCAGGTAATGATGAACGAAGGAATTATCAACACCGTTTGCATGAAGAAAAGCGTCAACAAGACTACCTACATCATCATCTGCATACTCGCTTATGAAATGAACCGGCTGGCCCACCCTTCCCAGCGAGACAATGCTGTTGAGCATGGCTCCACCGGGTTTCGCAGCCTGAGGCTGTCCGTTCTTGAAAATAATGTCGAAGACTGTCTCCCCTATTCCATATATCTTTCTCATAACAGATTTTATTTAGCAAACCATTACTTTGTAACAAAGTGAATATACAACTTTATCGTAAAGTTATTATTATGTCGGAGAATTAAAATATCAAAAAGCGGAGTACCAAGACTGGAGAGGAAACCGGAATCTTATTTTTCGGATTTCGGATTTTTGATTTCGGAATTTAAGAACTTGCACCGAGAACTCAGAGATATCACAGAGTTATAATTTGAGATTCGGATTTCTTAGCCCGCCTTTAGGGGGGATGGGGGGTAAAACAAACGGATTTCGGAATGTGGAATTCCTGACATTCCGAATTCAAAAATCGCCTGCCTGCCGGCAGGCAGGCGAAATCCGAAATATCATATATTTGTCCCTGATCTAAATATATGGAATATGAAATCAATGAAGCTTACCGGCATACGTGAAATGCAGATGATGGAAGTTCCCGAACCTGCTATTTCGGGCCCTGACGATGTAAAAATCCGCATAATGACAGTCGGAGTCTGTGGTTCGGATATACATTATTATACTAAGGGTAACATAGGCTCCCAAAAGGTTGTTTATCCCTTTACTGTAGGTCACGAGAGCTCGGGTATGGTTGTTGAGACCGGAAGAGAGGTGAAACGAGTAAAAAAAGGGGATATAATTGCCGTTGAACCCGCAATGTGGTGCGGAAAATGCGACCAGTGTCTTTCAGGAAGGCATCACACTTGCAGAAAGCTTAAGTTCCTTGGCTGTCCGGGTCAGGCAGAAGGAACCCTTTCGGAATATATAATAATGCCCGAATCGAGCTGCTTTCCGATGCCTGAAAATCTTTCTGCCGATCATGGATCAATTTCCGAACCCCTTGCGATTGGTGTTTATTCTGTAAAAAAAGCAGGTGAAACCAAAGGTCTGAAAGCTGCAATTCTGGGATTCGGTCCCATTGGAATGAGTGTAATGCTGGCTTTAAAAGCAGCTGAGGCTGACTCGGTTTATGTGACTGACAAAATAGATGAAAGGCTTGCAATAGCATCTTCAGAAAAAGCAACATGGACCGGTAACCCTTTAAAGGAAAATATTGTCGAAAGTCTAAGGAAGGAGGTGCCTGAAGGGATCGATGTGGTATTTGAATGCTGCGGCCGGCAGGAGGCTGTTGATCAGGCATGCGAAATACTGAAACCCGGTGGAAGGCTTGTTATAGTGGGCATCCCCGAATTTGAACGCTGGAACCTCAATGTCGATATAACCCGCAGGCATGAACTGTCGGTCCAGTTTATACGCCGGCAGGTGGACTGCGTTGAACCGGCGCTTGAAATGATGAGCAATGGTAAAATAGATGTCTCACGGATGGTCACACACAGGTTCCCCTTCGCCGGAACTAAAGAAGCATTCGACCTTGTCGCATCATACGGCGACGGAGTTATGAAGGCGATGATTGATTTCTAGAAAGCCCTAAGGGCCGGTTGCTGGGTGCTGGTTTAAAAGTTCAAAGTTTAAAGTTCGAAGTATTCTCCTGACACCTCACACCTGACACCTCACCCCTATTTTTACAACTGTCTGTATCTCAGCAAAGCCTCAATAAAATAATAGTCAGCATAAGTGAGAGGCACGTCGACCTCGCTGTTTGCCGGCAGTGATCCGACACTGTGCTTGAGGATGAAATTGCCGTTTTCACCATACTTTGCCATATATTCCGGAGATGCCAGAGTGCGTATCTGCTTTTCTGCCACACCCAGATATTCCTGTTTCTTAACCTGATCAACAAATCCACTAAGTTCAATAAGCGCTGAAGCCATTATAGCGCCGGCTGATGCATCTCTTTTTGCGTCAGGTATTCCGGGAGCGTCATAATCCCAGTAAGGTATCTTATCCTCAGGCAGGTTGGGATGGTTTAGAAGGAAATCAGCAATATGAACTGCCTGATCGAGGTATCTCTGAAGTCCGGTCTCGCGGTACATTACAGTATAACCATACAGGCCCCAGCTCTGACCGCGCGCCCATGCCGATCCGTCGGCTGCGCCCTGGGCAGTCTGCTTTGTTTCAACTTTTCCGGAGATTGTATCATACGATACAACATGCCATGTGCTGTAATCGGGACGGAAATGATTTTTAATTGTTGTATCTGAATGTGTTACAGCTATCTTATAGAACGACGAATCACCTGAGTTTTTAAATGCCCACATGAGAAATTCAAGATTCATCATGTTGTCAATTATAACCGGACACTGCCATCCCTTTCTGCTTCCCCACGATTGTATGCAACCTACATTCGGTCTGAACCTTGTAGAAAGGGACCTTGCCCCTGTAAGGAGAACCTCCCTGTAACTCGTATCATTTTTAAGCCTCAGTCCGTTGCCGAAGCTGCAATAAAGCATGAATCCAAGATCATGAGTTCCTTTGTTAAACTTCTCTTTTTCAATATAGGAGGTCATTGCAGCTGCATAATTCCTCAACCTTTCATCTTTTGTATATTCATAAAGATACCAGAGGCTTCCGGGAACAAATCCGCTTGTCCACCAGCCTGTATTTGAAGTGACAAGTGTACCTGTTGTGTCAATAGTCCGAGGAAGAAGCCCCGGCTTATCCTTCATCACTTCGGCCATGGCAGTGTATTGCTCTGAAGCAAAAGCAAGGGAGCTTTCGATGATTTCGTCAATTGGTTTTTCATTCTGACATGAGGTAAAAAATAAAATCAGCACTGATGCCGTCAAATTAAATATGCTTCTCATCTTCATTTAATTATTTATTGATCTTTAGTAGTTTCGGATAAGCAATATATGCATTTTCCTCTCATTTGCATTTCATTGGGGATCAAAACATAAATATTTAAATCAAAAATCATTATTTTTAGCTACCCATATTAAACCCTGTCACCTATGAATAAAAAGATCATTTCCTTAACTCTGTTAGTTCTTACATGCTTTCTGGCGGCAGCCCAGAATGTCGGTTCTTCACCCGAATATATAAAAGCGCTTACTTCCGAATGGAAAGGCGAAAGATTCCCTGACGGACGCCCAAAAGTATCAGATGCCTTGCTTGAACGCCTTAAGAATATTTCTATTGAAGAAGCATGGGGTGTCCTGAGGAACAAAGGATATCAGAACCAGTTTGAAAGCGGATGGGAGATTATTAATCCTGAAGAACCCATGACCGGTCGTGTTGTTACCGCACAGTATATGCCGCTTCGTCCGGACCTTGAGAAGTATATAAAGGAAAAAGGCAAGGAGGAAGGACGTGCTCAACAGGGAGGAACAAACTCCTGGCCAATTGATGTCCTTGTCGAGGGAGACGTTTATGTTGCCGATAGCTATGGCAAAATAGTCGACGGAACTCTTATCGGCGATAACCTGGGAAACTCAATTTATGCAAAATCGAAAAGGGGGGTGATCTTCAACGGATCCGTAAGGGATCAGGAAGGCCTCAGCGAAATCAAAGGCTTCAACGGCTGGATAAGGGGTCAGGATCCGTCATATATAATGCAGATGAGCCTGGTCTCGATAAACGCACCGATCCGTATCGGAAGAGCCGTGGTACTTCCAGGCGATGTGGTCCTTGCAAAGAAATATGGAGTGATATTCATACCGGCCCATCTTGTTGAAGATCTTGTAATAACTTCAGAGGTCACGGCTTTGCGTGACCAGTTCGGACACCAGCGCCTGAGGGAAGGAAAGTACAAGCCAGGACAAATCGACAGCCAGTGGAGCGATGAGATAAAAAAGGATTTTGTCGACTGGCTCAATAACTATCCGGGAAAATTGCCGATGACCAAGACTGAACTCGATAACTATTTTAAAGAAAGGAACTGGTAACAGCACAGGGAACAGGGAACAGGGCGCAGGGAGCAGGGAACAGGGCGCAGGGAGCGAGTAGTGAGTCAAGAACTTTGAACTTTGAACTTTGAGTCCACTCCGAAAAGTCGTCATGGACAATTTTTTAAAATTAGTTGTTAATATTAGTTTTTATATGATTATCATCAATATTGTTAATAAATAACTGGATATCAACAATATAATGTGTTTAT
>Ga0172375_10001002_pt1 | contig 45636 bp, 52 predicted proteins | sample LakKiv1m_FD_114537 | JGI IMG/M metagenome (GOLD analysis project Ga0172375, IMG submission 114537) | Freshwater microbial communities from Kabuno Bay, South-Kivu, Congo - kab_092012_11.1m | ecosystem: Environmental > Aquatic > Freshwater > Lake | place: Democratic Republic of the Congo... | reverse complement strand
GCATCGGTGCGGGGATATTCCCAGGAAAATTCCGGTTCCATCACGGGAAGATAATCACGAGGAAGAGGAAACGGGAAAGACAGAATCTCATAGACGCCGATCAGCGATCTTTTCCCCGTGTAATAAAACCCTTTCCCGAACCCCGTCACCCATGGCGGGAAAAATTGCCCGGCATCCGGCTGGCGAAGACAACGAACCATTTCCATCCATCCCAAAAGCAGATTCGCCCCTCCGCGCTCAAGTTTCCGCAAGCGGGTCCCCTGAGGATGAAAAGGATCTTCCGCATAAAGATTCACGCTTTGAATCAGAAAAACGAAAAGAATAAAAAAGACAAGTTTCTTCATTGAGAAAACTCCGGAGCAAGCTTTTCCTCTTCTACTTTTCCCCATTTAGCCACGCGACCGTTCTGAAACCATACAAGATAATATTCCGTTTTTTTACCATTCTGAGGACTGCTTGCGAGATACTTCCATACATTCCAGGGCCCCGTTGCCTGAACCCCCAAAGGATTTCCCCATTGAGCGAGGACATCCTTTTCACTCATTCCATTGGAAAAAGGATTTTTCCCTTCAAACCGGTAAGTCTTGAAATAAAAACCGCACCCGCTTGCTGATAAGGAGAAAACTAACACGCCAATCAACAGAAAATTGCATCTTCCAAGTTTTCTCTTCACCGGAAAGCGGATGCGTTTCTCAAAAGCCTTTTCCCGTCAAAAGACTTATCGGGCATTCCCCTGCGGCGTAATCTTGGGCCCCGGAGTCTGCCACACATATTCAGGCTCGATCACAGGCTTGTAATCGGGAGGAACCGGAATCGGGAACGTAACCACTTCATAAGCGCCCACAATGATGCGTAGAGCCGTCATTCCGATCCCTTTTGCCATCCCTCCGGTCCATCCGACCAACACACCCTGCTCTTCCGTCATGTTTTGCACATTGATCGGAAGCTCCAGCGGAGACGTAAGGATGTTGGCAAGACCGCGGAGGAATTTATCCCCAACCGTATGCTCTTTTTGAACCTTCTCCACCGTAACGGTCGAAACAGATGAGTAGCTCGTGGCTTGCTTTGTGCTTGTCGGAGGCGTGCTCGGAGCCTGTACAACAGTTGGCGCAGGAGCAGGAGCGGGCGGAGGAGTAGGCCCCACATCCGCAAATACCTGTGAAATCGAAAAAATAGCTAACGTTATGACCGCAAGTGCCAAAACCCATTTCTTCATTGCCATCCCTCCTCTTTTTAGCAGAAAAAATCTGTTTTAATTGCTTTGCAAATCAATCTTATTCGCTAAGGCCATATTACTTTATTGCATTCGCATTTTCTTTGCAATATTTTCTCACGTTTCCATTGGAAAAGTAGGAATATTATTGCATCGAAGCAAGGCCTCAAGCAAGATAAATTCTCATCAATGAAGTTCTATTAAAACAGCCTCCGGACGACAAAAAAGCCGGAAGAAGAGTATTCGCCCTACTCCTATGCCATGCGTCGTGTAGGTGATAATTTTGCGAAACCGGGCCAATCCAGCTGCGTACTTCCGCCCCAACCGGCAATGAGTCCCAATCGGCGGCATTCCGATCAAAGGGATGCAAATCTGCCCTCCGTGAGTATGCCCCGCCAACGCCAAATCAACCGAAACTTCTCCAATCTGAGAAACCACATCTATGGAGTGCGTTAGGAGGATTTTTATTCCTTCGTCACCGACTCCTTTAAAAGCTTGGGGAATATCCGCGCGGCTTGTGACCAAATCCTGCACGCCGATAATGCGAAACAAATCTTTTCCGCTTGTTAACGTTATGTTTTCGTTATCAAGCACCCGGCATCCGATTTCTGCCAGGGATTTTTTCAACAAACGGCAATTATTCTGCTTGCGGGGATATTTCGTCCGGTCAAAATTGAAAACAATCGCTTCCCACAGATCGTAATGATAGTAATCATGATTTCCAAAAACAGCAAACGCGCCAAGCTTCGCCTTAAGCTCGGAAAGCACTCGGACGCACGGTTCAATCCCTTCGTCCGTTTCAATTAAATCTCCGGTAACAAAAATGAAATCCGGGTTCAAGGGAGAAAGTTTCCTGAAAAATTTTTCAACGGAGCGGACAAAAAAAGGGAAATGCATGTCGGAAAGGTGAAGAATCGTCACAGGCCTGGAAAGTTCCTTCGGAAGGTTGATCTTAATGCGCCTCAGCCGATACCACCTCGGCTCAATAAGAAATCCCCAAACAGTCACGAAGCATGCCAATAAAATGAAAAAAAACGTTACGGTCATTTTTTCTATCCTTCCGAAGGTTCATAAAACCCGATTTTACATTATCGACATCCAACTCAGAAAATGCACAGACTTGACAAAACTCTTACATCTTTGATAGTCTCTCCCTCAAACAAGCAAGGAAAGCAAATGGACGCACCGGAGAAAAAAAAGAAAGTCGCCGGGTTGCTCACGGCGTTTACTCCTGAAATTCTCAAGAGCGAATATTTCACCCGCATCATGGCCGGGATTATCAGCGCCTTACGGCACACCGACTACGATCTGAAGCTGATCATGGTCAAAGACGAGGAATACGCCGATCCCAGCCGGAAAATCCTTGCCGAGCACAATCTGGACGGTCTCCTTTTGCTGACCTGGAGAATTCATCCCCGCTATATTGACGAAGCCATGGAAGCTTCATCGCTACCCGTAGTCATTATCAACGACTTCACCCCCGGAGTGAAGGCCAATATCGTCTATTGCAATAATAAAGTCGGGATTCAACTTGCTTTCAATCACTTGCTGAGTCGGGGGTATAAAAAAATCGGAATGCTCCAGGGCCCCGACGAAGCCTCCCTCGACGCCCGGGAACGTTATTTAATCTACAAAACCCTCCTGAAAGAACAGGGACTCGTTTACGATCCGGCTCATTACCGAAAATGCGATTATTTCTTTGAAGAAGACGGCTATCTGAAAATGATGGATATGATTCACAATGCGAAATCCCTTCCCCGGGCCATTCTTTGTTTCAACGATGAAATCGCTACCGGAGCGATTAAAGCGTTAAAAGAATCCTGGGTGAAGTGCCCGGAACAAGTCGCGATTATCGGTTATGACGGAATTGAGAAAGGAAGATATTTGGAACCCGCCCTCACAACCATCCGCCAACCTCTGGAGCAAATGGGACGGGAAATGGTCAACATCATGATCGGACTTATTGAAGGAAAACTCGAAGCCCCCATTCAAAAGGAATTTGTGCCGGAACTGATCGTACGGCAATCCACTTAAGGTAATCCCGCGTCGCCCCCTAGGTCGGGGGCTCCGAAGCAAAGACCATCGGGGTCTTTGCGAAGTGCCGCGATTTAAGGAATCACGGCCTGGGATCCTTGCGTTTCAAAACAGGACAAGAGCTGTTTTGCTGCAAGTTTCCGGCTGAGGCGGATACTCCGAAGTATTAGTAGCAGGCGGCCATGGCGAACTTGACACATGGGACCAGATTTTATCTGCTTTTAGCAGCGGCCGGAAATTATTTTCCGGGCGCGAAGCATTCTCTGAATCACCGTCGCATGAGTCCCGATTGCCAGGAATAAAAGCGTCCAGTAAAAAAGGTCCTGCCCAAAAAATTTTCTGGAAATAATCTGCGACAGCAAAAGGCCCGAAAGAAAAATCACGCTTCTCTCTCCCCGCTCCAGAAAATCCGGCCATTCGGTATTTAAAACCGGAACCTCCATCGCGGCTCTGGATTTCGCATAACTGGTTAAAAAAGCCCCGGCAAGCAGGATAAAAGTCGTAATCCAGTACCCCGTCACCAGAGCAACCGAAAGGAGAACCATCGCTTCAAAGTAACGGTCACACATGGCGTCCAGATAAGCGCCAAACCGGGTAGTCTGGCCCCCAAGGCGGGCCATCACCCCGTCAAGGACGTCAAACAATCCCGTGATCAGAATCAGAGCGAAGAAAACGAGGAAGTTTTTGGAGAAAATCAGAAAAAGACACGCGGAGGCTCCCGCGCCAAACCCGAATAAAGTCACTTGATTGGGACGGATCCCTGCATCAATCGCTTTCCGGGCAATGGTCCGGAACAATTTATCGAAGAAAGATTTATACCCGGAACCTATCATTTGTTTCCTTGTTTAAAAATTCCAGAAAAAGAGGCCTGGGGCTCTCAAATTAAATCCGAAACGGCCTTTTCAAGCCTTCTGCGCCCCTGTGCCCCCATCAACTGCCGGACCACTTTTCCGTCACGAGTAATGAGAAAAGTCACCGGCACGCCCGGAATGCCGCCAAAAGCGTCCGCAACCGCTTCATCTCCGATCACAACAGGATAAGGGATCTTTCTTCTTCGCACATAAGCAGAAACAATCTCGGTGCCTCCCTCATCAAGCGAGATTCCGACCACTTCGACTCCCCGCCCCCGGTAATCCTGATACAACGAACTCAAGCTGGTAATTTCTCCGCTACACATCGGGCACCAGGTCGCCCAAAAATTAAGAACTACCAATTTACCTTTCATACCGGAAAGAAAATCGTCAAGGCGAATTGTTTTTCCGTCAAGCTGCAGCAGATTGACGGAAGACGCATCCTCCTCCGCGGACAAAACCCCACCGAAAGGAATCAACATTCCAAAGATCAAGAGCCAGCACAACCATTTTTTCCTCATATCCGATCTCTCTTCCCTTGTTTCGCCCCGCCTATTTTTTTGCCTGAGAATCAGCCCCCTGCGTCTTGAAATAGTCCCAAAATGAAGCGGGAGTTTTCGCTTTTTCCTGTTCCGCTTCATCGCTCACAAAAATCGTCTTCACTCCTCGCCCGACACGGCTGAAATCTTTTCCGATTCCGCGGACCGTCGAACCACAGCCGCACAGAAAGACGACTATAAAAAAAAGACTTCCAAACCGTTGAATCCAAACCGTCATCTCAGATTCCCTTTAAAGTCAACCGGACCAGTTCCTCAACGGAAAGCTTCTTTCCCTGAGAGGACGAAAGCGCTTTTTTCACCGCATCCTGCGCTTGCGGTTTTTTATAACCCAGCGAAAGCAGGACAAGGATCGTGTCTTCCACCAAGGCTTCATCCCGGGAACCTGTCCCCGGCGTCTTTTTCTGCTCCGGTTTTGTTTCGACCAGAATTTTCTCGCGCAATTCGATCACGAGCCGTTCGGCGGTCTTCCTTCCGATCCCATGCACGCTGGTTAAAGTCGCTAAATCCTCATATGCAATCGCCCGCTTCAAATCCTCCAAAGCAAGCCCCGAAAGAACGGTCAGGGCAAGCTTGGGCCCGATCCCGGAAACACCGATCAGAAGGCGGAAAAGGTTTTTTTCCTCAAGCGTTGAAAAACCGAAAATCTGGTGAGCGTCTTCGCGAATGGACACATACGTCTGGAGCAGCAGCCGCTCTCCTTTGTCGGGCAAACGGCTATATGTCGAAAGGGGAATAAAAACTTCATACCCCACGCCGCCGACATCCAAGGCGATCTGAGTCGGAGATTTTTCAGCGAGAATTCCCTGAAGATAACTGAACATATTTTAAAGAGTGACAGTGACAAATAGCGGCCGCCAGGGCATCCGCAGCATCCGACGGAGGATTCTCCCGAAGCTTCAGAAGATGGCGAACCATATATTGAATTTGAATTTTACTTGCCCTTCCGTTTCCGGAAATTGCGCTTTTAATTTGTGTCGGCGAATATTCGGCAACCTTGATATCAAAACCCGTCGCGGCAAGAACCGCAACGGCCCTGGCCTCGCCAATCCGGACGGCCGCTTTGAAATCCAACCCGTAAAAAACATCTTCAAGCGCCATGACATCCGGTTTAAAGATCTTAAAGATTTCGACAAGATTATCGTAGATCTTTTTCAGCCGTTTCGGCAAGTCCAAACGATCCTTTTGAGATTTCCCCTGAAGCTGCAGTACTTCATAATGTAAAAGCTTGTACCGGCCCCCTTCGAAGTCTACGACCCCGACCCCGGTTTTCCAGGTACCCGGATCGACGCCAAGAATGCGCATCCCCTAAGCCTCTTCCAGCTCTTCGATGATTTTCTCTTTTTCTTTTTTGAGCGCTTCGAGCTTCTTCACGCCTTCCTTAACCTTCTTGACCTTTTCCGCGATTTCTTCGACAACCGCCCGGGGTTCAAAAGAAACGTCTTCCGGAGGAATGAAGCTCTTATCCTGAATCGCCAGAATAAGATCTTCGATTTCCTCCGCCCTCTTTTGCAAGATTTCGATAATCGGCCCCCTCTTGCCTTCTTCGGTCAGGGTTTCGATCATTTCCTGAAGCTCCGCCTGCCATCTTCTGATTTTTGCAATAATAACCTGTTTATCCATTTTTCACCTCACTTGCCCTCCGCACAAGCTTCGGGCTTGTTTCCGTTTATTATAGTATTTTGCGAAAAGGGAATCCATCTCTCACCGCAAAGGAATTCCTCTCTTCAAAGAAGGTCTTTTTTGAGCAAAAACGGTTTCGATCCGTTTATAACCCTTATCCGGGGAAAGGGTTACGAGACTTCATTCAAGACGTCTTCGGGAATGTCCGCATTCGTGTAAACATGCTGGACATCGTCATGATCTTCCAGCGCTTCAATCAGTGATAACAACTGCTTGGCGCTTTCGGAATCCACTTTGACAAGATTTTTGGGAAGCATGGTGATTTCGGCGGATTCGCAGGAAACATTTTTATCCGCCAAGGCTTTTTTGACATTTTCAAAATCCTGTGGCACGCAAGTCACTTCAAAGAAAGATCCTTCCAGCGTCAGATCCTCCGCCCCGGCGGGAAGAACGATCTCCATCAGCTGGTCTTCGGAAATCTTGCTTTTATCGATTACCATCAATCCTTTCTTCTCGAAAATCCAGGCCACGGAACCGGCCCCCGCCATGTTTCCGCCCCGCTTGTCAAAAATGCTGCGAATTTCGGAAGCGGCGCGGTTTTTGTTATCGGTCAACGCCTGAACATAAATGGCAACCCCGGCAGGCCCGTAACCTTCATAATTCACTTCATCATAAGAAACACCGGGCAATTCGCCGGTCCCTTTCTGAATCGCGCGGATAATATTGTCTTGCGGCATATTACTATCCTTCGCCGTCTGAATGGCAACCCGCAAACGCGGATTGGTGTCGGCATTCCCGCCGCCTGCTTTCGCCGCGGTAGTCAGTTCGCGAATCAGTTTCGTGAAAACTTTTCCGCGCTTTGAATCCGCCGCCGCTTTTTTATGTTTAATCGTTGCCCATTTAGAATGTCCCGACATAATGTCCTCCGTATCCGTTCCTCTTCAAAATCGTTGCGGGCAACCTTCCGCAAACCTCATCCGCCCTCCGACTCAGGTCGCCTTCAAAACCGCTTCCGTCACCTCCACCACCTCTTTCATCTCGCGCACATCATGGACGCGTATAATTTTCGCTCCATTGAAAACGCTCAACGCGACCGCGGCAGCCGTTCCGAAAACCCGTTCCTTTGGCATGGTTTTCGTAATGTCTCCGATAAAAGACTTCCGCGAAACCCCGATAACAATCGGAAGCTCGAATTCCCGGAATTCCTCGAGCCAGCGAATGAGGCTGAGATTCTGAGATTTAGTCTTGGCAAAGCCGATCCCGGGATCAATAGCAATACAATCATAGGATATTCCAGCGCCAATTGCAGTGTCAATACTTTCCTTGAGTTCACGCTTAATATCGAAAATCAAATTACCATACTGGGTTTTCTCCTGCATCGTCCCGGAATCTCCCCGCCGGTGCATCAGAACAATTCCCGCTTGGTGGCAGGCAATCACCGCAGGCATGGCCGAATCCGCTTTTAATCCGCTCACATCGTTGATTATGCTGGCCCCATTTCTTAGCGTCTCGTCGGCAACTCTGCTTTTGGTGGTATCAATCGAAATGGGAAGATCCGTAACGCTCCGAATCGATTTGAGCACTGGTAAAAGCCTGTTTAATTCTTCCTCCCAGGAAACGGGGGCCGCGCCGGGTCTTGAGGATTCAGCGCCAAGGTCCAGAATGTCCGCCCCGTCTCTTTCAAATTGAAGCGCCCGCTCCTGGGCACGGCGGGGATCCAGAGTTTCCCCCCCATCCGAAAAGGAGTCGGGGGTGACATTAATCACTCCCATGACCAGCGCTCGTTCCGAAAGGTCCCAAATCCGGCCTTTGGCGGAAAAAAACATATTTTTTTCTTCAGTGATTTTTCGCATGTCAAATCCGTCTAATGTTAACGATCGAATTCAAAAAAGCGGCTCACTCAAATCCGCGCAAGAAAAATCAGGAACCTCCCGCGTTTCAGCCATTTGAAATCGACGGAAGGGTCAGGTCCCCGGTTCTTTCGGGGCTTTATGGACATCCTCACCGCCACCCAAAAGCGGTTGATCGGAAACCTGCTGCGGGGTTCCTCCAGGCAAATCCTCGGAAGGATGTTTTTTTAGTTCCGGAAGGCCAATGATCTTTCGGGCTTCATCTCCGTCCAGGACTTCCCGCTCCAGAAGTTTTTCGGTGATCTTCCGGAGATTCTCCTTGTTCTCGCGAATAATCTTCTGGGCCCGCTCATAGCAGAAATCCACAATTTTCCTGACCTCTTCATCAATCAAAACAGCCGTCTGCTCGGAATAATCCCTTTCCCGGAAAAGGTCCCTGCCTAAAAAGACCTCCCGGTCTTTCTTCCCGAAAGTCAAATGCCCCAGCTTCCTGCTCATCCCCAGCTCGCAAACCATCCATTGGGCCGTCTGAGTCGCTTTTTCAAGATCATCTTGCGCGCCCGAAGTAATCTGCTGAAAAAAGATTTCCTCGGCGACTCGGCCGCCCAGAAGAACCGTGACCCGGTCCAAAAGCTGCTGTTCGGTCAGAAGATGCCGGTCTTCCGTCGGAGCCTGAAGCGTATACCCCAATGCTCCATAGCCTCTGGGAATAATGGAAATTTTCTGAACCGGATCGGCTTCAGAAATGAGAAGCCCCAAAAGCGCGTGCCCGGATTCATGGACCGCGACAATTTCCTTCTCCCGTTTTGAAATGACGCGACTCTTCCGCTCAGGACCCGCCATCACGCGCTCGATCGAAGATTCCAGCTCGTTCTGCCCCACCGCCTCTTTATCATGCCGGGCCGCGAGAAGCGCGGCTTCATTGACCAGATTCGCAAGATCCGCTCCCGAAAATCCGGGCGTTTGCCGGGCCAGCTTCCCCAGATTAACCTCCGGAGCCAGTTTAATATTTCTGACATGCACTTTAAGAATCGCTTCTCTTCCCACAATATCCGGACGAGCCACAACAATCGTCCTGTCAAATCTCCCCGGCCTCAACAAAGCAGGGTCCAATACGTCCGGACGGTTCGTCGCACCGATTAAAATCACCCCTTCCTGGGTGTCAAAACCGTCCATTTCCACCAAAAGCGCGTTGAGGGTCTGCTCCCGCTCATCATGCCCGCCCCCGATGCCCGCAAATCGCTGTCTTCCCACCGCGTCAATTTCATCAATAAAAATAATGGCACCCCGCCCACTTTGCTTGGCCGCGCGCTTCCCCTGCTCAAAGAGATCCCGTACGCGCGAAGCTCCGACGCCCACAAACATCTCCACAAAATCCGAACCGCTGATCGAGAAAAAAGGCACGTTGGCCTCTCCGGCCACCGCCTTGGCCAGAAGCGTTTTCCCCGTTCCCGGAGGCCCCATTAAAAGCACCCCTTTGGGAATTCGCCCCCCGAGTTTTTGAAATCTCCGGGGATCTTTCAGAAATTCGATAATTTCCTGAAGCTCCTCCTCCGCCTCTTCAACCCCCGCGACATCTTTAAACGTCACGCGCTGCTTGTCGGTTCCCATCTGTTTCGCGCGAGACTTGCCAAAGCTCAAGATCTTCCCTCCTCCGTGCTGCACGCCGCGGTAAACAAAAAACCAGAAGAACCCGATCAAAAAGACAACCGGCAAAAGAGAATAGATTAAATTCCTCCAAAACACCTGCGGCGGATTGACGGAAAAATTCTGAACGTTCCGCCTGAGCAAAGGGACAAGCTCCAAATCGTTATCAGGAATATTGACCTGAAAATAAGCGCCGTCCCTGAATTTCCCCCGGATGATCGTTTCCACCAGTTCGCAGGAAGCAATCTGTCCGGTCTCCGGATTGCTGAGAAGCAGATTGTAGAAATCTGAATAGCTCAACCGCTTGAGTTCGATCCCCGGAAAAACCACAAATTGCAGGATGATAAAAGCGACCAGGGTGATCAAGGCAAACACAATGATCCGAGTTTGCTCCTGAGGCCCTTTCCCTTTCGAGGCCCCGTTTTTCGACGGTCCCGAAAATTCGAACGGAGTCTTTCCCTTCTTATTTGAAGGGCCCTTCATTTTTTCCACAATCCACCCCCGAGTTCATGAAAAAGCACAAAAACGGTACAACATCACCCTTGAAATGTCAATCGAATCCCCGATCCCGGGCCTGTCTTGAGACGGGCCCGGGGAGGCATCGAAACATCAAGCGATTTTGCTTATTTTCAGAAAACGTCTTGTCTTATGAGACACCTTGAACTTTTCCGATATTTCCACTCCATAGACCCAGAAAATCTCGGTTCCGCTCAAAAACAAAGGCATCGCATTCTTATCGTAACTGGCCACTTTTCTCGAGATCAAAAAATCTTTCAGCTTTTTGGGAAACGGCAGCCCCAAAGGCTGAAACGCATCGCCTTCGCGGCGGTTCCGGATGATAATCGGAAAAGTGATTTTATCCAGATCAAAGATCCCGCAGGTTTTGTCCTGTCGATCCTCTTTGTAAATCCGCTGTTCAAACGCTTCGGCGACAAATTCAAGCCCTTTCTCCTTGATCCGGACCTTCCCCCCCAAAGGAAGCTCATAGCGGTATTGCTCGGTTTTATCCGCCCCCGGTTTCTTGAGAATAATTTCCTTACGTTCGAACGAAACCGAAGTCTCGGCCGGAATATGGATCTCGAATCGTTCCGCGTTCCGTTCAAGGGCTTTCCGGATTTCGTCCCAGTGAAAGTAAGTCAATTCACTGTCGGGATCTAATTCACGGATCGCTTTCTGAAGAATGCGAAATCTCAGGGCTTCCGGCTCGGCAAGAAACTTTTTCTTTTTTAACGTGATCAAAAACCCCTTCCGCTTTCTCACGATTTTAGGGTAATGTTTCAGCGCGAGATCTTCAATGAACGCTAAATCAAGCGCAACGGTATCCGCCAGATGAGCCAGAGCTGTTTTCATGCGGGGGTTGTAATGACGCTCAAGATAAGGGATCAGCTGATGCCGGATCCGGTTCCGCATAAAATGCGTTTGCGCATTGCTTCCGTCAACGCAATAGGTCAATTTGCGGTCGCGGACATAATCCTGAAGCATTTCCTTCCCAAATTCGATCAACGGCCGGATCAGTGTCAGGTTTTGCCAGTCCGAAACAGGCTTCATCCCCCCGAGGCCCCTCAGACCGGTTCCCCGGATCAAACGGAAAAGAACCGTTTCCGCCTGATCGTCCCTGTGATGTCCCAGCGCGACTTTGGAAATTCCGAGACGCACGCCTTCTTCTTTGAAAAACTGAAGGCGGCACTCTCTTCCGGCCTCTTCCAGCGACAGCCGGTGATCTTTTGAGAATTTTTCGACATCAATTTTTTTAATGCTGATCGGCATCTTGAGCTCTCTGGCAAAGCGTTCCGCAAACATCTGGTCCCGGTCGGAGGCTTCCCCCCGCAAAGAGTGATTTACATGAACCAGATGAATATTCAACTTCCAATCGGCGCGGATCCGGTAAAAAAGATCAAATAAACTCACGGAATCCGGCCCCCCGGAAAGCGCAACCATGATCGAATCGCCTTTCCGAATCATGTCGTAGCGGCGAATCGTTCTAAGAAAAACATCCAAAACCTTGTCTTCTTTTTTCTCCATCGCAATCATTCTAGGCACCCCCTGAATGTTTTTTCAAAAATAGTGAAGAAGAGATTTCTCTTCTTCCGGTCAAATAAAAATCCGCACCGCCGGGTTAAGGACTTTTTCCGGCAATGCAATTTTAAAAATGGTAGCGGCGGAGGGAATTGCACCCCCGACACAGGGCTTATGAGTCCCTTGCTCTACTAACTGAGCTACGCCGCCACGTTTGTTAATTCAAGAGGCACTATCGGGCAGGGAAGAAACAACGTTTGGAAGGAATACTTTTCGGGAACGCGATTGAAAATTCCAGACAGTTTTCGTTTTTCTGTCAGCATACGTTTTCCTTGTAGAAAGAAAAAACGCAACCGAATCGAAACGGAGGCGGCGCCGATTTGCGCCGGTTTTCCCCGAGCGATCTCCGGGACCGCCCTCCATTCACGATCATACCATGCGTCCCGGAAGGACGCAGAAACGGTGGTAGCGGGGGCAGGATTTGAACCTGCGACCTTTGGGTTATGAGCCCAACGAGCTACCAGGCTGCTCCACCCCGCGCCGCATTGAAAAACTTCTGTCAAACGACTTGTGAGATTATAGAGAAGTCTGACACCCAGTGTCAAGGCAGCTCTTAATGCGGTATCTGCCGGACCCTTTCGCACACTACCGGCTTCTTTTCGCCGGATCCTTTTCATTTTCTTCTCAAGGTGCATGCGCTAAACCCGCAACTAAGCGTCAGGTCCTCCGGAAATTCAAGCCGAGAGGGTTGCTTTCTCGCTTCCAAGATCTTGAAGCGCCTCTCTTTTCTTTTCCGCAGGCACAATTTTATAAACAACTTCCCCGGGGCGGACCCGCCCTAAATTCTCGCGAGCGACTTTCTCCAAATACTCCGTGTCGCTCTCCAAAAGCCGTTCTTCCTCAATCAACTTTCTCAAAGTGCTTTTCAAACGTCCGATTTCTTCCGTAAGCTCGATTTCTTTCCTCTTGAGTTCCTGATACTTCGAAAAGCTGGGAAGATAAACCAAGGCAAAGGCCGACAACACCACAAAAAGAAAGAAAAGAATCTTCATTCTCCTCGCGAACATCAAACAACCTTTCCTGGGCCCGTAAACATTTTCATCCTTTTCTCGAATTTTCGACCAAACAGCCGCCGTAAACGGCTTTCTTCCCAAGCTGTTCCTCAATCCGCAGCAGCTGGTTGTATTTCACCACACGGTCCGTCCGGCACAAAGAACCGGTTTTGATCTGTCCCGCGTTCAGGGCAACGGCAAGATCCGCAATTGTGCAATCTTCCGTTTCTCCCGACCGGTGACTGATCACCGCATTGTAACCATTTGCCTGCGCGAGCTTTACCGTCTCAATCGTTTCGGTTAACGTGCCGATTTGATTGAGTTTAATCAAAATAGCGTTTCCGATCTGCGACTCGATGCCGCGTTTCAAACGCTTGGTATTCGTCACAAACAGGTCGTCTCCGACCAATTGAACCTTCTTCCCAAGTTTCTTCGTCAAAGTCGCCCATCCATTCCAGTCATCTTCGGAAAGACCGTCCTCAATCGAAAAAATCGGGTATTTCCCCGACAGATTCTCGTACCAATCTGCCATTTCTCCGCTTGTTTTCTGAGTCCCGTCCACTTCATATTTTCCGCTTTGCCGGTCATACATCTCGTTGGAGGCTGAATCCAGGGCAATCCTGATCCGGTCTGTCCCATATCCCGCTTTTTCGATTGCCTGCAGTAAAAATTCGATTGCCTCCTCATTGGATTTCAAATTCGGAGCAAAACCGCCCTCGTCTCCAACCGCCGTGTTGAGATTCTTGGCCTTGAGAAGAGATTTTAGATTATGAAAAACCTCCGCCCCCATTCTCAACGCTTCGTGAAAATTCGGAGCACCGATCGGGACAATCATGAATTCCTGGACGTCAAGATTGTTATCGGCGTGAACGCCTCCGTTCAACACATTCATCATCGGAACGGGCAACGTCACCGCCTTGGCCCCTCCCAAATAACGGTACAGAGGCAGGCCTTCAGCGATACTTGCCGCGCGAGCAACCGCCAGAGAAACTCCCAGCATGGCGTTCGCGCCCAGTTTTGATTTATTCTCCGTTCCATCCATTTTAATCATGAGCCGGTCGATTTTTTTCTGTTCGGTAGCATCCTGGGCCACCACGGCCGGCGCAATGATCTCGTTGACGTTCGAAACCGCCTTCAGGACGCCTTTTCCCAAATAGCGTTTTTTGTCGCCATCCCGCAACTCAAGAACTTCGTGTTCTCCCGTCGAAGCGCCGCTGGGAACGGCCGCCCGCCCCATCGTGCCCCCTTTTAAATAGACTTCCACTTCAACCGTCGGATTCCCGCGGGAATCCAGAATTTCTCTTGCATGAACCTTCGTAATCTTCGTTTTCATCCTTTTCTCCGTCTCACTATTGAAATAAAGGGCAAATTCTCGCCTCTTTTAATTTGGAAATGACAGGTGCGTATTATATACGAGCGGCAGGAAATATACTAGACGGGAGTTTTCTCAAAAAAAGCGCGGGAAACCCATCTTTTAAGCAACCCTCCGAGAGAAACTTCGGCCCCTTTTCTTTTATGATTCACCAGCATCGCCCAAAAACCTTGCTGCCGGTATTCCGGTTTTTCCTGGATCCGTTCCACCGCGACGCGAAACCCGTCAAAATAACGGCGGACCGAATCCCGGTTCCATAAATCATAATGGGCCGTTCCCAGGATCTGATCAAAATTAACCTCAAAATACAATTTTCCTTCCGGCTTCAATACCCGGCGGATTTCCGCGATCATTTTTCCGGGGTTTAGCGTATGATCAATCACGTTGCGGCACATCGCCCAATCAAAATAATTGTCGCCAAATGACAACTTCTCGCCATTGTCTTCCAGATAATGGAGCGCTGGACCGTTCTCAATCTTGGTGTTTTCGGTCAAAATGATTTTTTTGTACTCGCTCAGCAACGCATCCACGGCATAGACCTCACCACTGATTTTTGAGCGCTCAAAAATACTAACGGGTCCGCATCCTAAATCAAGCCCCCGCCCCGTCGCAGCGAGGATTTCAGGAAGATAACGAACCGTGACGTCCCAATCCTGTCTTCTGATGTCAAGGAACCCCGCCCGCCCCATCGGCTTAATGAAATTCCTCCACCAATTGACTTCCTCGACCTGCTTCGAATTCAAAGTCATGACACCCGGTTTCATTCTCCCGGAGGATTTGCCTTTCCGTCCCGCCGAATTATCTCCGGATTAAAACTTTTCTGCCTTCCATTTTCAATTTCCCGGAAACAAAAAAACGGATCGCTCTCGGATAAAGCCGATATTCCACGTTGTGAATTTTCTTTTCAATTTCCGCCAGCCGGTCCCGGGAACCGATTGCCACGGCCTCCTGCAAAATAATCGGGCCGTGATCCACCTGTTCGTCCACAAAATGAACCGTGACTCCCGTCACGCGGGCCCCGTAATCAAACGCGTCCCGAATCGCATGGGCCCCTTTGAAAGACGGAAGAAGGGCGGGATGAATATTCAGGATTTTCCCGGAATACGCCCGGACAATCCCCGTCCCCACAATTTTCATGTATCCTGCCAAAACGATGAAATCGATTTCCCGGACTTTCAGGATTTCAAGAATTGCTTTTTCGAAAAGTTCCTTCGATTCAAAGGCCGCGCGTTCAAGGCAGGCGGTGTCCACGCCAAGTGCTTTCGCCCTTTTAAGGCCCGGGGCTTTGGGATTGTCGCTGAAAACGAGTCCCGCTTCCGCCCGGATTCGCCCTTGCTTGACCCGGCGCACAATATTCTCCATGTTGCTTCCTCTGCCCGAGATAAATATCGCCATCCGTTTCATTTCAATCCGCCTCCGTCGTTTTGGTCTCTTCAGCCCCCGCGACAATTAAAACCATTTCTCCCAATTTCTTCCGGGATAAAACTTCCGTCAGAATTTCGGGAAGCGTTCCCCGGATCTGCTCCTCAAACTGCTTGGTCATTTCCCGCGAAAGACAACCTTTCCGGTCCCCGAAAATTTCCGCCATCGCCCGGAGAGTCTTTTCAATTCTGTGCGGAGATTCGTAAAAAACCATCGTCCGTTCCTCAAGGCGCAGTTTTTCCAGAGCTTTTCGCATTGCCCCTTCCTTGTAAGGCAGAAATCCTTCGAATACAAATTTTTCACAGGGAATTCCGCTCACGACAAGCCCCGCGACAAGCGCCGAAGGACCGGGGATTCCTTCCAGCCCGATTCCTTTTTCGACCACCGCACGCACCAGAGAATATCCCGGATCGCTGATTAACGGAGTTCCGCTGTCGGTGACATAAGCGACGTGTTTTCCCTGCTCAAGCTCGCGAAGGATAAAATCCCGCTTCCCCGATGAGGTGTGATCGTGGAAACTGGTGACCGGCGCGTGGATATCGTAATGCGACAAGAGCTTCCGGGTGTGGCGGGTATCTTCGCAGACAATCCATTTCGCGGAACGAAGCACTTCAAGCGCCCGGAGGGTGATGTCCTTCAAATTCCCGATGGGCGTGCTCACCAAAAATAATTTCCCGGAGCCTTCCGTCATGAAACATTTCTCCCCGCTGGATTTCGGAATTCTGTAAAAATTCTATTTCCGGAATAATTTCCGGAGGACAAATATCCCGGAGCTGAGATAAACCAGAAAAAATCCGAGCAAGAATCCCCCGAAATGAACGCCGGGAAGCCGGAAAGCCAGAAAAAAGAACAGGCCAAGCGCAAGATATCTCAGAAAGAAACGTGCGACATGATCCGCCGGACGGACACTTCGCTCCTGCAAAACCGCCAGATGCCGGAAAAGAAAATAATAATTGAACGCTCCGGCCAAAGTCCCGCTTCCGATTCCGATTCCCCAATCGAACTTCTTGAAAAAAATAGCGCCCAAAGCGCACCCGATTCCGAAAACGACGGTCAGGACAAGAACCCGCCGCCGTTCCTCGAACGCCCCTGCCATTATTTTGTCCTTTCAATCATAAAATCGGAAAGCGCTTCCAAACTGTGGCGAACGGGAAGCGTTTTTAAAAAAGCGAGATGAGAAATGGCCTGAGCCGAAAAGTTTTTCGCGTGTCCCATTGCGTATTCAATCGCCCCGAGTTCAAAAACCAGTCTTTTAAGATAACTGAATTTGTCTTCCCGGTTCGACCGGAAAACACGCAAAGCTTCCTCCTTTTTCCCCTGAGGCGCCAGCGCCAGGGCGCGAATCAACGGAAGCGTGAGAACTTCCGCATCGCAATCCGATCCGGGATTCTTTCCGAACGCGCGGGAATCCCCCATAAAATCAAGACAGTCGTCGACGATTTGAAAGGCCATCCCGAAATCCATGCCGTATTGCAGCAACGCGAACACATCATCGGAGCCAAGTTCCGCGACCAAAGCGCCCGCTTCAACGCAAGCCGAAAAGAGAACCGCCGTTTTTTTCCGGATAATGCCGAGATACCGCTCTTCGGTCAGAGACAAATTCTCCTTTTCGCTGAATTCAAGGATCTCTCCGTCACAGACATCACAAGCCGTTTTCAGCAAAAGCGAAAACAGACGCTCGTTTCTTGTCTCGAAAAAGGCCGTCATGGCCCGGTCATGCAGATAATCCCCCATCAAAACGGCCGCCTGCGCTCCCCATTTGGCATTGACGGTGGCCCGGTTTCGCCGGAGCCGCGAACCGTCCACAATATCGTCGTGAATCAATGTCGCCGCATGAAAAATCTCAAGAGCCGCCGCCACCGGGATGGCTTTTTCTACCGCTCCGGGATCTTCGGAAAAACTCGCGCCGAAAAGGCATAGCGCCGGCCGGAGGGATTTCCCTTTGGCGCTGAAGAAATAGTCGATCACCCGGCTCGAAAGCGGATTGTCCGTAGCGAGAATACCAAGAATCGTCCCGTCAATCCTTCCGAGTTCCCGCTGAATGGGCGTGTAAATCTCTTCCAAAGTTTGTTTTAATCGCATGGGTTTCTCTCAGATGCCCCGCATTCTAACCGAAATCCCGACCGACTTCAAACCGTACCGCCTTTCAAATCCTTTCAATACACGGAAAAACTCTTTTTTGATTCTGAAGTTTATTGAAACACCCCTTCCAGGGTTTTTCGAACCGCATCCAGCGTCTTTTCCAGATCCTGATTGCCGTGACTGCGCGAAATAAAACAACTCTCGAATTGAGACGGGGGGAAGAAAATCCCATGCCGCAAAAGGCCGTGAAAAAACTTCGCGTATTTTTCGGTATCGGCTTTCTTCGCGCCCGCAAAGTCTCTAACCTCCTCCGGCGTGAAAAAAACCGTAAAAAGAGAAGCGCAAGAATTGATTCTAACGGGGTAGGACTTTTTCGAAACAAAATCGGACAAAGGTCCGAGCAGGGTTTCGCGCTTCACGTCAAGTTCGCGATAAATCCCGCCCGTTTTCAAAACATTCAAAACCGCAAGTCCGCAAGCCACCGCAAGCGGATTCCCCGACAGCGTCCCCGCCTGATACACGGGTCCTTCCGGCGCGAGCTGACTCATGACTTCGTTTTTGCCGCCGAAAGCCGCCAGGGGCAAGCCCCCTCCCAAAACCTTTCCCAGGCAAGTTAAATCCGCCTCGATCCCAAAAACCTCCTGCGCGCCGCCGTAGGCGATACGAAAACCCGTGATCACTTCGTCAAAAATCAGCAGTACGCCGTAATGATTGCATAAATCCCTGAGCTTCTGAAGAAACGCCTCTTCCGGAACAACCACTCCCATGTTCGCGGCAACCGGCTCAATAAGAACGCAGGCGATTTCTTCGCCTTGAGATTTAAAAATTTTTTCCGCTTCTTCCTCATTGTTATAAGGGATCGAAAGAGTCAACTGCGCGATCTCTTCCGGAACCCCTTTGGAATCCGGAACTCCAAAAGTCGCGCCTCCGGAACCGGCCTTGACCAAAAAACCGTCCGCGTGTCCGTGATATCCGCCGATACACTTGACGACTTTCTTTCTCCCCGTCACTCCGCGGGCCAGCCGGACGGCACTCATCACCGCTTCCGTCCCCGAAGAAACCAGCCGGACTTTTTCGACGGAAGGAAACGCCTCCCGGATCAACCGGGCCAATTCCACTTCGTTCCAGGTCGGCGCGCCGAAACTAATCCCGCGCGCGGCCTGTTCGCCGATCGCCGAGACAATTTCGGGCGCGGTATGGCCCAGAATATGCGCGCCCCAGGACATCACATAATCGAGATACGCTTTCCCCTCTTCATCAAAAAGCCTGGCCCCTTTCCCCTCCGCGACAAAAAAAGGCTCTCCCCCGACGGCCTTAAAAGCGCGAACCGGAGAATTCACTCCTCCGACAAGATGCCGTTGGGCTTCCTTAAAAGAAATTTTCCGCAAGAGTGTCTCTCCTATTTTTTCTCAACCGCATCGCCCCTTTTCAGGAAAGGAGTCAAAAGATCTATCGGAATCGGAAAGATCGTGGTGGAATTGTTTTCAGACGCAATCTCAACCAACGTTTGCAAATAGCGCATTTGCAATGCCGTCGGATGTTTCTCCACCATCTGCGCGGCCTGGACCAATTTTTCGGCGGCCTGAAACTCTCCCTCCGCATTGATAATTTTCGCCCGCCGCTCCCGTTCCGCTTCGGCCTGCCGCGCCATCGCCCTTTGCATTTCCTGAGGAAGATCAACATGTTTGATTTCAACATTCGAAACTTTAACGCCCCAGGAATCCGTCTGCTTGTCGAGCTGTTCCTGAAGCTGCCGGTTGATCTTGTCCCGCTCGGCAAGAAGATCGTCCATTTCCACCTGCCCAAGAACGCTTCTCAAATGCGTCTGGGCCAGCTGCGTCGTCGCGAAAAGATAATCTTCCACTTCCGTCACGGCAAGGTTGGGATTAAAAACACGGAAATAAACGACCGCGTTCACTTTCACCGACACATTATCGCGGGTGATAATGTCCTGAGTCGGCACATCCAGCGTCACCGTCCGGAGGCTGATCCGCACCATGCGGTCAATCGGGGCGAAAACAAGAATCAGCCCCGGCCCTTTCATTTTTTTCAAAAGCCGCCCCAGGCGAAAAATAACCGCCCGTTCATACTCGTTGAGAATCTTAATGCAGCTCAAGAAGTAAAAAGCAATAAAAGCCAGAATCATGACCTCGGGTGCAATCATCGGATTCCTCCTTTTTATTTTCTCGCGGACTTTTCTGACAGTAAACGACAGCCTTGCATTTCTCTTTCAAAAGAACCGGAAACTTCCGGAACATTTCCTGAAATTTACCGGGAAAACGGAAAAGGAAAAGGCGGGGGAATTTTTCTTACGCCCAATCAGAGTCATCGTACTGCCAGGTCGGATACAGATAATAGTTGGTTACTTTTTCTTTGTGTCCCGGAAGAACGATTTTAAAAGAAGAAATCCCTCCCTGCGCAAGCCGTTCGGGATCAGGGTCCGTCAAGGCATTCACGACCGGCATTTCCCGGCCGTCGAAAACTACCAGGTTGACCTTTAGCCCCTTGATCGGCTGTCCGAGATTGTTGAGAACAATCCCCGACAACTCGGCGTCCCCGTTTTCATTCACCCGCGAAATGCCTCCTTTGACGATCACCCGGCGGGGGAGCCTGTGGAAATCTTCTATCTCGGGAAATTCTTCAATGCTCATGAGAAATCAAGGTTTTTTATTCCGATTCTTCTTCAGCTTTCGCCTCTGAGGCCGGAGCCACCTCCGCCGGAGTGGGACCTTCCGCTTCCTGAAATACGCCGAGCTTTCGATATTTATTGTAACGCGTTTCAAGAAGCTCTTTTTTTGAAAGCCCCAAAAGTTCCTTCAGGTTTTTCAAAATGGAGGCTTTCACATTTTCCACGGTTTTCTGAAAATCACGATGGGCTCCTCCCAAAGGTTCTTCGATGACCTCATCCACAATACCCAATCCCATAAGATCGTAGGAAGTCAGCTTCAAAGCGTTCGCGGCATCCGGAGCTCTGGCCGGGTCCTTCCAAAGAATGGCCGCGCATCCTTCGGGCGAAATGACGGAATAGTAGGCATTCGCAAGAATCAATACGCGGTCCCCGATACCAATCCCAAGCGCTCCTCCGCTTCCGCCTTCTCCGATCACAATCGCAATCACCGGCACGTTCAATCCGTACATTTCACGCAGATTGTAGGCAATCGCTCCGGCCTGCCCGCGCTCTTCGGCACCGATCCCCGGATAAGCTCCCGGAGTATCGATCAGGCAGACAATCGGCACATCGAATTTACTGGCGAGCTTCATGATCCGGATGGCTTTACGGTAACCTTCCGGATGAGCGCTGCCGAAACAGCGCATCAAATTCTCTTTTGTATCTCTCCCTTTCTGATGCCCGATAAAACAGACCGGTTTCCCGTCCATCTTCCCGAACCCCGTAATAATTGCCTTGTCGTCGCCAAAAACCCTGTCGCCATGCATCTCAATAAAATTTTCCGCGAGCGCGCGAATATAATCCAGCGTGTAGGGCCGAAGCGGATGCCGGGCGACTTGAACCCTTTGCCAGGGAGTTAAATTCTCAAAGGTCTCCCGCAGCGCCTTCTCCAGTTTCTTCTCAGCGCTTTTAATCTCTCCGGACAAGTCAATCCCGTTCTTGGTGTGCTCTTTCAATTGCTCGATCGTCTTCTCAAGTTCGACAATCGGCCGCTCAAAGGCAAGACAGCTGGTTGACATCTCGCTCAAGACTCTGTTCCTATTTTTTCGGGTCGGCATATTTTTTCCTTTTTATTTTAAATTCCAGAATTTTCAAAATCCGTCATTCGACGATCGTGACCTTGGCTTTGAGAGGCACGACGGAAAAAAGCTCCTCGACCTCCCCGTTCAGCATCCGGACGCAGCCTGAAGTGCTGTGCGTTCCAATCGACTCGGGAATGGTCGTGCCGTGAATCCCAAAACTCGGCAACGAAAATCCCATCCAGCGCGTCCCTAAAATATTGTCCGGGCTGTCGGGCGGCACCACCGTGCCCGCATCAGGATACCAGGTCGGGTCGATTAATTTCGTCTCAATCGTAAAAGTCCCCAGCGGCGTCCGGAGATCTTTCCCCGTCGCAACGCGGTAAGTTTTGACCACCTCATCCCCCAACACAAGCAAAAGCTTGTTTTCGGAGCGGTCGACAATGATGGAAAAAGGCTCCTTGAGTACTTTGAGTTTCAGGCCCGGATGAATCACGTCCGTTTCAAGACCGTTGCTTCTTTTGAGAAGTTCGATCGTCGTATGATTGTCCCGCGCGATTTTATAAAGACTGTCTCCCTCTTTGACTTCATAAACCGCGCTCTCCGGACCTATGGCATTCGAAAAAAGAATTTTCATATTAAGGGTCCCGGATTCTTCCTGAACGGTTTTTCTTAAAGCGGAAGGAAGTTTTTTTGAAAGCAATTTCTTGTATTTTTCCCGTGCCTTAAGCAATTCTCCTTTTTCCGAAAGCGCCCGGGCGTCTTCATGTAAGCGATCGAGCCCGCTCGGCGAGGCTTTGCCGGCCGCAAAACAGAAAGGGGGCTGAAAAAACACCGACAAACTCAAAGCAATGATCAGAGGCATGTTTTTCAGGCCTTTCAAACTCGCCCACTTCCGGCTCATTTTAAAATCCCTCCGCTAATCCGAAAGACAAATCAAAAGCGCGACGGTAATTCCCAGGGCCGCACCCGCAAAAACTTCGATTGGCGTATGCCCCAAAAGTTCCTTGAGACGTTTTTCCTGAACCCGTCCGGTTTGAATCTCATCGACAATTTTATTGAGAATCCCGGCCTGACGCCCTACGGCTCTCCTGACTCCCGCCGCGTCAAACATAATCACCAGGCTGAACACCACAGAAATGCAAAACGGCATCGAGCCAAACCCGTAATAAAGTCCCACAACGGTCGATAGACTCGCAACCGCCGCCGAATGAGAACTCGGCATCCCTCCCGATTGCAGCAACCAGCGGAAATTGAGTTTCTTCTCTCTAAAGAGACCCCCTACCACTTTCAGAGCTTGAGCGAGTATCCACGCCACAATAATGGCGGCAATCCCCTGTCCTTCATTGAAAGGGGGATTCCAGGGAACGTTATTCATAAAAGCGCTTTTCTGGTAAAAACTTTATCTGATTGAATTGGATTTTTTCTCAATTTATTTGAACAATTGAATCTCAAGCTCATGGCAATCACAATACTTTACTCAATTCTGGCTTCATATTTTGGAAAGCTATTGGACGAAAGCCGTATCTATCTTGACAACAGGCCAAGGACATGCTATTTTAGCATAAAAAAAATGATTTAAAATTAACTCTTTCGCTTAAAAACGCTTCTTTGAAGGGAAGATTATATTACACCCATTATTCCTTGACAAGTTTATAATCCGGACACGACATGTCAGCTACGGTTTTTAGTGCATCGCTTTGGGGGATTGAATCCATCCCCATACAGATAGAAGTCGACGCTTCCCACGGGCTTCCGCAAATGACCCTCGTAGGTCTTCCGGACCAAGCGGTTAAAGAATCGAAAGAAAGGGTCCGAACGGCCATTAAAAACAGCGGGTTTCAAATTCCGTCAAAAAAAATTATCATCAATCTTGCCCCCGCTGACATTAAGAAGGAAGGCCCTTCCTTCGATCTCCCGATTGCCATTGGCATATTGGCCTGCCTGGGCCATATTCCACCGGAAAAACTGGAATCGTATGTTTTCCTGGGAGAATTAGCGCTCGACGGGTCTCTTCGGAAAGCCAAAGGTGTTCTCCCGGCTATCCTTATGCTGAAAAAAGAAAAGGGGAAATCCCTGATTGCCCCATCCGCAAACCTTTTCGAATCCGGCCTGGTTCCCGAAGTTTCGGTTTATACGGCAGCCCATCTTATCGAAGTTATTTCATTTTTAAATCGGGAAACAGCTCTCGCGCGGGCTGAAAATGCGTGGGAAGGATTCGGAGAAACCTCCGGAAGCTCCGGCGGGTTCGATTTTTCAGAAGTCAAAGGACAGTTTCAGGCGAAAAGGGCGCTCGAAATCGCCGTGGGGGGTGCGCACAATATTTTATTCGTCGGCCCGCCGGGATCCGGGAAAAGCATGCTGGCCAGACGCATCCCGAGTATTCTTCCGGCTCTTGAGAGAGATGAGGCATTGGAGATCCTGAGAATCCGCAGTGCCGCGGGGTTCAGCGGCAACGGACAGCCCATGACCGTTCACCGCCCTTTTCGAGCCCCTCACCACACCATTTCATCGGCAGGGCTGATCGGCGGAGGGACTTTTCCAAAACCCGGAGAAATCAGCCTCGCTCATCACGGGGTTCTCTTTCTGGACGAACTTCCGGAATTTAAAAAAGATGTTCTGGAAACATTACGGGCACCCATGGAAGACGGAGAGCTTACCATCTCGCGAGCGAAAACATCCTTGTCATTCCCCGCGCGTTTCATGCTGGTCGGCGCCATGAATCCCTGTCGCTGCGGATTCCTGGGAGATCCTAAAAAATCCTGTCATTGTTCGCTCGGTCAAATCATGGCTTACCGCGCCAAAATCTCGGGCCCCCTGCTTGACCGGTTTGATCTTCAGGTCGAAGTCCCTCCCGTACCATACCGCGAACTCACGTCATTCGGCTCTCCGGAACCTTCCCCATGCATACGGGAGCGCGTTAAAAAAGCGCGGGAAGTGCAGCGCGAAAGACTCAAAAAAGATTCTCTCCGCACAAACTCGCAGATGGGAGAACGGGAAATCAGAAAATACTGCGACCTTTCCCCCGCCGGGAAGAAACTTCTTGAAATGGCCATGAAAGAGTTGGCGTTTTCGGCGCGCGCTTATGCAAGGATACTGAAAGTTGCGCGAACGATCAGTGATTTTGAGAATTGCGGACAAATTCAGGCGGAACACATCGCCGAGGCCGTTCAATACCGGAGCCTGGACCGGCAGGGATGAGGGACCGGGGCTTTAAGATTTCTTTCCGACGGCAATCGTGTCAAACGCGATCGTCTGCGGCCAGCCAAAAAATCTTTTAAGCCGGTCCCCGAAAGTGGATTTCGGCTCTTCTTCTTTGACCGCTCCGATCCCGGGCCAGACTTCTTTCGACCGGGGATTTTCAAGAGCCTCCATTCGACAAAGCTCCAGCTCAAGCCCGGCCTCCTCGTACAACACCTTCATTCCTTCCGGGTAAATTCTCCAGCAATCCACCGGAGCTTCATGATAAGGCCAGCTGACGGGGCAGAGGGTGATGACCCTCCCGCCTTTTTTGCAAACTCTCGCCTTCTCCCGGATCCACACCCAGGGTTTTTTGACATGTTCAATCACCTGATTTGAAAAAACAATGTCGAACGTCTGATCCGGAACGGGAAAAACGCATTCGTTTTTCGCGACATACGTCATTTTGCCGTCATTAAAAATATCCAAAGTCTCCCAGCCAATTGACTCAATTTTCAGCATGCGCCGGTAGGTCGAAGGATGAGCGTCAGGACCGATTTCAAGAACTCTCATATCCGGTTTAAAAAAAGGTTTCGCGTACTTCTCAAAAACCAGTTTGCAATTAACGTGCATACCCCCTCCAAAAAAAACTTCTCCCGGGAAATTCCGGGAGGAATTTTCCCGTCTGACCGGCCGGGGACGCGTTTTTCGCTTCGCGTGCCCAAAAAATTCAGGAGGTGATGTACTCCTTCAGCCATTGAATATCTTTAGCCCGGGAAAGTTTGGCAAGCGCCTTCGATTCAATCTGCCGTATCCTCTCGCGGGTCAGACGGAATTCGCCGCCTATTTCCTCAAGCGTTCTGGGGACCCCGTCTCTCAGGCCGTATCGCAGCGCGATAATCTGACGCTCTTTTTCATTCAAGACATCCAGGGCTTTGTGGATATCTTTCTTGAGAATGGCCGATTCCGCGCTCTGCTCCGGAGGAGGAAGCGTTTCGTCCTTGATAAACATTCCAAACTCTCCGTCGTCTCCGACCGGAGAATGAATGCTCAAGGGATCCGAATCCGCCGAAACAAATTTTTCGATTTCGGCGACCGGGACCCGAAGTTTTCTGGCAATCGCAGACAGGGGAGGCCTTCCACCGGTTGCCTGATGTTCCGCGTGATAAATTTTCTTGAACCGGCTCAATTGGTCTTCCACATGGACCGGCAAGCGGATCAGGCGTGATTGCGTCAATCTCGCACGGGTGATGGATTGCTTGACCCACCAAGTCGCGTAAGTGGAAAACTTGTATCCGCGACGCCAGTCGAATCTCTCCACCGCCTTGATCAGCCCCAGATTTCCCTCCTGAATCAAATCCAGCAGAGTCATCCCGGTCGCGTAGTAATTTTTCGCAATGCTCACCACAAGCTTCAGATTCGACCAGACCAGACGGTTCACGAAACAGAAAAGCTCATCCCTCTTTTTCATCAGAAATTTCAGTTCCGCCCGTTCCCGTTTGCCCAAAAGCTTGCTCTGGCAGGTCAAACGGATAATCTTCTGCATCAAATCCAGACTCACGCGATAATTCGCGAGCGGTCCCGCCTTTGTATTCCCCGTCCGGGTCCGAAGCCCCCGGATCAATTTCTTATACTTGGCCGGCGTAAGATGCGTCCTGCCCTTTTTCCCTTTCGCGATCAACTGGCCGTCGAACTTTCCGGCCCAGAGAGCCTCCTCTAGAATAGAAACCAAAACTTTCCGGGCTCTCCTTGAATTGCAAATCGCCCGGGAAACCTCATCCATGCAGCGTTCGATATCCTGGGCAATCTCACGCTCCTCCTCCCGGGTCAGCAGACGCGTCGCGCCGGCCACTTTCATGTACTGGATAAACCCGTCCGTACCGATTTGAACGTTCTGTTCCGGTTTAACCTGAACCGGAGATTCCGCCGGTTCGGCAGTTACGGCAGTCTCTGTTTTTTCTAATTGAAACTCTGAATTATTTTCGTTTCTAATCATGGCCTTCCTCACTTATCTTGCGGGATTAACCCTCTTCCGCAAATTAAACTTGCACTGATTTTTTATTTCCGTTTTTATTCACAATGATTACGCTTTAAATTTCCGTCCAGGAGATCCTTCAACGTGACACTGCTCAAAACCCCGTTGACCGCGGTCCTTAACCGGTCCCACAAAACACGAAGATCGCAGTCGCATGAGGCATATTGGCAGGGGGTTTTCTCCCGCGCGCTGGAATCGCAAAACGCTTCGAAGGTTTTTCCTTCCAATGCCCGTACAACATCCACCATCCGGACTTCCTCCGGATTCTTCGCCAGAACAAATCCCCCTTTCAATCCCCGGATGGCCTTCACCATTTCCGCCCGCTGAAGGGCCAGCATCAATTTCTCCACATAGTCTTTCTGAATACCTTCCTGCGAGGAAATCTTGGCAAGACTGACGGGCTCAGGAGGTTCCCCGTGATCCTGGCTTTTCGCAAGATTCAGCAGGCAAAGAATTCCATATTCGCTTTTCGTCGTTAATCTCATTCTTCCCGTCCCCTTTGTTTCGCTTTACGGATACCCGATCCCCTCAAAATTAAGTTGCGCGCATTGCTCAGCATTTCAGTCAAAAAAAACGCCGGCCTCATCGCTACCGTTCCGCTTGAAATTCTTCAAGCCAGGCCATCTGAACAGCCTCCAAAACCTTTTCGTTTAAAAGCACCGGGTCATTCTCAAAATCCGGAAGTTCCAGGACCCAATTCTTAAGATCCGTAAACCGGACGGTCAAAGGGTCCAATCCCGGAAACTTTTCGCATAAACGAACGGCTATTTCTTCCGTGTCCTTCCATCCGTATTTCATATCGTTCTCTTCAAAAATTTGAAGCAAACTTCCGTTTTTCAAAAAACAGCGGGTTTGAAAATACGGCCCGCGATCAATTCAAAAAACTTTCATTTCTGGTATGCCGCGGAATCTCAACAACCACAGCCCCCGATTGAACCACCGCCTGACAGGCCAATCGCGAATGAAGAGTCACTCCAACGGCCTGATCCAGACGATCCGCTTCCTCTCCGCTCAGGACGGACAGATTCCCCATCCCTTCATGCACGATAACGTGACAAGTCGTGCAGGCGCAATGCCCTCCGCAAGCGTGCTCCATGGGAACGCCGTGCCCCAAGGCAATGTCCAAAATAGAACCCGGAAGCCCGTCTTCCTGAAACGGGATTTTCCCCGCGTCAAATTCAATCACTTTTCCCGACGGCATAAAAGTAACTTTCGGCATTTCTTCATCCTTTTTGCTTGTCCGGAGCTTTAAAAACTTCTTCCTTCTTGCGCACCAAAGCCTCTTTCAAAGCTTCGTCCATTAAAATTTTCGCCAGGTGGTTACTGATCTCACCGAATTCGTTCAGAGTTTTCCAAATCAATCCGGCGTCCCGCCCCTGACAGGTTTCTTCCAGGACTTTCAGAGCCGCTTCGATCTTTTTCGATTCTTCATTCCCGATCAGCTCGAGGCCCTGCACCAAGGCCCTTTTGGCCCCATTGATAATAAACCCGGCATGATTCCTGACTTCCACCAGCTTTCGCGTCTCTTCATCCTGTTTCTCAAACTTTCGCGAATCCTCCAGCATCTTTTCCACCTGCTCATCGGTCAATCCGTAAGAAGGCTTCACCTGAATAGACTCCTCGGTCCCGGTCCTCAGATCTTTCGCGCGGACTTTAAGAATACCGTTTTCGTCCACGATAAACGTCACTTCGATCCGCGCAAAACCCGCCGGCATCGGAGCAATCTTCAGTTGAAACCGGCCGAGGCTTCTGCAATCCTTCACCAGCCCTCGTTCTCCCTGAAGGATGTGAATATCCACGGAAGTTTGACCATCCACGGCCGTCGTGAAATGATCCGTGGTCTGAACCGGAATCGTCGTATTCCTCCGGATAATTCTCGAAACAATCCCTCCGAAAGACTCGATCCCAAGCGAAAGAGGCGCCACATCCAACAACAGGATATCTTTCACTCCGCCGGTCAACACCTGCGCCTGCACCGCCGCCCCCAAAGCCACCACCTCATCCGGATCAAGTTCAGAATGAGGCTTTTTACCGAAAATCTTTTCAACGGTTTCCCTGACAAACGCCACGCGCGTGGACCCCCCCACCAGAATCACTTCGTCAATCTCCTCCGGGTTGAGCTTGGCGTCCCGGAGCGCCGAAAGACAAGGCTCAACTGTCCGTTCCACAATCGGAGCGATCAACTTCCCGAATTCATCCCGGTTTATTTTCCGCTGATAATCAATTTCAGGGTCCGAGAGACGGATTTCCAGGACTGTTTCGTTGTCAATCGAAAGACGCCTTTTCGCCTGTTCGCAGGCATCCACAATGGTTTGAATCGCGTCGGCATTTTCGATTTTAATTTCAAACCGCGCTGTCATCTCCTTCAAGACCCTCTGAGCCAAAGCCCAATCCAAATCGTCTCCGCCCAGATGCGTGTTTCCGCACGTCGCAAGCACCTCAAAAATCCCGTCCTTGAGTTTCAAAATAGAGACGTCAAAAGTGCCGCCGCCAAAATCATAAACCACAATCAATCCCTGCTTCTTTTTTTCGAGCCCGTAGGCCAGAGAAGCCGCGGTCGGCTCATTGATAATCCGGATCACCTCAAGCCCGGCGATCTTTCCGGCATCCTTAGTCGCCTGCCGCTGGCTGTCATTGAAATAAGCGGGGACCGTGATAACGACTTTTTTCACCTCATGCCCCAAATCCTTTTCAGCCCTTTGCTTGAGTTCCCGCAAAATTAACGCCGAAATCTCGGCAGGGGTCCATTCCCAATTCCCTAATTTCACCTTTACAATCTTCTCGTCGGAAATATCCAGAGGGACGGCAATATACTGGGCTTCAGGCACAATTTCTCCTCCGCCTTTTCCCATCAGGCGCTTTACCGAAGAAACGGTCTGCCGGGCGTTCGAAACACGGTGTTTCCGCGCATCTTCCCCGATCACAAGGGTTCCGCTCTGATCCACCGCAACCACAGACGGAAAAAGCTTGTTTCCCGAAGCATCGGCAATGACCCGCGGAGAATCGCCGTCCATCACGGCAACCAGGCTGTAAGTCGTGCCTAAATCAATCCCCACCGCTCGGTCCATCAGTAATTTCCTCCCCCTGTTTCATTCTTTCCCGCAAGCGTCCTCAACGCCTCTTCAATATACTTTTTGTCTTCAATCAAACGCCGGATTTTCCCCGCAATGGGGGATTTTTCCTTTCCGTCACCTCCCGAAATCCCCGAGGCCCCGGAATCCCATTCCAGAAACAAAAGTCTCATTTGTTCCTCAAAATTTCCCAGCCGATTCCGGAAGTCTTCTTCAACGTTTTTCAGTTCAGGGTCTATTTCAATCGCTGCGTTTCCGCGGCCTCTTTGATCCGTGACCCGCTCCTGAATTTCAAAAACCTTCGAAAGCAGCTCAGGGGACGCCTTCGTGTCCTTCCCCGGATCAATCCCCTCCAGATCAAAAAGATAAACCGCACGTTTCTCGGGAACGCGGAGCGTCTGATACGCCTTATTCAGAAAAGAAGCCTTATCCAGACTGAACTTTTTTTCTTCGGCGCTTCTCCCCTGATAAAAATCCGGATGAAATTTCCGGCTCAATGAATAAAAACGATTCCGCAAAAATTCAAAATCGATCGTGAGCCGTTCCGGGATTCCCAGAAAACCGAAATAATTCTCTCCTTCCCGAAGCGGTTGTATTTTTCCGCAATGCGGGCAAAAATGCCCGCCCTCAAGAAACTTGGAACACGCCCAGCATTTTTCCGTCCGGATCGGCATTTTCATCCGCCTTTTTCCCTGCGCCTTCGCTTCCGTTCCTTTTAAACCGAAAAGGACTCTCCGCACCCGCAGGTTTTCTGCGCGTTGGGATTGGTAAACTTAAATCCCCTCCCCTGCAGACCGTCCTGGAAATCAACCACGGTGTTGTTGAGATACAGGTAGCTTTTGGGATCCACATAAACCTTAAGGCCCTCGATCTCGAAAACCGTGTCACTCTCGCGTTGGGTATCAAGACTCATCGCATAGGAAAGCCCCGAACATCCGCCCCCTTTGACTCCGAGCCTGAGGCCCATCCCTTCGGAATTTTCCTGCTTTGCCAACAAACGTCTGACTTCCGCGCCTGCTGCCGGCGTAACTTGAATCATCTTCATCCCCTCCTGTCCGGGAATTTAAGAAGCTTTCCCGTCCTCTGGCCCCGCCCCCGCGTTCTTTTTATAATAATCCGCAATCGCCGCACGAATCGCGTCCTCGGCAAGAACCGAACAATGAATCTTGATGGGCGGAAGATTGAGCTCCTGAACAATATCGGTATTTTTTATTTTAAGCGCTTCCTCAATCGTCTTTCCCTTCACCCATTCTGTCGCCAGACTGGAGCTCGCGATCGCGCTCCCGCATCCGAAGGTTTTGAATTTAGCGTCCTCGATCACCCCCCGCTCACTCACTTTGATCTGCAGTTTCATCACATCGCCGCATTCGGGAGCCCCAACCATTCCCGTGCCAACGGTCGGATCCTCCTTCGGCAGGCTTCCCACATTTCTCGGATGATCGTAATGATCCTTCACCTTGTCTGAATAAGCCATTACCTCAACCTCCCGGCGTTCTCTTCAATCTTCATCCGTTTCATTCCTTCTTCCATTGGACTTTCTGGATATTGACGCCTTCTTTTGCCATTTCATAAAGAGGAGAAAGCTCTCTCAGCCGCCTCACGGTCTCAACCATCCGTTTGATCACGTAATCCACTTCTTCCTCCGTGTTAAAACGGCCCAATCCAAACCGGATCGACGTATGGGCCAAGTCTTCCCCGACGCCAAGCGCCTTGAGCACATAGGAAGGCTCCAACGTCGCGGAGGTGCATGCGGAGCCGGACGAAACCGCAATCTCCTCGTTGATTCCCATCAAAAGAGATTCTCCTTCGACATAGGCGAAACTGATATTGAGATTGTTGGGCAAACGGTTTTTTAACGACCCGTTGACATAAATTTCATCCAACTCCCGCAAAAGCCCTTCTCTGAGTCTTTCCCGGAGAGAAAAAAGCCTTTTTGATTCTTCTTTCATTTCGGCGCCCGCAATCTCGCAGGCCCGCCCCAAGCCGACAATTCCCGGAACATTCAACGTCCCGGAGCGCATTCCCCTCTCGTGACCGCCTCCGTCCATTTGAGGAACCAACCGAACTCTCGGGTTTTTCTTCCGCACGTAAAGAGCCCCCACTCCCTTAGGCCCGTACATCTTATGCGCGGAAAGCGACAAAAGATCGACGCCTAACTTTTCGACGTCAATTTCGATTTTACCGGCCGCCTGGGAAGCGTCCGTGTGAAAAATCACTCCTTTTTGCTTGGCGAGCTTCCCGATCTCCCCGATTTCCTGAATCACTCCGATTTCATTGTTCGCCATCATAATCGAAATGAGAATCGTTTTATCGGTTATCGCGTTCCGGAGCTCGTTCAAATCAATCAGCCCTTCCCGATTCACAGGAAGGGTGGTAACGCGAAATCCTTTACGCTCAAGCGTTTTGCAGGTATCAAGCACCGCTTTGTGTTCAATCGCCATGGTGATGAGATGATCGCCTTTTTCACGGTACATTTCCGCTACGCCCTTCAGCGCAAGATTATTGGATTCGGTCGCTCCGCTCGTGAAAATAATCTCTTTGGGATCTTCCGAGCCAATCAATTTGGCAATCTTGCTCCGAGCCTCTTCCACCGCATGCTCAGCCTTCCACCCGAAAGAATGATTACGGCTTGCCGCATTTCCAAACTCATCCGTTAATGCGGGCATCATCGTTTCAAGCACTCGGGGATCAATCGGGGTGGTTGCGTGATAATCCATGTAAATAGGCAATTTCACCATTTTTTCATTCCCTTTCTATTAAAAAAGGTTTTTCCGCCACATTTCATAATAGATGCCAACTGTTATCAACTATCCAATCCATCAATAGCTTACAATACCCGACGCTTTTTGTCAACTTTTAATAAATTCCATAAGCTGTTTGCTGTAAATAGTTTATAATTTTTTTTAAATTAACCTTTTACCCTTTGTCCTTGTCTTGTTCAAAACAATAACAAACAAGACTTGAAATTTCACGGATAAAAAGGTCTTGCGAGACATTCAGGAGAGAAAAACGGGGATAAAACCGTCTGATGCGCATCATCAAAGTAAGACAGGCCAGGCTTAAAAAATACCAGGGCTCGGATTCTTCAAAAAAATCTTCAAGACGGCCTTCTTCGTTATTATTATTCGCCTTCTGCCTCAACGTCACGGAAGGTCGGAACAAATCCGCCGCTTCTTCAGCGGGACTTCCCGTCTCCAAAAGACGAAAAATCTCCTGCTTCACTTCAGGTTCCGGCACAATATTATCCAAAAGCTCAAGCGCATTGGCCTTGACCAATTCATTGGAATCCTTCAGGCAATGAAAAATAATCCGGGTGTCCTGCGGTTCCGCAAGAAAGCTGAGCAAATGAAAAATCCGGGCCAGGGTCTCATGATAGCGGTCTTCCTGAGCGCAAAGAAAAAGGGTTCTCGTTTCATCGTCCGTTTTAAAAATCCGCTGAGAAAAGCTTTTGCAGCATTTCATCAGTTTTCTGATTTTCCAGGCGCGGGAAATTTCTTTTTTGATTTCCTCCCGAATATAGCCGTATTCAAAAAAACGCTCCGGAGAGCGAAGTTTCATCTCCACCAAAGCATTGATTGCCCGTTCCCGCGCGAGCGTATCCCGGTCCGAAAGCATGCGGTAAAGAAAAATCAATACGTCGGAATGCCCGGAAGCGAGAAAAAGAAACGGGAGATTCCGCCGGTAAATCACCGAAAGCCGGGAATCTTCCGAAAAAGCCGCTAATAGGGGAAGAAAGAGTCCCTGGCGGGAAAGCTCTTCCTGGGCTTCTTTAAAAACGGGCTCCTGTTCGATTTCCCCCGTTGAAAGAGCAGAAAGAATTCGAAATACCGCTTCCTTAACGGGAACCAATCGCGGAGCGGCCTGGATGATTCGCTCGGCCGTCGAAGCGATCTCTTCATCCATAAGGTTTTCTTTCCCTTCCAGCAATGAAGAAAGTGTCGCCCCTTCCCCGGTCCCTCTACCCAAAAGAATATTTCCGCAAGCGCCGGCAATCCGCAAAACAGAGTTCCCGCCCGCTTCCAAAGAAGAAGTCTCCGCGGGAGGTTTCAAAAATCCTTTCAACAGGCAAAAGATCCCCGCCGACTCTTCCAAATTCGTTCGCTTCAAAAACAGTTCTATCTCCTTTTCAAGCGAAAGGGCCTCCCGCGCTCCGACGCAATGCCGAAGCTTTTCCCGAAAATCCTCCGCGCCCTCTCTCGCCTCGCGCTTCAGATACGGGATAAAAGAGGTTTCAAACGCGGCATTGTGCAGCCGCAACACGAGCGCCGCGTTTTTCTCGTCTTTCCCAAAAACGTTTCGAAGAAAATTTTTAAACAGTTCCAGGCTCGATCGCAAGACGTACTTCTCTTCTTTCTCCGGAAGCGCTCGCGTCAGAAAGCTCCGGAGTTCATTCACATATTCCTTCCTCATGGTCTGCACCACAAACACCCATAAAACGATCAATCCCAAAGACACCAGACTCAATGAGCGTTCGTTAAAATGAAGGAAATTGATGGAGAGCAGAATCAGAACGCTCCCGATTCCCTTTGCGATGCGATACGCAAACATGTCGATAAACGGCTTGACCCGGTAACGGTGCTCCCGCGAGACGGGAAGATACAAAACCTCCTTGGTCGACTGATTGAGGGAATAATTCATTCCCCCGTCATAGAGCATCGTGAAAGCGGCGCTCCACAAAAACGGATTGGCGAGAATCGCGACCGAACCCAGCGCCAAGCCAACCGGAAGGAGCAAAAGAGCCACCGCCACTCCGAAACGGCGCAAAACAAAACTGGTCAGGAAAAACTGCACGCAAAAGGAGAAAGCGTTGAGGTAGGCAAAAAACTTCCCGAAAAAAGCCGTCCGCAGATCAAGAACCGTGAAGATATCCTGAACGATGTTTTTGAATTGATAATCCACCAGAGTGGAAACGACTTTCGTCACGCAAATCAGCCCCACAAGAAGCAGAAAGTACTTTTTGCTGAAAATCAAGCGGATGGATTTCCGGACTCCGTATTTGACCGCGGAACCGTTCTCGGACGGCGCCGCGGACGGCAACGTTTTTCGCTCTCTCTCGACCCCCCAAATCGCGTTGATCAGAAGCACGCAAAAAAGAAGCAGGAAACCCGCCACCAGCATTAAATTCCGGGTGCCGATGATCGGCGCCAAATGGCTGGTCAGCATGCCTCCCGCAACCCCGCCCAGAATGCCTCCGCTCCCGACAAAACCGTAGAGCCTTTTGGCTTCCCGCGGGTTGAAAAGATCATTGGCATAAAGCCAGAACTGCGTCACGGTCATCACGGAAAAAATGGAGACCCAGACAAAAAAGATCGCATACAGCCAGCGGTATTGAAATTGCGAAAACCACCAGAAGACGCCCAGATTGATAATGAAAAAGATCAGCGTGGAAGAAAGCAGCACGTTTTTTTCAAGAAAATCCACAAATTTCACATAGGCGGAAACAAACAACGGAAGAACAACGATCGTCAACAGCCACGCGTAGGGAAGCTTCTCCGCTCCGTACTCATGAATAAAAGCCGAGTCCCGGACCGGTTTCAGAATGTAATAGGATGTGATGGTGAGGAAAAAATAGAGAAACATGAGGAGTGTTCGCGGCCACTCCTCTTTCTTGATCCGAACGATAGGGTTTAAAATCGACCGAAGCAGGGTCTCCATGGAAGGCGCATGCGAAACAGGTTACAACTGGCGCTCAATCTTCGTCAGCTCAAAACGGCCTTCTTTTCGGGCAAGCGTCAGCCGGATTTTCTTGCTCCAGCGGCCGTCGGAACGCGTCGACTGAACTTCTAAAATCAGCGGATCCGGGAGCGCGGCAAGCGCTCTCTCGTCAATCAGGAAATCCGGAGACTCATATTCTTTCTTGAATCCCTTCGCGGAAACGCGGTATCGCGCGGAATCTTTCAATCCGTAGTGAAGCGCCAAATCCGTTGCCTTGACTTCAAGGCCTTCCGCCTTCGTTTCAACCCGGAACCAATCCAAAGGAGCGGTCTGATCGAACCAATATCGGCCGATCAGCTTCCGCCTTTCAAGCAACGTGTTCGTGACATACTCTCGGACTTTGTTATTGGTCAGTTTTCCGGTTTCAATGACGGCCCTCAGATCCTCCTCGCTAAACGACATAATAATTTTCGAAATCCAGAAGCCGTCCGCATCCGTCAGCTCGTCATAGGCGGCATAGGGAAGCTGGGGCTTCCAGGTGCCGGGATTGAAATAAAGATTGTCAAAATACCCGGCGCTTCGCATCGAAACTCTTCTCTTGTTTTCATCCCAGCGTTTTTGCCAGGGCTTTTCCCAGAACCCCAGAGTAAAAAGAGCCTTCGCGATGTCCCGGTAATCAAATATATACTCGTGCCCGAATTGAGGCGGCTTGGGTCCGTATCCGGCGCTTCCCAGGGTCGACCCGAAATCATACACATAATGCCGGATCACTTTACCCTCACCGGAATCCTCCAGAACATCCATGGTGTTTTCCATTCTCAAATCGTAGTAATTCACCCAGGAGGCCATAATCCGCAGAGCCCGGACGGTCCGCAGGGCCCGATGCGGAATCGTATCATTCGGGTCCTCCCTGCGGCATTCGCTCAGGGAAAAAGGACCGAGGACTTCCCCGCTGAGGAAATGACTCGCCGAAGCGCGGTAGAGGCCCTCTTTGGTCTTCCCCGCGGAATGAAGCAATTCGGCGATTTTCTCTTTGGTCAAAGGTTTGTTGAATCCGTCCTGATCAAAAAATTTGGCATCCGGCGCGGGGACCAGCCGGTCCAGAGAAAACTCAACCACATGGTAGGAAGGCACATTGTAACCGGCCGCGTAAAAAATGCGGGAGGAAACCGATTCGCTTGCGCTCGCAAGCTCCGGATAATCGATCGGATCGAATTTCAGCAGGAATTTTTTTCCGGTTGAATCTTTAATGAAGAAACCGGCGTTCACCCCCTCTGTTTTCCCTTTCGTCACCGTCCAGGGACCTTCCGCCGGAAGCGGCTCCCCCGTTCCTTTTTGCAAGGCTTCCTTCGAAAGTCGTTCGCGCCCCTGCCGGTTCATGAAAAAAAGCGAATCCGGAACTTCATCAAAGATGTTCACGTCCCCGGCCGGAATTCTCTTCTCTCTACCGGTCAAGCGGCGCGCCAAATCCCCCAGCCGGAGAAATTGCACTCCTTTTTCGTAAACGATCTGATCAAAAATATCCGCGTAAAGCCCCGTTTCGTTCTTCTTGATCTTCCCGGCATCCACCGAAACCGTTTTGGAAGACGCGTCGGTCTTTTCAGCAAACGCGGGAATCCCCCCGAGACAAAACAATATCCCGAAAATTCCCGAAAGAGAAACAAAGAATGTTTTTTTCATATCAAAACGGCGCCGTTGTTCTCGCATAAATTTGAAATCCTTCGTTGCCCCAAGCCACTTCAAAAGAAAGATAATTCCGCCGTCTCAACTTAAAGCGGAAACCTCCCCCGACCGTCGTCCGGAAATTTTTCATCTCAAAGTCCCCGATTTCGTTAAAAGCCTGCCCTTCGTCGCAAAAAATCACCGCGTCGATCGCGGAATTTTTATAGTGCCAGATCTCATAACGGTACTCGAAATTCAAAACCAGATCGCTGTCGGCATAAAAACGGTTCCGGACACAGCCGCGAAACGTGTCCCCCTGGCTGGGGTAGAGCCCGTTGCCGCCCAGCCTCGCCATGTGAAAAAAAGGAATATGATTATGATTTCCCAGCTCGACATTATGTTCACCGATCAAGCGGCCCGCGATCACCTGCCGGTCCGAGAAAAGCTCGATATATTTTGAAGCTTCAAACCTCAGTTTCATGAAATTGAGACGCGATCCGCTGACATCCTTGTAAAAACGCGCATACAGGCGGGTGTTCGACCCCCGGTGAGGATCTTCCGGAAAATCCCTGGTGTCGCGGACCAGTTCCGTTCCCATGATCAAAAAGTCCGCGCCGTTAAGGCCGGGAATCACCTGGCCCGCGAAATACTGATCAATCTGCGCCATATTGCCTTTTTTCCCGTCGGTGATATTCGCATTCTCGTACAGCAGTTCCCCCGCAAAATCCGTCCCGAATCCGAGAGAATAACCTCCCCGCCCGCCAACTGTGGTGATTTCAGAACGATAGCTTGTCCCGTCGCCCCGCGATGTTTTCGGTCCAATCCCGAAAAAATCCTCCCGGGGTCTTACCTCATAGTTAAAAACGCCCCAGCCGTAAGGTCCCACTTCCGTCTTCTTCTCCAGTCCCAGTTCGGAATGAACCCGGAAATATTTGTGGTCAATCCATCCGATCCCGCCGGTGGCTTTCAGATGGGGCATTTTTCGCTTCAGGCGGGCCATTTCGGAAAAATTAAATTCAGCGCCCGGCCCCGAGTCCCTGAAATTGCTTAACATCTGGGGCTTCGTGTAAACACCGTTCGCCTTAAACTGCTCATAAATCCAGTCCAGCTTGTCGTAAACCCGGTGGTGCTCGACAAAATTCAGCGTCTCATCCATCCCTTTTTTCAGAATGTCGAAAGGCCAAACCAGCGCGTGATTGAGAAAATATTCCGTCTTCCCTTCAAGCCTCTGCATAGCCTGAGTTTCCTCCGGCAAGGTTGAAGTAAAACGGTCATAGGAAATTTTTTCCGGAGAGGATTCTGAATATGCGGGAAAGACCAGAACAAGGCAAAGCCATAAGCCACAGCCTACGGAAAAACCGGTTTTACGGAAAATATCACGCCACTCTACATTTGCCATCTTAATTCGGATAATGCCCCTATCGGATCGGTACGGTTAACCCCAAAAAATCCGTTTAGCCTTGTTATCGGCTTATCTCCCCGCTTCTGAAATCATCCCTGTTTCAGCCGGGATTCAAGGCTGTCCAACTCGTGCTGAAGAATCGTCTGCAATTTTTCCCGGTGATTGTCCGGGTACAACACCTCGTAAGGCAGGCCGGTATTCCGGGATATGTCGGCCACGCGATTCACGAAATCAACCGGCGTCAAAATCGGACAATCCGCATATTGTTTGTGATGCATTTTCCAACGCAGCCACTGCATCGCCTCGTCCCCGTTGGCCCGGACACCGTTCCGGATAAACTGACAGGGAGAATTCTGAACCGCCGTTAAAAGATATTCGATTTTCAGACTGTCGTCGGGAGCGGGATATTCCGTCAGAAAATTTTCAAGCTGCGCCTTTTGCTCGTCCGGAGACACAAGATAAAGCGGCTTGCCGGAAGGGTCGAACCCGTTACCCAGCGGGCCCATTTTAGAAAGGCCCGCGCAACCCGCCAACAGCATGACGACACCGCATAACACCCACCGCTTCACAACTCTTTCCCTCCGCTCAAAATCGATCCGGCAACCTTTCGGGACCTTTTTGACTATCGCGTTATTCTATTCGAAAAAACGGCTTTCTCAAGTTAATTCAAACGCGTCCGGAAAATACTCCGCCCGGAACTCCGCGCCCGGATTTTCCAAAAGCAGCGAGAGAACATCAAAGGAAATTTCGCTTCCCTCAAGATGCTTTTCCGCCAAATACCATTCCGCGACACGAAAAATCTTTCTCTTCTTGGCTTCCGTCACCGCTTCTTCCGGCTTGCCGAAATCCCCGGACGCGCGCGTTTTGACTTCAACAAACACGATCCGCTTGTCTTTCCTGCAAATCAAATCGATTTCGCCCAAAGAACAGCGGTAATTCCGCTCTAAGACCCGGTATCGCCGTTTTTTTAAATACTCCGCCGCAAACCGCTCTCCCTCTAATCCCAATAAATCGGAATCGCGCTTTCCCATTCCCGGCCTTTCATTAAAGAAGCAACGGTTGTTCGGATTCTTTCCTGATCGGCCGAAAACTCCGGCGATGAAATTCGGAAGGGCCGCAGGTTCGCAGCGCGTGAAAATGATCGCGGGTTCCATATCCTTTATGGATATCGAAAGAAAACTGCGGAGCCAATTCGTGATAGGCAAGCATGATCTGGTCCCGAATGACTTTTGCCACAATGGAAGCCGCGGCAATACTCGCCGAGAGGGCATCCCCGTGAATAAGGTCCGTAACGGGACACGAAGCTTCAAGACGCATAATCCCGTCCGCCAAAATAGCTTCCGGAGAAACCGTCAGGGCCTGAAGCGCCTGCATCATCGCCAGGCGGGAGGCCTGGTAAATATTGATGGCATCAATCACCCCCTCCGGCACCAGTCCCACGCCGACTTCGGCTTTTTCGAGAATCTGCACAAAAAGACTCTCACGAACATCCCTTGAAAGCTGCTTGGAATCGTTAAGCCTTTTGATCTTAAGGCCCTGCGGCAAGATAACAGCCGCGGCCACTACCGGGCCCGCCAGAGGTCCCCGCCCGGCCTCATCCACTCCCGCGACGCGGGAAAGGCCGCTTCTCCAAAACTTTTCTTCAAAAGCATAGAGAGATGCGCGGGGTTTTCTCAATGTTTTATTTTTTCACAGCCTGTTTTCTCAAATGATAAAGTTTCGATTTCTTCAGTTTGGGCTTCGACGCCTTCACGACCGTAATCTTTTCGACCAGCGGAGAATGCACCGGAAAAGTTTTTTCAACTGAATCCGTGTGCTCGACTTTCAAAACGGAAAATGTCTCTCCGGTCCCCCGTCCCCGCCGGAAAATCACGACTCCTTCAAAAGCCTGAAGACGGGACTTGTCCCCTTCCTGAATCCGCTGAGAGACCCGCACCGTATCCCCGACTTTAAATTCGGGAATATCGCTTTTCAGATAATCTTTTTCAATCAACTCAATAGCCTTCTTCATGATCATTCTCTCCTTTTACCCCGATCAACGTTATATCAATAATCCGGGACGGCCGATTCAATCAAAGAAATCCGTCTCTTATTAATCGTTCCTCAATAAATCCGGGCGCAGTTTTTTCGTCTTTGAACGGACCTGATCCATGCGCCAGGTTTCGATTCTGTCGTGGTCTCCCGTCAGCAGCACGTCCGGCACTTCAATCCCGCGAAAAACACGGGGACGCGTGTAATGGGGAAAATCCAGCGTTCCGTTTTGGAACGACTCCCGCAAAAGCGATTCCGGATTCCCGACCACTCCGGGGACCAGTCTCACAACGCTGTCCACAAAGCACATCGCGGGAAGTTCCCCTCCCGTCAAAACAAAATCACCGATGGAAATTTCCTCGTCCACAATCTGTTCCCGGACCCTCTCATCCACGCCTTCGTAATGCCCGCAAATCAGAATCAGGCTTGTCAACCCGGCCATCCGTCCCGCGATCCGCTGCGTCAACCGTTCCCCCTGAGGCGAAAAAAGGACAACACGGGAATCCGGGCTCTTCTTTCGAAGCGACTCCACCGCGTCAAAAATCGGCTGGGCCATCATCACCATTCCGGGGCCTCCTCCGAAAGGCTTGTCGTCGCACTTCCGGTGCTTGTCGCGCGTGAATTTTCTCAGGTTATGAACCCGAATCCTCACAAGTCCTTTCCGCTTCGAAAGTTTTATCATCGACTCGCGAAACGGGCCCTCAAACATCCCGGGGAAAAGCGTTAAAATATCGATCGCCAGAAGCGGCGGTTTACCTTTCAACCCGATCTCTCCGGCCGAAATTATTTTCCGGCGTTTCTTTTCTTCAACTGCTTCATCAAACTCTTCACCGCCGGAGACACCTGGGCACCGTTCTTCACCCAATAAGCAAGACGCTCCTCATCGATCTTGATCTTCGCCGGTTCCGTCGTCGGATCATAATGACCGAATTTTTCGAGAAAACGTCCGTCGCGGGGCATTCGGCTGTCCGTCGCAACGATCCGGAATTGAAGCCTTTTGTTTGTTCCCATTCTTCTCATTCGAATATGAACTGCCATTTCACTCTGCCGTCCTTTCTTAAACTTGACTGATGATTTATTCCTTTTCCCGCCAGACCGTCGCACCCAGCCGGCTTAGTTTTTCCTCAACCTGCTCATACCCGCGGTCCAGATGATACACGCGGTGAATATCCGTGCGCCCTTCGGCGACCAGGCCCGCCAGGACCAAAGCGGCGCTCGCGCGAAGATCGGACGCCATCACGTGCGCGCCCGAAAGTTTCTTGGCGCCGGTCACAATCGCGCTTGATCCCTCAAGAAAAATCCTGGCTCCCATGCGGTTCAGTTCCGGGACATGCATGAAACGGTCCGGATAAATCTTCTCCGTGATCACGCTGATTCCCGAAGCTGTCGTCATCAACGCCATCATCTGCGCCTGCAAATCCGTCGGGAACCCCGGATAAGGAAGCGTGGTCAAATCCACCGGTTTCAAGGGTTTTTTGACTTGAATCCGCACCGTATTCTTTCCCTTGGTGATGACCGCACCGGCCTGTATCAATTTATCATAAAGGGCGTTGTTGTGCTCCGGCGTCACGTTCTTCACCGTCACGTCCCCGCGCGTGACCGCTCCCGCGACCAAATAAGTCCCGGCTTCGATGCGGTCCGAAATCACCTGATATTTCACGCCCCGGAGTTTTTTCACTCCCTGAATCCGGATCAAATGGGATCCGTGCCCCTCAATCTTCGCGCCCATGCGGATGAGAAAATTGGCGAGATCCACCACTTCGGGTTCGCATGCCGCGTTCTCAATGGAAGTCTCCCCCTTCGCAAGAACCGCCGCCATCATGACATTCCCGGTCGCGAGAACGGAAGAACCGAAGGATCCTCCCAGATAAATCTCGGATCCGCGCAGCGAAGAAGCTTTCGCTTTGACATACCCGTGTTCAATCGTAATCTTCGCGCCAAGCGCTTCGAATCCCTTGAGATGCAAATCGATCGGTCTCGCGCCGATCACGCATCCGCCCGGCAGAGACACTTCGGCTTCCCCGAGTTTCCCCAGCAAAGGCCCCAGCACGCAGACGGACGCCCGCATCGTGCTGACCAGCTTGTAGGGCGCTAAAGGCACCAGCGCATTCGTGGGCCGGATCGAAACAGAACCGTTGTTCTGCGTCACGCGCGCCCCCAGAGACCTCAGCAATTTCACCATCGTCGAGATATCCCGGAGGTTCGGGACATTCTCAATCACGGATTCCCCTTCGCCGAGAAGGGCCGCCGCAAGAATCGGAAGGCAGGAATTCTTCGCCCCCGAAATCTCAACTTCCCCTTTCAGCCTTTTTCCGCCTTGAACAATAAATTTATCCATGATTGATTCTGTCGCGAATCCCTTACGATTGCCCCTTCACGGCTTTGACGACCCGGTCGCGGCCGCAATAATCCTTAAAAATTCCGATTTGATTCCACCCGCTATCCCGCAAAAACCGGCTCACAGGATCTCCCTGGGTATATCCGATTTCAAAAAAAAGGACTCCGCCCGGTTTCAGAAAAACACGGGCATCCCTTATGAATCGCTCGATAAACTCCGTGCCCATTTCGCCGCCAAACAGCGCGAGAGAAGGCTCCCTTGAAACTTCCGGGGGCAATTCCCGCATTTCTCTCCCGGAAAGATAAGGCGGATTGGAGACGATCATATCAAACCTTTTTGACGGAGGCAATTCCTTGAATAAATCACTTTTCAAAAATCTGATTTTCAATTCCACCGCATTCTTCAGAGCATTTTGCCGGGCCACCGCCAACGCCCCATCCGATACATCGACTGCCCAAACGGACACTTTAGGAAGATACGAAGCAAGGCTCACGGCAATATTGCCCGACCCCGTGCCCACATCCAGGATTTCAAAATCCCCGGCATTAAAATCCGCTTGCCGGGTTTCCGCAAGAATTTTTTCCACGAGAAATTCCGTTTCCGGCCTCGGGATCAGCACGGACGGAGTCACGTGAAAAACAAAGTCCATAAACTCCGCCTTTTCCAAAATATACTGGCAGGGAATCCCCCGGGTTCTTTTGTCAAGACAGCTCAAATACGCCTCGATTTTTTCCCGGGACACAATCCGGTCGTTTTCGAAATACAATTCATGCCGCTTGCAATGCAACACCCCTTCCAGCAATCTCTCCCCAACAATACCGGAAGATTCCAGCCCCCGGTTTTCGAGGAAACGGATTCCTTCTTTCAAAACCTCGCCAACCGTTCGCCGAATTTCTTTTTCCGCCAGCATCAGGGTTCCTTCGCTCCGGACGAAGCGCCTCCCCGCGAAAGCAATCTCGCGCGTTCCTCTTTTTCAAGCGCGTTCATAAAATCGTCAATCTCGCCTTCCATCACGCGATCCAGTTCGTAAAGTGTCAATCCGACGCGATGGTCCGTGGCGCGCCGGTCGGGAAAATTATAAGTCCGTATCTTTTCTGAACGGTCTCCGGATCCCACTTGCGAACGCCTCTGTTTCGAGATCGCCTCCGCCTGGTCCGATTGCATTTTATCCGAAAGCCTCGCCCGCAGGATTCGAAATCCTTTCGCCTTGTTTTTAAGCTGGGACCGCTCGTCCTGGCACGAAACCACCAGCCCCGTCGGAAGATGCGTGATTCTCACGGCGGAATCCGTCGTGTTCACTCCCTGTCCGCCGGGCCCGCTGGCGCGAAACACATCGATTCTTAAATCCTTCGTATCGATGTCGACCTCCACCTCTTCGGGTTCCGGCAAAACGGCAACCGTCGCCGCGGAAGTATGGATTCTTCCTCCGGCTTCCGTCACGGGAACCCGCTGAACTCTGTGCGTTCCGCTCTCAAATCGAAGCAGGCGGTACGCTCCGGTTCCCGAAACCGAAAAAATAATTTCCTTAAATCCTCCAAGCCCCGTTTGATTGGTGCTCAGCACTTCAAGCCGGAGATGATGACGCGCGCAAAACTTCGAATACAGGCGGAAAAGATCGCCCGCAAACAGCGCGGCCTCTTCGCCTCCCGTCCCCGCGCGAATTTCAACGATCACATTGCGGTCAAAGCCGGAATTTTCGCCCTGAAGAATCCTCTCCTCAAGCTTTCGTTCGAGCTCGGCCCTTCGAGCCCCGAGCGTCTCCCGTTCTTCCTCATAAAGGCGGATCAATTCGGCGTCATCCTTCATTTCCTTCAGCAGGCGCTCGGTCTCCTCAAGTTCCGTTTCAACCCGTTTAAGGTCCGTGTAAGCGTCCACAACGGGTCTCAGAGAAGCCAATTCTTTGGCAAGGTCCCGGAAACGGTTTTTATCCTTCAGAATTTCCGCCGTCCCGAGAAGTTTTTCCACTTCCCGGAAGCGTTCTTCGGTCCGCAATAGTCTCTGCCGCATAAAAATTTTACCGGAAGAATCCCCTTTTTTTATTTTTCAATTCAAGCCGTTTCAGTTCCGGTCTCTTCCGCCGGAGCTTCCTTCGGAGCTTCTTTTTTCCGGCTGTATTTCTTCTTGAACCGGTCAATGCGTCCCGCCGTATCCATCAATTTCTGTTTGCCGGTAAAAAAAGGATGGCAGCTCGAGCAAATCTGAATCGAAATATTCGGTTTCGTACTCCGGGTTTCAATCACCGCCCCGCAAGCGCAACGAAACGTCGACGGCCCGTAACTGGGATGAACTTTCTTTTTCATTTGTGTTATTCTCCTTAAATGAGGCCAGAACTTACGACTGCCAAACCGTTAGGTTTGGCTGGCGTCAAGTTCCCCGGCCGAATTTATCCCAGCAAGACGCGACCTAGCGGCTTGCGTGGGATTACCTTATTAAAATCTCTTTTCACTAAATGAGCACCGAACTTACGCGACCAAAGGGAGCGTCAAGTTCCCCGGGCCGAATTTATCCCAGCAAGACGCGACCTAGCGGCTTGCGTGGGATTACCTTATTCCCCTCTAATTTTACTCAATGAGGCCAGAACTTACGACTGCCAAACCGTTAGGTTTGGCTGGCGTCAAGTTCCCCGGCCGAATTTACTCCAGGAGGCTGCGACCTAGCAGCCGACGTGGAGTTACGTTAATCTTCCCTGATTTTATTCAAACTCATTAAAAACTCCGCGTTAGTCTTGCATTTGGAAAGCCTGTTCAAAAGAAGCTCCATCGCTTCCGTCGTGTTCAGCTCGTTTAAAACTTTCCTCAAGAGCCAAACCCGCTCCAACTCATCCGGATGCATCAGGAGCTCTTCTTTGCGCGTGTT
>Ga0172375_10000997_pt1 | contig 45757 bp, 43 predicted proteins | sample LakKiv1m_FD_114537 | JGI IMG/M metagenome (GOLD analysis project Ga0172375, IMG submission 114537) | Freshwater microbial communities from Kabuno Bay, South-Kivu, Congo - kab_092012_11.1m | ecosystem: Environmental > Aquatic > Freshwater > Lake | place: Democratic Republic of the Congo... | reverse complement strand
TACTTACAAAGAAACCACTCGCGTTAGCGAGTGTGTGCGTTTGAAGCGTTAGCATTAAATTAATACTTTAGAATAAAATAAAATCACCACCAATCCGCAAAGAAAGGAGGTGATTTTTTGTGAAGAACAACGGAAGGCTGTACAATCTCAACCATTGTACATACCGTTGTGAATATCATCTGGTTTGGACTCCCAAATACCGTGGTCATACCATGGCTGACAAATATATTAAAACTCAGCTGAAACGCATAATCAAGATGATATGCACATGGAAACATGTCAGGATTATCGCTTGGCACATCGGAGATGACCATATCCATCTCTATCTTTTAATCCCGCCGAAGTACTCTGTCTCTTACATCGTTGGACTAGTTAAATCTAAATCTTCAGCATGGGTAAAGAAAACAAACAGAAAACTCCCATAAGGCAGCTTCTGGTGTGTCGGCTACTTTTGTACGACTATTGGGATTAACGAATATGCAATCAAAACCTACATTGCCAACCAAGAGAAGAAAATGAAGGATTTGCCTCGTCTACCACTCTGGACTTAGAGGGCGTAGCCCGTTGAAGCTCAAACCACCCGCGTTATAGCGGGTGGTTATGATTTAGGAGGCAAAGATGGAAGACGGAATCCGAATCGAAATGGTCCTCTGGCAAGAGGATTGGGGCCGGATTATCGGCCGGACTGAGAGCGGCGCAGCCGTGTTTCCCTCAACGAGAGGCGTCGCCCCGTCGCGGTCGCTTGCTCACGCCGGCGCTTGCGTCCGGAAGGCGAATCTGCCGAAGTACGGCGCTGAGCTGTGCATCTATTTTGCCGACGATAACGGCGGTTACATCGCGTTTCCCCTTCAAGGCGGCAGCCCGTTGCTTCCTCTTCCTGCCCAGACAGAGGTCTGGTGGCCGGACGCAGGTCGCCGCGGATTGGTGCTTGTGGAAAACGGCAAGATGGCCGTCATTATGTCCGTTTTCCCGCCGTGCAAAGGCGAAACCGTTTACCATGACTCCGCAACCATCCAACGGATGACCATAAAATGGGTGGTGGAAAACGGCAACGTGATCGGATATGTCGTACCGGCATAAATGATACGGAGTTGGGAGGAAGTCCCGTTTGTACGAGGCTTCCTCCGTCGGATTTATTTTCATAGACTTAAAAGAAATAAATTGCTAACATAAAAGTATGAAATTAATTGTCGGTTTGGGAAATCCGGGGAAAAAATACGAAGGCACTCGCCATAATGCCGGTTTTTTCTTTATTGATCGGTTGAGTATTCATCCGGAAATTACGACGGTCGGTGAAAACCTGGAATTTAAAAAAGAAAATCGGTTTGAGGCTCGGATCGCTGAGACTATAAACAACGGCGAGAAAATACTGTTAGTTAAGCCTGAAACATATATGAACTTATCGGGAAAATCCGTTAAGTCCCTAATCGATTTTTACAAAATCAAATTGGACGATCTTATAGTTGTTTCCGATGATATTGATATACCGGTGGGTTATGTTCGAGTTCGAAACGAGGGATCGAGCGGTGGGCAAAAAGGATTAGAGAATATCATTGAGACGCTAGGAACGGATCAGTTTACAAGAGTGCGTATCGGAATTCAATCGGTTTTGGGAACAATGGAGCAAACAATAAACAAGCCTGATAAATTTGAAACCGTTGAATTTGTCCTAAGCCAATTTTCAAAGCGAGAATTACCTTTACTCGATGAAATCGTTGATGACGCCATCGAATATATTTTGCCATTTTTATCGGTTTCTGAAAAAATGCCGGCTCATACATTATCAATAAGAAAAGACTCGCTTTAGTTATTTTTTGATATATTTCCAAAGCGCCCAGATACCAAGCACCAAGAGAATGATAAAAAGAACTAAAATTATCCCGAAAAAGAGCGCTAAACCGTCCATCATAAATCGTCCTTTATTTGAGTTGAATAAAAATATTGCAGCCAGCGGTGGCCTTCTTTGTTTTCATTGAGCCAATGCTGAGAAGAAAAATAATCATTGGAAATTCCACCCCAGGTAATTATTTGGATCGCTTTTCGACTGGCAATTTGTTTTAATTGCTCCCCCAGACTTTTTAATGTTTTTTCTGAAAACGGATTAAAGAGAAAAAATATATCGCCATCCGAAAGGTCATAATTTGAAACATTTCCGGATAAGAATTTGGCGTTTTCTAGAGCTAGACTAAAAGCGATTTGTTGTGATTGCTTATAACGATCGGGTACTATTTCAATACCGCTAAATTGCGCATCAGAAACAAGCGCGCCATAAATGACGACCCGGCCATAGCCGGAACCAAGATCATAAATATGATTATTTTTGCTTGGCTGGCATACCGTAACAAAATCACGGATATAGCGGTATGGCGTGCCTTCGTAAATGTATTGCTCGTCGCCAAAAAGCGTATTTAATTGAAATAGATCCTTTTCTAATTTATCGGGCAGGCGAATACCAAGAACTTTATCAATCCTCTGATCCGAAAAATTAATTTTCCTTTTATGATAGGCGTTGATAATATTTTTAACTTTTTCCGCATTCATAATCATAAGATTACATTTATTTGCATTTCTTTCTTTATTTAACCTTCCAGTGGGTTGAAGAAGGGAAGTTTTTATGGTATAAAATCAGGGTAATAATTTAATCTATGTGGGACCTCTCGGCTTTGACGAGGGGGCTTGACCACGGAAAGGTATTTATGCCGAGAAAGGCAAAAACAGAGGAGACGGTCGAGGAAATTGAGACCGAAGAAGTGTCCGAAAAAGAGCTTTTGAAAAAAGCCGAGGAGAGAGAAAAGGAAAGAAAAGAAAAGGAAGCCGAAGAGAAGGCTGTTGAAAAAGAAGCGGCAAAAGAAGCTAAGTCGGAAGAAAAGGAAGTAAAAGAGGCCCGAAAGCAAACTCGTCGGGTAAAACCTCGTCATGGTAAAAAATATCGCACATTATCCGAAAAGATTGAAAAAGATAAAGAATATTCTCTAGAAGAGGCGATTAAGCTTGCATTAGAAACAAATCCGGCCAAATTTGACGCTACGGTTGAAATGCATGTCAAAATGAATGCCAAAGAAAAAAATATTCGGGGAATGGTTGTTTTGCCTGGAGGCGTGACAAAAGAAAAGAAAATTCTTGAAGTGACCGATGCTAATATCGAAGATGTAATTGCCGATGTAAAGCAAGGAAAATTTGATTTTGATACGATGATTGCCGACATTAAAGTGATGCCAAAATTGGCTCAATTGGCTAAGATTCTGGGTCCTAAAGGACTTATGCCTTCGCCGAAAGCCGGTACGGCCGTAGAAGATGTAAAAAAAGCGGCGGAAGAGCTAAAAGGCGGCAAAGTTGAATTTCGAGCTGATAAATTTAACATAATTCATATGGCGATTGGCAAAATTAGCTTCGGCGGCGAGCGAATTGGCCAAAACTTCAAGGCAATAATCGACCATCTGCCAAAGAGGATTGATTCTATCTATTTATCAACCTCAATGGGGCCGAGTGTTAAAGTTGTAAAGAAATAGAGCTTTTAAAGTCTTATTTTAGAGGACAAGGGGGCTCATTACGGTGTTGCCCCCTGTTTTCTAAATTTAAACCCCTGCGTGGAGAAAATCACCCTATTAAATTGTTGACACTAAAGAATTAATTTGTTATAACTAAATAGTTCCATTGACCATCAGCATTCGCTGAAGCTACGGCCAACAGGCTAGTATATCAACGATATAAGTCTCGTGCAGGAGTCACGCGAAGCGTGACGAGTAAAAAGTAATTAGTTATTTGTTATCAGTATTCTTGTGCTAATAACTTAATAACTTCATACTAATTACTACTTAACCCTGCGCCGGTCGCAGGATTTTTTGTAAAAGCATTTACTTACTAGGAAGGTGTTATGCCAAAAACAAGAGCCAAAAAAGAAGAATTGATTTCCAAGATCGAATCGCAGTTAACTGAAGCCAAATCAGCCGTTCTGGTGAACTACAAGGGTTTAAAAGTAATTGAGACGGAAGAACTTCGAAATGCCTTGCGAGAAAAGGGTGTTTCGTTTAATGTCGCGAAGAACACTTTGGTTAAAATTGCCTTAAAGAAGCATGGTATTGCTTTCGAGAAAGGTATTTTTGAAAAGCCGGTTGCAATCGCTTTTGCCGTGACAGATGAAGTTGCGCCCGCTAAAGAAATAGATTTATTTGCTAAGAAACACGAGGCCTTGGAGATCTTGGGCGGAATTTTAGAGAAAAAAATGATTGACGCGTCGGCTGTTAAACAGCTCGCTTCTCTCCCTTCCAGGGAAGAGTTGCTTGCCAAGATGGTCGGCTCGATTTCTGCGCCGCTTTCCGGTATGGTCAATGTTTTGGCTGGCAATATCAGAGGTTTGGTCAATGTTTTAAATAGCTACAAAGAGAAGAAAGCTTAATTTAACAAGCAATAAGTATTTAAGAATAAAATAATTAATAAAATAAGACCCTGTTTCGCTCAATCGAGCTAAGGGGCAAGAAGGATTAAAATGGCAGACGAAGAGAAAAAAGAGGAAACCACTGCTCCGGTTGAAGAGACCAAAGCAGAAAAAGAAGTGCCGGCTAAATTTAAAGAGCTGGTTGAAAAAATTGAGAACTTAAGCGTTCTCGAATTAGCAGAACTTGTTAAAGTTCTTGAAGATAAATTTGGTGTTTCTGCTGCAGCTCCGGTTGCAATGGTTGCCGGTGGTGCTGCTCCGGCCGCTGCGGGTGAAGCCGCCGAAGAGAAGACATCATTTGATGTTGTCTTGGCTAGCGCCGGCGCCCAAAAAATTGCCGTTATCAAGGCCGTTCGTGAAATCAAGCCTGATCTTGGTTTGAAGGAAGCAAAAGACCTTGTCGACGCTGCTCCAAAGGAACTCTTGAAAGGTGCTAAGAAAGAAGACGCCGAAGCTGCAAAAGCCAAATTAGAAGCTGCTGGTGCAACAGTTGAATTGAAATAACAATTTCAATATAGCGTATAAATCAAAAAAGGACCTTTGGGCCCTTTTTTGATTATGAAAAAAACATAATCTTTACCGAATGGCAAAAAAATGGTATGGTAATAATCGGCAAAACAGAATAATTTCAATTTGCTAGGAGGGATATGATGTTCTGCTTGGCTGGTTGCAAACAGATAGACGCTTTAGCTGCCATTGAGCTGGAGATTCTGGAAGCTCATTTGGAGCAAAAAGCGCCCCCTGATCGATTGTGGGAACTTTCCAGCAAGCTGCAGTTGGCACGGATTTGGCTGACAGCGTGCTGTCCCAAAATGCAGACGCCAGAGGGCGGACGAGTTTTTAAAGATGTTGCGATATCACTTCTTGCTGAGGCGGCAGCCGTTAAAGGTCCCTGGCAGCAGCGGATTACCAAATCAATTGCTGCCTTATCTTCTGCCCCCTAATCGGGGCTGTTCCTTGAAAGGGAGGTGTTCTGGTGAATGAAGTCGAGTTCGAGGCAGGCATACTTAATTTTCGGCGTCAACTGCATCAGGTCGGCGACGAACTGGGCGCCGGGAGTATGGCTTTTCTCGCCATTGAGACTCTTTGCGCGGTCTTGGAGACCGTGCCGCGCCTGATTCGCTATGATGAAGGCGTGGAAGTTATGGAGGTTTCGCTTCGAAGCGCAGCGATGGTCGCCGAATCGATCGGCAACCAGATCAAGTTTCTGGCGCAAACCCGCTGCGGCAGTCCCGAGCTCCGCCAACAGCTGGATAAGCTCGGACAGGAAATTATTGATTTCTGTATCGTTAGCGACCCTTTGTTCGCCTGACGATAGTGTTCACGGGTGCTGAGCCGCCGAGAGGCGGCGGCTCAGCATCACAATTTAAAAATTTCAATATGTCATACAAATTCATAAAAAAACTAAAAAACGGTATTCGGGTAGGAGAACTTACCACTCCGCATGGTGTTATAAAAACGCCGTTTTTCATGCCGGTCGGTACTGTTGGCAGCGTCAAATCTGTCTCGCCTAAGGAACTAAAAGACTTGGAAGCTGAAATTATTTTGTCAAACACCTATCATCTGTATTTACGACCCGGCGAAAAACTGATAAAAAAATTGGGCGGTCTGCATAACTTTATGAAATGGGATCGGCCGATTTTAACTGATTCGGGCGGCTATCAGGTCTTTTCCTTGAGTGATAGAAACGGCAAAAAGGGGGAGTCGTTGGTCAAAATTTCGGAAGAGGGGATCGAATTTCGATCTCATCTGGACGGAAGTTCACACTTTTTCACACCAGAAGAAGTAATCGATATCCAGCTAGATCTCGGTGTCGACATTCTTATGCCCTTAGATGTTTGTCCTAGCGGAACGGCGGATAAAAAGGAGATTAAAAGGTCTGTTGACTTGACGATAAAATGGGCAAAGCGGGCAAAGCTTCATTTTGACGAGCGTATAGCGTCAAGAGTCAAGCGACAGAATATTTGCGCTCAACGCTCAACGCTCAACGCTCGACCCTTGCTTCATGGCATTGTTCAGGGCGGACTTGACCCTGAATTACGGCGTTACTGTGCCGAAGAACTTATTAAAATGGATTTTGACGGATACTCTGTCGGCGGCTTGGCGGTTGATTTGGAAACCCGCGACATGTGGAATATCGTCAAGCTGATGGGGGAAGTCTTGCCGGAAAATAAACAGCGTTATCTTATGGGTGTCGGCACACCTGACGATATTGTAAAGGCAACAAAGCTTGGGATGGATATGTTTGATTGTGTTCTGCCTACAAGATTAGCGAGACATGGAAGCGTATATGTTAAGCGTCAAGTGTCAAGCGAAAAGCAACCAACCGCTCAACGCCTAGCGCTCAACGCTAAGCCAAATTTTGAATTGGTAAATCTTTTGAATTCTAAATTTAGAGCCGATGAGGGGGTGATTGATCAAAATTGCGGCTGCTATGCCTGCCAAAAAGGGAACGGTTTTAGCTGTGCCTATATTTCTCATTTACTCAGATCAAATGAAATATTGGGACTTCACTTGGCAACTCTTCATAACCTTTGGCAATATTTGGAATTAATGCGCACTCTTCGCGAAGACTAAATTCTTAAGATTCTGAACGATCGTTCAAATATTTAAGAATTATATTATAATAAGTATATGAAGATTAAGAGGGGTATCTTAAACAAATTAGGTAAAAAAACCGGTACTCTAACGATTGCTATTTTGGATTTTTTATTGTCCTCGGCGGAAGGTCTAATCAAAATTTCTTTTAGCAAAAAAGAAGCATACAAAGCGCTTCGCGGATTATCGGAAAACGAATGGACGTGTGAAAACATTAGTAAATTTTTAGATAGTCTGAAGAGGAGAGGATATATTGAAACGCAGAAAGTCGGTGAATCAAATTCTCTCGTCTTTACCAATAAAGCAAAACTTTCTCTTCTTGAGTCGATATCGCAAAAAATTAAAACCGATTGCAAATACCGATATATTTCATTTGATATTCCGGAGAATCTACGCCGGAACCGTAATGCCTTTCGGAGAGCCATAAAAAAACTAGGGTTTGCCCAAATACAAAAAAGTCTTTGGGTGATAGATAAAAATGTCGGGGAACTTGTTGAAATTGCGGCTTATGAATATGGAGTCGAAAAATATATTATTTATATTATTTCCGAAAGTTCAGATGTTGACGGATATTTAAAAAAACGGTTGGAAATAGATAAAAAATCATCACATAACTAATTAAAATTTTTCTCAAAAATATGAACGATCGTTCATAAATCTGAGAAGTCACAGGGTCGGCATCGATAGAAATTTATAGATTCTAAAAAGTTGTGGCAATTGGGGTTGACAAACTATTTTTGTTGTGGTAATATGCACTGTTCTGAGGGAGAGAGCGGGGAGTCCTCAGGAGGCAAAACACAATGAAACTTCGCGATAGCATATCGGCAATTCGTCGGCTCCCCTCCGCCTTCGAGTTGCCGGTATATTGTCGCTAAGACAAACAAAATGTATTGACAAAAGTAAAAAAGTATTGTATAATATAGTTATGCACGAAAGCCATGCAGCCATATAAAAATAAGCAAGTTGTGAGCGAATGTGAAATCAAGGGGATCACGAACCTTATAACTTCAGAAACAGGCGACAGCGTCCTGCATAGCTCACTTCATCGCAAGATGAAATCGTGGGTTCCCCCTCCGCCCGCGAGAGTTATGCAGAACAGTGTCGCCTTATTTGTTGCTTGCCCTTCGAAGCCTTGTGCGAAGTAGGGCCCAAAGCGGTAGCAGCGACATAGGTCATATTCTCAAAATTATGAACGATCGTTCATAAATCTGAGAAAATGTGCACCTTGAAAAATTAGTACCTAAACCACAGCAGAGTAGCTGAGTTTGGGTAAATCCTAGACTACAACCTGTGAGTTTAGGACAAGTCTTTCCGAGCAAGAAGCTAGTAACCAAACCATATGAATAACATATAATTCTAATTACGAATGATGCGAAATTCCGGCGTTTATGATGGCGCAATTAAGATCAGAGTAATTCACGCCAGAATTCAGTAAATTATCAATGATCGTTGATAATTTACTGAAGTTAATAGTTTCTTTGCTCGGAGAGAGTATATCCAGCCCGTCACGAAATGACGGATCCTAATACGAAAGGAGATGACGACTATGAAAAGCATCGTCATTCTCATCGTCACTTTGTCCGTCACTTTGATGACGGCTGGACTTTCGCATGCCGTGTCCAACGGTATTGCGTACGGGCCCAATGGGGTCCCGTTTACCTACACGACGACCGGTCCGCAAGGTCCTCAAGGTCCGCAAGGGACACAGGGCCAACGCGGTCTTCGCGGTTTGCAGGGTCCTCGCGGTCCGCAAGGTCCGCAGGGTCCGCAAGGCCCCCAAGGTCAAGCAATGGTATATTTCCCGTTCGAAGAGGAGACCGATATGCAGGCAGTATACATTGGCCTGATCATCTTGGGGGTGATCATTGTGGTCGGCGTGATCGCTTGGATCATCACGGCGGTGATCCAAGGGGGCATTGTTGCCCGCGAGGAACGCGCCGCGTCGAGGAGGACTCAAGCAGAGCAGGATGCTCTGCAGGATACGATCGACGCATTGGCGGCGGGTGCTCGCCGGATCCCCGGGTCTGAGCGGCTCCACATTAGTGGTTCTGCTCGACGGTTCAGCATGGATGTTGAACCGGCTAACCCGACGCCGCAGTCGAACGCTGGCCAAGGAGGTCAGGGAGGTTCGGGTGGTGGAGGTGCTGCACCGGTCACCGTGACGGTGACCAACACATTTAGTGGTTTGGTGCCGACAGGCACTAGCACTCCTGGTGCCCCGCCGAATGTGCCGGGGGCAACACCGCCCCGACCGGCCCCCCAGCCGGCGCCCGCGCCGCGCCCCGCACCGCAGCCCCAGCCGGCCCCGGCTCCTGCTCCCGCACCGGCCCCGGGACCGAGGCCCACACCGGCTCCTACGCCGGCACCGGTTCCTGCTCCCACTCCGGCGCCTGGTCCGAGACCTGCTCCGCAGGTCCCGCCCCAGCCCCAGCGGCTTCGCCGCCGGCCGCGGGTTTCCCCCTAGGAATGGGGGAATGTGTAAATATGCCGCTTCCGAGACAACTGTTTCGGAAGTGGAAATCTGCACATGGATTTTGAATGACATTCTGAATTAAGGAGGCATGACTATGGCAGAGCAGAAGGGTCCGCGTTTGCCGGATCTGCCGCCCGCCTTTCAGGCTGGCGAGTTAAACAACTTCCTTCTCGAGGTGGCGCATGCCACCAAGGTGAAGGATCGGCGGGAAGCCGTTAGCAAGGTGGTCAAGAAGATCACCGGCGGCGGCACGATGATGCCGCTCGTTGACATTATCTCAACCGCCAGCACGGCAGAAGAGCTGCAGGCGGCCCAGATTGTCCTCTCGCAGGACGAAATCTGGGCGATGTATGCCGAGGACCAGTTCATGCGCGGAATCGTCTGCGCCTGGTACTGCGCCTTGGCGTGCAACGACAAGGTCGACGAACAGACCAAGTTTCAGGCCTTGTCGAATGCACAAACCCTCCTCTGCGAGGGCCCCGTGAACGCCGACGCTGCGAGCAAAGTCCGTCAGCTGCTCGAGACGACGGTTGCCACTGCCCCGGACGATCCGGCCACGGATATGGTCTGGGACAATGTGGTCGCCAACGTGCTGACGGCGATCCAAACGGCAATTTAATGCGAGGGGAGAGCTGTGAGCCCCCATCCTCTAGAAGGGTGGGGGTCTCGCAATTTATAAAAGGTAAAGAACTTTTAAAAGAGTTCTTTTTTTTATATATTTTATTTTCTTTAGAGGACAGGGGGACTCATTCCGACCCGCCTTGCCGGCGAGGCAGGTGTCGTCCCCACTATCCTCTAAAAACTCCAATCCACTACACGGTACAGGGGTCGCCCCTTTTCATAAAAAGTCGAATTTCTTTCAGTTGCTCTACGGGTAAGCGACTTTTTAAGACAGCGGGGCATTTTTTAATAAAAAAGGCACCAATCTTATTGCCAATTTATTTTAATTGCCTTATTATTTAAATAAATATATAATAATTTTAAAAGATCCTGTATCAATTAAATTCCAAATCAAATTTGGGAATTTCAGGATAATAACATTATAGTTGGAGGGATTATGTCAAATCAAAAGAGGGCGAACTCCGTTATTGGTGATGTTATCAAAAATGATATCATCGATGTTTTGGGTCTAAGTGATCTGCCAAAAGAAAAACAGGAAGAATACCGGAAATTGGCGATTGAAACGGTTAATAACCGGACTTTTTCTCGTATTACCGATATGCTACTAGAAAAGGGGGCGATAGAGGAGTTCGAAAAAAAGGACCGAGACGAAAAAGAAATAAAAGAATTTCTTTTAAAACATGGTATTAATCTTGAAGAATTATTAGCCGAAGAGGCGTTGATATATAAAGCTCAGATGAAGACGGTGGCCGACTTGCTAGATGCCGGTATCGATATGCAAGTTAAAGCGGCTTAAAGGAGGGAAAGATGCGAGGAGGTGAATCTAGTTTAAGACCAGAAGATATTGATTCTTCATCATTGGACGAGGGTTATGAAACTGGCGGCGGCGATACAAGCTCTGTTGGGATTGAAGATCCGGCCGAAGACGCTCCGGACTCTTTTGCTGAGCAAAAGGCCGGTTCTGTTGCCGAGCAAGATCCCGTAGATGAAGGCGCAACTCCACTTCCGGCCGAAAATACTCCGCCGGCAGCGCCGGTTAACGAAGCTCCGGTTGCAAGTCCCGCGCCTGCAGCGCCGGATCCAGCAGCGCCAGCTCCCGAGGCTCAACCTCAAGAAGCGCCAGCACAACCAGCCCAAGCGCCTGCGGCTCCGACCGATCCTTTGGGGACAGAACGAGTCGAGGATGATTCTCGCGTGGCGAGGCGAAACGAACGCAGGGAAGCTAAAGAAGCGAAAGAACGAGAAAAGAAAATAAAACGACTTGATGCCAATATTCGAAAAGTTGCCCAATTGGCGGAATCCGGCCGGCTCGAGAGTATGAATAAGTTTCGCAAAAAGGGCGCGGGAGAACAAGTAATGGACGCGGTCAAAAGCACCGCTCAAAAAGTTGTTACGGGCGCAGCAATCGGCGGTTTGCTTGGCGGACCTTTTGGCGCAATTGCCGGTATGGCTGGCGGTGTCGGCTCGGAAATTGGAAAACAGGTTGTTAGAGGAGTTCGCGGTTTGGCTGATAAAATCGGTGAGCGTTTTGGCAAGGAAAATCCACAGGAAGAATTGCGGCAGGAACTCGAGGACATTGAGCATACAAGATTGACAAGATTAGGCGATTTGGCTCTCGCAGCCGTACAGGCAACGCAAATGGAAGAAGGCGAAAAACTGGAGTTTGAAGGAACTGAATATACCGCCGACGAATTGCGATTAAAATATCTTGAATTTGCCAGTAAGCTGGCCGATCCGAAAAGTGAAGAAAACAAAGCTATCGCGGAAAAAACAAAGAAATATAATAAAGGCGAATTTGGCTGGAAGGCGCTGGAATTTGCAAGCTCTCTTGTCGGTGCTGTTTTGGCGGGCGGGGGAGTCGTCGAGCTTGTAAAAGCCGTCAAACAAAAACTGACCGAAAGGGCAATGGAGCAAGGTGTTAACATGCATCAGGGCGGCATTGGCGTCTTGTCTGATCAATATGGAAGCGCAACACTCCAGCGTATGCAGGAGCTCGGTCACAATGTTCATACAGAAGGCGGAAGGCTCGTAATGGACTATCATGGCGGAGCCAACGGCTCAGAACTCCGGGAGATCGGGCAAGCTTTCCAAAATCCTAATGTTCCGCATTGGTTAACCGCTGATAAATTTTTCAATTCCGAGTTAATTGCTAAGGGCATGCATGAAATAATCAATCCCAGCCAAGAGTTCTTGCGAGAATTTGCGACAAAAGTCTCTCATGCTGTCCAAGTAATGTCTGCTGAGATTGTTGGCGGCACTGCGGTCGCCGCTTCTGTTATTGATCTTTTGAGAGGGCCGAGAAATAAAAATTTGGTGGAAACCGAGAGTGTCGGAAGAGATAAAAAACTTAAAGAATCTCTGGCTGCGTCTGCTACGCCGGAAGCGCCGGATCAGGCACGAAGGCCCGTGTCGGAAGGAGAAACGGGCGAATCCGGCGAGGCGGAAACAATAGAAGTTGGCAGTGTCTACACGCCGGATCAGGATTATCGGCTTGGGGAAGGTGAAAACGCACCGGAAATCCATCCCGGTAATGAAGTAAGGGTGGCTAATGTTGATGAGAGTGGAGCTGTCGAAGTTGAAATTTTGCAGGAAAATGGCGAGCCCTATACAAATGATGGCGAGCTTTTGACTTATCCAATATCTCACGAAGAATTTATCGAACATTTTCATCGAGTTCGCGAACCGGAACAATTGGAAGATACTGATGATGAAGAAGAGAGTGTTATAACGGAAGAAGAACAAAGGGAGCTTGACGGGTTGGAACCAAACGAAAAAGCATTGGTTGAAGAAGCTTTGTCAAAAAGAGGGCTTCGCGGTAAAATTCTTTCCGAAAACGGGGATCAAAGAGCCGATTATGAAGTAGGCCAATATTACGATTTCCTGTATAAGCTTGAAGAACAGGGAATTGATGTTTATGAAGAAGGTCCGGAATATGACCACTGCCCTTTTGATGGTGAAACTGATTTTAGAATGTCCAATGTTCAGTTCACAAAAGAAGGAGACCGAATATCTATTGTTTTTGAATATGATCTAGCGCCGGTTGCTGACCAGGAAATCGAGCAAGGGGGATATAAGCAGGCAGGCACTTTCAATGAGACTGGCGAAGATCCGTTTAGCAAGGAAGATTTTATTGCCGCTGCAAACAAAGCGGAAAGAGACAAACCGGTTGTTATCCGGCTAAGCAACGGCTTGAAACTTTATGTCGAACCGGGATCGGCGAGAGATCAGCAATTTAGCGTATTTGATCCGGAAAATCCTGATGGCGAGGGTGGATTCTTTAATTATGACGATCTAACGGAGAAGGGTTGGGAAGGAAATTTTGGTGTCGACTGGTATGCGCCAAAAGAATCAGAGACAGAAACTACCAAAGAAGCTTCGACAGAGAAGGGGGTAATTCCAGATTCCGACTCTTATGGCAAATTTTTGATTGATAAGAAGGCAGAGCAATTAGGGTCGTCAGTGAAAGAATTCTCTGATGCCGTAAACAATAACGATGTTGATACAAACCCTGTTTATGTTATTGATAAAGAGGGGGCTTTATGGCAGGCCGTTTTGGTGGATAAATCTAAATCGGATCCAAATGTCGAGTTGTGTCCGGTGACTTTGGACACTGAAGGAAAGCCGTCTGTTGCCAAAGAAAACATTACGAAAAAACTTTCAGAAATTAACGGACCTTTTGCTTTTTGGATAGTAAAGGCCGAGAAAACTATCCCTGATCTAGAAAAAGAAAAAAGTGAAGCCGTACTAGCTGCAGCCAAGGAATTGGTTGGTCAAGGCGAGGTCAAGGCAAAGCGAAAAGACGAGGATATAACAACGGCGCCAAAGAGATGGTGGAGCAGTGTGGACCACCTTAACGATGTCTGCCGTGACAACGACTATTATCGGCATCTTGACTGGAGCGAGGTTAAAGCGCAGCCAATCGGGGAAGACATTATAATGTCTGTTGATCCTGATATCCCGATAAGTAAGCGTACTGACGGTATACCAAAAATAAACATTAAAATTCATGCCAGATTGGCAACGGAGCCTGCTCCGGTAACGCCGCCAACCCCTCCTAATGAAGGAGAAGTTGCTGCCGGAACAGAAGACGGGGGAAAGACACCGCCGACTCCGCCAGCCGAAACACCGCCGACACCGACTGGACCGACGCCACCGGCAGAACCGGAAGTGCCGGTTATTACCGAAAAGGAAGCAAAACTTCAGGAAATCCGAACCTTAGTTAATCGGTTGGCTGCAGTCGGACCGATGAAAGCAAGAAGGGAAGAAGGGGATACGAATGACTCATTGATTGACGAGTATGCCAAAGTTGATAAATGGATGAATCTATACGATGAAGCTATTGGTAAAGCCAATCAATACGGCTTTTCCCTTGAAGAGGACATTGAGGGTCTAAAAGCCTTGGCAACCAGTACTGAATATACGTTAACGATCGATCCGACACCTGAAATATCAGAAGCAGATGGTAAAACAGTAATAACAATAAAAGGAAAAGCGGAAGCTGCCAAGACGCCGACATCGGAAGAGATTGAAAAGGAAATAGACGATCTTAAAGAGGGCGATGTTGTAAATCCCGATTCGAAAAATGTTGCTATGGTAGTTGACGATTTTCGTGAAACATTTGATGGCGGTCTTAACTTAAGGGTAGATAAAATCACTCCAGAAAAAACTTGCTATTGCGATATACTTTTGATCAATGCTGACCCAAACAAACAATACGCTGCACCATCTTCCGAAAAGGTAAGAAAAAAAATCTTGAACGGGAAGGTCAAAGTAACTAGAGAAGATATGGCTAAGGTATTGGCTGGCGATCCTGTTGATTTACCTATTGTTTCAGAAAACGAAGCTTACCCCGAAAAACTTCAGGAGAAAATTGATAACCTAAAAGCGGGGGATATTCTTTCAGAAATTGATTCTCCGGATGTAAAAATCATTTTTAATGACTATCAGGACACACTTGAAGACGGCCTTACTTTTGAAGTATCTGAGATAAACGGCGATAATGTCGTATGTTATATAACTAGTCTCCGAGGCGGGAAGAATCCTGAACCGCTTGATTCTTACGCCCGCAATTTTCCAAATGGTATTGTTGTAAAAACAACCAAGAGCGAGCTTTTGCGAGCAATGAAAGGCGAGAAAGTTAATTTTGATTTAGTGGATGCCGGATCTAATTTGCCATCACAACATTTTGGATTGCCTGAAGATGAGGATGGGGTAGGCGAGGAGGAAAGTCCACGGGTAGCAACCGTACCTTCGGAACATGAGACTCCAACGGGCGAGCCGCTACCTCCTGCAGGAGGAACTGAGGCTGACGTTCCAGATATAATTTCAGAACCCAAAAAAGATGGAGAACCTGATGCGGCGGAAGCGGAAAAGAGAAAAAAAGCTGAAGCCAATACCATATTACAAAAGCTTTCCGGAATGGGAAATGTAAAAATTAAATTTGGCGAGGATCCCCAAGATGTTTCCTCTGAAAACCAGCGTTTCAACTTCCTTTTAGGAGAGCTCCGAAAACTTTATCCGGTAGTGTTTTCCGACGGTTTTCACAATCCTATTGACTTCTCGAATGGTTATAAACCAAATGGCGAATACACAATAACGGTCGAAGCCGATCCAAGATCTGACGATATTGTTGACGGCAAGGCAATGATTGTGATGACTAAGGTGTTTGAACCGAGAGGCGAGGCTTTGCCGGACGAATATCGAAATTCCTATGACAGGATTGCCAATCCCACCTTAGAAAAAATGAATCAATTTATCAACGGCTATACATTAGGCCCACAGCCAAAATGCCGAGTGATGTTTCAGGACGATGAACTAAATATGTGGAGAGTTGAGGGTCGCATCGGAAACAGCTATATGATTGTGCAACCAAACGATCCTGAATCAGTCCAAACAATCAATGGCGAAGAGATGATGAGTAGAGCCGAGAAAAACGGATTTTACGTTGAAGGCACCGAAGCGGCGAGTAAAAGATGGAACGAAACAAAGAGCGAAATAGAAGGAGTTTTTCAGGGAACGACAAAGTGGAAATTAAATAATATCTTGCTAGGCGACGGTAGGGTGCCGCAGCATTTAAGCGATATTGAAACTGCCGAAGTTGGCCCTATTTCAAACATATCTAACGACATTAATGCAGTTATAAAGATTCGAGGCAACGGCAATGAAAGCTACGACATAAAGTTTGGCGATTTGCTCCGATACTTTACGATCACATCGCCGGAAGGAGCCAGAAATTTACCAATCAGAGATTGGGCAGTAGAAAAATACGGTAGCGAAGATCTTCCGGAGGGACAACGGCCGTTTGATGACGAACGAAATCGTGAAGGGTTGGAAGCAATAGACGGCGGATATCGATTCAGTTATCCTGAAGGACATTTGGACATCGTTATCGACAGGGAGGAACAAAGACAGCCATATCAGATAAGCCAGGATGGAGTATCGTTTGACGCAAGAGTGGCTGAAATCAATCCGGCCCCTTCGGCCGAAGACACATTAACCGATGAAAAACAATTAGTCTTGAGTATTCCAGAAACCGGCAGAAATATTCCGCTAACGACCAGCGTTGCCGGTATGAAGGAAATGTTTAAACAAGAAGAAAATTTCCGGAGGCAAAATGGCTAACCAATCGCGAGAAAAAGAACAGCCGGTAGAACAAAGAGGCTTTATTCCAATAGAAGAAATAGAAAGGATAAAAGCTGTCCGTGAAGGACGGTATCCCGATTTTCGGGATATTACCGAATATAACGCCTCTTTCCATGAAGTTGATCTTGGCGGAGATTTGGCTTCACGGAGGAGTGGTAGGAAATCTCCGGAGGAAATATCGGAATTACGAGAAAAAATTGTTTCTGCTTTCAAGGGAATGCACCCAAAATATCAGGAAGATGCCTTTGCTGTTATGGGACGGATAAAAGATCCTGAGCTGAGCGAAGAATTGAGCGAAATTCACCATGATTTACGCGGCCATACAGAATATATGGAAAAGATCAAAGGCAGGAAATTTATGCGACCGTCGGAAGGGGATGAGCATGCTTTCGATCAGGAAATGCCGGATACAACTCCCTTGGCGCCGATTTTTGAGGGCTCAAGAAGGCTTCAGGCAGATCGGGCAGCAAGATCAAATCAGGAGAAAGAAAGAGAACAAGGCCCACTGAATGTCGGATATATCGACAACGACTTAACGGTTGATTCCGTGACGGAGGAGCCTGTTCCCGATAAAATGCCGTCGGTAGAGCTAGAATTGACTCAAAAACCATCAGAAGGACCCGATTTGGATCTGCCGTCATCGACAGCTCAAGAACAACCGTCAGAAGAACCCGATTCTGAACCGCTGTCGTCGCCATCAGTTGATGAAGATGAAGAGAATAAAGACGATTTGAATTTTTCGCGAACGAGGAGAGTAGTGCCGCTCAAAGTTGATTTGCTTAAATCTTATAAGAAAAAACAGAGTGAAGATAGAAAAGAAAAAGTGAGAGAAACGGTTGCCGGTTTGGTAAATCGACTTAATCCAACTCGGAAAGTCGCTTTTCCGGAAGTGTCTGCAAAACAGAGTGAAGATGAAGAGCCGGAGGCGGAAGAACAGGCTCCTGAAGAAACGGAAGAATCAGCGCAGGCTGATTCAGAAGTAAGACCTACCAATAATGTCGCAGAGAATGCTTATCCTTTTAGCCTTCTAGACTCGTTAACCGCAAGCGACGCCGACAAGGAAAAACCAAAAGCATCCAATCCTTCTGCATCGTCAGGAGAAGATACCGGCCGCCTGATAGACGAGTTTATGGCTAGCGATGCCGGTAAGATAAAGCCATTCGAATTTGATCATTCCGAAACTTCAAGTAAGGAAGAGCCCGATGTCCCAGATATAATTTCAGAACCCAAAGAAGACGGAGAAACAGCACCGAAAGAGGAGGCAATTCCTGAGATTTCTAGACCGGAAGGGGAAAGTGGCGCGGATGAAACAACAGAACCTAATTCAAGTGAAGAAGTTGATTTTGGTCAATTGCCTGACCAGACCGCGGATCGCGTAAGTGAAGCTGAAGCCTCTGAAGCGACAAAGCCGGAATTACCGGCGGCAGAAACAGGCGGCGGCAAAAAAGAAAGCTGGTTTAGGAGGATATTGGGAGGATGGTCCCACGCGAATAAAGGCAGGTCGTCAAATGATTTTTCCGGTTTGAAGCCGGGCGGCGAAGTGGATGTCGACAACAATGATGAAGTTATTTAAAAACTAATATAAAAACAAAATATGAATTCAGGAGGGAATTACTATAGCAGTATGCACTCAGAGGCCGCGATATACGATGGAATACCGTGGTATTTTTGGATAGCGATCGGTCTCTTAGCCGTCATTCTTGGATATTTCGTATTTCAATGGATTAGGAAATATGTATTGGCTCGGATTCAGGCTAGTCTGACTAAAGGTTGGGTTATGTACAAAGTTTTGGTTCCCAAGGACAGGCACGCCGAAGAAGACGATCAGCGTAAAAATTTTCAGGAAATGCTGGCGGTAATCGAACCGTTTTATGCAAATCTTAATGCGCTTTTCGAAAACTCAATCTGGAGGAAGATTACCGGACAGATTCATCTATCGCTTGAGATTATTGCCAAAGACGGAATTGTTAGTTTCTTCGTCGGTTGCCCAAAGAGTATCTCCGAAACGGTCTTAAAAAGTTTGCACGCCCAATACCCTTATGCCGAGATAACAGAGGACAAGGAATTTTCCATTTTTCCCAATAAAGAATTGGCCGTAAATATATTAGATCTTAAATTTATTAAAAGATATCTGTTTCCGATAAAAACATATAAAAATTTGGAGGAAGATCCTCTAAATGCTCTTACAAACGCTTTTTCTAAGTTAACGGAAGATCAGACGGCGGCCGTTCAGATAATAATGCGTCCGACTTCGGGAATGTGGAGACTACCGGTTGAAAGAGCGGCATTTAACATTCAGCATGGCAAATCGCGGATCTCATATTCTTCGTCGGCAATGGTACGAGGAAGCGAAACATTGTTTAATTTTTTGGGAACGGCGGCCAGCTCAGCGACCGGGAAAAATGAGGAAGCCCACACTGAGTTTTACGATCCTAAAAATCCGATGAAAATAACGCCGATGCAGGAATCGCAGGTTAAACTTCTTGGCGAAAAAGCGGCCAAACTCGGTTTCGAATGTCAAATCAGAGTGATTGCCGTTAGCAAAACCAAGGAAGAAGCGAAGCAAATTTCCAATCATATTGCCGGCTCTTTTAATCAGTTTAACGCCCCAGATGCGAACGGCTTGATTATCAAGAATGTTAGAAAGCAATCGGAGGAAATCGCCAACTATATCTTTCGTTTTTTTGGCAGGGGACCGCGGCTGATTTTAAACACCGAAGAGCTTGCGTCGATTTTTCACTTTCCCAATAGGTATGTTGATACTCCCAACATCGTGTGGTTGCTCGCAAGAAAAGAGCCGCCGCCAGCCAACATACCCAAAGAGGGAACAATTTTGGGAAAGGCGGTTTTTCGGGGGCAGGAGAAACTAATACGGATCAAACCGGCTGACAGGCTTCGTCATGTCTATCAGATTGGTAAAACCGGTGTTGGTAAAACTGTAATGTTCCAAAATATGATTAGACAGGATATTGAAGAGGGGAACGGCGTCTGCTATCTGGATCCGAACGGTGATGCAGCCGAATGGATTTTGAACCATATTCCAAAAGAAAGGGCCGATGACGTTATTTATTTCAATCCGGCAGATCGAGAGAGGCCTTTTGGGCTGAATATGCTCGAATGGAAGACTCAGGATCAGCGAGATTTTCTTGTTCAAGAAGCAATCCAAATTTTCTATAAATTATTCGACCCGAACCAAACAGGTATTGTCGGACCGCAATTTGAACACTGGATGAGAAACGCATCTTTAACTTTAATGTCACATCCTGAGGGCGGAACGATTATCGATATTCCGCGATTATTTACCGATCCTGAGTTTGAAAAAAGCCGTGTCAAATATGTAAAGGATCCGGTTGTTAAGTCATTTTGGGAAAAGCAAATGGCAAAAACCGCCGATTTCCATAAGTCGGAGATGCTAAACTACTTCACATCCAAATTCGGCCGTTTTATGACAAATGATATGATGAGAAATATTATCGGACAAACAAAATCGTCGTTTGACTTTCGAGACGTGATGGACAATAAAAAAATATTGATCTGCAATTTATCCAAAGGAATGATAGGGGAGATAAACGCGTTTCTTTTGGGTATGATAGTCGTTTCGAAGGTGGCAATGGGCGCCTTTTCGCGTCAGGATATGCCCGAGAGTCAGAGAATTCCGTTTTTTCTTTATGTTGACGAGTTTCAAAACTTTATCACCGATGTTTTTGCTACCATTTTGTCAGAATCTCGTAAATATAAGCTAGGTTTAAATATCACAAACCAATATATCGAACAGCTGGATGAAAAAATCCGAGCGGCGGTGATCGGCAACGCTGGTACTTTGATTGCCTTTCGAATGGGTGCAGCCGATGCCGAATTTTTTGCCAAAGAGTTTGAGCCTTTAAAGCCCGAGGACTTAACGACGATCGATAAATACAATTTTTACATCAAAATGCTGATTGATGGCGCGCCAACAAAGCCGTTTAACGGCCAAAGCATCTGGCCCGACGATCCGGAAGGGGATCCCAAACTCGGTGCGGCAATAAAAGAATTGTCAAGAACAAAGTATGGAAAACCGCGTGAAGTGATTGAGGCCGAAATTTTGGAGCGATCGCAGGTTGATAAAATAGATTTACCGGGATTGCAAGGGACCACAGACAGGCCGACACCCTAGGCAATTGAAGGAAAAGTACGCAAGAAAAGCAAGCGCCTGTTTGATTAATTAGAACTGGACTTGCTTTTTTTGATGGCTTTTTATTGACGATTGCGTCTTTATGTGGTAAGATAATAAACAGGTAGCATTAAATTATAGAAATATGCCAGCCGAAAAAGAACTTGAAAAAGTTAAACAATTGCTTGATTTAGCAGAATTGAGCATTCGTCAAGCAAAAAGCGTTCTTTTTGACGCAGAAATTGGCGCAAAAACAAAGTTATTGGCAAGCGACGGCAAGATCATCGAGGGCGTCTTTAACGGCGAGAATATGATCGGCCCGGATAAGAAATATTATCCCGTTCCGGCCAATTACGCTTCGAAATCCAAACTTGTTAGCGGCGACATTTTAAAGTTAACAATTTTAGAGGACGGCACTTTTTTGTATAAGCAAATCGGTCCCGTTAAACGAAAAAAGATCCTTGGAATTCTGGAAAAGACTTCCAGCGGTAAATTTATCGTTAAGACTGACGAGATGGAATTTCAGGTTCTGCCGGCATCTGTAACATATTTTAAGGCTAAAGAGGGCGATAAGCTTACAATCTTGGTTCCAGAAAAAACCGTTTCCGAATGGGCGGCGGTTGAAAATCTGGTTGAAGCCACCGAATAAGAATTATTAAATCTAAGGGCAAGTAAAATGGCAGTAAAAAATTTTAGTCCCTACGGGGTAATAAGAGAGGCGATGAAGGAATTGAAACCGAATGAAAATGTAGTGATATCCGGCCGTTTTGGCATTGGCAAAGAGCATATGACGCTTTCTGCCATTGGCAAAAATTTGAAGCTTTCTCGCGAAAGAATTCGCCAAATTGAAAAAGAAGCCCTTAAAAAGATCTCCAAAGTTATAATTAGCGAAAATAATTCGTTTATTGACGAAATCATTCGCTCTTTTGAAAAATACGGCGGCATAACGAGCCACGAAAAAATCGCAGAAAAATTTTTGGAAAAAGTTCATTGGAATAACAAAGATGAGTTTAATGCACTTCATCTTATCTTTGTTATAATGCCTCAAATAATCAAAATAGAAAAAACACAGGAACTTGAAAACGGTTGGATTTTGGCCTCTTTGTCCAAAAATGAAGCGGTCAAGGTTATTGACGAATGGGTTTCTCATTTGGAGAAGAAAACTGCCCCCGAGACGCTCGATGTGCTGGTGGACGCTCATCCTCATCATCGTAAATATAAAATCGCTTTTCTGTCGGAATTGCCGGAAATTAGCAAAAAATTAGTTAAGACTGAGATAGGGAAAATCGGCTTAGCTTCCTGGCCTGAGGTCAATCCAAAGAATGTTCGTGACAAAATTTATTATATTCTTTCACAAGCTGGCAAACCGTTGCATTTCGAAGACATTGCCAAATCGATTTCCGAACAAAAATTTGACAATAAAAAAGTCGTCAAAGCGACAGTCCATAACGAATTGATTGCCGACAGTCGCTTTGTTTTGATCGGACGCGGCATATATGCTCTCAAAAGCTGGGGATATAGCTCCGGCACGGTGGCCGACATTATTGTTCATATTTTAGAAAATCATCAAGCCGGACTAACTGTTGACGAAATTGTCAAAAATGTTTTAAAGCAAAGAATGGTAAAGAAAAATACTATTTTGATCAACCTTCAAACCAAGTCTGTTTTTAAGAAGCTTGCTAAGGATAAATATACTCTAAGTTAATCGGCCCCGACCTTACTTGAAAAAGGCTGGTATAATTTTTGCGATAATAGTATAATTCAATTGCAAAGTACTTGACTTCGCAAATTAAATTATTAATTCCTTCAGAATTGCCTTGAGGTAGGAGAAGGAAACCGTCTTGCGGCTAGTTTTGTGGCAGGAAAATGAATTATATTCTTTATCTTATCTATTTTATTCTCATATTGGGTCCGATCTATTTGATCTGGGCAATTTCTAATATTAATAGACGAATCAAAAAAACAGAATGGTTAAATTCGCAGGAATATACTATTTTGCGAATTGACGTACCAAAAAATAACGACAAGGCGCCTCTGGCGGCAGAGCAAATGTTTGCCGCAATTCATGGCATTTTCTCGGAAAGCGCTCGATACCAAAACCATATAAGTTTTGAAATCGTCTCCAAAGACAAATTCATTCAATTTTATGTCTATATTCCCGTCCATCTTAAGGACTTTGTTGAAGGACAGATTTACGCTCAGTATCCGACAGTTGAGATTAATGAAGTCGACGATTATGCTTCCGAATTGGACATTAAATCTAAAAATTTTGCCAGCTGCGAGCTTAAACTAAATAAGCCTGATGTCTATCCGATAAAACAATTTACGGATTTTGAGGTTGATCCAATCTCTGGTATTACCTCTGTTATGTCAAAGTTAAACGAAGGGGAAGAACTATGGTTTCAAATGATTATCAGGCCTATTGGCGACGAGTGGCAGGAAAAGGGCCATTCAATGGTATCGGCGGTTCGAAACGGCAAAAAGGTAGGCAGCAAAAGTCTTGGGAGCAAGTTTTTGAAAGGTTTGTTTAATTTCATAAAAGCTATTTTAATTCAGGCGGTGAAACCTGGTGACGAACTTGGCGGAAAAACTCAGGAAATTAAACTGCCGGCCTCAGTTGAGGAAGCTTTGAAAAGTATCGAGCAAAAAATTACCAAACTTGGTTTTGAAACAAAAATCCGGCTAATGTCTTTGGCGAGCGACACTACCACTGCTAGGCTTAAATGCCAAAATGTGGCAGCGGCTTTCAAGCAGTTTAACACAACAAATTTAAACGGTTTTCGAGTTCGGGACATTACGGTTAACGATCGTAATCAATGGAAAGATTTCATTGTCAGATCTTTTGAGGACGAAGGCGAGATATTTAACATTGCAGAGCTGGCGTCAATTTATCATTTGCCCCACGCTTCTGTTGCGACGCCAAACATAGTTTGGTCCGGCTCAAAAAAAGGCGAGCCGCCTGCCAATCTTCCGCTTAAGGACAATATGCCGGATACAGATCTGACAATTATTGGGGAAACCAATTTTCGGAATGTTTTCCGTGTTTTTGGAATCAAAAGAGATGACAGGCGACGGCACATATATATAGTTGGTAAATCCGGCACGGGTAAATCGACCTTAATTGAGAATATGGCAATCAATGATGTTTGCGAGGGCAGGGGAGTAATTGTTGTCGATCCACACGGCGAGCTGGCTGACAAGGTATTATCTTGTATTCCGGACAACAGAGTGAACGATGTCATTGTGTTTGATCCGTCTGATCGGGAATATCCGGTTGCGTTTAATCTTCTTGAACATGTCGACGACGATTTTAAGAGTATAGTCGCTTCCGGTTTCGTCGGCATATTTAAAAAAATATTCGGCGACTCGTGGGGTCCCCGCTTGGAACATATTTTGCGAAATACCGTTTTAGCGCTACTAGATTTTCCGGACTCGACGATGCTTGATATCCCAAGGATGCTGACGAACAACCGTTTTCGAGAAAAAGTCGTCGAAAAAGTCAAAGATCCGATTATTAAAGAATTCTGGCTTAATGAATTTGCTTCTTTCGATAGCAAGTTTAGGACGGAAGCCGTTTCGCCGATCTTAAATAAAGTCGGCCAGTTTTTATCTTCTTCGACGATTCGAAACATTGTGGGACAGTCACAATCGACTATAAATATTCGGGAAATAATGGACCAGCAGAAAATTATGGTCGTAAATTTGTCCAGAGGTAAAATTGGTGAAGACAACTCTGCCTTGCTTGGCGCGATGATGGTAACCAAGGTTCAATTGGCGGCAATGAGCCGCGCGGATACAACTGTGGATAACAGGCCCGATTGCTATATGTATGTCGACGAGTTTCAGAACTTTGCGACCGATTCTTTTGCGGTAATATTGTCGGAAGCGAGAAAATACAATCTGGCTTTGACGATGGCCCACCAGTATATTTCCCAGCTGCCAGACTCGGTTCGCGAGGCGGTATTTGGCAACGCCGGAACCCTGATATCATATCGAGTCGGCGGTGCGGATGCCGTCAGTTTGGTCAAAGAATACGCGCCTGTTTTTGACGAAAACGATCTCGTTAATCTGGATAAATTTCACATCTATATCAAGCTTTTGATCGACGGAATTTCGTCTCCCGCTTTTTCGGCAAGAACTTTGCCGCCCGTTCAGAAACTTTCCGGAAACATTGACGCAGTGATAAAAAATTCTCATGAAAGATATTCAAATACCCGTACTTTTGTTCAAGATTCGATTTATCAGAGGAGCAAAGAGGAGGAGGCGGAATTAAAGGCAGAAGCCGAAGCTTTTAAACAAGGTGGATTGGAAGCTTTGCTTGTTAAGAAAAATATCCCCGTAAATAAAGACCAGCCTTTGCCCAATAAAGAAAAAGAGCCTGAGGAGGATTATAAAACGACTCCAGTGCAGTGGATAAATCCGGATGACGACACTAAAGAAAAGCATAAAAAGGAAGAGCAGGAAAATGCGCTTCAAAATCAAGTAAAATCAGAAGAAGCGGTTATTGACAAGCCGGTAGTATCAAATGCAGACGGCGAAGCAGGGGAGACGGAAGAAGCAAACAGATCAAACGAGCCTAAAGTTATTAAATACGAAAACATTCTAAACGGACGGCTTTATAAGGAGAGAACTGCCAGAGGCGGTGTTAAGTGGTATCTGGGCGAGGAGATTGACGAAGAGAAGTTGATGAAGAGCCATACGATAATCGACGAAAAGGGTAAAAAATTAATCGAATTATCCGCAAAAGTGGCAGACGATAAATCTCTTACACACGATAAAAAACCTAAATCCGAAGTTGTTCAAAATGATCCGATTATAAATACGGAAAACCAAGTTGATGCAAAACAACCGCAATTTCCTGTGGTAAGCAAACCTATAAACGAAGCAGAATCGACTTCGATTTTACCAGAGATAAAGCCGGAAACGGCTCTTGAAAATTTACCCCAAAATTTGCCGGCGGTTTTGCCTGCGGCAGCACCAGCCGATATTAGCAAAAAGGTGGCGGACCAAGATCGAGAGGACGAGCCTACGGAAGTAAAAATATCTACTGTAAGTAAGGATGATCCGACACATTTGGAGGAAGGAAAAGCCTTTAAAATTCCCGAATAAATTTTTGAATTGAATGGGGGAGTGTCAATCGGGGGAGTGGCGGTTATTTGCACTTTTATCTATTATCCAAAGTGATCAAGAATTCGCTTGATTAAGGACGAAAATCTTAGAGAAGATAGAAAAGAAAATAGATCGGATATTAAAGGGTAGTTTTTTCTTTATTTTACCGGAAAATATTTATTCCATAACTTGGCGCTTGATTAACAATGCCAGATTGGACTAATGATCTAATGTCGTATAACCTTCATTATGCGACATTATAATAATTCCTAATAATAATTCCTATATTTTTCATCTCTTTGACGTTTGCCCAATCAGCAGATAATTTTAAGTTACTGATCCTCCCATGTCGCTTCGCTGCACTATACTATTGTTTGTTCTGTTCTTCGGTTGTGTCTCGTCTTATTGGCGTTTCTGTATTTAAAAAGCCCTAGAACCGTTTCTAAGGCATTTTTATACGATAAATGAGTGTTAGTTCGTTCAGGTATAATCTAACTTTTATCCGAGATCTTTTTTTGTAGATTGGTGATAGTTGTTGTTTTTAACTGACCGATGTTTGCAAAGATTCTGATGATAAATGCAACCAAAATTGCCAAATACAGATCCAGGTTTAGTTTATCGCCAAAAAAGGTAATTAAGAGTGCGACGACCATATTAAAGCCCAAACCGGTTAAAAAGGTGACGGTATCGTATTTCTTTTCCGCTGAGGCTCGAACTGCGCCAAACAGCGAATCCATAATACCGACGATTGCGACGGCGGTATATCTGGAATATTCGGGCGGAATGTTAAATTGCAAAAAACCGCCGATTGCAAGACCAAAAGTGATTCCAAAAATGATTAGATACATAATAAATAAATTATTAAACTAAGAAAAATTAATTTTATTGCCAAATCTATTTTAAGCTTTTGCAATCAATCTTAATAAATGAAAATAAATTTATAACTAAATAAATATACTTTCAAATTTTTTGTTCGCACTCCCCTCCCCCGATCAAATAGGTTTTATTTTGCCAATTTCAGGCTTTTCTTTTGCCAAAGCACCAATAACGGAGTGGCGTTAAATATCGAAGAATAAGTTCCGATAAATATGCCGAAAACAAGTGTCAGGATGAAATGTCTTATTGAAGAGCTACCGAAAACCAGCATTGCGAGCAAAACAATTATTGTAGTCATAGAGGTATTTATCGATCGAACAATAGTTTGATTGATACTTGCTTCGGCTGATAATTCAAGATCCTCATGAGGATTTTTGGTAAAGTTTTCTCGAAGTCTATCGTAGACTACGATTGTATCATGAACGGAAAAACCCATAATGGTTAAAAGCGCCGTGACAAACAGTGCATCTACTTCCATCCAGATAAAGAAATGTCCGATAATAGCGACAAAGCCAATTGTGATAAGCAAATCGTGAATTAAAGCTACGACAGCGCAAAGCCCGAATTTCCAAGAAGAAAGCGGTTTGGGGACTTTGCGGAAAGCGTATGCGATGAATATTATTATACCCAAAGAAGCGATGACGACCGCCCAAATTGACTTGGTTGTAAGATCTTTTCCAATCGTTGGGCCAACGGTATCGTAGCTAGTTTCTGTATAATCACCCATCTTCGATTTGAGATCTTTCACTAAAGCGGTATGTTCATCACTCGTAATGTCTTTAAGCTTTATAATAGCTTTATCTGCTCCGCTTTCCTTTATTTGATATCCGGTATAACCGTCTTTGTCTAATACTTCTTTGGCTAAATTTACTTTGTCTGTTGCTTTAGTTTGGTATTCAATTACAGTACCGCCCTTGTAGTCGATGCCGAATTTGAGTCCGAAAATGGCTATTGCAAGTATTGATACAACTCCCAAAAAGATTGAAATTGAAAACCAAATCCAACTTTTTTTAATTATTCTATACATGGATAAACCTCTTTAATGGGCCTGAAGCAATAAATAAAAGCAAAGTTCGTGTAAGTGTGATTGCCGTAAACAGACTGATGGCAATACCGATCATAAGCGTTAGGGCGAAACCTCTAACCGGCCCTGACCCGGTGACGAAATAAAGAATGATACAAGTAATAATTGACGAAAAATTCGAATCCCTGATTGAATTCCAAGATCGTTTAAATCCGTCCAAAATGGCAAGATGAAGATCTTTGCCGGATTTTAACTCTTCTTTTAATCTTTCAAAAATCAATACATTAGCGTCTATCGCCATACCGACGGAAAGGATGAATCCGGCGATGCCAGCCAGTGTCATTGTGATGGGAATTATTTTATAAATTGCCAACGAGATCAGCGCATATACAAGCAAGGCAATGATTGCGACCAGACCTGGAAATTTGTAATAAGAAGACATAAAAATTGCTACCAAAAATAATCCGATCAAACCTGCCATGATGCTGACTTTTAAGGAATTTTGTCCAAGTGTGGCGCCAACGTTTTGCTGGGCAATTAGTTTGGCCGGAACGGGAAGCATACCTTCGTTTAGCCGTTTAGCCAACTGTTGGGCTTCTTTTATATCTTTTGAACCGGTAATAATTGCTTCGCCGTTTGATATCGCCGTACTGACATTTGGCGCTGAGACAATCTTTTTATCCAAAACAATCGCAATCTGTTTATTCAAATTGCTGGTAGTAAGATTTTTGAACTTTTCTTTGCCCGAATTATCAAATTTTATTGAAACAACCGGAGAAGAATCAATCGAATTTTGGCTGCTGCCGCTAAAAGTAGCTTCAGCTGAGACAAGGCTTCGGCCGGTTAAATCAGTTTTTTTCCAATACCCAGGATAAAGATAAGTGGGGTCATAATAATCGTGAAGTTGAACACCGTCTTTAGCGGTGCCCACAGTCATGAACTCAAGTTCATAGGTCTGTCCAATTTTTGAGATTGCGCTGTTTATATCTTTAATTCCCGGCAATTCGATAATAATGCGGTCGCCACCGACTGTTTGAATGTTTGGTTCTGAGACGCCCAGTTCATTTATTCTTTGGCCGAAAACATTTTTTAAATTGTTCAGATCTTTGAGCTTATCAGTTGAGGCCGAGAGATCAGCTTTGTAGGTTAATTCTGTGCCGCCGACGAGATCAAGGCCGAGCGAAGCTTTTATTTTATCGCCCCAAAAAGGACCGCCGGGCAGATCAACAAAAACAGCCAATGTTATGACTATAATGATGAATCCAAACAGTATCCATAATTTTGTGCGCATATGTTAGCTCCTGCTATTTATATTATTATAGCAGAGAAATTTAGTCAATCTATAATTTTGCAACATTTAATATCTCTAAATGACAGGACAAACGGCGGCTTTCCCCTCTTTGATGAGTTTGGGAAGCAGATCGTCCTCCAACATTGAAAATCCCTTGGGAATCATCTTTAAAACTTCGCTGTCAAGGATATAGATCCCGCGGAAATCATCCAGGTTATCTGTGACGATGGTGGCGGGAAAATTATGTTTTTGATGAAAATTTAACAACGATTTTAAGTTTATATCAGTAAAACGGTTTTGATTTACGACAATAAAAGTGTTTGAAAGATTCTTCTTGAAGGATAAGATTGCGCCGCCGGAACCTTCTGCCTTGTCGTTGTATTTGAATTCGAGGCCAAATTCTTCCCCGTTTCCGAGTTTGTTTTTAACTTTATCTCCCAGAAAACCAACGGCAATGTCTACATGGGCAAACCCGATGGTTTTGAGCTGTTTTAATACTTCTTTGGTCGCAGGGATCGCTTTCAAAGCGTCATCTCCTCCCAAAAGAACTACGGCGTTTCTTGTTTCTTCTTTGCCCAATCCCTTTAAAATTAATGATTCGATCGCATGAGAACGATTTCTTATTTTAGTGCCGTCTATCGTATTATCGACTTTATCGAGAACTGTTTTTTTAATCGAAATTGTGATTCTTTCTCTTTCCATCAGACTCCTAAATTAATTTGATCATAATTTATCATAATCAAAAATCGTCCGTCAAATTTTTTTATGATTTTTTATGAAAGATGACTATTGTTTGGCCAGAGAACCTAATATTTCTGAGATATCTTTGGGAATTGGTGCTAGAAATATACTTTTTTCATTATCGCCCGGCAACGTAATGGATAATTCTCTTGAATGCAAGAGCTGTCTTTTGGCGCCCAATATAGCAGATAATTTCTTGCTTTCTTTGTTTTGATAAACAATATCGCCGATTATGGGAAAATTATTAAGTTTAGCCTGTGCCCTGATCTGATGAGTTCTTCCGGTTTTGATATTAAATTCAATTAAAGATATTTTATCTTTATTTTTAGTTAGATAATGATCGATAACTCGGAAATCCGAAATTGCTAATCTCCCCTTTTCTTCCCCGACTTCGTCTATAATTTTGCGGTTTTTAAGGCTTCTGCCAAGGTAATTTTGAAGTCTTCCTTCATCTTTTTTTGGCCAGCCGCTACAAATGGCAACGTAAATCTTTTTTATTGTTCTATTTTGAATCTGTCTGGATAAGGAATGAATCGCTCGGGCGTTTTTAGCAATTATCATAACGCCCGAAGTATCCTTATCTAGCCTGTGGACTAGCCCTGGACGGATACTGGCAATTTCCGAATCATTAACGACGGCCTCTTCTATCTTTGGAAAATAGGCCAAAAGCGCGTTGACTAATGTACCATCTTTTGAACCGGAAGCCGGATGAACGACTAGACCGGGCTGTTTATTTATGACTATTACATCGTTGTTTTCAAATAAAATATCCAAATCGATTTTTTCTGGTTTAAGTGTTATTGAAGATTTCTCTTTCCAATCAATCAAAACAACGTCGTTTTCTTTGAGGCGATAATTCGGTTTCACTATTTCTTGGTTTACAAGTATGTTTCCGGTTTTTATGAGATTGCTAAAATAATTGCGAGAGTAATCTTTAAAAGATTGCGCCAAATATGTATCCAGGCGCTGCCCCGCGTCTTCTGCGCAAATTTTTAATTCGTTATTCATTTTATATAAGCGCTGATATAAGTTTCTTCGGTAATGCGATATCGTTTTAGCTCAAAAGGATCAGAGAATTTTCCTTGTCCGGATTTAGTTGTGACGGCAAAATCATAGCCGGCTGATTTGGCAAGCTTTACGATCTGATCGTTATATTCCCCTGCCGGATAGCAAAAGCTGATAATGTCGGTATTAAATTCCTTTTCTAGTCTGCTTTTGCTTTCTGCTATCTCTTTTCGAGCAGTATCATTTGATAAGCTGGTCAAGTCAAAATGATTAATTGTGTGAGAACCGATTTCTATGCCGTATTTTTGAATGGTTTTGATCTCGTTGCCAGTTAAATATTCACTACTATTTTTTCCACTGATTATAAAAATAACCCCGGTCATATTTCTTTTCTTCAGTTCAGGAAAAGCGTTTTCATAAAAGTTATGATAACCGTCATCGAAGGTCAAAATTACCGGTTTCTCGGGTGTAGCACCATTTTCCAGCTCTTTAAATGTCACAGTACGATATCCTTTTGATTGGATATAGTCAAGCTGATTGGCAAATTTTTGAGGCGAAACGGAAAGCCCTCTTTCTATTGGATTGGTTTTTGAATCCGTATCTTGAATGTGGTGATACATAAAAATGGGAACCGACAATTTTGACAACTCAATATGATTTGATGGAGAACTTTTTTTCTTTTTTTCGGGCTCTAGTACAACCGGAACCGGGGCATTTGTCTCTGTTAAAGTATTATTATCGGCGGATACTTTATTGGCCGGATTTGCAAGGAAAGCATGGTATAAAAAGAAAGCACCGCTAAGCGGCAGTATTACCAATTGCAATAACAAAAACCTTTTTTTATTCATTGCTTACTCTATTAGTTTTGATTGTTCATCAATAATATTTTGGTTTTTGATTTTATCAACGACTGTAGTTAATTGTCGATTTCTGGTCATGCTGACAGTGACAAATTGATCCTTGGCCGAGTCAATTCTTTTACCGAGAGTATCAACTGCTTCGGAAAATTTTTGATACTCTGCATCAAACTTCTGAATAAGCCCGATAATATGCTGTAAATTTTCTTGATAACGGAAGTTTGCATAAGCCTGTTTAACCATTCGTAAAATTGCCGTAAAGCTAAATGGACCGGCCAAAACCACCTTTTTATTCATAGCTTCTTCCCATACATCGTTCATTTTGTCGTATATAAACGAAAATATCATTTCATTCGGAATAAACAAAATGACAAAATCGACAGTTTTTTCTTCGGGATTGATATAATCGCGAGTGCAAACCTGCTTAATTTTTTCCTTTACATCAGTTCTAAACTTTTTTAAGTGATTTTCCTTTTCCGTTTTTGTCTCGGCTTCGGCATATCTGACTAAGGAAGAATAGGGAAACTTCACATCAATGTTTATTTTGGTCTTATCCGGCAAAAAAATCGTAAAGTCAGGACGAGTATTTTGAGTTTGTTGTGCTTCATTGCGGATGTAATCTTGGCCGACAACAAATCCTGCCATTTTGAGAAGGTTGTCTGCTACTTGCTCGCCAAAAGCACCTCTCATCTGGTTATTTGAGAGTAATTCCTTTAGTTTTTCAGTGCTCGTCTTAAGATCTCCGGTAATTTCTTTATAAGATTTAAGTTCGTTTTCTAGGGCGGAAAAAGATTTTATGCGTTCGTCGTCGCTTTGTTTTAGCCGTTCTTCGTTTTTTCGAATATCCAATCTGATTTCTTGGATTAACTCAGAAATTGCCGATTTCTTTCCGTCAAGATCGGTTTTTATTTCTCGTTTTTCAGTGTTTAAAACCTCTTTGGCAAGTTGTAAAAATCTTGCACTGTTTTTGTCTAGTGCCTCGCTGGAAAGACGAGCAATTTTGTCTTCAAGCGAATTATTATTAATTTGATTCTTCTTTTTTCCGAGCTCCGATGCAATAAAAAAAGCTGCCAATGTTGCAACAAAAACCGCTATTGCAATTAACAAAATTTCCATAACCCTTCCATTTTAATATTAGTTCTATTATACACTCCGAACAAAAACCAAACAAGGGTTTAATCTTTACGCTAGCGTATTTTTTTATTCTGGATTTGGACAAGAAAATAGATGAGGATAGCGGGTATAACCGCCGACATCAAAGTATAGCCAAAGATAAAACTTTTATTTATCAATGCCCATGTCCCCTCGATTGAAACAAAGGTCAACGCAATAATATAAATGGCAATTTTTGCCGCATCTTTTTTGTTGTAGAGCAGCATTGTTCCGGCTAAAATATTTATCGCGCTTACAATCATATATACCCAAAACATTAAATTGTAACCGGAATTTTCTTTTACCGATGCAAGGTGTACTAAAATTGAAACGATTGAGATTCCAATTATGGCAGTTCCAACCGTTCTTTTTGCAAAGTTCTTTTTCATTCCCCTCCTTATTTACTTACGGCTTTATTATATAAGCTGGCTTTGAAATTGACAATTCCTATGCCCATAGTCCGACACAGGCAAATTGAGTTTTACTTGATTTTACAGCTTTCATTGCTAGAATTTTTGCTCCCGTGATATTTCATATATTGAAATCCTTCTTCCGGGCCGAAGCCGGCTTTTTCATAAAATTTTTCAAGTTCGGGCCGGCAGGTCAAACCTATGTATGAGCAGCCCAATTTTTCACATTCTTTGCCGGCAAAGGCAATCAGCTCTTTGCCAATCCCCTTTCCCCGATAAGCGGGATCGACAATGAAATCAACTATATGGGCGTGTTTGGCAAAATCGGTGAGAATCCGACAAGCGCCGATAATATTACCATTTTCTTCTGCCACGCACACCATTCCGGAATTTTCGATCGCCTTTCTGTAAAAATTCCGATCAGTACTATATTGATCTATATAGAAATCCAGTAGTCTCTTGGCAATTTTATTAGTCTCCTTGTAAACCTTAAATTCCATAATCTCCTTTACAATCCTAACTCCTTATTAATTCCCTGCATTGCTTTCAGGGCGATATCGCAAAATTCTTCCAATGTTAGTCCTATTTCTTCACACTTTTTCATATGTTCTCTATTCGCGCCGGCGGCAAATTTCAAATTCTTAAATTTCTTTAGAACTGATTTTGCCTCCACATTTCTAATCTTTTTCTCGGGGTTCATCAGGGCTGTTGCCGTGATTAAGCCAGTAATAGGATCGGTGGCATAGATGGCCCAGCCTGCTTTTGATCTTGGCTCTCTTCCCCACGCCTCGGCATTGTGATCCTGACCGATTTCAAAAATTTCTTTTGGTAAATCATAACCTTTAAGCCACTCCTCTGCTACTAAACCGTGCTTGGTCCAATCGTCTTTTGTTACCTCATAATCAAGGTCATGCAAAAGTCCGGCCATGCCCCAAAGCTCAGGATCTTCGCTAAAATGCCCTGCTAACGCTCTCATAACTGCCTCCACCGCCAGCGAGTGCTTGACAAGGTTTTTGTTAGTCAATTTTTCGTCTAATAATTTTAACGCTGTTTTCTCTATTCATTTGCTTCCTTTGTCATTCCAAACTTGATTTGGAATCTATTTAATTATTTGGCGATATAAATCACTCCAGTTGGGATTCATTTTCTCAATTAAATCAATTTTCCATTGGCGATGCCATGATTTCAATTGTTTTTCTCGCTCGATAGCGCTATTGATATTGTTGGTTATTTCATAATATACAAGTCGGGAGAGATTATATCTATCGGTAAAACCCTTTACTTGATGTTCTTGATGCTGAATGGTGCGCTTCACTAAATCATTGGTAACACCGATATAAAGAACTCCCTCCTTTTTGTTGGCCATAATGTAAATATAATATTGGTTCATTAGTTTTCTTAGATCCTGAATCAAGTTCAGGATGACAAAATTGGCAAGTTTTTTTTGCATTATAACTTTGATTCAGGGCATATATCGGAGTAGGGACATTGTTTGCATTGGAATAAATCTGGCTTTGCGTCCAGTTTTTGGGCTCTGATGCCCTCTGCGACCTCAAAGATCATTTTTTTAGTTTTCTCTAATTCACCTTCGGTAAATGTTTTGGAACCGGCAAGGCCTGATTCGATAAAAACGAGTGTTGTTTTGGGTATCACTCCATATTTTTCATACCAAGCGAGAGCATAGATCATCATTTGGGTTGATTCTTTGATTCTTCTATCGGCATCTTTTTGCTCTTTCACATCAGAAGTTTTGAAGTCTTTGATTTCGGGGGGACAAGATTCCGGATCAAGTCCGGAATGACAAGGAGGTTGACAAACCAAGTCATAGCGGCCATTTATTTTTACTTTATTTTCAGAAAATTCAAAGGCAGCTTCCACCTGCGAAGGCATTGTCGGTTTTTTCTGATCTTCGTCGTAAAAGCGAGAAAGGGTTAAAATCCCCTGTTTGTGGCGAAGGTCCTCCTGATCTCGGGTGATGAAGCCGACGTTTTTGAAAGCAGTGTTGTAATCAGCGATCAGCTGGTCGAGAGTCGGCTTATCCCCTCTTATCTTGCGGTTGAAATAGTGATCAAGAGCAGCGTGGATAGCGGTGCCATACATCAGATACTGGTTTTCCAACAATGGGATTTTGACAACATGGGCAAAGTAAAACTTTTTGGGGCAAGAGTAGTAATCATCGATCTGTTGGCGTGAAAGTTTCAAAATTTCAGCAGTGAATTTATTTGGCAGTTTCTGTGGCTTTATTTCAATTTTTTTAAATCGTTCAATCTTTTCGATCGAAGAAAGTTTGTGTTTAAGCTTGTCTGTCTTTGGCTCGTCCAGTAGTTCCATTACGAATTGTGATAATTTCTTACTTCTTTTGCCGCCATAATCTTCGGCGGCAGTTAAATATAAATATTCTTTGGCTCGAGTGGCGGCAACATAGAAAAGCCGGCGCTCTTCTTGCAGATGAAAATCGCCCTCAGGTAATCTTTCCTTGATCAGGCTGGCTGGAATCGGTAATGCATCTCGCCTGTTTCGTCCCGGAAAACGGTCTGAAACACAATTTGAGATAAAAACGATTGGATATTCGAGTCCTTTTGAAGAGTGGGCGGTTAGAATGTTGACGGCATCAATATTGGGATCAATATCGGATGTTATAACTTCATCGCCAACTTCCAAAATTAATTCAAGGTTTTGCAGAAAAGGCAATACTCCCCTTTCGTCTGAGGAGTGGTTAAACTGGGCAATCCGGTCAAAGAATTTAGCAATATTATGAATTTTTAATTCATTTTCCGTCGAAGGATTTTCAGTTAATTTTTTTAAGTATTCCTTTTCTTTTAAATAATCATAAAGAACTTCACCGGTGGAATCATTTTTTCGTTCGCGATATTTTACAATATCGCTCACTAAAGTATCAATTTCCAATTTCCGATTATCATTCAATTTTCCAATTTCTAATTCTTCAATTACGGAAAATAGAGGGCGATTTGTACGTTTCGCCTGAGTGTAATATTCGGAGAGAGCTTCGTGGGAGATGCCATAAAGTTCGCTAGTGGCAAGCTGGTAAAAAGCCAAAGAATCATCCGTGTAGGCGAGGCACTTAAGAAAAGCAACGAGCATCTTTATTTCTGGTTGAGCGAAAAGGCCGGAAGCGCCGGAGAAAATATACGGGATGCCGGCAACATTTAACGACTGTATAAAAGGCTCGGCCTGACTGTTGGCTCTAATCAGCAAAGCAAAATCATTATATTTATATTTCTTTGAGAGTTTTAGCTCCTTTATCTTCTCAACTGTTCGATCCGCTTCGCAGGAAAGATTTTCGCTAAACATCAGTTCGGGATTTGCCCCATGTTTGGGGGAAATTAACCTTTTGTCAATTTTGTTCTGGATTTCCAATCGGTCAGGGTTGTTGTGCTGTATGAGTTTGTATGAAGAATCAAGTATTTCCTGTGTCGATCGGTAATTTTGATTTAGGACAACTTGCTTGGCATTGGAATAAGTCTTTTTGAAATCCAAAATGTTAGAGATTGAGGCGCCGCGAAAACGATAAATTGATTGATCGTCATCCCCTACTACCGTAATATTCTTCGAGCCGCTGGCGAGAAGTTTTACGACTTCATTTTGGGCAAAATTAGTGTCTTGGTATTCATCGACCAGTATATATTTGAACCTATCCTGACATTCTTTGAGAACTTTTTTATTTTCCTTTAGCAATTTATAAGTTAAGAAAATCTGATCGCCAAAATCAAGATTGCCGGATTGAATCATCAGATCTTGGTAGCGTTCATAAGCGTGAGCTAGCTCAAGAATTTTTTTCGACTCCAAAACTGTGTCATCCTCGGACTTGATCTGAGGGTCTATATTGTTAGATTCCCGATCAGGTCGGGAATGACATTTTTCAAGTTGTTTATTTGCAAATTCCAAATATTGTTCCGGGGTAATCAGCTCATCTTTTAGCCGGGAAAAGTGGGAGAGCAGAGCAGTGATATGGGATAGCGGATTGGCGATCGGTCGGAAAAAATTAAGATCAAACGCATAGATATTTTGCCTCATAAAAATGGCTTGTTCAACACCGGTTAAAACTTTGAAATTAGCGGGCAAACCCAAATCTAGCGAAAAGTCTCGGAGAAGCCGGTCGCCGAAGGCGTGAAAAGTGGAGATCCACATATCCGTATAGCCGTAAGGTACTAATTGATCAACCCTTCCTTCCATTTCGGCGGCAGCCTTTTCAGTAAAGGTTAGGGCGAGAATTTCGGAAGGCTTGGCAATCTTTTGTTCTATTAAAAAGGCAATCCGTCTGGTAATAACTGTTGTCTTTCCTGTGCCGGCGCCGGCAATTATTAAAAGCGGTCCGTCTTTATGAATGACGGCTTCTTTTTGGTTGTCATTTAGTCCTTCTAATATCTGGGATTTGTTATCAAACAAAACTGCCTGCATAGGTTGATTATAGCCTAGGAAACAAGATGGGGCAAATGGAAACCGCGACGGGTACCTGAAGAAGGTATGGCGCGGTGGGTGGTCCGTTCTGACCTCTGGTGGTCAAAAGCGCAACATGCCGGCAAACCGGCGACCGAGAAGCGTTGGGTATCCCAGATTGCGAATCAGACGGAATATCCACATTCCCGGCCAGTTAAGTCAATCGTCGTTTCGTCGTTCCTCCGGCGCTCGTCCTGTCTAATGCGAGCGCATGTCAACAAATTTCGAACATGAAACTTGCGTCTGCCTGTTGTTATACCGCTTATTTTTGTAGCCCGAAGGCGCGCGGTCAGGCAGCAATTTACTTATAGCATTTCGAGGCCCGATAAAGCAACCGATAGCTTTCGGTCTTGACAAAGAAAAGTTTGGGTTTATGCTATGAGTAGACAGCGGTTGTTAGTTGCAGGAATGTTTTAGTAAGTGTTGTTTAAAACACAGCAAAAGCTGGCATTTATGCTGTCGACATCCGCTGTCACAATCTTCGCCCTTTGGGGCACCACTACTCGCCATTCCGTAAATACTCGGAATGGCGATTTCTTTAGGAAAAAAAATTTTATCCTACTTCGCTTAAGATGAGCAGGGTGGATTTCAGAAAAGCCGTAATCAAAAAACCGCCCCAAACGAGGCGGAAACTCTTTCATGTCTCCCCACTGCCGAAGCAAGCGGGGAAATCATCAAAGAGCTTTGAAAGTGCCGATGTTTCCACCGGTTTCTTCAACAAATTTATTATAACATATATCTCAGTTTTAAGTCAAGTCCTGCAGGAGGATGCGGAAACTCCGCACCTTCTGCTAGAGACTTATTATTACAAAAAGAGCGATTAACGCTCTTTTTGTTGCCAAATGGATCGACTAACTTATTTTTCAATAAGTTCATCTAATTTTTTGACAAGTTCTTCTTCTGGTCGCATACCAACCATTGTTTCAACAGGTTTGCCGTCTTTAAATATCATAAAGGTTGGGACGCTCATAACATTATATTCCAAGGCCACATCTCTTAAAGCATCGATGTCAACTTTGGCTATAACAACTTGATCAATTTTTTCATATTCCTCTGACATCTGATCCAGAACCGGCCCCATCATTTGGCAAGGACCGCACCATTCTGCCGAAAAGTCCACCAAAACCGGCTTTTTGCCTTTTATGAGTTTGCTGAACTCTTCTTTTGACGCCGGATGAACTATTTTGCTTTTGTCTTCACTCATTTTTACCTCCAAATAATTAAATTATCGATCTTTTGCAAGTTTTTCTGCTTCCTTTTGAAATTTAGAAGCGCTGCCAAAACTTTTATAAACAGATAGAAATCTCAAATATGCCACTTCGTCAGTTTCTTTTAACTTATCAATCACAAACTTGCCAATTTGTTTGCTGGCAATATATTTTGTTTTTAACTTGGTAATTTCATGTTCGATTGAATCTATCACAGTTTCGATTTGTCCGCATGTCACCGGTCTCTTTTCTAAGGCCAAATTGATTCCGTGAGCTAATTTTTGTCTGGAATAATCTTCAATGTTGCCATTTCTTTTGATTACTTTTATTCGGGGAGACTCTATCCTTTCATATGTTGTAAAACGATATTTGCAGCGCAGACATTCACGGCGTCTTCGAATCAAGCGATCATCATCGCGAGAGTCCAAGACTCGAGTGTCGGATTTTTTGCATTCAGGGCATAACATAGTAATGATTCAAAAATAAATAATGACTAGTTCTTCCTTAATCCTACTATATGTAGTATCTAAGTCAATACTAAATATGGAAGCATAATGAAAATTGGGCCATGCGGCCCAATTTTCTTTTATAAAGTCGTATTTTTATTTGAGTTTTCTTCTGATGAATGCCGGCACTTCAAGCTCGTCTTCATCATCTTCGATCTTTTTGATTGATTCAACCTTTGGCTCTTCCGGCTCATTAGCAAAAAAACTTCTATCGCTTCGTCTTAGAATCTGCGATGAAGGAATATCCGAGACTTGTGTTTCCGCTGGAGTATATAGTTTTTTCTGAGATTTGTTTTGCTCAGATTCAAAACCGGTTGCAATGACGGTAATTTTTACTTCACCCTGCATCGCTTCGTCTATGATTGCACCAAAGATGATATTGGCATCGGGATCGGCAGCTTCGGTAATGGCTTTGGCGGCTTCGTCAATTTCATACATACCCAGATCAGGACCGCCGGTAATATTGAATAAGATACCTTTTGCTCCATCGATTGATAGCTCGAGAAGAGGAGAATCAATAGCAGCTCTGGCGGCTTCAATCGCTCGGTTGTCACCGGTTCCATGACCAATACCCATAAGGGCAGAACCAGCATCAGACATTATCGCTTTCACATCGGCGAAATCAACATTGATAAGGCCGTGATAAATAATCAAATCAGCAATACCTTGAACACCTTGGCGGAGAACATCGTCAACAATTCCGAATGCGTCAAAAAGCGAGGTCTTCTTGTCGATTACTTGAAGCAATCGATCGTTTGGTATTGTTATCAAAGTATCGACTCTTTCGCGCATTTCAGAAATGCCTAATTCGGCAATTTTTTTGCGACGGACTCCCTCAAAGGTAAAAGGCTTTGTGACAACACCAACTGTTAGGGCACCCAGTTCTTTGGCAATATCGGCTACAAACGGGGCAGCTCCGGTCCCAGTGCCGCCACCCATACCGCAGGTAACAAAAACCATATCGGCACCTTTTAAGGCTTCATAGACCTCTTCTTTGTTTTCTTCAATAGATTTGCGACCAACTTCCGGATCGGCGCCAGCGCCAAGACCGCGAGTAGTTTCTTTGCCGATCTGTATTTTGACCGGAGCCTCGTTAAAAGCCAAAGCCTGAGAATCAGTATTTATCGCGACAAATTCGATGCCTCGAAGTTTCGAGTTAATCATTCGTGTTATCGCGCTCCCTCCAGAGCCGCCAACACCAATAACCTTGATATTAGCGAAATTGGCAAGATCTGAATTCTTCTCGATCATCGTTTGTCCTTATAGTATGAATACTTAATACTTTTTGTATGGGATTACTAGGGCAATATGTTTTTAAATGCTGACTTAAATTTAGTCACCAAATTATTAAGCCCTGGTAAGTCGATGCTTAATGAATTACCGCTTGATGGCTTTTCTTTGCCCCATATCATCAAACCTATGGTTGTAGAATATATCGGATCAGAAAGCTTGTCAATAAGCCCCGTAATCTCAACGGCCGGTTTTCCGATCTGGGCTGGTAAGCGCATAGTCTCTTTGGTCAAATCAATAATACCTTCTATCTTTGATCCGCCGCCTGTGATTATGACGCCTGCCGGCAAAGAAGTATTACAATTTACCTTGACTAAATTATCCTGAATTATCAAGAGGATCTCGTTGATACGAGCCTCGATTATCTCAGCAATATATTTTAAACTTGCTGTTCCCTCTTCATTTTTATCAATTTTGGACAAATCGATTTCTTCTTTTTCTCCGATTTTGTCCGGTAAGGCATAACCATATTTAAGCTTAATTGTTTCAGCTAAGTCAATATTGGTACGGAGTCCGATAGCGATGTCGTTGGTAATGTGGGTTGAGCCGATTGGCACAACGCCGCAAGTGATTAATTCGCCCTCTTCAAAAACAGCATAAGAAGTGGTATTTGCACCGATATCAATTAACATAACGCCAATATCCATTTGCCTGCTTGAGAGGAGAACTTTGGCAGTGCCGAGCGGCGAAAATACCAAGTCGGCGATATCTAAACCTGCCTGATTGACGGATCTTACAAGCGATTTAATGGCATTTGACGAAGCGGATATTATATTGGCGATAACTTCCAGTCTAATGCCGGTCATTCCAACTGGATCTTTGACAACCTCTGTTCCGTCTATTATATAGTTTATCGGCAGTACATGAAGAATCTCTCTGTTTGGTTTGCTGGGAATTGCCTTGGCGGCTTCAATCACTCTTAAAACATCATCTTCAGATATCTCTCCATCTTGACGAGAGATGGCAATGACACCTTTGCTTTGCTCGCATTCTATAAAAGGGCCGGATATACCGACAACGGCTGAATTTAAACTAATGCCGGCAACTCTTTCCGCTTCTTCGAGCGAAGAAGAGATGGCAGAAACGGTTTCTTCAACATCAACGATAACGCCTTTGCGGATACCGTTGTTTTGGCACCGGCCAAAGCCGATAATATCAACACCGCCACCTTCAAATTTGCCAACACAAGTAGAGACCTTTGTATTTCCTATGTCGATTCCAACAGATATTTGTGATTCTCGCACGGTACCCTCCAATAAACTTATATCTTGATTTTATAAAAAAAGGAGCGAGCTTTCAAGAGCCAAAGACAATGTTTTTTATGTATGGCATAAAAATCAAAAAACCTACAACGCTTGCGATTATAGCAGCTATCAAAACTGCGCCGGCCATAGCGTCTTTGGCAGCGCGAATCAAGATATGATTCTCAGGGTGACAGACATCAAAAACCTTTTCGATAGCCGTGTTAATAATCTCAATGGCAAAAACCAATATAACCGCCATAAATAAAATGGCGGCATCAACTCGGGAAACCTCCAAAAGATAGGCGGCGATGCCGACAAGAATTGTTATTACGGCATGTACTCTTGCGTTTTGTTCGGTTTTTAAAAGAAAAATTACGCCCCGAACGGCATTGTCAAAACTGGAGAAAAAACGACTACCGCTAAAACGCCGATAAGTAAAGTGTTGTGTTTCGTTAATCATATTTAATTCCTCTTTTCGAGTCATCGTGTCGCTCATTCCGCTCCTTTATTATAATTTGCAATTAATTTTTAAAGCAGCTTCATCCCATGCGTCTTCGTTTGCTTCGTGGTCATAGCCCAAAAGGTGGAGAAGACCGTGTTTGATAACATCCTTTAGATCTTCATTTTTTTTGGCTGCTATTTCAGGCGATATAACGATATCCCCCAGGATTTTTTGGGAAGATTTGGGAATATCGATTTGCGGAAAAGAAAGAACATCGGTCTCTTTGTCTACATCGCGATATTTCTTGTTTAATATTTGAATCTCTTTTGCTGAAACGAAAGACAATTCCAGAAAGCAATTATCTAATCCGAATTCTGAAAGAGCCGTCAAAATAATCTTCTCTGCCATATCGGCAGATTGATCAAACCCATTGCGAATAATTTCAACTCTATTCATTCTTTTTTACTACTCTTTGATGATAAATAGCACCTAAGGTCTCTAAAAAGGCTCTTTTGATCAGGGCCATTTCATTTTCCTTTATACTTGAGTTGATTAATTGTTTTTCCAAAATTTTATCACGAAAGGCATCGGTAATAATTTTTTCCATTTCACTAAATGTTAGATTCGGTATTGCTCGCGTAGCCGCTTCGATGGAATCAGCCAACATTAAAATAGCAGCTTCCTTGCTTTGCGGAACGGGCCCTTGATAGTGGAAATCAGTTCTTTTAATTTTTAGGCCCCTCTCCTTGGCTTTTTCAAAGAAATAAAGAACCTTGGTTGTGCCATGATGCTCAGAAATCAGATCGGTTATTTCACTTGGAAGATGGTATTCGGCCGCCAATTTTTGACCGCATTCAATATGGCTAATTATTTTTTTAGCAGTTCTTCTGATATAGTCCTCGTCTTCCTCGCAGGGAATGTCTTCGCCCGATTGGTTTTCAATAAATGTGTGCGGAGAGTCTAATTTGCCAATGTCATGATAATAGGCGGCAACGCGGACAAGAAGGCTGTCGGCTCCGATTGATTTTGCTGCCTTTTGTCCTAAAATCGATACATTTATAGAATGGTGAAATGTGCCCGGCGCCTCATAAGCGAGTCGAAGCAATAAGGGGTGAGAAAGATTTTCAAAGCGGGTTATTTTTTTTAGTACCGTTAAAGCGTTAAAAAAACCGGGCGAGAGCGCTAAAAAGCCGGTGGTTATTAATATTCCGATTAAGATCGCTCCTAAAAGCCAAAAAGCAAGTCTGAGGCCAAAAGAAACACCCAGTATTGCAAAGGTAGATTCAAGTAGAAATGCTGATCCGGCAATAATCAATGCTATTGTCAGAGTAGCAAGCAGCGCTATTTTAGGAATCGCTTTTTTCATTATTTATTTGTTGTCAAAGAATTTTTAACTATTGAAGCAACAGCTGATCCGTCGGCATTGGCGCCAAGTTTCTTCATGACAATACCGATGACGCGTCCGATGTCTTTAGCCCCGCTAGCGTTTAATTCGCCAATGGTTTCATCAACGGTTTTTTGGATAATGGAAGCATCAATTTGCGCCGGTAAATAAGTTTCGATGATCTCGATCTCTTCTCTGCTGTCCGAAATTAAATCCTCTCTGTTGCCCTTCTCGTATTCATTGATTGCTTCTTCTCTTTGCTTTTTTTCTTTTCGAAGCAATTTTACAACTTCTGCATCGGATAGCGGATGTCCCAAATCTATTTCGGCGTTTTTAATAGAGCTTTTAACCATCCTCAAAACAGAAACCTTCATGGTTTCGTGCGATTTGTAAGCGCTAATATAATCTTGGTCGAGCTTTTCTTTTAAACTCATTACCACCCCCGTTTAAGTTTGTTAATCTCGCTTCTTCGGATGGCGACTTTTCGTCTCATGCCTCGATTTAAGGATTTTTCGAAAAACCGTTTGGTTTTGGCCACAGTCAAAACACCGCTTTGCTGAACTTCGCGATTAAATCTTCTAACCAAAACATCTATTCTTTCGTCCCCCTTCTTTTTGACCTCTATCAACTAAATCACCACCTTTCAATAGAAAAAACGGGAAAAATTCCCTTTATTTTATTTGATTATATCGTAAAACGGTATTCTTGGCAAGAGTTCGTTTAGGCTATGGAACCAAGCTTTGAGCCGGCCAGCAAATGGAGATGAATGTGATCAATTTCCTGACCGGCATCTCGTCCGGAATTAAATACAAGCCGATAACCACTTTTAGCGACACCTAGACTCTCGGCGATGTCGCGAGCCGTGTAAATGAGATTGCAAATTGTATTGCGGTCGCTTTCCGTTATCGCAGCGACAGACGGAATATGTTTTTTGGGAATAATCAAAAGATGAATCTTGGCTTTTGGATTGATATCGTCGAAGGCAATGATTTCTTTGTTTTCAAATCTAACTTTAGCCGGTATTTTATGACTTGCAATTTTGCAAAAAAGGCATTCCATATTTTGTTTAATTAGCTTTAATGTTTAATTTGCTCAAAAAAAATGACCCGAGCGAAAACGGCGGTTTTTTGGACTTCTTTTTGGAATAAATCTTGTCTTTTACAAGCTGATTCCAATTTTCTTTAAGCCATTTTTCTTGGAATTGCAAATCCTCACCAAGGCCGCGATTTCTTAATTCATTATCGACAACATCACCGCGATGGGGATAGCGTGAAAATTGGGGCAAGGGCGAAGCAAAACCATGGGCATAATGGCAAAGCTCGTGTGCAATCGTGGCAGCGACTACTCTTTCGGGAACTTGTTCGTCGCGATAATAGCCGGTGATTGTAATTTTGGTGTCTGATTTTTTATTTTTTCGGCTTAACTGGCGAATACTGGCAAGCCGGCGTTTGGCTTTGCGACCAAATGAAATATGGATGTTATTGAGTTTGGGAACATCCCCGAAATATTTACTCCATATTAAGGCCAGCTGATCCTCCAGCCATTTATTATTGCGCATTAAAATGTTCCTTTCTAGAGATTTTTCCTAAATCTTGTTCTAATTATCTCATAAGAATTGGAGAAAGCAACAAGCAAGCAGGATCAAAATTGGGAGTCTTGACAAAGAAGATGGGATCGCTTAGAATTATCCTTCGTTGGAAGGAAAAGAAGGCTATGTAGGCTCTTCATCAATTAGTGTGGTAAAAGTAATGAGATAATTGCAAACGGCAAGAAGGCTAGCATCATCTTCTTAATATAGATCTCTGGATTCTTAAAACCATAGGAAGTTCGTTTAAGCATTT
>Ga0172375_10000996_pt1 | contig 45763 bp, 44 predicted proteins | sample LakKiv1m_FD_114537 | JGI IMG/M metagenome (GOLD analysis project Ga0172375, IMG submission 114537) | Freshwater microbial communities from Kabuno Bay, South-Kivu, Congo - kab_092012_11.1m | ecosystem: Environmental > Aquatic > Freshwater > Lake | place: Democratic Republic of the Congo... | reverse complement strand
GACCTGCGCTGCGTTCGAGCCGACTACGCCTGCGCCGAGAATGACGATTTTGGCCGGCGCCACTCCCGCCACTCCGCCGAGCAATATGCCCATCCCGCCTTGGGTTTTTTCCAGGTTGTGTGCGCCGGCCTGTACCGACATGCGCCCGGCGACTTCGGACATGGGCGCGAGCAGGGGCAAACCGCCGCCCGGGGCGGTAACCGTCTCGTAAGCGATGCAGATTGCACCGCTTTCCACGAGATCTCTGGTCTGTTCAGGATCGGGCGCCAGGTGCAGATAAGTGAACAGGATCTGCCCGGGCCTGAGGCGCCTGCGCTCCGTTGCCTGCGGCTCCTTCACTTTGACGATCATTTCGGCGCGGGCGAAGATTTCCTCCGCGCTGGCGGCTATGCTCGCGCCGGCTGCCTGGTAGACGCCGTCGTCCAGATCGATGCCGGCACCGGCATCGTGTTCGACCATGAGCTGGTGGCCGTGCGCGGTGAGTTCGCGCACGCTCGCCGGTGTGAGCCCGACACGGTACTCCTGGCTCTTGATTTCCCTGGGCACCCCGATAAGCATCGTTCGCTCCTGACAGTCCGGCCCGACCCCGCGCGTTGACCATGGGGGCATGTTTTTCAACTCGTGACCGGTGCCCGGGCCCGGGACCTTTCGGTCACGCCCAGGGCATCCTATTGTACGGCGCGGACGCAGGGCGCAGAATACCGCTTTCGTGCGGCGGAATTGCGGCAGTACCGGTCCCAAGTCGGGCGCTGCAGTCAGGGGTTAGTGCAGATGAGCCACGGAGCGTATCCATGAACACGGGCGAAAACAAGACGAAGGTGACCATCCTGACCGGGACTTACCGCGTCAAGGGCTATATCGAACTCCTGCCCGGCGCGCGGATAACGGACTACCTGGTCGAGTCCAAGGACTTTATCGCGCTCACGGATGCCGAGGTATGGGAACTGGGCAACCGTCACGTACTCAACGCCTCGTTCCTCAATGTGAGCCGCGATCACATCCAGATCGTCACGCCCGGAGGATGACGCGGGAGATGCGGTCCGCGCGCTGCGCCTGAAATCGGCGTGAGCGCGCTGTTCCAGAAGCCCCATTCAATTGACCGGCCTCGCCTAAACACTGTAAAATCGCCCGGTTTTGACGCTTAACGGCGGCTTTTTGGGAATCAGGGCAATGCGCAGCCGGCTGGTCGCAGGCAATTGGAAAATGAACGGCAGCCTGGCTGCCAACCGGCGCTTGATCGAATCCCTCAAAGCCGGCCTGACGGCCGCCGCGGGCGTGCAGTACTCGGTATGCGTACCTTACCCGTATCTGGCGCAGATTCAAACGGCCCTGGCAGGCTCGGCCATTGCCTGGGGTGCGCAGAATCTGAGCGAACACGCGCAGGGTGCCTATACCGGTGAGGTGTCGGGCGCGATGCTGCGCGATTTCGGCTGCCGCCATGTGCTCGTCGGCCATTCCGAACGGCGGGCGTTGTACGGCGAGACCGACCGGCAGGTGGCGGCCAAGTTTCAGGCGGCGCAAGAGGCGGGATTGATTCCCATACTGTGCGTAGGGGAAACGCTGCAGGAGCGCGAAAGCGGCGTCACCGAGATCGTGGTCGGGCGGCAGCTTGCGGCAGTGCTCGATTCGAGCGGAGTCGGTGCGCTGGGCAATGCGGTGATCGCCTACGAACCGGTGTGGGCGATCGGCACCGGCAGGACCGCGACGCCGCAACAGGCGCAGGCGGTGCATGCGTTCGTACGCGGCGTCGTCGGCAGGCAGGATGCCAAGCTGGCGGCCGGGCTTTGCATCCAGTACGGCGGCAGCGTCAAGGCGGCGAACGCGAGGGAATTGTTTGCGATGCCCGATATCGACGGTGGCCTCATCGGCGGCGCCGCGCTGGTCGCCGAGGAGTTTCTTTCGATTTGCGCTGCGGCAGCTCAGGCATAAGCGGTGCGGGGCGCGCCCGGGCGGTAGAGCGCGTCAAGGGGTGTTTGGAATTTTCGCCATCTGCCATGCGGCGGATGGGATAAGGCGAGTGAGAAATGGATATCTGGTTGACTTTGATTTTGACCTTGCACGTGCTGGTCGCGCTGGGCATCATTTTCCTGGTGCTGCTGCAGCACGGCAAGGGGGCGGACATGGGGGCGGCATTCGGCGGCGGCTCATCGGGCAGCCTGTTCGGCGCCACCGGCTCCGCCAATTTTCTGTCGCGCACCACGGCCGCGCTGGCGGTGGTGTTTTTCCTCACCAGCCTTGGGCTCGCGTATTTGGCGACGCACAAGCCCAAGGCCGGGAGCAGCGTGATGCAGGGCGTGACTGCTCAGCCCGAAGGCGCAGCGGCGCCCGCGGGAGAGGTGCCCAAGCCGGCCGATGCGCCGGCCGGGGCGAAGACAAACGAAGTACCGAAGTAGCGTGATGGGGAATGGGTGATGGGGAGAGGGCCTTGGCCCGGCTCCGCTTACCCATTCCCCATCGCCCGACGCGCCGACGTGGTGAAATTGGTAGACACGCTATCTTGAGGGGGTAGTGGCGAAAGCTGTGCGAGTTCGAGTCTCGCCGTCGGCACCAGTTTAGAATTGACGCGTATGTTGGCGGGGGCTTGTGGAATTCGCAGACGGGCTTTTTTTGCGCCGCAGGTTGAAAGAGGGAAGACAAGAGGATCGCGTTTGATCTAGGTCAACCCGGCAATTCACTCAAAGGTGGACCATGTGGCCTGCCTTTATGCCGGCTGGATTCAAGGTGTTCGGAGACTTTTTAAATCTGGATTTTAGACTTTAGCGATCCGTGCTCGAAAACTACTTTCCCGTTCTGATGTTCATCTTCGTCGGCTTGGCCGTCGGCATCGGGCCGATCGTCACCGGCGCGCTGCTCGGACCGCACCGTCCGGACAGCGAGAAGCTCTCCCCCTACGAATGCGGCTTCGAGGCCTTCGAGGACGCGCGCATGAAGTTCGACGTGCGCTATTACCTGGTCGCAATTCTGTTCATCCTGTTCGACCTGGAAATCGCGTTCCTGTTTCCCTGGGCGATCGTCCTCAATGAAATCGGCCTGTTCGGTTTCCTTTCCATGATGATTTTCCTCGCCATCCTGGTGGTCGGGTTCATCTACGAATGGATGAAAGGAGCGCTGGAATGGGATTAGCGCTTCATACCGGGAGGCCGCATGGGCATTGAAGGCATCCTGCAGGAAGGCTTCGTCACCACCTCCGCCGACAAGCTGATCAACTGGGCCCGCACCGGATCGGTGTGGCCGATGACTTTCGGCCTCGCTTGCTGCGCGATCGAATTCATGCACGCCGGCGCGTCGCGCTACGACACGGACCGCTTCGGCATTGTGCCGCGCCCCAGTCCGCGCCAGTCCGACTTGATGATCGTCGCCGGCACGCTGTGCAACAAAATGGCGCCGGCGCTGCGCAAGGTCTACGACCAGATGGCGGAGCCGCGCTGGGTGATCTCGATGGGTTCCTGCGCCAACGGCGGCGGCTACTATCATTATTCCTACTCGGTGGTGCGCGGCTGCGACCGCATCGTGCCGGTAGACATCTACGTGCCGGGCTGTCCGCCCACGGCCGAGGCTTTGGTCTACGGCCTAATACAATTGCAGAACAAGATCAAACGCACCAATACGATCGCACGCTGATGCTCGCTCAGACGATCGCTCGATAACGCCCGCTCAAACGATTAACCGATAAATGGCCGGTAAGCTGGAACAACTCAAGCGCAATCTGGAAGCCGTTCTTGGCAGCCGGATGGTCAGCCTCACTCAGGCCCTGGGCGAAATCACTGTGGTGGTGAACGCGGCCGACTACCTTGGCGCGGCGCAGACGCTGCGCGACGATCCCGGCCTTGCCTTCGCCCAGCTGATGGACCTGTGCGGCGTCGATTACTCGGCCTACGGCGAGGGTGCGTCCGCGTGGAAGGGCGCGCGCTTCGCCGCCACCTCGCAGCTGCTCTCTCTCGAGCACAACTGGCGCGTGCGGCTGCGCACGTTCGCCGTGGACGACGGTTTCCCGGTGGTGGACACGCTCACCGGCATCTGGCCCGGCGCCAACTGGTACGAGCGCGAGGCCTTCGATTTGTTCGGCATCATGTTCTCCGGCCATCCCGACTTGCGCCGCATACTCACCGACTACGGGTTCATCGGCCATCCGTTCCGCAAGGATTTTCCGATTTCCGGGCACGTCGAGATGCGCTACGACCCGCAGCAAAAACGCATCATTTACCAGCCGGTAAGCATCGAGCCGCGCGAGATCACGCCGCGCGTTATCCGCGAAGATCAGTACGGGGATCTCGGCCATGGCTGATATTCGCAACTACACCATGAATTTTGGCCCGCAGCACCCGGCGGCGCACGGCGTGCTGCGCCTGGTGCTGGAACTCGACGGCGAAGTGGTCGTGCGCGCCGATCCGCATATCGGCATGCTGCACCGCGCGACCGAGAAGCTGGCCGAACAGAAGACCTATATCCAGGCGCTGCCCTACATGGACCGGATGGACTATTTTTCGGTCATGGCGAACGAGCACGCCTATTGCATGGCGGTCGAGCGCTTGCTCGGCATCGAAGTGCCCGAGCGCGCCCGGTACATCCGCGTCATGTTCGACGAGATCACCCGCATCCTGAGCCATCTGCTGTTCCTCGGCGCGCAAGGCCTGGACTTGGGCGCGATGACCATGTTTCTGTACACGTTCCGCGAGCGCGAGGACCTGTTCGACATAATCGAGGCGGTATCCGGGGCGCGCGTGCACGCGGCCTATTATCGGCCGGGCGGGGTGTACCGCGACCTGCCCGACGCCATGCCGAAGTACGCCGCGTCGAAGATCCGCGGCGCCAGGGCGGTGGCACAGATGAACGAGAGCCGCTCGGGCAGTATGCTCGACTTCATCGAGGATTTTACCGATCGGTTCCCGGCGCACATCGACGAATACGAAGCGCTGCTTACGGAAAACCGCATTTGGAAGCAGCGCACGGTCGGCATAGGCGTGATCTCGCCGGAGCGGGCCACCGAACTCGGTTTTACCGGCGTCATGCTGCGCGGCTCGGGCGTCGAATGGGACCTGAGAAGGAAACAGCCCTATGAAGTCTATGATCGCCTGGATTTCGACATTCCGGTGGGCGTGAACGGCGATACCTACGACCGCTACCTGTTGCGCGTGGAGGAACTGCGCCAGTCGAACCGGATCATCCGCCAGTGCGTCGAATGGCTGCGCGCCAACCCCGGTCCGGTGATCGTTGACAACCACAAGATCGCCCCGCCGGCGCGCGCGGATATGAAGGGCAGCATGGAAGAGCTGATTCATCATTTCAAGCTGTTCACCGAGGGTTTCCGCGTTCCCGCCGGCGAAGCCTATGCCGCGGTCGAGCATCCCAAAGGCGAGTTCGGCATTTACATCGTGTCCGACGGCGCGAACAAGCCTTACCGCCTGAAAGTCCGCGGTGCGGGTTTCGCGCATGTGCAGGGACTGAAGGAGATGGCGCCCGGCCACATGATCGCCGACCTGGTCGCCATCATCGGCACGCTGGACTTCGTCTTTGGTGAGGTCGACAGATGAGAAATCGGGGACAGACCACGTTTTTCGTGGCAACCGTGACTCGACAACGCCGGGCGACGAAAAACGTGGTCTGTCCCCGATTTTATGAGTTTTGGTGGATGACATGCTGAGCGCAGAATCATTGAAGAAGATCGATTGCGAGATCGCCAAATTCCCGCCCGAGCAGAAGCAGTCGGCGGTGATGGCGGCGCTGGCCATCGCGCAGGTCGAGAAAGGCTGGCTCGCGACCGAGACCATGGATTTCGTGGCGCAGTACCTGAGCATGGCGCCGATCGCGGTGTACGAGGTTGCGAGTTTCTACAATATGTACGACCTCGCGCCCGTGGGCAGGCACAAAGTGACGGTCTGCACCAACCTGCCGTGCGCGCTCTCCGGCGGGGTCGAAGCGGCGGAGCACCTGAAGCAGCGTTTGGGTGTGGATTTCAATGAGACCACCGCGGACGGCCGCTTCACGCTGAAACAGGGCGAATGCATGGGCGCCTGCGGCGACGCGCCGGTGCTGCTGGTCAACAACCGGCGCATGTGCTGTTCGATGTCGAACGACAAGCTGGATCAACTGCTCGCGGAGTTGAAGTGATGCTCGACTACGGCCCAGACGCAATCCTGATGAAAGGCCTGGACGGCTCGAACTGGCACCTCAGGGACTACGAGGCGCGCGGCGGATATGCCGCGCTGAAAAAGATAATCAGCGAGAAGATCACGGCCGACGCCGTCATCGCCGAAGTCAAGAAATCGGGACTGCGCGGCCGCGGCGGCGCCGGCTTCCCGGCCGGGCTGAAGTGGAGCTTCATGCCAAAGCAGTACACCGGGCCCAAATATCTGGTGTGCAATACGGACGAGGGCGAGCCGGGAACGTTCAAGGACCGCGATATCATTCGCTACAACCCGCACATGCTGATCGAGGGCATGATCATCGCGGCTTACGCGATGGGCACGGCGGTCGGCTACAATTACATTCACGGCGAGATCTGGGCCGAATACGAGCTGTTCGAGCGCGCCCTGGACGAGGCGCGCGCGGCCGGCTATCTGGGCACGAATATCCTCGGCGCCGGTTTTTCGTTCGAACTCCACGCCGTCCATGGTTATGGCGCCTACGTCTGCGGCGAAGAGACCGGCTTGCTCGAATCGATCGAAGGCAAGAAGGGCCAGCCGCGCTTCAAGCCCCCGTTTCCGGCGAGCTTCGGCCTGTACGGCAAACCGACCACCATCAACAACACCGAGACATTCGCCGCTGTCCCCTGGATCATCAACAACGGCGGCGATGCCTTCCTCGCCCTGGGCAAGCCCAACAACGGCGGCACCAAGCTGTTCTCCGTTTCCGGGCACGTCAACCGTCCCGGCAACTACGAAGTCAGGCTCGGCACGCCATTTGCGACCTTGCTGGAGATGGCGGGCGGGATGCGCGGCGGCAGGAAGATCAAGGCGGTGATTCCGGGGGGCTCCTCGGCGCCGGTCATTCCCGGCGGCATCATGATGCAGACGGACCTCGACTACGACTCCATCGCCAAGGCCGGTTCCATGCTCGGTTCGGGCGCCGTGATCGTCATGGACGAGACCACTTGCATGGTGCGCGCGCTGGAGCGCCTGTCGTATTTCTATTTCGAGGAGTCCTGCGGGCAGTGCACGCCCTGCCGCGAGGGCACCGGCTGGATGTATCGCGTGGTCCACCGCATAGAACACGGCAAAGGGCGGCAGGAGGACCTGGATCTGCTCACCAATGTGGCCGACAACATCGCGGGGCGCACCATCTGCGCCCTGGGGGATGCGGCGGCGTTGCCGGTGAAAAGCTTCATCAAGCATTTCCGCGACGAATTCCAGTATCACGTCGACCACAAGCATTGCATGGTGAGCGTCCCGGGCGGTTATTACACGCCGTGGAGTGCTGCTGTCGGGCAGACCGCCTGAGAACGATATGCCAAAAGTAGAAATAGACGGCAGGCAGATAGAGGTGCGCAACGGCGCCACCGTGATGGACGCGGCCAACGCGCTCGGCATCACCATCCCGCATTTCTGCTATCACAAGAAACTGTCGATCGCCGCCAACTGCCGCATGTGCCTGGTGCAGGTGGAGAAGGCGCCCAAGCCGCTGCCTGCCTGCGCCACCCCGGTGACCGAAGGCATGAAGGTATTCACCGAATCCGAATACGCCAGGAGTGCGCAAAAATCGGTGATGGAGTTCCTGCTCATCAACCATCCGCTCGACTGCCCGATCTGCGACCAGGGCGGCGAGTGCCAGTTGCAGGATCTTGCGGTGGGCTACGGCAAGAGCGATTCGCGCTACCAGGAAGAAAAGCGCGTCGTGTATCACAAGAACATCGGTGCGTTGATCTCGATGGAAGAGATGAGCCGCTGCATCCATTGCACCCGCTGCGTGCGTTTCGGCCAGGAAATTGCCGGCGTCATGGAACTGGGGATGAAGGGGCGCGGCGAACATTCGGAGATCGTGTCCTTCGTCGGGAATTCGGTCGATTCCGAGCTTTCCGGCAACATGATCGATCTGTGCCCGGTGGGCGCGCTCACCAGCAAGCCGTTTCGCTACAGCGCACGCACCTGGGAACTGGCGCGCAGAAAATCGGTGAGCCCGCACGACAGCCTCGGCTCCAACCTCGTCGTGCAGGTGATGGCGAACACGGTCAAGCGGGTGTTGCCGCTGGAGAACGAAGAGTTGAACGAATGCTGGCTCTCCGATCGTGACCGCTTCTCCTACGAAGGCCTGAATTCCAAAGACCGCCTGACCCAGCCCATGCTCAAGGTGGACGGGAAGTGGCAGGAAGTCGACTGGCTGCAGGCGCTGGAAGCCGTTGCCAAAGGCCTGAAGAACGTACAGACGCAGCATGGTCCGGAGGCGCTGGGCGCGCTGGCCGCGCCGCACTCCACCCTGGAAGAGCTGTACCTGCTGGGCAAGCTCATGCGCGGCATCGGCAGCCAGAACATCGATCACCGCCTGCGCCAGTCGGATTTTTCGGCTGATGCCGTGCAAACCGGCGCGCCCTGGCTGGGCATGAAAGTGACCGATATCGGCGGCCTCGACCGCGTGCTCGTGGTCGCATCCTTCCTGCGCAAGGATCACCCGCTCGTCGCCAGCCGCCTGCGCCAGGCCGCCAAGCGCGGGTTGCAGGTCAATCTGATCCATGCGTCGGACGACGACCTGTTGATCAACCTGGCCAGCAAAGCCATTGTGCCGCCGCAGGAACTGCCGGATATGCTGGCGCAGGTGGTGAAAGCGGTGGCCGAACTGAAACAGAAACCGGCGCCCGCCCCGCTGGCCGCGATCAAAGTCGGCGAGGCCGCAAAGAAGATCGCCGCGAGCCTCGCCTCCGGGGCGAATAGCGGCATTTTCCTCGGCAATCTGGCCGAGCAGCACCCGCAGGCGGCACAACTGCGGCTGCTGGCGCAGGAACTGGCCGGACTGTTGGGCGCACGCTTCGGCTTTTTCGGCGCGGCGGCCAACAGCGTCGGCGCTTACCTGGCGCAGGCCGTGCCCGGCGCGGGCGGCCTCAACGCGGCCGCCATGATTGCGCAACCGCGCAAAGCCTACGTTTTGCTGAACGTCGAACCCGAGCTCGACTGCCATGATCCGCGCGCCGCAATCAGGGCGATGCGCGCGACCGAATTTGTGATTTCCCTGTCGGCGTACAAGGGCTACGCGCTCGAGTACGCCAACGTGATGCTGCCGATCGCGCCGTTTACCGAAACCTCGGGCACCTTCGTCAATGCCGAAGGCCGCATGCAGAGCTTCAACGGGGTGGTCAAGCCCCTGGGCGAGGCGCGGCCGGCGTGGAAGGTGCTGCGCGTGCTCGGCAACCTGCTCGGCATCAAGGGCTTCGACTACGACTCGAGCGAACAGGCGCGCGACGAGATTGCCAAGGCGGGCGAGATCGCAGCCAGGCTCGACAACCGGCTCGCCGGGATCGCGCTGCAACTGCCGGCGGCATCCGGCGGACTGCAGAGAATCGCCGACGTTCCGATTTATTCCAGCGACGCCATCGTGCGCCGCGCCGCCTCGCTGCAACAAACCCTGGATGCCGCGGCGCCGCGCGCATGGATGAATGCCGCGCTGCTCGCCAAGCTCGGCCTGAAAGACGGACAGGCGGTGAAGGTGCGCCAGGGCGACGGCGAGGCCGCGGTGAAAGCGGCGCGCGACGACCGCCTGCCGCGCGACTGCGTGCGTCTGGCCGCCGCACATGCGACGACGCGCGACCTGGGTCCGATGTCGGGCGAACTCAGCGTGGTGCCGCGATGATGGAACTCTACGCCAGCATCGTCGCCATCGGGCTCGGAATGGCGCAAGGCCTGCTCGGTCCGGCGCTGGGCACCGCCGCATTCACCCTGGTCAAGACCTCGGTGCTGATCATGCTCATCGTCGCGCCGCTGCTCGGCGCGGTGGCCTACCTGACGCTGCTCGAGCGCAAAGTCATCGGCTACATGCAGGCGCGCATCGGCCCCAACCGCGTGGGGCCGCTCGGTTTGCTACAGCCGATCGCCGACGGCATCAAGCTGGTGTTCAAGGAAATCATCATCCCGTCCGGCGCCGACAAGATTTTGTTCGTGCTTGCGCCGGTGATCACCCTCACGGTGGCGATGGCGGCGTGGGCGGTGGTGCCGTTCGGCCCGAAGGTGGTGCTGGCCGACGTCAATGCCGGGCTGCTTTACATACTCGCCATCACCTCGATGGGCGTCTACGGCATCATTGTCGCCGGCTGGGCGTCGAACTCGAAATACGCCTTCCTCGGCGCCATGCGCGCCGCGGCGCAGATCGTCTCCTACGAAATCGCCATGGGGTTCGCGCTGGTGTGCGTGCTGATGGTTTCGCAGAGCCTGAACCTCAGCGACATCGTCAACGGCCAGGCCAGAGGCCAGTTCGCCGACATGGGCCTCAATTTCCTTTCCTGGAACTGGCTGCCGCTCGCACCCATGCTGCTGGTGTATTTCATCTCCGGCGTGGCCGAAACCCAGCGCGCCCCGTTCGACATGGCCGAAGGCGAATCGGAGATCGTCGGCTTCCATGTGGAATTTTCCGGCATGCTCTTCGGCGTGTTCTCCATGGGGGAGTACGCGAACATGATCCTGGTGGCGTTCCTCACCGCCATCATGTTTTTCGGCGGCTGGGCCGCGCCGCTCGATACGCCCATCCTCAACTTCATTCCGGGCCCGCTATGGCTGCTGGGCAAGGTGCTGTGCATATTGACCCTGTTCCTGTGGTTCCGCGCGACCTTCCCGCGCTATCGCTACGACCAGATCATGCGCCTCGGCTGGAAGGTGTTCATTCCGCTGACCATCGTCTGGCTGGTATTGATAGCCGCGTGGATGCAGACGCCTTTCTCAATCTGGAAATGACGCGCCATGGCTGAGAAAATTCGCGAGTTCTTCAAGACCTTCCTGCTGCTTGAACTGCTGAAAGGCATGGCGGTCACCGGGCGGCATATGTTCGCGCGCAAGATCACGGTGCGGTACCCGGAGGAGCATACGCCGCAGTCGCACCGCTTCCGCGGCCTGCACGCGCTGCGCCGCTATCCCAACGGCGAGGAACGCTGCATCGCCTGCAAGCTGTGCGAAGCGGTGTGCCCGGCGCTGGCGATCACCATCGAGTCCGAAGAACGCGCCGACGGCACGCGCCGCACCACGCGCTACGACATCGACCTGAACAAGTGCATTTTCTGCGGCTTCTGCGAGGAATCCTGCCCGGTCGACTCGATCGTCGAGACGCGCATCCTCGAATACCATGGCGAGAAGCGCAGCGACCTGCACTACACCAAGGAAATGCTGCTCGCGGTGGGAGACCGCTACGAAGCCGAGATCGCCCGCGACCGCGCGAGCGACGCCGCCTATCGTTGATGAACCTATGAACATCGAACCGATCGTTTTCTACCTGTTCTCGGGCGTCCTGCTGATCGCGGCGCTGCGCGTCATCACCGCGCGCAATCCGGTGCATGCGGCGCTCTACCTGGTGCTCGCATTCTTCACCGCTGCGTCCATCTGGATGCTGCTGCGGGCCGAATTCCTGGCGATCGTCCTGGTGCTGGTGTACGTCGGCGCGGTGATGGTGCTGTTTCTGTTCGTGGTGATGATGCTCGACATCAATATCGACCGGCTGCGCGAGGGCTTCTGGAGCTATCTGCCGCTCGGGGCCGCGGTCGGCGTGCTGATGGTGATCGAGATGGTGCTGGTGCTGGGCGGCAAGTACTTCGGCGCGGAACAATTGCCCAATCCGGCCGATCCCGGCGCGGGCTACAGCAACACCAAGGTGCTCGGTCGGATCCTGTACACCGACTACGTCTATCCGTTCGAACTCGCTGCGGTGATCCTGCTGGTCGCAATCGTCGCGGCGATCGCGCTCACGCTGCGCCGGCGCAAGGACACCAAGCGCCAGGACCCGTCGCAGCAGATCGCGGTCAGGCGCGCAGACCGCGTGCGCCTGGTTTCAATGCCCTCAGAGAAGAAGGAAGGCTGATCGTGCTGTCGATACCGTTGCCCGTGCTGCCGGTGCTGTCGCTGTCGCACTTTCTCATCCTCGGCGCGCTGCTGTTCGCCATCAGCATCGTCGGCATTTTCCTCAATCGCAAGAATGTGATCATCCTGCTGATGGCGATCGAACTGATGCTGCTCGCGGTGAACATGAATTTCATCGCGTTCTCGCATTACCTGAACGACATTTCCGGGCAGGTGTTCGTGTTTTTCATCCTGACCGTGGCGGCGGCCGAGTCGGCCATCGGCCTGGCGATCTTGGTGGTGCTGTTCCGCAATCTCGCCACGATCAATGTCGACGACCTGAACGCGTTGAAGGGCTAAGGGAAGGCCATGGGCAAGGAACAAAGGACGAGCGATAGCGGGGCGGCGGCCGAAAGCCGGCCGATGATCGACAGCCCGGCAACCGTGACAACACCATGACATCGATGCAAAAACTCTATTTGCTGGTTCCGCTGGCGCCCCTCGCCGGGGCGCTGATCGCCGGCCTCGCGGGCCGCGCCATCGGGCGCGCGGGTGCCCACTGGGTGACCATCCTCGGGGTGACGGTTTCGTTCCTCGCTTCGGTGGCGATATTCTTCGACGTGCAGGACGGCAACGTCTTCAACGGCGGCGTCTACACCTGGCTCACCTCGGGCGCGACGCGTTTCGAGATCGGCTTTCTCATCGACCGGCTGACGGTGCTGATGATGGTGGTGGTGACCTTCGTCTCGCTCACGGTGCATGTTTATACCATCGGCTACATGGCGGACGATCCGGGCTACCAGCGCTTCTTCGCCTATATTTCGCTGTTCACCTTCTCCATGCTGATGCTGGTGATGGCCAACAACTTCGTGCAGCTGTTCTTCGGCTGGGAGGCGGTGGGCCTGGTGTCGTACCTGCTGATCGGTTTCTGGTACACCCGGCCGACAGCGATCTACGCCAATCTCAAGGCCTTCCTGGTGAACCGCGTCGGCGACTTCGGTTTCCTGCTCGGCATCGGCCTGATCCTGGCCCATTTCGGCACGCTCGATTACGCCACGGTGTTCGCGCAGTCCTCCGGCATCGTCAACACCACCATCGAGATCGTCCCCGGCGCGCCCTGGATGCTGATTTCGGCGATCTGCATCTGCCTGTTCATCGGCGCCATGGGCAAATCGGCGCAGTTTCCGCTGCACGTGTGGCTGCCCGACTCGATGGAAGGCCCGACTCCGATTTCCGCCCTGATCCACGCGGCCACCATGGTGACCGCGGGCATATTCATGGTGTCGCGCATGTCGCCGCTGTTCGAACTTTCGGAGGCGGCGCTGTCCTTCGTCCTGGTGATCGGCGCGATCACCGCCTTCTTCATGGCGCTGATCGCCGTGGTGCAGTACGACATCAAGCGCGTGATCGCCTATTCGACCCTGTCGCAGCTCGGATACATGACCGTGGCGCTGGGCGCCTCGGCGTATTCGGTCGGCATGTTCCATCTGATGACCCACGCCTTCTTCAAGGCAGTGCTGTTCCTCGGCGCGGGCTCGGTGATCATCGCGCTGCACCACGAGCAGGACATGCGCAGGATGGGCGGCCTGCGCAAATACATGCCGATCACCTATCTCACCATGCTCATCGGCGCGCTCGCGAACGCGGGCTTGCCGCCGTTCGCCGGGTTTTTCTCCAAGGACTCGATCATCGAAGCGGCGCATCTGTCGCATACCCCGGGGTCCGGCTTCGCCCATCTGATGGTGCTCGCCGGGGTGTTCGTCGGCGGCCTGTATTCGTTCCGCCTGATTTTCTACGCCTTCCATGGCAAGGAGCGCTTCGCAGAACACGACGCCGGCCAGGCCGCGGCCAAGGATGGGCACGGCCATGATGCCGGCCACAGTCATGGGGTGGTTCCGCACGAATCGCCGTGGGTGGTGACCCTGCCGCTTGTCCTGCTCGCGATTCCGTCGATTGCCGCCGGCTGGGTCATAGGCACGATGCTCTACGGCGGCTATTTCGGCTCCGCCATTTTCATCGCCCCGGAACACGCCGGGCTGGCCGAGATGGCGAAGGAATTCCACGGGGTGCTCAGCATGACGCTGCACGGCCTGACCGCACTGCCGTTCTGGCTCGCGCTCGCCGGGGCGGCCACCGCCTGGTATCTGTACATCGCGCGCCCCGAACTGCCGGCGGTGCTGCGGCAGAAGTCGAGCTTCATCGTCAACATCCTGATGGAGAAGTACGGCTTCGACCGTTTCAACGACTGGTTTTTCGCCGGCGGCGCGCGCGCGCTCGGTGGCGGCCTGTGGAAAATCGGGGACGTGGCCGTCATCGACGGTTTCATGGTCAACGGCAGCGCGCACGTGGTGGGTTGGCTCTCGAGCCTGGTACGCCTGTTCCAGTCCGGTTATATCTATCACTACGCCTTCACCATGATCATCGGGGTATTCGTGCTGCTGACGCTGTGGTTCGGGCCGGCCTAGGGGAAAGACGATGACTTCCGCTCCCTGGCTCAGCCTCAGCATCTGGATCCCGATCCTGTTCGGCCTGGTGGTGCTAGCCTTCAGCGACCGCCATGCGGCGCAGGTGCGCCAGATTTCCCTGATCGGCGCCTTGGCGGGGCTGGCCGCAAGCCTGCCGTTGTACTCCGGCTTCAACACCCAGACGAGCGCGATGCAGTTCGTCGAATTCTCCGACTGGATCCCGCGCTTCAACATCAACTACAACCTCGGCGTGGACGGCATTTCCGTGCTGTTCATCCTGTTGAACAGTTTCATCACCGTGCTGGTGGTGCTCGCGGGCTGGGAGTCGATCCGGCAGCGGGTGGCGCAGTACATGGCGGCTTTCCTGATCATGTCGGGCGTGCTGAACGGCGTATTTGCGGCGCTGGACGCGATGCTGTTCTACGTGTTCTTCGAGGCTTCGCTGATCCCGATGTATCTGATCATCGGAGTCTGGGGCGGGCCCAACCGCGTCTATGCGGCGGTGAAGTTCTTCCTTTACACCCTGTTCGGGTCGCTGTTGATGCTGGTCGCCTTGCTCTACCTCTATCAGGCGTCCGGCGGCAGTTTCGCCATCCTCGACTGGCACAAGCTGCCGCTCGCGATGACGCCGCAGCTTCTGCTGTTCGGCGCCTTCTTCTTCGCGTTCGCGGTCAAGGTGCCGATGTGGCCGGTGCATACCTGGCTGCCCGACGCCCACGTCGAGGCGCCCACCGGCGGCTCCGCGGTGCTGGCGGCGGTACTGCTCAAGCTCGGCGCCTACGGCTTCATCCGGTTCTCGCTGCCGATGCTGCCCGACGCGAGCCATGCGCTGTCTGGTTTCATGATCGCGCTGTCCCTGATCGCGGTGGTCTATATCGGCCTCGTGGCGATCGCGCAAACGGACATGAAGAAGCTGATCGCCTATGCGTCGATCGCGCACATGGGTTTCGTCACCCTCGGTTTCTTCATTTTCAACGCCTACGGCATCGAAGGGGCGCTGGTGCAGATGGTGTCGCACGGCTTCGTTTCTGCCGCGATGTTCCTGTGCGTGGGCGTGATGTACGACCGCATGCACAGCCGCAACATCGCCGACTACGGCGGCGTGGTCAATACCATGCCCAAGTTCGCGTCGCTGATGATGCTGTTCGCCATGGCCAATTGCGGGCTCCCGGCCACCAGCGGCTTCGTCGGCGAATTCATGGTCATCATGGGCGCGTTGAAGCTCAATTTCTGGATCGGGGCTCTCGCGGCGACCACGCTCATATTCGGCGCGGCCTACACGCTGTGGATGTACAAGCGGGTGATCTTCGGCGCCGTGGCCAACGACCATGTGGCCAAGCTTAAGGATATCGGCGCGCGCGAATTCCTGGTGCTGGCGCTGCTCGCGCTCGCCGTGCTCGGCATGGGACTGTATCCGCTGCCTTTCACCGAGGTGATGCACGCCTCGGTCAACGACCTGCTGAAGCACCTGACGGCGAGCAAGCTGTAAGGCCAACCATGAATTTCATCATGCCCAATCTGCAGCCCGCCTACCCTGAGATCTTCCTTCTCGCCATGGTCTCGGTCGTCCTGGTGGTGGATCTGTTCCTGCCCGAGCGGCTGCGCCACGTCACCTATTCGCTGACGCAGTTGACGCTCGCCGGCTGCGCGCTGCTCACGCTGGACGTCGCCTACCTCACCGAGGGGCAGATCGCCTATACCTTCAACAACATGTTCGTCGCCGACCTGATGGGGCACGCGCTGAAGCTCGGCGCCTATATCGGCGTGTCCACGACGCTGGTCTATTCCCGCGCCTATCTCACCGACCGCGGCCTGTGGAAAGGCGAGTTCTTCGCGCTGGTGCTGTTTGCGCTGATGGGCATGATGGTGATGATCTCGGCCAACCACTTCCTCGCCCTCTACCTCGGCCTGGAGCTGCTGTCGCTGTCGCTCTACGCCCTGGTAGCGCTCAACCGCGATTCGGCGCAGTCGACCGAAGCGGCGATGAAGTACTTCGTGCTGGGCGCGCTCGCCTCGGGCCTTTTGCTCTACGGCATGTCCATGATCTACGGCGCCACCGGGACGCTCGACATTTCCCGCGTGGCGCAGGCGATCGCCAGCGCCAATCCCAACAAGATCGTGCTCACCTTCGGTCTGGTATTCCTGGTCTCGGGCATGGCATTCAAGCTGGGCGTGGTGCCGTTCCACATGTGGATCCCGGACGTCTACCACGGCGCGCCCACCGCGATGACGCTGCTCATCGGTTCGGCGCCCAAGCTGGCGGCGTTCGCCATGGCCATGCGCCTGCTGGTCAATGGCCTCCTCGATCTGGCGGTCGACTGGCAGCAGATGCTGGTGATCCTGTCTGTGCTGTCGATGGCCGTCGGCAACTTCGCCGCGATCGCGCAGACCAATATCAAGCGCATGCTCGCCTACTCGACCATTTCGCACATGGGCTTCATGCTGCTGGGCCTCTTGGCCGGCGTGGTCAACGGCAACTGGCTGAATGCGGCCGACGCCTACAGCGCCGCGATGTTCTACGTCGTGGTCTACGTGCTGACCACCCTGGGGACTTTCGGCATGGTGATGCTCTTGTCGCGCGCCGGCTTCGAAGCCGAGAACCTGGACGATTTCAAGGGGCTGAACGCGCGTAACCCGTGGTACGCCTTCATCATGCTGCTGCTCATGTTCTCGCTCGCCGGGGTGCCGCCCACAGTGGGCTTCTACGCCAAGCTATCGGTGCTGCAGCCTCTCCTGGCGGCGGACATGGTATGGCTCGCGGTCGCGGCGGTGCTGTTCTCCCTCGTCGGCGCGTTCTACTACCTGCGCATCGTCAAGCTGATGTATTTCGACGCGCCGGTCGATTCCGCGCCGATACGACCCAGTTTGGACATGAGCGTGCTGATCTCCGTCAACGGCCTGGCGGTGCTCGCGCTCGGCGTCATGCCGCAGTCGCTGATGGCGCTGTGCTACTTGTCCATTAAATCCCTGTGAGCCCGCGCGCGGGACTGCTGCTGCAGCTCGCCGCGACCGCCATTGCCGCCGGATGCCGCCGATGAAATTCGTTGAGCGCCTCAATCGCGCGTGGGCCGCAGGCGACACCCTGCTGTGCGTCGGCCTCGATCCGGACCCCGCCAGGCTGCCGCGGCAGTTTGCCGCCGCCAGCCATCCGCTATTCGAGTTCGGCCGCGCGATTGTGGACGCCACGGCCGACCTGGTATGCGCGTTCAAGCCGCAGATTGCCTACTATGCGGCCGCGCGCGCGGAAAACCAGCTCGAGATGACCATCGCCCACATCCACCGGCACTATCCCGGGATACCGGTGATCCTCGACGCCAAGCGCGGGGACATAGGCAGCACGGCCGAAATGTATGCGCGGGAAGCCTTCGAGCGCTACCAGGCAGATGCGCTTACCGTCAATCCCTATCTGGGCTCGGATTCGCTTGCGCCCTACCTGGAGTTCGCCGACAAGGGCGTGATCGTGCTGTGCCGCACGTCCAACCCGGGCGCCCGCGATGTGCAGGACATCGACAGCCGCGGCAGGAAGCTGTACCAGATCATTGCCGAAAAAGCGGCGCGCGACTGGAACGCCAGGGGCAACGTGCTGCTGGTCGTGGGGGCGACGTACCCGGAGGAACTGGCCGAGATCCGCGCCATCGCCGGCGACATGCCGCTTCTGGTGCCGGGCGTGGGGGCGCAGGGCGGCGATGTCGCCGCCGTGGTCGCGAACGGCGCGACCGCGGACGGGAAAGGGCTCGTCATCAGCACCTCGCGCGCCGTGCTCTACGCCGGCAGCGGCGAAGATTACGCCCAGGCCGCGAGGTCGGCGGCGCAGAAACTGCGCGACGAGATCAACCTCTGCCGCAAGGCCGGGCGATGAAGGATGCCGACCTGACCGAGACGCAGCTCGTCAGCGAGACTGTGTTCCAGGGCAAGCTCCTGCGGGTCAAGTGCGATGCGGTGAGCCTGCCCGACGGCAAATCCGCGACGCGCGAATACGTCGAGCACGATGGCGCGGTCATGATCATCCCGGTGCTGGATTCGGGCGAACTGGTGATGGAACGCCAGTACCGCTACGCCTTGCGCCGGCACTGCCTCGAGTTTCCGGCCGGCAAGATCGATCCGGGCGAGGAACCGCTCGCCACGGGCCGGCGCGAATTGCTGGAGGAAACCGGCTATGTCGCGGCCGAATGGATCTATCTCACTACCATCCATCCCACGGTGGCCTATTCGACCGAGCGCATCCTGGTCTATCTCGCGCGGGGCCTCGAGCACCGGGGCTGCAATCCGGACGAGGGTGAATTCCTCGAAGTGCTCACCCTGCCGCTGGCGGCGCTGCTCGATCTGGTGCGCACGGGCGAGATCACCGACGTGAAAACGGTGATCGGCGTGCTCTGGCTGGAGAAGCTCCGCGGCGGTGAATGGCCCACCGGGCTCGCGCTGCCGGACGACAACGCGGGTTCCGCATGAAACCGGGCGGGCGGCGTGAGGCAGCGCCGCTCCGGGGGGCGCGTGCCACTGCGCTCGCGCTGCTGCTGGGATTGTTCAACGCGGCATCCGCAGTTGCCGGAGGATTCACGATCGGGGGCAGCGGCGCCGCGATCGGCACCATGCAACTGCTCGCCAATGAATTCACTGCGAAGAATCCGCAAATTCCGATCGCGATGGTGCCCAAACTGGGCAGCCGCGGCGGCATCAATGCGGTGCTCGATGGCGCTATCGGGCTAGCGGTGACGTCACGCGCCCTGGAACAGGGTGAGCGCAAGCGCGGCGCGGTGGAAATCGAATACGCGCGCACGCCTTTCGTGTTCGCGGTTTCCGCCGAATCCGGAGTCAGCGCGATTACGTCGCGGGAACTGGCCGACATCTACTCCGGCAAGACGACGGCCTGGTCTGACGGCAGCCCGGTGCGCGTGATGCTGCGACCGCCAGGCGATGTCGATACCGAAATGGTCAGGAACCTCTCGCCCGAAATCGGGCGGGGGCTTCTGGCGGCGACGGCGCGTCCCGGCGTGCGCGTTTCGGTGAACGATCAGGATGCGGCCAGCGATATTGAAAGAATACCCGGCGCGATCGGGCCGAGCACGCTCGCTCTGATCGTGTCCGAGGGCAGGGCGCTGCGAGCGCTCAAATTCGACGGCAGGGAACCCACGCCGATGAACGCGGCTTCCGGCGCCTACCCGTATCACAAGCGCCTGTTCCTGGTGACCGGCGGCAGAAGAGCGGCGGAAGTCGAGCGCTTTATCGCTTTCGTGCGGTCGCCTGCGGGGCGGAAGATTCTCCTCGGCAACGGACAATGGATTCCCTGAGCCTGCCGCCGATGCCGCTCCAAGACAGCGATCGTCTGATTTCCTTTATCGCCCGGCTGGCACTGTCCGTCGCCGCCACGGTCGCGTTGGCCATTCCGCTGGGCTTTTCGGTGCACGAATACACCGACCTGATCAGTCGCACCGACCGCCAGGCCCTGACCAAGGCCGGGGCGATCACTGGGCTGATCAGCGGCAACCCTGACTTGTGGACGTATCAGATACAGCGCATGGAAGAACCGCTGGCGAACTACCCGGTGCCGACCGACGATGACAGGGCGACGGTATACGACGCGCGGGGCATGCGGCTCTTGAGCGTGGGTGATCCGCCCGCCTGGCCGGTGCTCAAGCGCTCGCGCCCGCTCTATGACTCCGGCCGCGTGGTCGGCAAGGTCGAGGTCGAACGCTCGCTGCGCGCCTTCCTGTACCAGATTGCGCTCACGGCGCTGCTTGGCTTGTTACTGGGCGGCGCGGTGTACGGCGTTGTGCTGACCCTGCCGCGGCGGGCGCTGCGGCGGATGGGCCTGGCACTGGATGCGGAGCATGCGACGTTGCGCTCGAGCGAGGAGCGCTATCGCACCGTGGCCGATTTTACCTACGACTGGGAGTACTGGCGCGGCCCGGACGGGAGCCTGCGTTACGTTTCACCGTCCTGCCTGCGCGTCACCGGTTATCGGGCGGGCGAGTTCCAGCAGGATCCCGGGCTGTTGTTGCAGATCGTGCATCCCGACGATCGCGCGGAGCTGGATCGACACCTTCATACGGTCGAAAAACCGGAAGCCAACACCGATCACTACGAACTGGATTTTCGCATCCTCACGCGCGACGGCGAAGAACGCTGGATCGCTCACGTGTGCCAGCCCATATCCGATCAGGATGGGAAATACCTGGGGCGGCGCGCCTGCAACCGCGACATCACCAAGCGCAAACGGGCCGAGGCTGCCAAGGCGCAACTTGAGGCGCAGTTGCGCGAGTCGCAGAAAATGGAGGCGCTGGGTACGCTCGCGGGAGGGGTTGCGCACGACTTCAACAACATCATCGCGGCGATTCTGGGCAATCTGGAGCTGGTACGGCAGGACGTGGGCCCTGCGCACGCGGCGCTGGAAGGCCTGGAGGAGATTCGCAAAGCGAGCCGCCGCGCCATGGACCTGGTGCGGCAGATCCTTGCCTTTGGACGGCGCCAGGGGCTCTCGCGCAAGGCGATCTCGCTGGCGCCGGTGGTGGAGGAATCGGCGCGGCTGCTGCGCCCAACGCTGCTGGAGGGCATCACGCTGAACATCGAGTGCGCGACCGACGCGCCGACGGTGCTGGCGGACACGACCCAGATCCAGCAGGTGCTGCTCAACCTGTGCGGCAACGCCTGGCAGGCGATGCGCGGCCAGGGGCGGCCGGGCGTGATCAAGGTGCGCCTGGAGGCGCACCGTGTCGATGAGGCGCCGTACCAGAACCCTGAAGGCCGCTCCGCGGGCGAGCGCATCGGTCTTCGCCCGGGCCGTTACGCCTGCCTGACGGTGAGCGACAACGGGCCGGGCATGGACGAGGCGACGCGCTCGCGCATGTTCGAGCCGTTTTTTACCACCAAACCGGTGGGCGAGGGCACGGGGCTCGGGCTGGCGGTGGTGCACGGTATCGTGCAGGCGCACGAGGCGTGCATCGTGGTGGACAGCGAGCCCGGCAAAGGCACGACCTTCCGCATCTATTTTCCCGCAGTCAATGCCCCGGTCCCGGCCCTTGCCGGGCAAGAGCCGCCTGCGCCGCGCAAGAGCGACGGCGATGCCCTGGTGTTGCACGGAGCGGGCAAGCACATCCTTTATGTGGACGACGACGACGCCATCGTGTTCCTGATGAGGCGGCTGCTGGAGAGGCGGGGCTTTCGCGTGAGCGGCTACACCGATGCGTACGCCGCGGTTGCGGCAGTGCGCGCCAACCCGGGGCAATTCGATCTGGCGGTGACCGATCACAACATGCCCGGCATGTCGGGACTGGACGTGGCGCGGACGCTGCGCGAGATCCGCGGCGATCTGCCGGTGGTCGTGGCGTCCGGCTACGTCTCCGAGGAGTTGCGCATCCAGGCGCCCGCGGCCGGAGTGCGCGAACTGCTGTTCAAGCCCAATACCGTCGAGGATTTTTGCGGCATGGTCGCGCAGCTGGCGAACGGGGCGGGACCCATCGTGACCGGTCAAACGAAAGCCTGAACCGACCGGGCGCGCTTGAAGGCCGAACTCGACCGCGCCGGCAAGTTGTTGCGATGGGCGATATTCAAAGTTTTTTGGAAGCCGCATGGATACGAGCTTTGACCAGGAAGTGCTCGACGCCGCGCTGACGCTGATTCATACGCGCCAGCACGTGTCGCCCAAGCGTCTCGGCGATCCGGGTCCGAACCCCGAACAGGTCGACAAGATCCTCAGCGCAGCGGGCGCAGCGCCCGATCATGGTCGCCTGAATCCATGGCGCCTGATCATCATCCCGCCCGAGCGGCGCCATCTTCTGGGCGCAGCCTTTGCCGAGGCGCTGTTCGAGCGTGATGGCGAGGCGACCGAGGTGCAGATGCAAGACGCGAGAGCGAAGGCGTTCCGCGGCCCGCTCCTGGTGTTGGTGGTCGTGCGCCTCGATCCGGAACTGGGGCCTACCCATCCGCAGGAGCGCGTGGTTTCCGCGGGTTGCGCCATTCAGAACATGCTGCTCATCGCCCATGCGATGGGGTTCGGCGCCGGACTGTCCAGCGGCAGGGCGCTGTACTCGCGGCAAATGCGCCTGCTGTTCAATCTAAGCGAGCATGAACAACCGCTTTGCTTTCTGACCGCGGGCACGGTGCAGACGAGCAAGTCCGCGCGGCCGCGGCCGCTCATGGCCGATTACACCTCCGCCCTGTAGCGGGCCTGCCTCAGTACCTGGCGCTCCCCGGCGTGCGCGGGAACGGAATCACGTCGCGCACATTCGCGAGCCCCGTGATGTAGGACACGGTGCGCTCGAAGCCGAGCCCGAAGCCGGCGTGCGGCACGCTGCCGTAGCGGCGCAGGTCGCGGTACCAGCCGTAGTGGGCCTTGTCGAGCTTCGCCTCGTCCATGCGCGCGTCGAGCACCGCCAGGCGCTCCTCGCGCTGGCTGCCGCCGACGATTTCGCCGATGCCGGGTGCGAGCACATCCATGGCCGCGACCGTCCTGCCGTCGTCGTTGAGGCGCATGTAAAACGCCTTGATCTCTTTCGGGTAATTCATCAGCACCAGCGGGCCGCCCACGTGCTTTTCGGCGAGGTGGCGCTCGTGCTCGGATTGCAGGTCCATGCCCCAGTTCACCGGGAATGCGAACTTCTCCCGCGTTTTCCCGAGGATGGCTATCGCCTCGGTATAGTCCATGCGCACGAATTCCTTGTCGACCATGCCCTGCAGCTTGTCGATGAGGCCTTTTTCGACGCGCTCGTCGAAAAACGCCATGTCGTCGGCGCGCTCCGCCAGCACCGCCGCGAACACGTATTTGAGCAGGGCTTCGGCGAGTGTCGCGTTGCCGGTCAGGTCGGCGAAAGCGATCTCGGGTTCGACCATCCAGAATTCCGCCAGATGGCGGCTGGTGTTGGAATTCTCGGCGCGGAAAGTCGGCCCGAAGGTGTAGACCTTCGATAGCGCCAAACAGTAGGCCTCGACGTTGAGCTGGCCCGACACGGTGAGGAAGGTCTCGCGGCCGAAGAAGTCCCCGGCGTAGTCGATCTTGCCCTGCGGCGTGCGCGGCAGGTTCGCCAGATCGAGCGTGGACACGCGGAACAGTTCGCCCGCGCCCTCGGCGTCGGAGTTGGTGATGATGGGCGTGTTCACCCAGAAAAAGCCGTGCTCGTGGAAAAAGCGGTGGATCGCCTGGGCGACGGTGTGGCGCACGCGCGTCGTCGCGCCGATGACGTTGGTGCGCGGCCGCAGGTGCGCGACTTCGCGCAGGTACTCCATGGTGTGCGGCTTGGGCTGGATCGGATAGGTATCGGGATCCTCCACCCAGCCCATCACTTCGATGCCGCTCGCCTGCATTTCGAACGGCTGGCCTTTGGCGGGCGAGGGCACGATGGTGCCGGTGGCCACCACTGCACAGCCCGCGGTGAGGCGCAGAATTTCATCGCCGTAATTCGCGAGCGCAGCGGGGGCCACCACCTGCACCGGATGGAACGAGGAGCCGTCGGAGACATGAAGAAAGGAAATCCCGGCTTTGGAGTCGCGGCGGGTGCGCACCCAGCCCTTGAGCGTGACCTGGCCGCCTTCAGGGGCGCGGCCGGAGAGGATGTCTTGGCAGGTGCAGGTAGTCATTGGATCCCGGAAAATGCAAAGCGCGATACGCCGAAAAGTCGAATTCTACTCTGGCCGGCGGTCGTGATACTGTTCGAATTTATGTCGTTCCGAGGGTAATCCGATGACTGTGAGCATACGCAAGATCGAAGCGCGCGACGCGGCGCGCTGGCGCGGGCTGTGGGATGGCTATTGCCGTTTTTATGAACGCGAGCTGTCCGCAGCGGTCACGCGCCATACCTGGGCGCGCATCCTGGACCCCGCATCGCCGGTGCACGCCATCGTGGCCGAGCGCGCAGGCGAGGGCGTGATCGGCATGGCCAATTACATCCTGCACGAGAATACCTGGACCCTCACCCCGGTGTGCTACCTCGAAGACCTGTTCGTCGATCCCGGCCAGCGGGCGGCCGGCGTGGGAAAAGAACTGATCGACTGGCTGGTGGCGCAGATGAAAGCCGAGCGCTGGTCGCGGCTGTACTGGAATACCAGGGAGAACAACTATCGCGCGCGCGGGCTGTACGACAAGTACACGCCGCACAGCGGGTTCCTGCGCTACGTCGTCAACAATCCGGACGCCTGATGCGCGCCTGCGCGGCGGACCCTCATTTCCTGTGCAAAATTTCGGGACCGCCGGTACCTACCGTCCGTTCATAGACGCCGTCGCCGGCTTTCTTGTACTGCGTGAGGCCGGAGTTCTTGATCTTGCTGTCCGACAGCGACCAGGTGCCGCCCAGCGCGACTGCGCTGATGCGGCGCTCGCACGGCTGGCCGCAAGCGGGGCAGGCCGCCAGCCTGGGGTCGGCCATGCGCTGCATCACCTCGAACCGGCCTTTGCATTTTTCGCAGTGGCCCGAGGTGGGGGCGTATTCGTAGATCGGCACGATTACAAGGCTGCGGGCAAGGCGACGCGGAGTTTTTCCGCCCACGGGGACAGTGCCGGCAGGATCGACGCTTCCAGTTCGACGCCGCTCGCCAACTGGCGAGCCCGGCGCAGGAGACCCATCTGCCCGGGCAGGCGCACGCGCTCGAATCCCCGTCGCGGCGGGTTGTCCACACAGGCTTGGGCCACCCAGTCCATCTGGCGGCGGAAGGCGCCGCCGCCGCTGAAGGCTTCCGGATCCAGAATCTGCAGGAAGACGCTGGCCCCCAGCGGTTCCCGGGGATCCGCACGGCCGTGACCGGCCAGGCCCGCCGTGAGCGCTTCCACCAGCAGTGCCAGGCCATATCCCTTGTGACCTGCGTCGAGTCCGCCCAGCGGCAGGATGGTTCCCTTGTGCGCCCCGGCCAAAACCGCGGGATCGTCGGTCGGCTCGCCGTTCTCGTCGATCAGCCAGTGATGCGGCAGGCGTCGTCCTTCCTTGCGCAAGCGATTGGTCAGACCGTTGGTGGTGATGGAGGTGGATACGTCGACCAGCACCGGGCCCTCGCCGGTCGGAAAGCCGATGGCGAGCGGACTGGGCGAGAACACCGAGCGCAGTCCGCCATGGGGTGCGACGCTGGCGCCGGCCGGTGCGGAGGACAGCAGCAGCATGACCAGGCCCTGGTCGGTGGCGCGCTTCAGGTAGGCGGCGAGGCAGGCGATGTGATGGCTGCGGCCTATGGTCACCGTGCCGCTGCCGTAGGTTTTCGCTTTTTCGGTTGCGATTTCCATCGCGCGCAGCACCAGCCAGGGGCCCGGCAGGTTCTGGCCGTCCCAGGTGAGCACGGCGCCATGATCGGCGAGCGCAATCGGTTCGCCCTGCGTCTTCATGTGGCCCGCTTCGATATGCTGCAAGTACGTGGCGAGCAGCTGCAGCCCGTGCGTATCGTGGCCGAGCAGGTCGGCTTCGACCAGGATGTCGGCGACGTCGCGCGCGCGGTCACCGGGCATTCCGGCGGCGGTCAGCAGCGCCTGGGCGAACCCGACGAGCGCCAGACTGGCATAGCGCGTTCTGGGGGCGGACGGAGGTATCGCGGTCATATTGAAAGTGGCCATCGGTCCTTGAACAGTGGATTTTACCCGGCAAGATCAAGTCCCGCGCGGTAAATAAGCGGGCGGCCGCCATCCGGTCGGTCTTCAAATTCGAAACCGGAAGCGACTGGCGCGGTTCGTTCAATGGTAATACAATTCTCATCGACCTGTATTACACATTGGAGGCGGTCATGACACTCACCGTGCGTCTGCCCGAGCGGGTGGAGCAGGACCTCGCGGAATATTGCACCAGGCATCGCTTGAGCAAGAGCGAGGCGGTCAAGCTCGCGCTCGACCAGTTGCTCGTGGCGAGCGCGGGCAAGCCCAGCCCTTACGATCTGGGCAAGGATTTGTTCGGGCCGCACACCGACGCCACGCCGACCGAAGATACCGCGCGCAACAGCAAGCGGCTTCTGCGCGAACATTTCCGCGGCAAGGGCAAGTGACCGGTATTCTTGTCGATACCGGGTTCCTGGTCTCCTTGTTTCGGCCCGACGACCGGCTGCGGGCGCAGGCGCGTGAATGCCTGCTGGCGCACCGGCAGCCGCTCGTCACCGCCGCGCCGGTGATCGTCGAGACCTGTTTTTTTCTCGACGCGGCGGGCAAGGGCAGGCTGCTGGAATGGGTTCAGCGCGGCGCAATTACAGTCGCGGATATACCCGTAAGCGCCTACGCCGAAATCGGGACCGTCATCCGCAAGTATGCCGACCGGAAAATCGACTTCGCTGATGCAACGCTTGTCTGGCTCGCAAACAACACCGGCATGCGCGACATTCTCACCGTGGACGAGGCGGATTTCTCGGTCTATCGCGTCAAGGGCGGGAAGCGCTTCGCGCTGGTGAAATGGTTTAGCTGATCAGCGGGAAAGCCAATAAGACGCCGGTTAACTTTGTACGTGGTCTTGGCGTTCATGCTTGAGGATTCCCCTTGGCTGCGAAATTAGCCGCACACCCCCACGAACCCGCAGGCGCTGCAGAAATCGCAACCGTCTTTCTTGATCACGGCGTAATTGCCGCACTCGGGGCAGCGCGCGCCTTTCATCATCGGCGCGGCGCCGCGCTCCGGAGTTTCCAGGATGCCCATGGTCTGCACCGGCATGCCGTCCTCGGTGAGGATGCCGAGCATGGCGTAGCGGTGGATGATCAGCCGCGCGAGGTAGGACACGGTGGAGGGCCAGTTTTGCTGCTTGCGGCTGCCCGGGGTGAAGGCCATGAAATCGCCCAGCGGCTCGGGGTAGTTGAGCAGCTTGCGCAGTTTCATCCCGATCCAGGCCGGGTCGATGATGCGCATGTCGAGCGACAGGATTTTGCACAGCCCGTCGAGCGAGCGCGGATACTCGCCCGAGAGCCACATCGAGTAGGGGCGCGTCAGGCCGTCGGGCAGGGTGATTTCCTTCAAGCCGAGCACGAAATCGTCGCGGGTGCCGGGATTCAACACGTCCACGGTCCAGGACATGGTGCCGTCGGCGCCGGTCTTGGGCTCCTTCAGGCTGAACATGGCGTCGAGCACCGGACCGTGCTTGACTTCGGGCAGGGCTCCCAGGCGCTCGCAGCGCCAGCGCACCAGTTGCGCCACGGCGGAGGTGACGCTGGGCATGCGCATCTTCTCGCCATGCGGCGGAAACGCCATGTCGAAGGCGTCGTCGCCGACGGTTTTCGCCAGCGTATCGAGCTTCAGCCGCAACCAGGCCGGATCGTCGGCGCGCATGTCCATCGACAGGGTCTTCGCCACTGCACCGAGTCCGCGCGGCTGCTCGCTGCCGTTGACCCAGACTTCGAACGGATGGGCGTGGATCTCGTTTTCGACGTGGCCGACGAACAGCGCGAAATGCCCGTGCGGGTGTTCGATCATATAGGTCCACGCCGGATTGCCTTCGGCGAGCTTGGGCCGTCCCGGCCAGCGCAGGCTGGCGAGCACGGGTTCGGGCACCGCCTTGATTTCGATGCGGCGGTTGACGTCGCTCGAGACGAAGTCCTGCGGCCCGAGGACCGGGCGCGCCGCGTCGGTCCCGCCGGGGGACAGGGTGCTGCCCACGGACAGCACCGAGCCGAGCACGCTGTTGGGGCGGTAGGTGGCGAGGCCCTTCAAGCCGGATTTCCAGGCGGCCATGTACAGGCCCTGGAACTCCTCGTAGGGATAGTTTTCCGGCACGTTGACCGTCTTGGAAATGCTGGTGTCGACGTACGGCGCAACCGCGGCGACCATGGCTTCGTGCGCCGCGGCCGAGATCGCGAGCGCGGTGACGAAATAATCGGGCAGGGCGCCGCCGCCGGCAGGCGCAGGCAGGGCGCCATGCGCGAGCAGATGGCGGTACAGGCGCCAGGCGTAATCCTCGACCGGAAACTCCTGCAACGTGCCGTCGGCCATGCGCTTCTTGCGCGTGTAGCTCCAGGAGAACGGCGGTTCTATGCCGTTCGAGGCGTTGTCGGCGAAGGCTAGGCTGATGGTGCCGGTGGGGGCGATCGACAGCAGGTGGCTGTTGCGCAGCCCCTGTTTCCTGATCAGCGCCTTGATTTCCTGCGGCAGGCGCGTGGCGAAGCTGGTGCCCGACAGGTACATGTCGGCATTGAACAGCGGAAAGGAGCCGCGCTCGCGCGCGAGATTGCTCGCGGCGCGGTAGGCGCAATCGCGCATCGCTTCGGAGATTTTCGCTGCCGTCGCGCGCGCGCCCTCGCTGTCGTAGCGCTGGCACAGCATGATCAGCGCGTCGCCCAGGCCGGTGTAGCCCAGGCCGACGCGGCGCTTGTTCATCGCCTCTTCGTGCTGCTGCGGCAGGGGCCAGGCGGTCGCGTCGAGCACGTTGTCGAGCATGCGCACCGAGGTCTCCACCACGGTGCCGAAGCGCTCGTAATCGAACGCGGCGCGCGCGGTAAACGGGTCGGAGACGAAGTTGGTCAGGTTGATCGAGCCCAGACAGCAGCAGCCGTAAGGGGGCAGCGGCTGTTCGGCGCAGGGATTGGTCGCCTCGATGGTCTCGCAGTAGTTGAGGTTGTTGTCGCGGTTCATGCGGTCGAGGAACAGGATCCCCGGCTCGGCGTGATCGTAGGTCGAGCGCATGATCTGATCCCACAGCTCGCGCGCGCGCAGCTTGCGGTAGACCCACAGCCCGTCCTCGCGCTGGTAGGCGCCGCTGCCGAGCAGTTCCTTGTGCGGCCGTGCCTTGTGCACGAGTTCCGCTTCGAGGTCGCCCTCCACCGCCCGCATGAAGGCATCGGTGACGCCGACCGAAATATTGAAGTTGGAGAGGTCGCCGCGGTCCTTGGCGTGGATGAATTCCTCCACATCCGGATGGTCGCAGCGCAGCACGCCCATCTGCGCGCCGCGGCGCGAGCCCGCCGATTCGACCGTCTCGCAGGAGCGGTCGAACACCCGCATGTAGGATACCGGGCCGCTGGCGCGCGAGTGCGTGCCTTTCACTTCCGAGCCCTTGGGACGGATGGAGGAAAAGTCGTAGCCGACGCCGCCGCCGCGGCGCATGGTTTCCGCCGCCTGCTGCAGGGCGGTGTAAATGCCGGGCTTGTTGTCGACGATTTCGGAGATTGAGTCTCCCACCGGCTGCACGAAGCAGTTGATCAGCGTCGCCTGCATCTGGATGCCGGCGGCCGACATGATGCGGCCGGCCGGGATGAAGCCGGCCTCCATCGCCTGCAGGAAGCGCCTTTCCCACACGGCGCGCTTGTCCTCGGGTTCGGCTGCGGCGAGCGCGTGGGCGATGCGCGCGCGTACGTCGTCGATGCTGGCCTCGGTGCCTTTGGCGTACTTCTCCAGCAATACGTCGCGGCTGATTACCTGATTGGGGAGGGGGGGAACAAGGACGCTGGAGGCTTTGATTTCTTTTTTTGTAATATCCATGTTATCAAGACCTTATAATTATAACTTGTGGTGAAGTGTGATCAGCATACTACAAATTCCTGGCTTGTGCAGGGATACGCAAATCCCTGTTTTCTGGTATGAACGATCCAGCGAAAAGCGCCGAATCGGCGCCGGGAGTCGGCTTGTCGCGGGCTCGTTTACCGGGCGACCATGTTGTCGCGACGTTTCTTGAGCGAGCGCAGCCCTACCTGATGCCGGCCCGCATGAAGGACTGAACGAACTGGCGCTGGAACAGCACGAAGGCGACCAGCAGCGGCACCACCGACATCAGCGTCGCCGCCGTGATGATCGGCCACTGCACCCCGGATTCCGGCGCGCCGAAGATGGCCAGGCCCACGGTCAGCGGGCGCGTTTCGACCGAATTGGTGATCACCAGCGGCCAGAGGAAATTGTTCCAGTGGTAGCTGACCGAGACCAGGCCGTAGGCGAGATACACCGGGCGGGCGAGCGGCATGTAGACGCGGAACAGGATCTGCAGCATACCGGCTCCCTCGACGCGCGCGGCGTCCTCAAGTTCCTTGGGCACGGTCTTGAACGCCTGGCGCAGCAGGAAAATGCCGAAGGCGCTCGCCATGTACGGCAGCGCGATGCCGGGGATGGTGTCGACCAGGTTGAGCGCGCTCATGGTGCGGTAGTTCTCGACGATCAGCACCTCCGGCATGATCATCAGCTGCACCAGCACGAGCGCGAAGGCGAGGTCGCGGCCGAAGAATCGGAAACGCGCGAACGCGTAGCCGGCCAGGGTGCAGAGAACGAACTGCGCGGAGAGCGTGAGCGTGACCAGGATGAAGGTATTCAGGAAATAGCGCGGGAACGGCGCCTGGCTCCAGGCGACGCGGAAATTTTCCAGGGTCAGCGGCGCAAACAGGCGGAAATGGATCGCATACTCCGGCGGGTGGAACGCGCTCCAGAACGCGTACGCGAGCGGCGCCACCCAGATCAGGCCGAGCAGCCAGGCGCCGGCCGTCTCGGCCCAGTCTCCAAATCCGGTGCCGCGGCGCACGCTCATTGGTAATGGATGCGTTTTTCGAGCAGGAAGTACTGGCCGATGGCCAGCACCGCCAGGACGGACAGCAGCACGACGGTCAGCGTCGCCGCGTAGGACTCATCCAGAAAACTGAAGGCGACCTGGTAGATGTAATACAGCAACAGCGAGCTGGCGTTGTCGGGTCCGCCCTTGGTCAGAATGAACAGCTGGTCGACCAGCTTGAACGAGTTGATCACCGCGTTGATCATCACGAACAGCGTCGTCGGCATCAGCAGCGGAAACACGATGCGCCGGAAATAGTGCCAGCGTCCCGCGCCCTCAAGCACAGCCGCCTCCTCGAGCTCGGGTGAGATCGCCTGCAGGCCGGCGAGGTAGAAAATCATGAAGAATCCGGATTCTTTCCAGATGGTCATCACGACCAGGCAGCCCATCACCGTGTCCGGGCGGCCGAGCCAGTTGTGGCCCGGGATGCCGAACATGGCGAGCATCTGGTCGATGAGCCCGATGCCCGGGCTGTAGAAGAACAGCCAGATGTTGGAGACCGCGATCATCGGCAGGATGGTCGGCGTGAAATAGGCCATGCGCACCAGGGCGCGCCCGGGAATGCGGCCGTTGACCCACAGCGCCATGGTGATGGCGATGACGATGCTCGCCGGGACGGTGCCGAGGGCGAACCAGACATTGTTCTCGAGCACCTTCCAGAACACCGGGTCGGCGGCCATCGCGGCGTAGTTGTCGAGTCCGACGAACTGGGTCGGATACAGCGTGCTCGCCGGCGAGTAGAAACTCTGCGCCAGCGAGGCAACGGCCGGGTAATGGGTGAAGGCGACCAAAAGCACCGCGGCCGGCAGCAGCAGCAGCCAGCCGTAGACGTGTACCAGGAGCGATCGGTGCATCGGGAATCCGGCCGCGCGGAGCCGCTCGCGGCGGCGCCGCGGGCAGATTACTTCGCCGAGCGGTAGCGGCGCAGCAGCGGGTCGGCCTGCGCCTGCGCCGCCTTCAGCGCCGCTTCCGGCGTGGCCTTGTCGGTGAGCACCGACTGGATCGCGTCATCGAGGAGCTTGCGGACGCGCCCGGTCTGGAAGGTCGAGAGCTCGGCCGTCGCAAACGGCAACTGGTCGCGCGCCACCAGCGCGTAAGGGAAGCCCGTGGCGTAGTCCTTCATGGTCTTGGTGTCGTAGGCCGCCTGCGAGGTGGCAAGGTAACCGGTGCCGATGCTCCATTTCGCCGCCTGCTCCGGCGCCGTGAGGTAGCGGATCAGCTTCATGGCCGCAACCCGCTCTTCGGGCGTGGTCTTCTTGAAGATGTAGAAGTTGCCCCCGCCGGTGGGCGAGCCGCGCCGCTTCGCGGCCGGCAGCATGGAGACGCCGAAATCGAACTTGGCGCCGTTCTTGACCGCGGTCAGGTTGCCGGTGGTGTGCCACATGATGGCGGTCTTGCCGTCGAGGAAGTCGGCGCGCAGCGTGCCCCATTCGACCGTGCCCTTGGGCATGACGTTATGCTTGTGGCTGAGGTCGTACCAGTATTGCAGCGACTCGATCACCGCCGGATTGTCGTAATAGGTCGTGTCGCCGTTGGCGTTCATCATCACCTGCCCGTTTTGCATCGCGAACGCCTGGAACATCCAGTAGGCGTAGCCGGTCGACGGAACCATCACGCCCCAGCGCTGCACCTGGCCGGAGGCATCGCGCTTGACCAGTTTTTTGCTCATTTCGACCATTTCCGTCCAGTTTGCGGGCGGCTTGTTCGGATCGAGTCCCGCTTCCTTGAACGCGTCCTTGTTGTGGTACATGACGATGGTCGAGCGCTGGAAGGGAATGCCATAGACTTTGCTTTTGAAGGTGCCGTTCGCCATCAGTCCTGGGTAGAAGCTTTTCAGCCATGCCTTTTCCTCGGCGGTCTTGGCGATGTCGTCGAAGGCGACGATGGCGTCCTGCTCGATCAGCTCGTAGATGTCGATCGAGAACAGCACCGAGAGCTGCGCCGGCTTGCCGCTCTTCAGCGCGGCGAGCGCCTTGATGCGCGCGTCGTCGTAGTTGCCGGCGTAGATGGCATTGACCTTGATGCCCGGATTCTCCTTTTCGAATCCGGCGACCAGGCCGTCGACCAGCTTGGTCAGCGCTCCACCGACCGCGATCGGATAGTACATGTTCAGCTCGACCGGATTGGCTGCGCCGGCCGGAGCGGCGAGCAGCAGGCCCAGCGCGGCGGCCATGGACGTCAAGAAACGAGTGACAGCGTGCTTCATAGCAAAGCCCCCCATTTGCGGCGCCGGGAACGGCCGGCGCGACCGATATCGCTTTTTGCAAGTACAGGCGGCGACGCGCCTGCGCCGCCACATTTGACGCCCTGTTCATGACAGCTGCAAGCATGGCGCTAAGCTATGTTGACTTTTGTCATATGCCGTGAATATCAACAGGCTCTAGAACCCCGTCGTGAGCGCCTCGCGCCCCTCGATGCGGCGGCCGGATTGCGTCTCGAAGACGTGCGCGTCAGGGCTGCGCCAGCCGAGGCGCACCGCTTGGCCTTCGGCGACGCGCATACGCCCGGCTGCGCGCACCAGCAGGGATTGTGACCCGATCTGCGCTGTGACGATGGTGTCCGCGCCCAGGTATTCGGCGTTGACCAGGCGCGCCGGCACCCCGCCGGTGTCGGACAGACGGATGTCCTCCGGACGCACGCCCAGCTTCAGCCCCGCCCCGCCTCCTTGCACAACGGCCCTGCCGTCGCCGCCCGCGATTGCCGCTCCGCCGGCGCCATCGACGAGTTCGAGCAGGTTCATCGGCGGCGTGCCGATGAATTCCGCGGCAAAGGTCGACACCGGCCGCGAATAGAGTTCCTCGGGGTTCCCTTCCTGCTCGATACGCCCATCGCGCATGAGGATGATGCGGTCCGCCATGCTCATTGCCTCGACCTGGTCGTGCGTGACATAGACGACCGTCATCCCCAGGCGGCGCTGCAGCGAATGGATCTCGATGCGCATGTCGTGGCGCAGTCGTGCATCCAGGTTCGAGAGCGGCTCGTCCATCAGGCAAATCGGGTGCTCCGCGATAATGGCGCGCGCCAGGGCGACACGCTGGCGCTGCCCGCCCGAGAGCTGTGCCGGTTTGCGCTCCAGCAGATCGGACAGGCCGACCAGGGCGGCGACACGGCTCAAGCGCTCGCGGCGGGCGGCCGGATCGACGCGCCGCACCTTCAGGCCGAAGACGATGTTCTCGGCCACGGAGAGGTGGGGAAACAGCGCGTAGGACTGGAATACCATGGAAAGCCGGCGTGAAGACGGGGGCAGGGCGGTCACGTCTGCGCCATGAACCAGTATCCGTCCGGCGGTGACCTCTTCGAGACCGGCAATCAGGCGCAAGGTCGTCGATTTGCCGCAGCCGGACGGGCCGAGCAGGACCACGAAGCGGTGCGGCGGAACCTCGAAACTGATGTCATCGACGGCGCGGGTGCCGCCCCAGTGCTTGGAGACGCAATCAAGGGCGATTTCGTCTGTCGTCACCTAATTCTCCGCTCCGGGCCGTGGAAAGCCGGCCGCGCCGCTGCGCACCCCGCGCACGGCAAACATGCGTGTGTCCGTCTCCCGCAACACTATTGCGCCCCCCTTCTGACCCTGCGTTGATGTTATTTTGATTACAGGCGGATATTACCTCTTTTTGGACAGGCAAGTCCGCAACGGCGGCGCGCAACTTCATCCAGCGGCATTGTTTGACTTTAATCAAGCGCCGTCACGCCGGCAGCGGCATCATGCAATCAGGTTGCTTTGGCGCAGACTCCTCCGGGGCTCGCGACGGTCGCATGAGCACAAAACAGGAAATCATCGGCTCGCTGGGCGAGAGGCAGCTGCTCCTGCCGGACCTGGTGCAAAGCGGCCTGGCGGCGAACGACCGGGTGAAGTATTTCTTTACCCTGCTGCAACTGGCGAAGGACCAGTGCGAGCAGCCTGCGGCGAATCCGCCCGAGCTGCAGCGCGAGCGCGAGGCGAGCGGCGTCCAGGATGCCGAATTCGACGGCTTGATCGCGGCGAGCCGCAGCCTGCCGGGCGGCCGCTTGCGCATCCCCGGCGCGGCCGCGCTGCTCGGTCGCATCGGCAGCGGTCTCGCCGAGATGCTGGCGCCGGTCGAACTGGCGCAGCAACTCGGCATGGAAACCGGGGCGGATGAATATCGCGGGCGGCTGGCGGGCGCGGCGAAGCTCATGCGCGGCGTGCGCAGGGATCTGCTGCCGGCGACGCTGATATCCGCCCTGACTTCGGGCGATCGCAAGCGGGGCGATACCGCGCACCTGCTGGTCATGGACCTGCACAAGGCGCTCAACCGGCTGCAGGGGGAACTGTCGCGCGAAAGCGTGGATGGCGCGCGCGTCTACGGCCTGCACACCGCGGAAAAGGAACTGGTGCGCTCGTTCATGCGCGGCCTGAACTCGACCCAGGCGCTCAAAATCGACCACCCGGGACTCGGCACCACGGCCACCGTGAGCGGCAAACAGCTCGTGCTGCAGAACGACATCGGCACCACCGATGCGCATGTGCTGGTGGTGCACGTCGACGGACTCGCCGCCACCGTCACTTATTCCGACGTGCATCTGGACCGGCTGCTGTTTTTCCAGAGCCTGTTCGAAAAATTCGCGGTGGACTGGGAGGAAACCCGCTCGCGCCGCGAAAGCGGCCTCAACGAGGGCGGCATCTACCATCTGTGCGTGGGCGGCTTCAAGGCGCGCGATCGCGAGCAGTTGGCGCAATACCTCGCGTTCCTCGGTTCGCGCCTGGTGTTCCTGATCGACTGGAACCGCGCGCGCAAGCGCCTGCGCCCCTTCGTGCGCAAGCGCGACGGCATCGCGGTGCTCAAGTGGGCGGCGGATAACGGCTACGGCCACATGTCCTTTCTCAAGGTCGGCGGCGACACGCTGATCTATGACGCGATGCAGTTCGCGATCAAGGGGCCGCCGCGCTTCGGCGAGGATTTGCGCGACATGCTCGGCCGCGAGCGCGCGCTGGCGTTCCTGAAATTCGTCGTCCGCACCTGCGCCGAAGGCGTGCTCAGCATCAAGTCCGATTCGCTCATCCGCGACGAGGTGCGCGCCGAGCTGGCGAACTACTTCCACAGCGCCGAGCGCGACCTGTTCGAACTTGCCTGCGAGCACGCGGCGCTGCTGGTCGAGCTGGCCTCGGGCGTGCGCGATGGCGTGCTGCACTTGCAGCTCGCCGGCGCCGACGGCGAGCTCGCGCGCATCGCCGCACGCGCCAAGGCCTGGGAATCGGCGGCCGACGGCCTGCTCAACCAGGTGCGCGCCGCGGTCGACCATTCGGCCGGCGCGGTATTTTTCAGGGAACTGCTCGAAGCCGCCGACGACGTCGCCGACAGTCTGGAAGAAGCAGCATTCCATTTCACCCTGTTTCCGCCGCGTACCGCGCCCGAGGACGCACATGCGCGCCTGCGCGGGCTCGCCGACCTGCTGGTGGGCGGGGCGCAGGAATACCTGAAAGCGTTGACCACGGCGCGCTACGTGCGCCGCGGCGGCGACCGCGACGATATGCGCGATTTTCTCGAGGCGGTGCACCGCATCACCACCGTCGAGCACGAAAGCGACCAGGCGCAGCGCTCGATCAAGTCGGCGCTGCTCGCCGCCGAGAGCGACGCGCGCGGGCTGTTCGTGGTCGCCGAAGTCGCGCGCAATCTCGAAGAGGCCGCCGATGCGCTGATGCACAGCGGCATGGTGCTGCGCGAGCACGTGATGGGCACTGTGGCGGCGACCTAGCCATGGGCTCACGCAAGCGGCGCGACGACAAGGGCGGCGAACGCCGGGTGTACCTGATCGGCGCGGGCGCGGCGCTGGCGGCCGGCGCCTCGCCCGAGGAGATGGGCTTCAAGGCCTACAACCTCGCGCGCATGGCAACCGTCGGCATGCCGGTGCCGGCCGCGTTCGTCCTGTCCACTGCATTTTGCCGCGACTACTATGCGGCCAAGTGCAAGCTGCCTGAAGGTTTTCGCGATTTATTGCGCGGCAATCTGCGCGAACTCGAGCGCTTGTCCGGGCTTTCCTTCGGCGGCGAGCGCAGGCCGCTCCTGGTATCGGTGCGCTCCGGCGCGGCGGTGTCCATGCCGGGGATGCTGGATACGGTGCTCAACGTCGGCCTGAATGACACCACCGTGGCGGGCCTGGTGCGCATGACCGGCAATCCGCGCCTCGCCTGGGATTCCTACCGCAGGCTGATCCAGTCTTTCGCCGAAGTCGTGCATGGGGCCAGGCCGGACGTCTTCGAGGAGGCGCTCGCCCGGCAACTCAAGGCAGCCCGCCTCGCGAGCGCGAGCGAGCTCGATTTCAGGGCGCTGCGCGAACTCGCCACCGATTCGCTCGAACTCTATCGCGAGCTCACCGGCGAGAGCTTCCCGCAGGCGCCATCGGACCAGCTCACCGCGGCGGTGGAAGCGGTGTTCCGCTCGTGGTCCGCGAACAAAGCGCTCGAGTACCGCCGTATCCACCATCTGCAGGGCGCGGGCGGCACCGCGGTATGCGTGCAGACCATGGTGTACGGCAACAGCGGCGGCACCTCCGGATCCGGGGTCGCTTTCACCCGCGATCCCGCAACCGGCGAAAACGCCCTGTACATGGATTTCCTGTTCAATATCCAGGGCGACGACGTGGTGTCGGGCCGGCATGCGGTCGGGGACAGCGCGCAAATCGGCGCGCTGCTGCCCGAAGCGATGGCGCACATCGAGGCGATGCGCAAGCGCCTCGAGGCCGAGTTCGGCGATCTGCAGGAATTCGAGTTCACGGTGCAGAACGGGCAGTTGTTCATGCTGCAGACGCGCGACGGCAAGCGCACGCCGCTCGCGGCGCTGCGGATTGCGGTCGAAATGGTCGCGGAGGGCGCGCTCGATCCCGCAGCCGCGCTCAAGCGGTTGGATGGCATCAGAATCGAGTCTATCCGGACCGAGTCGATCCGCGCCAAGGATGGCCAGGCGCCGCTGGCGCGCGCGACCTGCGCCGGGGTGGGTGTCGCCGTGGGCGAGATCGCGCTCGACTCGGAAACGGCGCGGCGGCGCGCGGCCGACGGGAAAACGGTCATTCTGGTGCGCGAGGACACCTCGACCGAGGACATTGCCGGCATCGCCAACGCGGCCGGCATACTCACCGCACGCGGTGGGCGCACGGCGCATGCGGCCGTGGTGGCACGCCAGATGGGCAAGGTGTGCCTGGTCGGCTGCCGCGAGCTCACGGTCGATCCAGGCAAGAAGAGCTGCAGCATCGGCGGCAAGGTGCTGCGCGAGGGCCAGGTGATTTCCCTGGATGGCGGTGGCGGCGGCATTTACGCTGGCGCCGTCGAGGTCGTGCGCGCGAAGCCGGAGCTTCATCTCGCGGCGCTTGCATCCTGGCGCGCAAAAGCGCCCGCCCCGCGAACGCCGCCCGGCGGCGAACGCCGCCGCTCCCCGCGCTAGCCGGGTGATTGAGCCGGGCGCGCCGCCGGCGGCCCGATGCCCGCGCCGGTGACGCTTGCATGGGGCTACAATGCGCATACGATCCGCTGGCGCAATTCCCGCATGAATCTGATCACCTGGAACATACAGTCCTGCCGCGGCTGCGACGGCCGCGTGGACCCGCAGCGCATCGTCGACGCCTGCCGCGACATGGCCGATTTCGACGTGCTTTGCCTGCAGGAGGTGGCGCGCAACTTCCCCGGCATGCCCGGATCCTCGGGCGAGGACCAGTTCGCCCTGCTCGGCCGCCTGTTGCCTGGATTCACGGCCGTGGAAGGGATCGCGGTCGATGTGCTCGGCGCCGAGGGCAAACGGCGCCAGTTCGGCAACCTGATCCTCGTGCGCTATCCCGTGATCCAGGTGTTCCGGCATCTGCTGCCCTGGCCGGCCGACCCTTCCGTGCCGGGCATGCAGCGCATCGCGCTGGAGGCGGTGCTCGCCGCACCCTTCGGTCCGCTGCGGGTGACGACCACGCACCTGGAATACTACTCGGAATTCCAGCGCCGCCAACAGGTGAACCGCCTGCGCGAGATCCATGCCGAAGCCTGCGGACATTGCGGCGACGGCAAGCAGGCTGAGAAAGAGGGCGGGCCGTTCGAGGCCATGCCGCGGCCGGCGTCGGCCATACTCACCGCCGACTTCAATTTCCGCGCCGACGATCCGCTGCACGCGCGCATTGCCTTTCCCTATAGCGACGGCACGCCCGCGTACCGCGACGCCTGGAAGCTGCGCCATGGCGAGCGGCCGCACGCACACACGCTGGGGGTGCACGACCACGCGCAGTGGCCGGAGGCGTACGCCTGCGATTTCATTTTCGTCACCGAAGACATCGCGGGCCGGGTCGAGGAGGTGGAGGTGAATACGGACACGGACGCCTCCGACCACCAGCCGGTGCTGTTGCGCTTGAAGGATTAGGGACGCGCGCATGACGGACGGGCGCTGGATCGCGTCGCTGTGCCTGGCACGCGCCGGTTTCGCGCTGATATTCGTCGCCTATTCGGCCTCGCTCGGCTTGCTGAAACAGGACTGGGGCCTCACCTCGGCGCAGGCCGGCCTGATTCAATCGGCCTGGCACGTCGGCTACCTGGTGTCGCTGTTCGCCATCGGTTTTCTCGCCGACCGCTACGGCGCCAAGCGCACCTACCTCGCGACCAGCGCCGCCGCCTGCGCCAGCGGCCTGGCGTTCGCGGTGTTCGCCAACGGCTTCGTCTCGGCGCTCCTGCTGCACGGCCTGGCCGGCTTGTGCTCGGGCGGGTCCTATACGCCCGGCATGACCCTGGTTGCCGAGCGTTTTCCGGCAGTGCGGCGCGGCCGCGTGATGGGCTATTATCTCGCCGCCGCATCGCTCGGCTATGCCCTGTCCCTGTGGATGTCCAGCCTGCTGGTGGTCACCGCCGGCTGGCGCGCGGCGCTTCTAGCCTGCGCGCTCGGTCCGGTCGCAGCCAGCCTGCTCTCGGCCTGGGTGCTGCGCAGCACCCGCAACGTGGTGCACCCGGCGGGCTATTCGAACCCCCTGCGCGCGCTGGCGGAAGTGTGGCGTAACAAGCCGGCGATGCTCGCCGTCTGGGCCTACGTATTCCATTCCTGGGAACTGCTCGGCATGTGGGCCTGGCTGCCGACTTATCTGGGCGTGGTGCTGGCGTATGGGGGCGCGGGCGGCAGCGGCATGGCCGGCCTCGGCATCGCCTTCGCCGCGCTTACTTATCTGCTCAGCATGGCGGGCAGCATCGGCGGCGGCGTCTTGTCCGACCGCTGGGGGCGCACCGCAGTCATCCTGCTGATGTCGCTCGCGAGCCTCGCGTGCTCGTTCACGTTCGGCTGGCTGATCGCGGCGCCGGCGTGGATCGTAATCGCGGTGGCCATCGCCTACAATCTCACTGCGATCGGCGACTCCTCCATCTATTCCACCGCCCTGACCGAACTCGTGCCCGGGCACTGCCTGGGCGCGGCGTGGGCGCTGCGCTCGGTGCTGGGTTTCGGTTTCGGCGCGATCAGCCCCTGGGTATTCGGCCTGGTGCTCGATTTCGGGCAGGGCGCGCGCGCCGACGCGGCCTGGGGCTGGGCCTGGACCGCGCTCGGCCTCGGCGCCATGCTCGGTCCAATCGCTACGCTGAGGCTGCGCGCGCTGCGCGCGAGCGCGCAGATGGCGGGCGGGAAGCGCTGAATATTGGATAGCAGTGGCATGAGAAAGTACGACACCTGGTGCGTTACCGGGCGAAGACTTATTCTACAGCCTCAACGTCGTGGTCTGCGGCGGGCCAGCGCTGCCTCTTGCAGATGCACGGTGGTGCTGGCGGCCCGTCCGCACCAACCTCGGGTTGGGCCTCTATTCATAGTGCGACCACATGCGAAGCACGCGGACAATGCGCTCCTTGGCAAATACCTCGTAAACCAAACGGTGCTGAATGTTGATGCGTCGCGAGTAGGTGCCGGCCAAGTCGCCTACGAGCTTTTCATGCGGCGGTGGGTTTTGAAACGGATCGGTGGCGAGAACAGCTAGTAGTTCTTTGGCTTTGTCTTTCAGGCCGGCGGCCGTCAGTTTCTTTGCGTCCTTTTGTGCATGCTTGGAGTAGAGGACGCGCCAACTCACCACTTAAGCTCCTTGGCACTCTTGCCAAGAGGCTCAGCCATACCTTCCTTGATTGATTCGCGCATACCTGGAATCGAAAGCAGGTAGAGCGTTTCCTGGATCGCGTCCCAATCCTCGGTAGCCAGGAGAACCGCGCTGGTTCTCTTTCCGGCAATGTGGATCGGCTGATGTGACTCAGCCGCCTGGTCGATGAGGCGGTACAGATTGGCGCGTGCTTCACTCGCAGTAAGGGTAGCCATGTTCAATCTCTTTCTCGTGAAGCCGGCATGGTACGCTTTCGCGTACGCCTTGTCAATCCGCTCATCAAGAGGCCCAACGTAGAAGTGAGCGGCCTGCGCGGCTTTTCGCGCAGGTCCGCTCGACTGCCGGGTTGGGCCTCGCGGCTAAATGTGATGAAGACTGCAAACTATTTGGCTACGTGCCGCGGCAAGAACCGGACGATGCAAAGCGCTATTACATCTTCGCCGGCGAATACTCTCGGCTTATTTGCATCGATGATCGGGAAGGCGCAACCATGCAGAGAACCTAACAGCAAGTGATAGGCACTCTGTCCGGCGAAACGCGGCTGAACAGCGATTACATCAGCAACGGATGTGGTGCGGTTCCGATAATGCCATGGACTACTGAGCGCAATTTCCAAGACGTTGTCGACGTCACGTATAACACCGGTGACAATCATGCCAAATATTTCCGGCTCCCCTTCTGTCACAGCAATCGATACACGCCGGCCGATTGGGCTCCAGCCTGTGAGGCGTGCATAGAACCTAAGGAGCCAGTCGGTAACCTCCGCACAGGCAAGAAGGACGCGGGCAATGATGTTAAGGCGCATATCGTGGCCAGCCTCCCATATAGTATTGAATACCTCCGCCAGGCTGCCCAAATGCTGGGCCAACTGGCCCAGGGCCACCAACGAAACCCGATGGGTTAACTGGGCGTACAGCAGTTCCGGGGTTATATGGCGGGAGCGCTAGATTTTGTGCGGCTTGCGGCCCCGGTTGATATGGCGGCTTCCAACCTAGTCCGCGAGTCAGGTAACGACTGTTGTACGCAGGATTCCCCGCAGGGTAGTACTGCCAGTATGGCCTACCGGCCCAAGCCCCGAGTCCAGAGCCGACACCCAGCACGGTTGCCGTAGTGCCAGCGTTGCAGGGATCGGCTAGAGTTGCTAACGATCCGGGCAGACCATACGCGCCGTTTCCGGTCTGAACTTGCAAGTTTGCCCAATATTGCGCAGCGGTCGCTGCCGCATTTTGAATACTTGACGATTGCGATCCAGCCATTAGAGCCAAGCCGATGGCAATGGGAATGATGGGCACTTCGCCGGTTGGATCGGTGTAGGAAAGTGGGTTGCCGTTAACGTATGCATACGGATTTGGCCCGCCATCCAATCCAATCGGATCAGGCTGAATGAATCGTGCCGAAGCGATTTGCGGGTAGATGGTCATTGCCAACATGACTGTTGCAGCTATGGCAGGTCTGCGTTTTGACATGCTTCCTCTCCCCTTCAGTGAGTTGATTTCACGCGACTGATAAATTCCAGATACTTGGCTTCACGGTCAGGATCAGGTTCGCGCCAGCCCAACCCTTCGGCCTTCGCAAACCAGTAGCGGTTCTGCTCTTCAAGGTACTTGTAGTAGCCGTATTCGTCGGGCGGTATCAACTTCGGCATTGGATATCTGCTCACGAAGTGGATACGGATGAGTCGGCCGTAAGCTGCGCCTTTCCAGACCATCGACGGCGCCTCTTTCGGGTAATGAGCAAGGACAACATCTGATACTGCAATGACCTTCTCGTGCTCCTGCTTCTGAATGAAGTAGCTCGTAAGCAAGGTTGCCATCTCGGCGGCTACCTCCCGTTTCGTCAGCTTCTGCATGTAGAGGCCGTTGGCAATGGCCTCGTCTGTCATCGGGTTGGTTTGGCGAATCCAGACATCCCGCGCAGGATTTCCGCCGCTCGTGGGTTCGATATTGATCGTAGTGCCCGCTTCCGGGTCGGTGTATTTGGCGAACAGGTGATAAGGCACGGTTGAGATCGTGACATCCAGGCCGAGCCGCTGGCCGAGTATGACGAATAGCAACGGCATCGTGACGCAGTTGCCCTTCTTCGAGGCGATGTAATGCAACAGGAGCTTGTTACGGATGTTCTTCCCGAGCGGGTCGTCGAAGTCGTAGCTGTAGGTTTGATAGTCGTTCCAAGCGCCTTTCTCGTAGAGGTAGGCGCGAAGGGCTTGAAGCCTCACATTGCTTGACGGAAAACCGCTCAGCATGGCGCGCACTTGCGCGGCCATGTCATCAACCAATTTCATTCCGGCTTCGACGTCGACGCCCGGATCAATCATCTTGTCTATCGACAGTTTGATCCGAGCGAGGTCCATATCCTTCTCGGGTTGCCGAAGGAGCGCGTCGACGAGCTTTGCTTCCGGAACGGAATTCACGTCGGCTCCGGGTACTATCTCGGCGCGAGCTTCCGGAGAGCCGAAGACAAGCAGTACCGATAACAGCGCGAAAAGTCTGGTCAGCGTGCTCATAGAGAGGCCCAACGTCGCGCATGAGGCGCGCGATTTATCGCGTCGCCCTCGATGCGCTTGTTATACGCCGAAGCGCAAAAAAGGAAGCCACAACGCTCAAACTGCCGAGCAATGCAATGGCGCCACCCTCGATAAATGAGAGGGCAATGCCAACGCTGAGTTTCTGGTCGGCATGCCCATAATCAAAATAGTAGTACGCAAAGAACAGCGCTTCGCTTAAACCTGCTCCGCCAGCAAATGCGAGCGTTAAAGCCCACCAAGCGCGCTGGCGATTCATGCGATTCATGTACCACAACGCGAGCCATGTACCCAGCGTGGCTATGGCGACGATGATCGCAACGGATGCGGCAAGCGATTCTCCTGACCCATACCGCGTTAATCGATAGGTCATTGGGAGACAGAGAGCACCGGCCACAAGTGGAATGACGCTCGGTTTCACGGCGTATAACGTCCGGCATCAGCCGCGCGCGTCTTCTTGCGCGTCGGCTGCATGCCGTTGTTAGCCGACTTGCTCATACCTTTCGGATAAGCCGTCGTGCCTCTGCCACCGAAAGAGGCGGCCTGCGGCGATGAATAACTGCGTGGCAGTTTGGACAAACGGGTCGTAAGTCCTTCGTTGGATTAACGCGGTAGTTGGAGCCGACCTCTGCTAATGGAACAGTGTGGTGAACGTGGATGAATTCTGCAGCAATAGAACCGTAACGCTCTTCCAAGAGCAGGTCGCACACACTGCAGCGATGTCCGAAGTGAGCGATGCACGCAGCGCGAGCCTGTGGATTGCGTTCATAGGCGTTCAACGAGACGCTCTTTCGTGCACCCTCGGGGTAGGTCTCGTTCGGAGATAGCTCTTCTGCGAGAATGGGATCAACACCGCCCGTACGTCGCTGCCATAGCTTTTCGAGTTCATCTGCTACGGCTTCTGGAAGTAGGACGCCGGACGCTTGAATTCCCCATGAGACATTCGAATAGGGCGGCTCTTGAAGTTCATCCCAAGTGATCAGCGGCTCCTTTGAAAGAAAGTCGAATTTGAGATCGACGTATAGCGCTTCCTTCCCTTGGCGTTTGAGCGCGGGGTCCCAGTGCGGGCCAAGCTCGGGGTCGGATGTCGTTTGGCCTGAGCCGACAATGCCTCTTGGCTCCTTTCCTAGGCGAATTAAGAAGAAGCGGCTATCAACCGGCAGGTCCTTTCGGTTTCCACAGCTCCATCCGTCCTCGGCTGAGCCCGTTGCGGCAACCTTCAGAACTTGCTTGGTGAGCTCGGCCTCTTTCCAGTCCCACTTATTGGGGTTCCACGCGAAAAGAAATGTCGCCATGTCTATGTTCCTTGTCGGCTAACGTTTGAAATCACCGGCGCTGCGCGGCTTTATCGCGCAACGTCCGGTGGATTGATGGGTTCGGCGTCAATGGCACTTCACATCGAAGCCGCGAGGAACTCAGCGATTGCGGTCTGAACAGACGCGTCTCGCGCCAGCATAAAGTGATCGGCCCCCGGAATCTCGACATAGCGGCCATGCGGAATGGCTTGTGCAAGACGCGGGCCGCGACCCAACACCGGATCGCATTCGCCGCTGACGACCAATACTGGAACTGCGATCTTCGCCGCGGCCTCGGTAGAACAGGAAGGACAGCTGGCACTCGCTGCCGCCAAAGCCGCCTCGCGGTCGCCGCCCACCGTTGTTGCAAATGTCCAGTACGCGGCGACATGTGAAGGGAGGTCTGCTGGGAAGTCGGGTCGGGCAAGCGCCTCGCGCAATTGCGTGGCGACCTCATCTATTGTGTATGGCGGTATCCCGATAAGGCCGTCCCCTGTAGCAACCAAGACGCTGGGGCCACAACGCTGCGGCGAATCGTGCAGTAGTCTGAGAGCAATCACACTGCCAAGGGAATAGCCGACAAGTGCCGCACGGTCAATGGCGAGATGGTCGAGTAGAGCAACCACGTCTCCGGCTAGCTTCGAGGTCCCATACGCCGAGGCGTCGTGGATCTTGTCGCTTCCTCCATGGCCACGGAAGTCCAAGCCAATTACTTGAAATCCCTTCGCAGACAGTCGTTCGATCCAACCCCAAGCAGCGAAGTTGCCGGCAAAACTAACGCAAATTCCGTGCAACAGAACTACCGGGGGTCCGGAGCCGTGCACCACGTAGTTAAGGGAATGGCCATCACTTACGAAGTTGGGCATTGCAATATCTCCGCGAAGGTGTAGTGAAGTTTCCGATTTTGTGCAATCCGTGACTGGCGCAGTGCGTTAGTCTGACGCCGAACGAATAGCGTTTATCTGACGCCGAGGCGAAACTGAAGCGAAGGCACGGTGCTGCATGGCGTCAGATAAACCTCGTTGGACTGAACCGCCGAGTGGGCGGTGGTTATGGGGATTGTAAGCCT